>Ga0209517_10009994_pt1 | contig 10674 bp, 9 predicted proteins | sample PeaSoiMetSII2010_FD_187695 | JGI IMG/M metagenome (GOLD analysis project Ga0209517, IMG submission 187695) | Peat soil microbial communities from Weissenstadt, Germany - SII-2010 (SPAdes) (version 2) | ecosystem: Environmental > Terrestrial > Soil > Wetlands > Peat | place: Germany: Weissenstadt... | reverse complement strand
GATCGGCTCGACGCGCGCCTGGGCGTGTTCGCTCGCCGGCAGATAATCGATCTCCTTGCCGTCGAGCCGATAGCCGACGCAGACCTTGATCTCCTCGAAGCCGTCGAGGATGTCGAGCTTGGTCAAAGCGAGGCCGCGAATGCCGCTGGTGCGTACGGTCTGGCGCACCAGCACCGCGTCGAACCAGCCGCAACGCCGCGGCCGGCCGGTGACGACGCCGAATTCCTTGCCGCGTTCGCCGAGCGTCTTGCCGACCTCGTTGAGCTGCTCGGTCGGAAACGGCCCGGCGCCGACGCGGGTGGTGTAGGCCTTGCAGATGCCGAGCACATAGCCGATGGCGTTGGGGCCGAGGCCGGAGCCGGTCGCGGCCTGCGCCGCCACCGTGTTCGACGACGTGACATAAGGATAAGTGCCGTGGTCGATGTCGAGCAGCGCGCCTTGGGCGCCTTCAAACAGGATGCGCTTGCCCTCGCGGCGCCGGTCGTCGAGTAGCGACCACACCGAATCCATATAGGGCAGAACCTTCGGCGCCACCGCGGCCAATTCATCGTAGATGGCGCGCGGCGCGATCTCGCTCATGCCAAGCCCACGGCGCAACGCGTTGTGATGCGCCAGCAGGCGGTCGATCTTGCCGTTGAGCATTTGCAAGTCGGCGAGATCCATCAGCCGGATGGCGCGGCGGCCGACCTTGTCTTCGTAGGCCGGCCCGATGCCGCGGCCGGTGGTGCCGATCGCGCCCTTGCCTGAAGCCTTCTCGCGCGCCACGTCGAGTTCCTGATGCAGCGGCAGGATCAGCGGCGTGTTCTCGGCGATGCGCAGATTCTCCGGCGTGACGGTGACGCCTTGCTTCTTCAGCGTGGCGATCTCGTTGAGCAGCGCATGGGGGTCGAGCACGACGCCGTTGCCGATGATCGAGAGCTTGCCCGGCCGCACCACGCCCGACGGCAACAACGACAGTTTGTAGGTCGTGCCGTTGATCACCAGCGTGTGGCCGGCATTATGGCCGCCCTGGAAACGGACGACGATGTCGGCCTGCTCGGACAGCCAATCGACGATCTTGCCCTTGCCTTCGTCGCCCCACTGGGAGCCGACCACGACAACATTTGCCACGAGGAACTGACCCCAGGAGATTGATGAAACCATCACATGAATCGGATACCGGCCGCAGCCGACTGTCCCGGATAAAGGATGAAACCGCGGGAAGCAAGGCAAAGCGGCTGCTGCCGGGCCGCATGGTTTCCGCCAAATGATTGTTTCCACAGGGAATTTGCCGTCAGCCCTGTCGCCCAGTGACGGATTTGCTGGGTCGCTGCGGCGATAATGCGGCTTACGCGGCGGGCAAATTGACGCAAAGCGCGGGCGCGGCCGGGGCAGCCATGCCGCCCGGGCGCTGGTGCGGCGGATTTGAAATTTCTACAAAGCTGGCCGCCGTTCGATCGCTGCGCGGTCGTTCCAAGATCGACAAAAGGAAACGCCGCCATGCCGGGCGCGCCCGCTTCCACTTCCGCCCGCGTCGGCGGCTGGTTGTCCGACCAGCCTTATCTGCTGCTGTCGCTCACCTCGCTGTTCTGGGCCGGCAATACCGTGCTCGGTCGCTTCGTCGTCGGACACATCCCGCCGATGACGCTTGCGTTCGGCCGCTGGGCCGGCGCGTTCCTGATTCTGTTGCCATTCGCGGCCGGCCATCTGCGGCGGGATTGGCCGGTCATCCGCAATCACGCCGGCATGATGACGCTGCTCGCGTTCACCGGCTTCTCCGCCTACAACACCATGGCCTATTACGGCCTGCAGTACACCACCGCGATCAACGGCTTGCTGCTGCAATCGATCGGGCCGTTGTTCGTCGCGTTGTGGACTTTTGCGCTGTTCGGCGACCGCCTGACCTTGCGTCAGGCCGGCGGCATCTGCGTCTCGCTCAGCGGCGTCATCGTCATCATCTGCCACGGCAGTCTCGCGATCCTCTTCGGCATCGCGTTCAATCGCGGCGACGTCTGGTTCGTGATCGCGCTGGTATTCTACGGCTTCTACCTGGCCATGCTGCGCAAGCGGCCGAAGATCCATCCGTTGTCGTTCCTCGCCACCGGGATGGGCGGCGGCGCAGTGTTTCTCGTTCCACTCGTTGCCCTAGAAGTCATGAGCGGGCGGGTGATGGTGTTCGATGCCGAGAGCGCGCTCAGCTTCGCCTTCATCTGCATCTTCCCGTCGCTGCTCGGCTATCTGTTCCTCAACCGCGGCATCGAGCTCATCGGCGCCAACCGCGCCGCGCCGTTCATCCACCTCGTGCCGGTATTCGGATCGGCGCTGGCGATCGTTCTATTGGGGGAGCGTTTCGAGCTCTACCACGCCGTCGGCTACGGGTTGGTATTCAGCGGGATTACGATCGCGACGAGGCAGTGACGGCGTCAAAACCGCAGCGTCTTGACCTGTTGCACGTTGGGGATTTTCTGCACTTCGGCGAGCACGTTCGGCGGCACCGTGCCGTCGACTTCGACCAGCGCGATGGCGTCGCCGCCGGCGGATTCGCGGCCGAGATGGAAGGTGGCGATGTTGATGCCGGCGCCGGCGAGCAGCGTTGCAAAGCGGCCGACGAAGCCGGGCTTGTCCTGGTTGGTCACGTAGAGCATCGACGGGCCGAATTCGGCGTCCATGCGGATGCCTTTGATGTTGATGATGCGCGGATGGCCGTCGGCATAGACCGTGCCTGATACCGAGCGCGTCTGCCGGTCGGTCGTCACCGTGACCGTGATCAGGCTCTCATAATCGCCCTCGGCTTCGCGCCGCGTCTCCTCGACGACGATGCCGCGATCCTTGGCGACGATCGGCGCCGAGACGACGTTGACGTCTTGCAGCATCGGGCGCAGCAGGCCGGCGACCGCGGCCGAGGTCAGCGCCTTGGTGTTGAGCTGTGCGACGCCGCCTTCGTAGGAAATCTGCACGCGGGTGATGCCGGTCTCGGTGAGCTGGCCGGCGAACGAGCCGAGCTTGTCCGCCAGCGCCACGAAGGGTTTTAGTTTCGGCGCCTCCTCGGCGCTGATCGAGGGAAAGTTGACGGCGTTGGAAATCGCGCCGCGAAGCAAATAGTCGGCCATCTGTTCGGCGACCTGCAGCGCCACGTTCTCCTGCGCCTCCATGGTCGAGGCGCCGAGATGCGGCGTGCACACCACGTTGGGCAGGCCGAACAGGCAACTCTGCGTCGCCGGCTCTTCGCGGAACACGTCGACCGCGGCGCCGGCGACGTGGCCGGACTTGAGCGCCTCGCACAATGCCGTCTCATCGACCAGCTCGCCACGCGCGCAGTTGATCAGCCGGACACCTTTCTTGACGAGCTTGAGCGTGTCGGCGTTGATGATGTCGCGAGTCTTGTCGGTCAACGGCGTGTGCAAGGTGATGAAATCGGCGCGCCGCCACAGCTCATCGAGCTCGACCTTCTCGACGCCGAGATTGACCGCGCGCTCGGCCGAGAGATACGGATCGTAGGCGATCACTTTCATCTTCAGCCCGATCGCCCGGTCGGCGACGATCGACCCGACATTGCCGCAGCCGATGACGCCGAGCGTTTTTGAGAAAATCTCGACGCCGAGGAATTTGTTCTTCTCCCATTTGCCGGCCCGCGTCGAGGCGTCGGCTTCGGGAATTTGGCGGGCCAGCGCCAGCATCAGCGTGATGGCATGCTCGGCGGTGGTGATCGAATTGCCGAACGGCGTGTTCATCACGATGATGCCGCGCGCGGTCGCCGCCGGGATATCGACATTGTCGACGCCGATGCCGGCGCGGCCGATCACTTTCAGGCTCTTGGCCTTCTCCAGCATTTTGGCCGTGACCTTGGTCGCGGAGCGGATCGCCAGACCATCGAAGCCGCCGATCATCTCGGCGAGCTTGTCCTTGTCCTTGCCGAGATTGGGCTGGAATTCGACCTCGACGCCGCGATCCTTGAAAATCTGCACGGCGGCGGGCGACAACGCATCGGAAATCAGAACGCGGGCGGTCATGGCAAAATTCCTTTGCGATCAGCGCAACCAGCGCAGCATGTGGGGATAGGGTTCGACGCCTGTCTCGGCGGCGCGGCTGGGCTCGACGGCCATGCCGTAGAACTGCAACAGCGGCACGCCGAAATAGCGGCCGGCCGTGAAATTTTCGATGATCGACGACGCGCCACCCTTATAGCCGTTGTCGTGAAACACGACGGCAGGATCGAGCGCGAGATGGCAAAGCGCGGCATAGGACCAGGCAATGCTTGTCATCTCATCGGCCGGGGTCGGCGACAGCGTCGGCGCATTGCGTTCGCCGAGGTCGGCGACGGCGAGATGGCCGGCCTCGTGGAGAATATCGCCGGGATGTGTCATGCGCGTCTCGTCAACCACGACCACGCCGTGGCGGATGTCGAGGCCGGGCAGGACAGTCTTTTCCGGCAGCGCCGACGCGCGCACTTCGATGCCGATGCCGCGCACGAACGCCGCCAGCCGCTCGGTGAGAGGATCGGCGAAGGGAGCCGCTGACATGGCGATCAAGCCGCCTTCGCCAGCGCTTCCTTGGCCGCCGCATAGGCCCAGTCGAGCCACGGCGTCAGCGCCTCGAGATCGGCACGCTCCACGGTGGAGCCGCACCAGATACGCAATCCCGGCGGCGCGTCGCGATAGGCATCGATGTCGTAAGCGACGCCTTCCTTGTCGAGCGCAGCGGCGATCCCTTTGACGAACGCGGCCTGCGCGTCGGCGTTCAGCCGCGTCACCGCCGGATCGACCACTTTCAGGCAGACCGAGGTGTTGGAGCGCAGCGCCGGATCGCGCGCCAGAAAATCGATCCACGGCGTGCGCTCAACCCAATCGGCGATGACCTTGGCATTGGCGTCGGCGCGGGCGTGCAGCGCCAGCAAGCCGCCGGCCGACTTCGCCCATTCCAGCGCGTCGAGATAATCTTCGACGCACAGCATCGACGGCGTGTTGATGGTCTCGCCCTGGAAAATGCCGTCGTTGAGCTTGCCGCCCTTGGTGGTGCGGAAAATCTTCGGCACCGGCCACGGCGGCGTGTAGCTTTCGAGCCGGGCCACCGCGCGCGGCGACAGGATCAGCATGCCATGGGCCGCCTCGCCGCCCAACGCCTTCTGCCAGGAGAAGGTGACCACGTCGAGCTTGCCCCAATCGAGTGGCTGGGCGAAAGCGGCCGAGGTGGCGTCGCAAATGGTAAGCCCGGTCCGGTCGGCCGCGATCCAATCGGCGTTGGCCACGCGCACCCCCGAGGTCGTGCCGTTCCAGGTGAACACGACGTCGGTTGCGCAATCGACCTTGGCGAGGTCCGGCAGCTCGCCGTACGGCGCCTTGAGCACTGTGACGTCTTTGAGCTTGAGCTCCTTGGCAACATCGCTGACCCAGCCTTCGCCGAAGGATTCCCACGCCAGCATCGTCACCGGACGCGCGCCGAGCAGCATCCACAGCGCCATCTCCACCGCGCCGGTATCGGACGCCGGCACGATGCCGATGCGATGGTCGGCGGGCACGCGCAGCACTTCGCGGGTCAGATCGATGGCGCGCTTGAGTTTGGCCTTGCCCGGCTTCGAGCGGTGGGAGCGTCCCACTAATGCATCGGCGAGGGCTTGCGGGGTCCAGCCGGGGCGCTTGGCGCAGGGGCCGGACGAAAAGTGCGGCACGCTTGGCCGCACGGAGGGCTTTGCAATCGTCATGGTCTATCCTTTCAGATAGGCGCCCCTCGTTGGGGAGGGGTGTCCCGCCCCTGGAATTAAGGATTTGCGCTTGCGTCGTCAAGCGCGAGTTGCGGCGCCGGCCTGCATCGCGGCGGGTCGACGCGGCGCGCGGCGCTGCCCGCGATCGCGGCAATATCGGTAAAGACAATGTCACAATCGCGGACGGTGCGGTGGCAGCCGGCGGCACGCAAACGGTTTCCTAACCTGAAATGTGGCGTGCGCATTCAGCGCGGATTTACCTACTGCGTCAGCGACAATTTTAAGATCATTTGCGGTTAGCGTTTATTGAATCGCGTTCGCTGCGGTCGTTATCGGAAATTTGCGCACGCGCGTCCGTGTCGTCTTAGTGCCGGAAAACGCGGCGGAATTCTCGGTGCGGATATCGGAAAAAATCCGGCGCAGATTTGTCACGGCATCCCAATTCTAAATATCCGGAACGGTTAAGCCGTGACGGCGGCGGCTGACCGGCTAACCCCCCTTTAATGTCCGCGCTCGAAGATCGCCGGCAACAAGGGGAAAGGGCGTCTCATGCGTCGCGTCATATTTGCACTGTTGGCGTTTGCGTTCGCGCCAAGCGCCTTCGCGGACGATCTGAGCTGGCTGACCGGCGCGCAACCGGCGGCACCCATGAACGTCAACGGCTGGGCCGGCATCTATATCGGCGGTGCGGTCAGCTACAGCAACGCCGGCGGTGACTTCAGCAATACCACGCAGGCGCCGCTCGCTTATGTGCTGCGCGACCTGACGCTGGAGAGCGAGCAGCAGCCGTCCAGTTGGCCGGTGCTCGGTCAGGCCAATCACAGCGCCACTGGCTTCGGCGGCTTCGCCGGCTACAACACCCAATTCGAAAGGCTGGTGCTGGGCGTCGAGGCCGATTACGACCAGGCCAATCTCTCGCTCATCGCGCCGAATACGCCGATCTCGCGCCTGACATCGGCCGGCGGCAACACTTACGTGGTGACCGTCTCCGGAAGCGGCACCGTGACAGATCTCAATATCGGCACGCTGCGCGCACGGGCTGGCTGGGCGCTGGGCAATTTCCTGCCGTATGGCTTTGCCGGCGTCGCCGTCGGGCACGCCAATGTCAACATTGCGGCCACCGTTTCGGGGATAGAAAATCCACAGAATCTGCCCTGTACCGCTGGAGGTCCGGCGACGCCGGCGTGCGTGCCGTTCTCGTTCACCGGCACCGCGGGCAAGACCGGCGAATGGATGGTCGGCTTCACCGTCGGCGGCGGCCTCGACGTCGCGCTCACGAGAAACGTCTTCCTGCGCGCCGAATACGAATATGTGCAGTTCGCGCCGATCGCCAATCTGGTGGTGGGCGTCAACACCGTCCGCGGCGGTCTCGGTATCAAATTCTAGGCAGCTTGTCGTCGCTGTCGCGGCGCGCCGGTCAGAATTTCAAGCCGGCGCCGACCCGCACGCTCGAGGCGCTGAGCCTGATATTGTCCGGCGCAGCGAACTGGATGTATTGGTACTCGCCGCGCAGAAAAATATTCTTCGTTAGCGCGTAGTCGATGCCCAAGCCGGCCACGTAGCCGAAATACCACTTGCCATTGTTATTATTGGACAGGGTCCAATTGCTGCCAATCGGCGCGGGCGGCGGTGGTACGCTGGGCGGAGGCGGATTGGCGCAAGTATAGGGCGCTTCCTGGCCGCAATAGTTGACGTTGACCGATTTCATCGTGTCGATCTGCGAGATCGAAACGCCGCCAAAGCCGTAAGGCAGAAAATTGCCCATCGCCCAGCCGAAGCGGCCGCGCACGGTGCCGTAATCATCCACTTTGGATGATGCCGAGGTCGTCACGTTGTATTTCGCGAGGTACAGCGTGTTGTTGGAGGTCTGAAAGTAGGAGTGGCTTTCAACGTCGTCGATGCTGGCGTTGAACGACGTCTTGGTAAAGGTCATCTCGAAGCCGACGACGGCCGCCTCGAATTGGTAGTTGTAGCCGATAAAGGCGCTGTAGCTCGGCGCCTCTGTATTCAATGAAGAAAGCCGCGGAAAGCTGGCTATCGGTATCCCGTCAAAGCCCGCATCCAATCCGGCAATAGTTGTGATCTCGGCGGCCCCGACATTGCGGAAATCGGCGGCATCGAACTCGTAGCCGATCAGCCCACCGCCGTAAAACCCGCTCCAGTTCGTGTAGGAGGCGTAGCCCACGGGTTGCGCGCCGCGCAGCACGTCATAGTCTCCGGCGCGGGCGCCGGCCGGCGCAACTAGCACGACCAAAGCACAGATGACCCAACGCATCGGCCGCATTCTCCGTCCCGGTGGCGCGCAATGCGCGGCCAGACGCGGTCGATCATCAGGCATTAACCTTAATGGAGCGTTAGCTCGGGGGGCTGCGGAGGGAAGGCGGGCAACAACCAGCTGCATCCCGATCGGGTCAGGATCCCTGAGACTGTGCCCAAAAACGAAGACGGCGCGGTCGCCCGCGCCGTCTGTTGCTTTTGCTTTTCGCCGTTCAGGCGCGGGGCATCAGCCCCGGCTCATCAGCGGCGGGGCCGCCATCACCGGGACCATGTCGGGCTGCAGCATCCAGCGCAGGCCGATTCTGAAGTCCCATGAATTGGTGTTGTTCAGATTGTAGAAGGCGCCCGGGCACGAACCCGTATTCTGGCAGAGCACCGTGGCCGTTTCCGGCGAGCCCAGATGCAGGTAGCGGGCGCTGAAATCGACCTTGAAGTTGTTGTTGACGTTGTAGGTCAGGCCGGCCTGGGCGTTCCAGGCAAGATTCCAATTCGCGGCGTCCGAGGTGGTAAAGCCGAAGCCGACGGAGCCGTCGGAGTTGATGCCGTTGTCCTGCACGCCGGTGATGCGGTTATAGGCGCTGCCGATGCCGGCCCCGATATAGGGCGTCAGGCACCACCAGGTGCCGAGATCGAGATAGGCATTGGCCATGAACACGGCCGACGAGAAGTTGCCCTCGGTGACGTCGAAGCAGGTGCCGCCGCCGGCGCAGAAATTGGTGTAGCTGCCGGTGGCCTTGAATAATGCCTTGGTGCGGTATTCCGCGGTCAGGTCGGTGCGGAACCAGTTGTTCCACTCGTAGCCGATGCCGCCGCCGAAGATCGCGGTGTCCTGGATGTCTTTTTGCACGATGGCCCAGCTCGCCGGCCAGACGAATGCTGAATTCGTCTGCGAGTGCGGGAAATCGCCGAACGTCTGGATGCCGACGCCGACATCGCCACGCAGATACCAGCCGCTGGATACGACCGGCGCGGGTTGATAGGCGATCTGCGGTGGCGGTTGATACATCTGGGGGGGAGGAAGATCGGCTGCGAGTGCGGCTGTGCTGAGCAAGCCTAACGCAGCAGCGCTAGCGAAGAATTTGACGCTGACCATGGCTTCGTCCTTTCCTCGGCCGAGCCACGGATGCGGCGGCCCGCCGTCGTTGAACCGGGCCGAGGATGGCAGCAATTATTTAAGCGGGTCTTAACCTTAAGATTTAACCGTAAATGTTAAGCCACCGCGGCGAGTGCGATGTAACCCGGCTGAATTGACAGAGAGGATCGGGCGCGAAAGCGCCCATTGGCCCGCCGCAATAGATGCCGGCGAAACCTCGTTAAGATTCTGTTAGCGATTGCGGCGGCGCGGGCGAATGACGCCGCTCAGTCCTCGCCCTCTTCGAGCTCGCCGATATGGTGCTGTGCGTAGAGTTCAAGGCCGAGTTTGGCGACCAGGTCGAGCTGGGTCTCGAGGAAATCGATGTGCTCTTCCTCGTCATGCATCAGTTTTTCGAACAGATCGCGGGTCACGTAGTCTTTCACGCCGTGGCAATGGGTGGCGGCCTCCTGGTAGAGCGCGCGCGCCGACATTTCCGCGCCGAGGTCGCAATCGAGGACTTCCTTGACGTTCTGGCCGATATGCAGCGGATCGAGCACCTGCAAGTTGGGAAAGCCGTCGAGGAAGATGACGCGCTCGATCAGCTTGTCGGCGTGCTGCATCTCCTCGATCGATTCCTTGCGCCATTGCTTGGCGAGCGCCTTGTAACCCCAATTGTCGAGCAGCCGATAATGCAGCCAATATTGGTTGATCGCCGTCAGTTCGTGGCGCAGTCCCTTGTTGAGGAAGTCGAGGACTCCCGGGTCGCCTTTCATGATCGTACTCCTGGAACTGGGGGCGGCGCCGCGCGACGTGCGACTTGAACTTTAATTATAACGATTAAAAGCCGGCCCGCGATAGGCCGCGCCCGGTCTGTGGAAGGCCGTTGCGATCGGCGTAGAGTTCAGGGCCGGTTCTGGGCAGTGGCGTAGTGCCCCGCCGGTGCGGCGCTGGCCAGCGCCTCGTCCATGATGCGCCGGATGGTGCGGGCACAACGGCCGCATTGGGCGCTGCAGCCCAGACAGTGATAAACTTCGCCGGCCGTACGGGGACAACCTTCGCCGGCCGCAAGCGCGCCCCTCACGTCGTGGTCCGTGAACACGTTACAAGAACAGACGATCATGGCAGGACGGCCCGGCGACGATTGGTTCGATCTGTAACTATCTTTACCGCAGTCAGTTTAGCGACGCAATGAAAAACCTTTGTTTATAGGCATTCTAAGCTCGCCTGTGGACGCGGGGCGTAGCTAATCACTGGTAAAGCGGCAAGCCGATCAGGCCACGGCCGACTCCTCTTCGGCATCGTCATCGCGCCGCCGCCGGCGCGGCCGCAGCCGGCAAAGCCGCGACGGGATGTGGCACAGATCGTCGAGGAAACCGGAGAAACGCTGACCGCGGGCCAGCGCGCGGTCGAGCGCCGCCATGGTGCGGGCAAGCCCGGGATCGTCGTCGCGCACCCAGGCGCGCAGTACCGAGCCGAACAAGAGCGCCAAGCCTTGGGCGCGCACCATGCCGCGCGGTCCCGAGGCGTTGATCTCGGCGGCGGTCAGCATCCATTGCTGGGAGCGCACCGCCAAGCCATTGAGCGCCAGAGCGAGCGGCGGATTGCGGCGGGCGGAACGCAACAGCGAGCGCACCACCTGGCGATG
>Ga0209517_10009993_pt1 | contig 10674 bp, 4 predicted proteins | sample PeaSoiMetSII2010_FD_187695 | JGI IMG/M metagenome (GOLD analysis project Ga0209517, IMG submission 187695) | Peat soil microbial communities from Weissenstadt, Germany - SII-2010 (SPAdes) (version 2) | ecosystem: Environmental > Terrestrial > Soil > Wetlands > Peat | place: Germany: Weissenstadt... | reverse complement strand
ATATTGAGCGGCTGGCCGCGATGGTGAACGACCCAAACCGCCCAGTGCAGTTTGTGTTTGCCGGCAAGGCGCATCCGCTCGACGAGCCCGGCAAGCGCGTCTTGCAGCAGATCGCCGAGTTGATGCGCGACCGCAAGTTCCGCGACAAGTTCGTGTTTGTCGAGGACTACGACATCAACGTCGGACGCCATTTCGTGCAGGGCGTCGATGTCTGGCTCAACAATCCGCGCCGCCCTCTGGAGGCCTCCGGCACCAGCGGTCAGAAAGTCGTGCTGAACGGCGGCCTGAATCTTTCCGTGCTCGATGGCTGGTGGGCCGAGGCCTTCGACGGCATGAACGGCTTTGCCATTGGAACCGGCAGAACGCATTCCAACATGAGCGTTCACGATACCCGCGATGGCGAAGACCTGATGCGCACCCTCACCGAGGAAGTAATTCCGCTGTATTACCAGCGTGATCGCGACGGCCTGCCCCGCGGATGGATCAAACGCATGAAGCGCACCATCCGTACCCTGGGCTGGCGATTCAATGCCGATCGCATGGTGATGGATTACACCCAGAAGTGTTACGTTCCCGCGGCTGGGGGAACGTCCAGCGAAATGAAGGCCGGTTCGTAAGGGCTCGCAGAATTGTTTCGCTGCCGCACCACGCCAGGATTAAAACGCGGTCTACTTTGGTTTTAGAATTCCGCCGAGCACGCCAAGCGTGCCATCGATTGGTCCGGTCTTCAGGTTCGTGATGTCCAGACCCAGAATCTTCGCGACCAGCGGATACACATTCACATTCTCAAAAGGCTCCAGCGTGATCCCAGGCCGAATGTCCGGACCGGCGGCAAAGAAAATCGCTTTCATCTCAGGCATGCGTGTGGCGTCGTAGCCGTGCATCCCAACAGGAGGATGTTCGTCGCCCCGGGGATCTGCGATCGCGTTAACTAGGTAAGGGCCGGTCGGAACGACCACGGGATCCCCCTCTCGCGCATTGCTGTCGAAGTGGAGATACGCGGGCACCTGCGTGCGGCGATAGACGGTGAACTTGTCGCTCTTTCCGCGCAGCGCTTCATACACCCTCTGCGCATCGTCGTCGGACTTCGGATACATGATCGGACCGATGGTCTGAACAAACGACGATGCATTCAAACCATACTTATCGAGGGAGATGGGCGCGCTTTTGACTTCCACCATTCCATGGTCGGCCAGCACGATCAAATCCACGGGCAGTTTCGATTCCTTGATGCCGTCGACCAGTTTCCCGATCTCTCCGTCGAGTTCGTGGACCGCGTCGGCCACCTGCGGACTATCCGGACCATAGCGGTGTCCGGCTGAGTCGGTGTCGGAAAAATACAGCGTGATCATGTGCGGCCGCTGCTCTGGCGGAAGATGCAGCCATGCAAGGACCTGATCGACGCGCTTCGGGTTGGGAAATCTCCCATCGAACTTCAGGTAGTAAGTCGGCCGAACTCCCTGCACGTCGGCCTCGGAACCCACCCAAAAGAACGAAGCGGACCGCATGCCCTGCTGCTCGGCCAGTACCCACAGCGGAGTTCCGCCATACCATGTGCCGTCGCCGACGGCCTTGTCGTCGTGATAGCTATAGACCTCCTTTCGCGCCGGATCATAAAAGCTGTTGGCCACAATCCCGTGATGCTCCGGGTAGAGGCCGGTCACGATGGTGTAGTGGTTGGGAAAAGTGATCGAGGGATATGCGGGAAGCATTCCTTCCGGCGCGCTCGCGCCCTCTGCCGCCAGGGCGAGCAGATGTTCAGCGTGATACTTCTTCGCGTAGTCGTAACGGAAACCGTCGAGCGAAACCAGGATGACATAGGGCTTCGCCATCTGCTGCGGCGCATTCGGCCCGTGATCGACGGTGATGACCGGAGCGACCTGACAGGACGACGCTGTCACCAGCCAAACCGCAGTCAGCGCGAAGCAGAGAATTTGGTTGAACATCCGGTGCGCGATGGGTTGCAGAGAAGGTTTCAGCGAAGCGTGCATGAAGAGTCTCCGAAGGTGCAGGCAGGACGATTCGCCGTCCCAATCGCTCGCTCCTGCGAATCAGGAGCGGGCGATCGGGCGGCCAAGTATCGGAAAAGACATTTCAGAACGTCAGGTGCAGCGCCATCTGAATAAAGCGCGGGCTGCCGATAGAATGCTGCAGTTGACCAAGGTGACCGTACGGTGGGAAGGTGTAGGTGTTATTCCCGGTCACCGGGTCGTACGGAGGGTTCGAGTAATAAGGATTGAATTCGACATTGTTGCTGGGAATATCGAAACTGGGGTGGTTGAAGACGTTGAAGGCGATGAGGTCGTATTTCACCCCCACGCGCTCTTTGATCGTAATCTCTTTGGTAAGCCCGAAATCAAAGCGGTTCTGAAAGGGAGCGCGAAAGATGTTGCGCCCGCCACTAGCGTAGCCATTCTCGTACGGATCGCACACGGCGGAGACCGGATCGCAAGGCGGTACCCCGTTGGTGCCGGGGGTGATGGGCGCTGGAATACCAAATGCATTTGCGTTCAGCACTGGTTTGTTCCCGTTCACGCCGGTCGTGCCTTGCAGCACCGCGTTGGTTTGTGTGGCACCGTAGCCGCCGACTGGGACGATGGGATTGGTGGCGAGATCCTGTCCGCCACCCCAGTAAATGCTGGCCGCTCCGCCGCTGTAATCGAACACGCTGTAGGGCTGTCCACTTTGCAATACTGTGACGCCGTTGAATGCCCATCCGTTGACGACCTGTCCCATCCACCCCTTTACCGCCGCTGTCTTCGGCAAATCGTAGTGATAGTTCACGGACAAGACGTGGGTGCGATCGAAGTCGGAAGAAGCGTAAGACGAATGCGGGTTGTTGGGATCGTTTCCGGTAAAGAACAGGCCCAGTCCGCTCTGCTCGTCGAGAGTGTGAGAGTAGGTGTAGGAACCGGAGACCTGCAGGCCATGACTCAGCCGCTTGGTTACATTGAACTGGATCGCGTTGTAATTGGAAATACCGACCGACCGGCTGAAAACCGAATTTGGATCGTAACCGAGATAAGGCGCGCGCAGCGCCGCATTTCCAGTGCCGTAGCCGGCTACCAGAGCATTGACGTTCTCCGCGGTCAGGGCCTGCGATGCCGGAATGGTGGCCAGGTTCGCCGGCGTACAGGCCTCGTAGTAAATCACGCCGCAGTTCACGTTGTAGCCGTAGGAATAGTTTTGCTGATTCGGCCCGCCGGACAGCAGTGGATTCTGAGGCGTGGCAATCCCCGCCTGATTGAAAGGCAACGGAACAATGTCATGCACACCGTGATTGCCGACGTACCCCAGCGTCAACACCAGGTTATTGGAAGGCTGCCATTGAAAATCGAGGGTCCAATTTTCCGAGTACGGCAGTGTGTTTTTCGGGTCATAGCCGCCGAAGAAAAGCGGACCACAACCGTTCTCCCCCAGGGAAGCGCAATAGGGGGTATTGTTGGCGATCAACTGCGCAGCATTCGGCACCAACGCCTGCACACCCGAAAGACTGGACGGCGGAGGAGGGGGTGCTGCCGTGCCGAACGGCTGGGCAAACGTGCTACCGGCGGGGGAGTAAAACGGAACCACGAATGGTTCTTCCACGGTGACGCCAAATGGACCGCTGATTCCCCCGCCGGCGGGCGGAGAAAGCTCCGTGAAGTATTCGCCGCGGTCGTAGTACATGCCAAATCCAGCACGCGCCACAAATTTACCGTTGAAAGCAGCCGGACTGTAAGCCAGTCCTATTCGTGGGGCAAAGCCCCATTGGCGGCCGGTGAGCGTAGACTTGCTCACTCCCGCCGTTCCGAACGCCTTGTTATTGCCAGCGACCACAAGGCCAATGTTGCTGAACGTATCGCCCGCAACGTCGTAGGAGTAGGCGGTGGGATGAAAGTTCGTCAGCAGCCCGTTCTTTTCATACAGAGGGCCATCCCAGTCCCAGCGAACGCCCACATTCACGGTGAGGCTGGATGTGAGGCGATAGGAATCTTGCACGTACGCGCCAACCTGCTTGGCGATGTAGTGGCGATTGCTGGCCCCGTTCAGAAATTCGGACTGATCCTGGCCGCCGCAGGCAAAGGTGTTCGGTCCGCAGATATTTCCCAGAAGGAATCCGGGAAAATCCTCGAACGTAATGCGGGCCACCTGGTTGTTCTTGTTGATCACGTTCAGTTGAGCATCGTCCACGTTGAATCCAGTGGCAATGGAGTGGTGCCCGTGCACCCATTTCAGACTACTGGCCGCCTCGTAGTTGTTCTGAAAAATGCCCGCGTTCGCGAAGTTCGTGGTCGGGCCGATGCTGAGCGAATCGGTCGCAGATGGGTTGTTGTCGGCAAATCGAATGTTGATCTGAGGAAATAAGCTTAATCCGAGTAGGTTGATGCCGGCGTCATTCGCAGAGATCGATTGCGATGTGTTGGAGTAGGCGATCTCGCGAATGAATCCGACGCGCAGATCCCACGTCAGGTTGGGTGTGAAGGACATTGTGTTGTCGATGGAGAAAACCTGGCCCCCCGCCTTCATAGTTTGCGGGAATCCCAATAGCTGGCTCTGGGCGAAGGGGGTCGTGTTGGGATCGCGCTGGAAGTAGTATTTTCCAGCCAGGCGGTCCCGGGCGCTGAAGTAATAATCGAGGTTGGTGTTAATTTGATCGGCGGTGAAACGCGAGTTTGGACCCTGGACAACGGTGTCGGCGTTATCGTTGTTCTGCAGTAGCGCATAGTCCGACGAAGCGCTGGGGATGAAGTAGCTGCCTCCTGGTGCTTTTGCCTGCAGTAGGGTCAAGGCCTGTTGAGTGATTTGGCCGGGCTGGATCGTGGTGCCAAAATCCAGGTTGACGGCATTGGCGATGCTGGTGGCGTCGCGGGCATCCGTGAGATCCGGCGGCACAGCGACATAAGAGGTCGCGAGGAGTTGATCGCTGACCCGCTGTCCTTGATAAGAGCCAAAGAAAAACAGTTTGTCCTTTACGACCGGACCGCCGACGTAGGCTCCAAAAACGTTGCGATGCATTTCGGGGCGTTGCAACTGGTTGTGGTTGAAGAACCATTGGTTCGCATTCCACCCGGTTTGCTGGTGATACTCGTAAGCGCCGCCGTGAAGCAAGTTCGTTCCCGATTTGGTGGTCAGCTCAATCTGAGCGCCACTGTTGGCTCCTTGGGAAGCGTCGTACATGGCTGAGTTTACGTGCATTTCCTGTACGGTTTCTGGAGGCGGCGACGGAAGGGCTTGACCAATCGCACCATATACGGACGTGCTGGTCACGATCTCGCCGCTCGGGTTGTTCCCGTTGCCATTCTCTCCAATGTTGACTGCAACGCGGCTTGACGTCACCTGGCTGCCCGACTTGCCATTGAAAATGTTGTTGGCGTAAACGCCGTTAACCGTGAAACTGTTACTCGTGTCCCGCTGCCCGTTGGCCCAGATCGCCTGATTGCCCAGGCCGGCGTTGGTGCCGGCGGTGTTCAGCAGATCGGCGCTCACTCCGGGGCTTAGGATCGCCAGCTGCGTGAAGCTGCCCGTCCCCAGCGGCGTCTCGGTGATTTGCGATTCACTCAGCGTGTAGCCCGTGGTGGTGTCGGTCTGGTTCAGTAGCGGTGTCGCTTCCACCGTCACCGATGATGAAACCTTCCCCGGCGTGAGTTTTGCGTTGATCGTCGTGGTGCGATTGCCCTGCACCAGGATCAGGGGATGGACGTCGGTCTCAAATCCATCCTTAACGAACCTCACTTCGTAGGTGCCGATCGGCAGGTCGGCAATGCTGAACGAGCCATCGGCTTTACTGTTGGCCGAGACTTCCAGATTCGTGGCTACAGCGCGGGCCTTCACCTCGGCGCCTTGAATCAGGGCGCCGGAGCTGTCGGTTACTTGGCCATTGATCGAGCCCAACGTTTGCTGGCCAAACGCGAGCGATCCAAATGTGAAGAGGAAAACGCTCACTAAGACTTCAAGAAACCGGGAGCGGAAACACTTCTGCGACGGGAAGTCATAGGCCAAACAAGAATTCACGGGCTGCCTCCTGGAATTCCGGGAATTCTATTCGGACCGCGAGCGATAGTTCAAGGAAGTAAGCGTTAAAAGCTGATGAAAAAAACGAATGAACATCCGCCATTTCTCTCGGATGGGTGGGGTTTCACATCTCAGGAGAATTCGCCAACACCGCTCACTTCGCTGGCGTAATCGTGATATTCCGAAACGCAACGTGCCCGGCTTCACTACCCTGCAGATAGATTGGTCCGGGCAGTCCTTCGTGACTTTCCAAGGCCCCGCCGGTGATGCCCGGAATTTCCTGTTGGTCAATAATGATCTTACCGTTTTGCACAACGGCGACCACTCGCCCAATGAGCGTGATGTCGTAAGTCTGCCATTCTCCCGGCCGGCGCGGCTGTTCCGGCGAGGGAGCCAGAAATCCATACACGCCTCCGGTCCGCATCGTGGGCCCTTCCGGCTCGGGATCGTCTTCAATCTGGAGTTCATATCGGCCGCGCAGATAGACGCCGCTATTGGATCCTTTTGCACAGTTGAATTCGACGTGCAACTTGAAATCTTCGAACTTGGCGTCGCTGATCAGCTCAGGACCATGCCCGGGACTTATGAGCGTCCCGTTCTCGACTTTCCATGCCGGCGTTGCTTTCGGATCGCTCGCCGTCCACCCGCTCAGGTCTTTGCCGTTGAACAACGGTACCGGCTTACCCCACTTCGGAGCGCCGGCTCTCTTGAGGGATGGCGCTCTCTCGCCCGTCCACGTCCACGGTGTGCCATCGGGGCCGGTGGTAGTTCCGACCAGCGTCTTGCCAGAGAGTTTGCCAGCAAAGACCATGTCGTCCTTTCTTTCTTCCTCCTCCTTAGGAGAAACGAAAGTGATTTGGCCATTCGAGAGTTCGCATTTCGGGAGCGGGCGCGCGTGTCCCCAACGGCTCACCATGCGAGCTTTGAGCTGGCCGTCCTCCTGGGTGATCTCCAACCACGAGGGGGCTTCGCGAACCGGGGTCTTCAGGGTCAAGTCCCATCGCCCCAGAAAAGACTGAACCGACGCAGTAGTGTCCGCAGAGTTCTTCTGCGCGGAATACCCTCGCAACGAAAGCAGCAGGACTAACATGGTTAGCGTGAATACTGTCCGCCGTAGAACCGCATTTCTATGATTTCCGTTCATTTGATTTTCCATGGAGCCTCCTTCCAGCAGGCGATTGTAATCGCTTGCCCGGCGAAGTGACAGCGGCAGAAACGAAGCGGCAGAAACGAATGATCGCAGGCGTTGGGAGTGGGCGCGGCGTCAATTCTTGAGAGCCGCCACCCTTCCCCTCAGGACGGTAATGGACGCCTTTGGCAGCGTGAACGCAGTTTGCGAACCTGCCGTGAGAGTAGTCGCGATTGGCGGGTGATCGGGATCCGCATGACTGTCTGGTCCGTCGTTGATCCAGACATACTGCTCGCTCCCGAAGGTTACAAGAGCCACGGTTCCAGAGAAAGACACATCCTGTTTGCTTCTGGAATCTTCAAATTGCACGCGGACGGTGTGAGCGTTGTTCTCGTCCCGGTTGACCAGCATGATCGACCAGTTTCCATCGGGTCGCAGTACCGCGTAGGAGGTAACCAGCACATTTCCTTCTGCATCCTTGATATCAGTGGAAGAAGGAAACATGTGATGCACGCCGGAGCGGTGCTGCACCCACTCCAGGTTGATCATATGAGCGGCGAAGTACGGCGAGGTGTAGCCGTTGATGTCGTAGTCTTCGTTCGAAACAAAATTCGACCACGAGGCCCAGCCCAGACAAGTCTTCTGAATGCCCTGCGGCTGAATCGGCGAGTGATAGAACGCGGCGCCTCCTCCCTCGAAGAAGGAGCCAACGTTGTCGGCCAGCCACAGCGCGGCGAAGATCGTGGTCATCGGTCCGGTGAGTCCGGCCGCCAGATGGTTCTCCGTCACCATGAGCGGGACTTCTTTGGGGACGCCGTCGTCTCTCCACACCTGCAGGATGTGCTTCATCAGCTGCGGTTCGCTATAGAGAGTCTTCCAAGTGATGTCGCAAGGCTCGAACGGATAGTGCTCGAACGACACGAAGGCCAGGTCGGAAATGCGGCCATGCGTCTTCAGGTAGTCGACGAAGCGGCCCATCCATGAAACTCGGCCCTGCACGTCTGGCCAGACCCGGATATCCTCGTTCACCCCCTCGAAGACCGGCCCGCCCAGCTTGAGTTGAGGGTCGACCTTGTGAATGGCGGCCGCCCACTGAATATATAAAGCTCCGTAGTCTTCCGGCATGGCGTGTTTGCCGTCCGGTTCCTCGCCCATCTCAACGTAGTCGATACGGTAGCCGCGCTTTTCGATGTAGGCAATCTGCGCCGCCGCGTCGTCCGGCGTGCCGTAAAGCAGCGTGACCGGAATCATCGCGGGAAGATTGTTGGTGAGTCCGCTCGTAAAGAAGAGATCGAACCCGCTGTGCTGGTAGGCCCCAGTCGCGTTCACGTCAGCGGCCGAGTGCCAGGGATCAATCGAAGATGAGCTATAAGTCGTTGGCCGATCGCTGAGATTCTTTTGAACCTCAGCAAAGGCGCCACTGGAGTCGACACTGCCCACCCGGATTTCCTGAATGGCGTATCCCACGCAGTTCCGGATGTCGTCCGTTCCGTGCAGATCGCAGGTCTTCGACGACTCCGTCATCAAGATGCGCACGTACTGAGTGAGGACCGGCGCGTCGGCGAGTTTCAGATAAACCGCGCCGCCTTGCGCGTTTCTGATCGCGCCCGAGGAAAACGTCTTCCACTCACCCTGTGGTCCTTCGTCCCAATCGAGCGCGCGTTTCCCCATCCAATACTCCACTTGATAGGTCGCGGCATACGGGTTGGCCCAGGCGATGCGCACGGCGTTCACCGGCTTTTCGGCCTTCAGGTCCACGACCACCCATTGCGGGTGCAGCGCATCACTTTCGCCGGTGAATTTGCTGGTGAGGTACGGATTGCTTTTCCAGTAGCTGAGATTCGGACCTTGCAGCGGGCGGTCTCCGCTCGTGGAGAAGCCCCGGTGCGGCAACGCATAAGAAAGGATGTAGCGCACGGGTTCCTTAAGCTCGGTGCTGCCTGTGAAGTATCCGTTCTTGTGCGCCGGATCGCTCCACGTTCCATTCTCGGTCCAGTGCCAGGCGGCCATGCGGAGCTCGGAATTGTTGCGATACGTGATCGGTCCCCAGCCTGCCGAAAGCGACTCCTGGATAATATGTGGGGTATAAACCTTGTCAATTCCGTCATGCGACAAAACGTCGATGGAGCTGCCCAGCGCGCTGTCCGGATCGAAAGCGTTGATGGCGTGCCCGGGAGTCGCGTCCACGTGAACGGTTCCGGTCGGCGGTTCCGTGCCGGATGGCTTCGATTGAGCCCTCAAAGTTGATGCAGATCCAACCAGAGAGAGAAACGACAGAATGACGATCGCGACGCGCTTCCAGGATGTTGCAAACGCTCTCATGCTGCGGATGGTAACCCAGAAGCGTGGAAAACCATAGCCGATGAAGTCAGGCGAAAACAGGGTCGCGCGAAAAAAGAGTCCAAATCATCGAACGGATCATCTCCCTACTATTAAGGTCTTGTGTGTTAAGGCAGACCCAATGGCAGCCAGTCCAAATCTCACGGCAGCGTTTCCCTCGAATCCGGGCCCCCTTAATCTTGATCAGGTGGAGGATCTACTCAAGCTGCAAAAGGCAGCTCAAAGAATCAGCTCCATCCTCGACCTCGACCAGCTCGTGGACAAGGTAGTGAACGAGATTGCCCGCTCCTTTGGATGTCTGGATTCTGACATCTACCTGCACCATGAAGAGCGCGGCGAACTGGTGCTGGTGTGTGCCCACGGCTGCACCGGCTGCGAGCTCCACGGCCCGGGCCACAGCCTGAAAATCGGGAAGGGCATGGTGGGATACGTCGCATCTACGGGCCAGATGCACTATGCGCCCGATGTGCGACTGGACCCCTATTACATTGGCTGTGAAGAATCCACGCTCTCGGAAGTTGCGATTCCCCTCTATGTAGAGGGGCAATTGGTCGGCGTATTCACCGCCTCGCACAACGAACTGGATGCGTTTGCTCCCTGCCAGCTCCGGCTGCTGCAAGCCCTGTGCAGCGATGTGGCAGTGGCCGTTCACAACGCCCGCCGATTTCAGCAGGAACAGCGGCAACGTCAGGAGATGACTCGCGAGGCTCGGGAGGCTCGCCTCATTCAACAAGCGCTGCTTCCCAAGGCGTCTCCCTCTATTCCTGGGTTTACCGTGTCCGGGCTTTCCATTCCTGTTGGAGCCGTGGGGGGCGACTGGTACGACTTCATTCCCATGGACAAAGGCCGTTGGGGACTGGTGCTCGCCGACGTTTCCGGCAAGGGAACCGCGGCCGCGCTCCTGATGTCCGCGACTCGTGGCATGTTGCGATCTCTGGTCGAGGCCTCCTGCAGCCCCAGGGAAGTGCTGACCAAGCTCAATCGGCTTCTGGTCGAGGACTTTCCCGCCGGACGTTTTGTCACCATGGTCTATGCCGTGCTCGATCCTGTTACGCGCACACTCACCTTCGCCAACGCGGGTCACGTGCGGCCGATGTTGATCACCGGGAGTTCCGCCGATTTCCTCGACGTAGAGCGAGGAATTCCTCTGGGACTGGGACCGTGTGATTTCTCCGAGGTGGAAGTGGAGTTTCCCATGGGCTCTCGCTTAG
>Ga0209517_10009992_pt1 | contig 10677 bp, 10 predicted proteins | sample PeaSoiMetSII2010_FD_187695 | JGI IMG/M metagenome (GOLD analysis project Ga0209517, IMG submission 187695) | Peat soil microbial communities from Weissenstadt, Germany - SII-2010 (SPAdes) (version 2) | ecosystem: Environmental > Terrestrial > Soil > Wetlands > Peat | place: Germany... | reverse complement strand
CGTCAGCAAAACTCAGAAAACGTTAGAAAACTTCCACGTAGTAACCGGCGACTACCACGTCAGACTTCAACGTTCAAATCTCGACTACCACGTCAACACGTAAAACCACACTTCCCCTATATCCCCCGCACCACGAGATCCCCCCCAAAAAAATCAAACGACGAACGACGGCCCGATTTACGATGGACCAAGAGATACTTTCCTAAGCAGCCTCCTGCGCAACCGAGTTAATCACTTCGCGGGTCGATATGTGAAATATTTGTGGCTGAGAAAGTTGCATGTAGCAGAGATGACAGTAGCGAAGACCTGGCTGAACATGTACCATAAGTGAAGATACTCGGTAAGCGAGTAAAGCACGCCAGTAGCTATCAAGAACCCCATACCCCAGATTGCCCAATGTATGACGAATTGAAACTTGGTACTGTACATCATACGCTGTGTCTTGAGGACGAAAGCCCACCATCTGTAACCTGTGAAAGATATGAGTTGACCGATTATCATCGAAATCCAACTGGCGTAGATATAGTATATTCCAAAGTATTGAACGAAGACGTACAGCAATACGTATGCGGTACCAGTCCCGATGCCTCCGACAATCCCGAACTTGATTGCCTGATTGCCTGAGGCCCGAACGTATCCCAGAGCTTCTGAATCCGACGGGGCAGTTGCATTATGCTCCGGCTCTAGACAACGCCCACGTGTATAGTCGTTGAGGTTGGCTAATCGTTTCGTGTTTGGGTCTCGTGGTGTGCCCCAGTTGAAGAAGTAGTGCGCTTAGGAGAAGAGCGGAGTTAATCCAGACTCTTTTGCTTGACAAGACCATTTATGAGAAGTTTCAATAAAATGTGGAGAGGATTGGACGGTTCGTGGGTTTTGTGAATTAGAGTGTTGTTCTACCAGTGGCGGTGGTGCCAGCGGTAGAAGCCGTTACCATAGTAGCCGTTACCATAGTAGCCGTTACCATAGTAGCCGTTACCATAGTAATTGTTGTTGTAGTAGTTGTTGTTGTAGCTTGGAGAATAGCAGCTGCTGCCTGTGTAGTAGTATCCGTTCTGGTAGTATCCATTCTGACAGTTGCTGTAAGGATTGTACGGACTGTTGTAGGGGTTGTTGTTGCTTGGATAATAGCAACTGGTGCCTGTGTCGTAGTCATTCTGACAGTAAGGATTGTTGGAGCTCGAGTAGCAACTTCCACCGATGTACGAATAGCCTGGTGGGCAAGGGTTGTATTGTGCAAAGACTGGGCTGCTGCTTGCTGCGGCTATCGCTACGGCAAGAAAGACAGCCAAGGCGAGTATTGTGGCATCACGTGTCTTCAAACCTTCACATATCCCCCCTTCGGCACTACACACTGTAGTTACCGTACTAGAAACTACGCCATGTAGTTACCTATAATTGCATCGGATGAGATTTTCTGCGGCGAACATGGCATCACTTCAGATGTTGAAGTCAATTAGCCTTAGGAATCAAATACATATCTTGTGGATACACGAATTACCTCGAGTTTGCTCAGATTAGAAGGATGAATCTCAAGCCTCAAAGAGCTCCAGTTATGTGGACTTCTGGAATACTTTGATGGGTCCCGCTTCTTCTTCGCTAGTCGAGAAGTTTACTATCTTTCTATTGTGTTATTGAGGTGACGTTGATGTAGTTGCCTGGGCATGCCAGGGTGGGTTGGTTTGGTGCGGTGTTCGGGCCTTGATGTAGTTGTCCGATGACTGTCACCCATGATCCTACTGATGGATAGGATCGGGGCAGGTTGTGCAGCGTATAGTATTGGTAAACTGTACCGCCGAACACTGCATTTATTGGTATTACTAGTTCGACGCATCCGGTCCCGCTGATAAACAGGACTCCTGAACACTGCGCGGCGTTAGAACTTGTCGTTATCAAGCATGGATTAGAATTGATATCTGAATTGTAACCGCAATAGTAACATGGCGACTGACAATAATTGGAGTTGTAACAATTCTGGCCATAGGGATATCCCATCCCAAGAGCGGTTGTCATCGTTGTCAGACTCGTGACAGTACTATAACTAGTAGAGGTTTCGTAGCTTGTGATGAATGATGTTTGTGTCGCGAAACTTGTTGACACTGATGTAACTGTTTGAGGATTCATACTCGTATAAGCGAATAGTCCCGCGCTAACTACCGCGATAAGGGCTAATACGATCACGATTATCCAGAGAATTCGCTTGCTAATCTTACTTTCAGTTGTTTGACTCATTTTCGCGATCTCGCTCCGAAAGTATTGCTGATTGAACCATTTCCAGCAAGCAGTTACCTATAACTAGACCGGATCAATCGCCGTAATTCAATCCCGATTTTGGCCTTTCTATTATGAAGTGTCTGTTCTTCGAAACAGACTAGACCTCGAACAGATGATCTATTGCTCTAGGGCTATGTTTTCGCTTCTGACTGCGTTATCGTAGTTTTTGTAACCCAGAATTTTTTCGATGTTGTCTGTTTGTTTGCCTTTGATTTTTCTGAGTTCGTTGGATGAATAGTCGACTACGCCTTTCGCTACTTCTTGACCCTCGTGGGTTATTGAGATGATGCTGCCTGCTTCGAAGTCGCCGTCAACATCGATGATGCCTGAAGGCAGGAGACTGCTGCCGTTCAGGAGAGCTGTTTTGGCGCCTTGATCGATTGTGATTTTTCCGTTGCTGATGGAGTATCTGATCCATCGTTCTTTGTTGCTGTACCATGATCGTGAGGGTTTGAAGAGGGTGCCGATTTCTTCTCCTTGAATGATTCTTGTGATTATGTTTTTCTCTCGTGCGTTTGCGATTATCATGGCGCAGTTGGTATGTGCAACAATTTTTGCTGCTTCGATCTTCGATTTCATTCCGCCTTTTGTTCTCCACGATCCGGGTTCTCCACCCATTTTTTCGATTGCGCTGGTTATTTCTTCAACTTCCGGAATCAGTTCTGCGTCTTTGTGTCGTGGATTCTTAGTGTAGAGGCCATTAACGTCTGTTAGGAGAATGAGGAGTGAGGTGTCTGTGTTCGCTGCTACTAGGGCGGATAATTTATCGTTGTCACCAAAGGTTGATTCGATTTCATGTACTGAGATCGGATCGTTTTCGTTTATGATTGGTATCGTTCTGTATTTTGCGAGAATCGTCATTGAGTTTCTTAGGTTGATGTAGGTTCTTCGGTTCGAAAATGCTTCGTAGGTTAGGAGTATTTGAGCGACTTGTAGCCCGTGAGTTAGGAATGCGGCGCGCCATGCTTCCATTAACACGCTTTGTCCAACTGCAGCTGCTGCTTGTCTGCCGGGTATGTCTCTAGGCATTGCGTCCAGTTTCAGCGATTTGGCGCCTGATACTATTGCGCCTGAGCTTACAATTATTACGGTTTTTCCTTGTTTGATCAGTTTCGAAACTTGTTTGGCGACTTGCCTGATGTAACTCTTGTTTAACGTCCCGTCTTGTGTGGCCAGGACGGATGCTCCGACTTTGATTACGATTTGTTTGATGTCTTTGAATTCTCTCACATGTCCACTCTCATTTGTTGATTTGAGGTTTAGTTCCAAGTTTTTTTCAGTGGTCGGTGGGTGAACGCCTTAGGATGTTCTCCGACATATGAGGAGACGATTTGTCCACTGCCAACGACGACGTATTTGTAGGTGACAAGGCCTTCAAGCCCTACCGGGCCGCGTGCATGTGTTTTACCGGTGCTAATTCCTACCTCTGCGCCTAATCCGAATCTGTATCCGTCACTGAATCTAGTTGATGCGTTATGTAACACAACAGCTGAGCTTACGTCGTTCAGAAATCGTCTCGCGTTGGAGGTATTGTTTGTCACTATTCCGTCTGTGTGATGCGTACTGTAATGGTTTATGTGGTCTACTGCTTCTTTCACTGAATCAACAATTTTTATCGCAAGGATTAGGTCGAGGTATTCGGTACTCCAGTCCTTCTCTGTGACTGCTTTCATTTCGGGAAGGAGTTTTCTGGTTCGTTCGTCTCCTCTAAGTTCTACGCGAGCCTTCTGGTATCGTTCGGCAATTTTTGGAAGAAAACTGGGCGCAATGTCCTTGTGTATGAGGAGCGCGTTCATTGCGTTGCAGACGGCTGGATGCTGAACTTTTGCATCGTAGCAAATTTCAACAGCCATATCTACATCGGCGTCAGCGTCGACGTATTCGTGGCATATGCCTTCGGCATGTCCTAGAACGGGGATTCGACTGTTCTCCTTGACATACTTGACGAGAGAACTGGATCCTCTAGGAAGGAGGAGATCGATGTATTCATCCATCTTTAGGAGTTTGTCAATGTCTTCTCTCGTTTCAATTAATTGAACTGTGTCTTCCGGGATTTCTTCGAATCGGCGGAGGCATTTTCTTATGCAGTCGGTTAGAATGCGGTTTGTGTTCTTCGCCTCCACACCGCCTTTCAGGATGACCACGTTTGCTGATTTCAAACAGAGACTGGCGATTTGAACGAGTGCGTCTGGACGCGATTCGAAGATGGCGCATACGACTCCGATGGGGCAAGTTATCTTGTATAACTCAAGTCCTTGATCCATTTCGATTGAGAGAAGCGTTCGATTCAATGGATCTTCAAGTTGAGCTACAGCCGTCAAACCTTTGATTATTGAATCAATCTTTGCATCATCGAGCTTCAGGCGCTTAACTATCGGACCTGCTAGACCTGCTTGCGTGGCATCGTTGACGTCTTTTGAGTTGGCGGCAACCAATTGTTGTCTCTGAGAACCTATTTCCTCGGCAATTCCCAGGATAGCGTGATTTCTAGACTCAACGCCGCTGTTCGCTACTTTGAGCGCTGCTTCTCTACTGCGCTTCGCGACATCTAACACGTCCAAGGTCAACATCCGCTTGTTCCACGATTCGACGATACGGATCTAGACACATCTGATCTACTGAAATAATGTTGCGTCCTTTCCCACCCGACCTAGCTTCAAGCTCAGTTTAATCCTCAGAATACACCCTTTAATGGCATCATCGAGCTGATGTAGGTTCTATTGGCCTCTCTTGACTAAACGACAGATGTGAAACGCCTTGAAGGTAGGACGGTTTCAAGTTATGGCGATCCTCCAAGCCGCACGAGCATCAGAACTGGGTCTGTCGATTGCTCAAGCAAAAAGTTGGGGCTTAAACAGAGCGATCTTCTACGCCGCAGCAAAGAAAGGTTTCAAGAAAATTCCGCCGCGCAGTCGTGAAGAAATTTCAAGCAAACCTGTTGAGAAGAAAAAGGATCGTTATTTCCTAGGCAATGAAATGGCGTATGCTGCTAAGAAAGGAAATCGGACTTACTTCATGATAGGAGGAAAATTGCAAACGGAAAGCGAATTTGAAAAACAAATAGTGAGACGATTTGGCTCAATCTTCAAGGACGCGTGGGAGGAGTCTTTGAAGATTATACAAGAATATCCGAAGGATGTTCTTCTCTCACAGAATCGTTTCTTTCAACAGGTCTACAGACCGCGAAGGGATGAGTTAGCGTCGAAGTGGTCCGAGATGAGTGAATTACAGCAAAACGTCTAGCTGTTCTTTGACTGGTCTTTCTGTGTGAGTTTCATTTTCTCAGATCTTGCTCTAAGATTGCTAGTGGCTGAGTGTTTATGATGTCTTTTTGTTCGGTCCAGCCTCGTCTCGCTACACCGATTCCTAATCGAATATTTTTGAAATGTTGTGCGTTGTGGGCGTCTGTGTCTATTGAGAGTTTGCAGCCGGCTTGTATGGCCATTTTGACGTTGTCATCGTTCAGGTCGAGGCGTTGTGGGGTTGAGTTTATTTCCAAATATGTTTTGGTTCGTTTCGAAGCGTCGAAAAGTTTCTCCATGTCAATCTCGGATGGTCGCTTTGTGCCTATTTTTCTGCTGGTTGGGTGACCGATGATGTTCACATAGCCGCTTTCCATCGCTGATACAATGCGATTTGTCATTTCTTTTTTTGTTTGTTTGAATGTGCTGTGTACGCTGGCGACGACGACGTCAAGTTCTTTCAGAATTTTCTTTTCGACTTTCAGGCTTCCGTCGGCTGAAATATCGAGTTCAGCGCCTTTCAGAATTTTGATTTCGTTGAATTTCCGACTGATTTTGTCTATTTCTGTCATTTCGTTTCGGAGTTGTCGTTCAGTTAAGCCGCGAGCGACCATCATGGTGCTGTAGTGATCGGTTATGGCAACGTAAGCGTAGCCCATTTTTGATGCGGCTTGAACCATTTCCTCGATTGGTTGGGTGCCGTCGCTCCATGTTGTGTGAACGTGGAGATCTCCGACTATCGCGTCGTATGGAATGAGGTTGGGGAGAGTGTGGGTTGTTGCTGCTTCAATTTCGCCTCTATTCTCTCTGATTTCGGGTGGGATGTAGTCCATTCCGAGTTTTTTGTAGACGTCTGTTTCCGTTCGTCCCGCTATCTGGGTCGCGTCTTTGTAGAGGCCGTATTCGTTTAGTTTGTATCCTTTTTTGATGGCTATGTTTCGCATAGCGATATTGTGATCTTTCGATCCGGTGAAGTACATCAAGGCTGAGCCGAAGCTTTCTGGTTTTACTAATCGAAGGTCAACTTGGACGTCGTCGTTGAGTAGTATGGAGCATTTAGTTTCTCCCTTCTCGAGGACTTTGCGCGCGTCGGACATGCTCGTGAAGAAATCTGCAATACCACTCGGCTGATTACTTGATGCGAGTATGTCGATGTCGCCGATGCTGTCTCGCATTCTTCGGACGGAACCGGCGACTTCAACTTCACCTTCGTTTTGATTTGCGGTTAGGGATTTTTTGAGTTGGTCACGAATATTTTCTGCTGTGGTTAGGGCTAAGAACAGTAGGACTCGTTCTTTTTTCCTTCTTGCGAGATCGATGCTGTCGAGTATGTTTTCTTCGATTTTAGGTCCTAATCCTTTGATGGTACGAATCTTATGTTGCTTAGCTGCGAGTTCAAGGTCGTCAAGCGATTTTATGTCTAATTTTTTGTAGAGCAACTGAACGGTTTTGGGTCCGAGTCCTTCAACTGCTAATAGGGATTCGAAATCAATCGGCGTGTTTTTCTTCAGTTCCTCAAAATACTTCAGAGAGCCGGTTTCGATTATTTCCGCAATCTTTTTCGCGACGTTTACACCAACGCCAGGCAGTTCATCAAGTTTGCCTTCACTATACACTTCTTCTATTGGGTTGGGGAGTGATGCGATGGTGCGAGCGGCTTTGCGATATGCCTGTGGTTTGAATTGTACGCCTTGCATGTCGAGTAGGTCAGCAATTTCGTATAGGATTTTGGCAACAAGCGCATTCTTCATACACTTAACCTATTGTTGGCTCTTCTGTCTCGGGAGAATATTTCAACACTTGTGGGCGCATCGTGCCCTGCACGGGCCTACGTGAGCTTTGTCGTGGCTGACGCGGACTTGTCCCAGGTGTAAATGAATGCGCAAGCGAAAATTATCGTAGCCAAGACGGCGGTGGCAAAGGCAAGGTGTACTGTAGCGACTATCGGGTCGAGGGCGGTAACTACAACGTCTCCTCCGATTAAGGATTGGACGAAAAGAAGAGCGATAGAGAAAGCTAACGCTCGAGACGCGCCGGTTGGACGTGGTTTCATTTTCCAAACTGCCACGGTACTGATGAGAAGAATTATTCCGGTTACGATGGTCAGAATCCGGTGAACGTATTCCGCTATCGCCGCCCAATCTGACGTAGGGATTAGCATTCCGTTACAAGTTGGCCAATATGTACCGCATCCCAGACCGTATCCACCTAACGTTACGTAGCCTCCCCATACAATCAAAGCGTAAGTTGAGAGACCCGTCAAGTACACAAGGTACTTCTCTGCACTCATTGGTCTTCTCCGGTAAGGACTCGTTTACTCAGTTAAGAGTTACCCAACAGTCACGCTATGATTCCAGTGGGAGCTATCCGTGAAATAGTCCTGCGAGGTACATGCAGTAGAAACCAATCAGCGTGACGACTACGTAGAGAAGGATAGGTTCCTCATTAGCGAATTTCGAGATTAATTTGTACTCTATGTAGATAGTTGCTGCTGCGCCGATTGCGAAAAAGTACGTCGCGTCTATGGGCGTCCACAGAGCCAGAGTTATCCCGATCACTGTTGGGATACCGGAGACTGCGCCCAGAACGGCGATGCGTGAAAATCGTGCTTTCGCAAGAGCTCCGAAGACTCCTAGGACGAACCCCTCTAAGAACTTGTGCAAAACGTACGCGACTCCAGGCCCAAAGCCGCCAATCGCAGCGATCAGATCAGATGTCGAGTTAGTGAGATAAGAGTACAAGATGAGTGACCCAATTTCTACTCCTTCTCCCATGGAGTGAAAACCTATTCCGAGTGCTACGAGAAGGGCTATCGAGTAAGAAATTCCCATTATCGAACTTATGTTTCGTTTTCTACTTGCTTTGCGAATCGTAAATTTCTCAAATCCAAATAGAACTAAGACGCCCACTGCAAATAATCCAGCCAACAACAGATGCGCGATACCGCCACCAAAACCTTGATTCACATCTAGTAGAGCCGCATCATCCATTACATCAACAAAGAACCAAAACATAATTCCGCAAGAGAAAGCCATGAGAATCTTCATTTTTGCGGCATTATTTGCAACTGCATCTGGTATGAACAGTCCTATGAAGAGAGGGATGAAAGTTGCAAGGACACCAAAAGTGAAATTCGCTAGAATGTCGGACATCGGTGAAACCATGTTAGTCTATTGAATCAACGGAAAGCGGTGACAATTTATCGAATTTGTGAATAATGAAATCAGTAGTTGCACCACTGTTTCATTGTGACGCGGTAATTCCCAGGATCCTTCTGACTTCAGATTCGGGAACTTGTAATTGTGATGATAATAGTTGGATTGAAACCGTGGGGTTGTGGCTCTTAATCTCTGAAAATATGTCCTCTAGATAGTCGTCATAGCCTACGGCTTCTTCCCATCTGTCTTGAAATTGTCGTAAGAATATTTGCGCAAATCCTTCGGATGGGATCACGTATCCCTCTCGCGTGGGCTGATTTTGTCCAGTGGTGGTTGCCAATCCGATCACGGTGTGATTATTGTCAACCACTGTATATCTTAGGTCGCTTACAAGAAGGCCGGAGTGAAATCGTATTTCTGCTCCTGCCGCTTTGTACGCGGTAGCTACCATGATTCTGTCTTGAGATTTGGGTAAAAGATATTGTATTACAACACCTCGGCTCTTTGCTGTGCCTATGTGATTCAAAATTCCCTGTACCTGGTCATTCTGTTCCGGGGTTGTAGGTTGGGACCCTGTGATTGAGCCTTTGATGGATTTCTTCGCGTTTTGCATCACAAAATGGAGGGAATTGAAGTATTCTTGTCTTGAGACCATTCTCGCGGTGTGAGTCATTTGTTGAAGTAAGCTCTCTCGCGCTTTCGCTTCTCTTCTTCCAAGCGTGATCAGTAAGAGGGTGGCGATAAGCAGTATGAGCTCAACCAGCAGTAGTGCTGCAGTCAAGTCTGGCAAGGTGCTTTTCGAGTGAATTCTAAGTGTTTTGAATTTAGGACTTGTGCAAGAGATTGGCAGCTGGTTGACGGGCCAGCTAGGGAAGATTTGTTGATTAAGAGCTACCCTGTGGTGTTTCTTTGAATTCTCCTGACAGGTTCGGTCAATTGCTTAAATGATTCAGGGCTCAGCTCAGTCAAAAGAATGACTTCAGTAAACTATAGTGCCTCGCTTCGCGCGAACTTGAATGATTACGTCGGTCTGATGAAACCGGCGATAGCAATTCTGAACGTGTTCGTGGGGGTGGCAACGATGCTTCTCGCTGTAAATTTTGGTTCTCGAGTTGCGATTCCTTTACTTTTGATTATTCTAGCGGGTTATCTTTCGGCTGCTGGTGCAGGGGCATTGAACTGTTTTCTGGAGAGACGACTGGACGCACAAATGAATCGAACTCGAGGACGAGCACTTCCTTCTGGTCGAATATCCGCGAATGGTGCTCTTCTCTTCGGTCTCGTCTTTTCGATCAGTGGCGTCGTGTTAGCTGTGATTCTATTGAATGTCCTGACAGCGCTGTTCATCGGACTTGGGGTTTTTTGGTATGTCGCAGTTTACACGTTATGGTTGAAGCCTAGAACGAAATGGAATATCGTCATCGGAGGAGCAGCTGGATCTTTTTCAGCGCTTGCAGGATGGGCAGCGGCTACTGGTTCAATCAGTCTAGTCGGGTTCTTAGTTGCCTTATTGATTTTTCTTTGGACACCGGGACACTTTTGGGGATTGGCTATCGCGAAGGCGAAGGAATATGCGAAGATTCAAGTGCCGATGTTGCCGGTTGTTGACGGAGCACAAAGGACCGCTTTCTACACGGCACTCTCGAACGTGGCTCTTTTCCCGTTCACAATTGGTCTGTTTGCCTTGACAACATACGAAGGAAACTTCTACGCGACAATCCTTCTCGGCTCGATTCTGGTTGCCTTTAACGTCTGGTTTCTGATAGCGAATCTAAAGATGATGAAGAATCCAGCGTCCATGAATGCTTGGCGAGTGTTCAAGATGTCAACGAGTTATCTCTTCGTAGTTCTCTTGTTGGTTGTAATGGCTCATTTCATATGAAATGAGGGTTCTTGTTTTTTGTTTAGTTTGTTGTGATTTGTAGTTGTGTGTATGTGGATTGGCTGATTAGGCCGTTGGTTATGGTTATGAGTAATGTGTAGTTGCCGGGTGTTAGTGATTTGTC
>Ga0209517_10009990_pt1 | contig 10678 bp, 8 predicted proteins | sample PeaSoiMetSII2010_FD_187695 | JGI IMG/M metagenome (GOLD analysis project Ga0209517, IMG submission 187695) | Peat soil microbial communities from Weissenstadt, Germany - SII-2010 (SPAdes) (version 2) | ecosystem: Environmental > Terrestrial > Soil > Wetlands > Peat | place: Germany: Weissenstadt... | reverse complement strand
CAGGGCTACTTGTGGTTTACCACTTGGCAGGATTTCCTCGTGGGGAAAACCTAGGAGTGTTTCTTCAGGTAGGAGAATCCCTGAACAGCGCGGGTGTGCGGCCTGGAGAGGAAGTGGCCATTATTGGTGATGGGTCGGACGGGTGCCGCTGGGCGCGAATGGCAAGGGTTCGAATTGTCGCCCAGGTACTCCGAGAAGATGTAGACGACTTTTGGCTCGCATCAAGCCCCCGCGTGAGGGCGGAGGTCTATGACGCCATTGGGAGAGCCGGAGCAAAAGCAGTTGTTGCTGAAGAGATACCGCCCTCTGGTGCGTTGGCGGACTGGCAAAGGCTAGGAGACACAAATTACTACGTACACTTCCTGGCTCCGAGAACCGACTAGATGGCGTCACGACATTCTGCTGCCTCCTCAGAACACGGTTGTTCCAGACAGTGACGGGTCCGCGAGAGGGAGGCATAGAAGGGGACGGCGCGAACGGACAAAGCATTGGACACACATAGCAAACAGCCGTTACGTCCTTTAGGTATGAATGTTGGATCGACTCTTACTTCTCCGACTTTTAACGAAGCGGAAAAGGCACTCTGCTGCCCTCAAGACGTCCACAGTGTACTTTCTGGGACCGACTACGAACGTAAGGTGTCCGGTTCATCTTCTGTAACGGCGCAATCGGCGATTGTTGTGCCATGTTACAACGAAAGCGCTCGTCTGCGTGTAAGCGAATTTGAAAGATTCCTGGACTCTGACCAGCGGAGCTGCATCCTAGTTTTCGTGGACGATGGCAGCCGTGACCAAACCGCAGCCGTGCTGGAACGCATCCGCACGGGCCGCGAGGAGCGGGTCGTCGTTCTACGGCAGTCAGTGAACCGTGGAAAGGGCGAGGCGGTTCGGTGCGGGATGAATTATGCGCTCGACCAACATCTTCCCTATGCTGGTTTCTGGGACGCGGACCTAGCCACGCCGCTGTCGGCCATCGTTCAGTTTGTGGATTTTTTGACGAACCATGCGGAGCTGGATATGATTTTCGGCGCCCGGGTGAAGCTCCTCGGCCGTCATGTGGAACGTAAGGCCAGTCGACATTATCTCGGACGCGCCTTTGCGACCGCTGCTTCACTAGTCCTTAGGCTACCGATCTATGACACGCAATGCGGCGCGAAACTGTTCCGATGCACGCCCCAGATGCGGGCGGTGTTCGAAAGGCCGTTTTCGAGCCGTTGGATCTTTGATGTTGAAATCATTGCGCGTTACATCTCATTGATGAAGTCGCCCAGCGAGGCTGGCCGGCGTATCTATGAATTCCCGCTCGACAGGTGGGCCGATGTAAAGGGTTCCAAACTCGGGCCGTACGATTTCGGGAGGGCGGCCTACGACTTGTTCAAGATTCGCCGGAAGTATAGGGGCTGACTAAGAGGCCGTTTTTCGGCCGGCAGGTTGTCGGAACAGAGGAAAAACTTTAGTGTGCTGAATCCGCAGGGTTTGGCCGGGAGCGGATCACTTGGAGGCCTCTTCCCGGCTGATCGGGCAAGAAGAAGGGATTGCTGGTTGAGAGTTTGACTTCGCGGGGAGCACCGTGGAGCGGCTTACCTCCCAAAGAATCAGTGTGCTGTGGCGAACCAATTCTCTTGCGACTTGAGCCAACTACGACTCGCTTCTTCAAGCTCTGCCTTGTTTGCTGGGCCAGGGAGCTGAACCGAATCGAAAAGGTGCTCGGTGTGCGAAGCCTGCGCTCCGCGTCCCGAAAAATTCTACACCAGCGTCAATAGCGACGCAAGAACACAGCTAACCCCCTTATTATCAGTGGGAGCTACGGTGAACTAGGGCGAACCATCTATTGAACTCGGAACCAGGACTTTGATACGATACGTACTGGAGATTAACTCTTGATTTACCGATGTATCGTAGCCGTTGTGACAGGAGGGCTTTTCTGTTACGGCGCTTCTGACGTTGCCAAAGCCGGGACCTTCTATCTTGCGGATGGTTCGAACGCGAACAACGGCACAAGCAAGGGGGGCGGAAAATGACTCGATGGGCCCTATTCTTCCTTTCTTGCTGCGTGTGGGGTGGAACTTGTCCGTCCGGCGCAAACTACCTGAATTCGACCACCATGTCGATGGTGACGCTTTCATCGCTGGGAATCACGAATTGTTATTATATCGCCGCGAACGGCTCCGATTCGAACGACGGCGCCAGCGAAGCACCGGGTCACCCTTGGCTTCATGCTCCCCAAATGGCGAACTGCGCCGCGGTCTGTAAGAGCACTGGCGTGTCAGCGGGAGTGGGGCTGATTCTGCGCGGGGGCGATACGTGGCACGAAGGAAATTCCAGCGCGGTTCCCTACACTGGTGGCACGTGGGGGTTTAACAACGCGCCGGGGCCGGCCGGAACCAGTTCACACCCGATCTATGTCGGCGTCGACCCGACCTGGTTTTCAGGCAGCGCTTGGGCACGTCCGATTCTGACTTGGGACAATCCGGCAAACGCCTCACAGACTCTCTCTTCCTGTACTTACCCGAGCAACGATGTGATCGACGTTTCCGGCGGGGCGTACTACATCTTCGACAACCTCGAGATGACGGGGGCCTGCGCGTCTGCGTCCAATCCCAATGTTGTTTATATGAACTATGGCTCGATGAGCGGATGGGTTGATTTTTACAATCTCTACCTGCACGGCTGGAGCCATGTCGGGTTCCCGAATCCCAACAATTGCACCCAAAACTCAACGTGCATGAGCGCGTTTCGCGGGAGCGTCAACAATTATCCGCCGGGAGATACGTTTGTGTACGTGGTGGTGGACGGTTCGGACTCTGACCCGGTTCCGATGGAAGGCTGCTACTGCGGAGCGTGGAGAGTGGCTTACTCCTATTTCAACAATATCTCTCAGTTCATTACTCGCACCCAGAATTCCTTCCACGATTCCGCCATCCTTAACTTCGTGGATAACGGCCATGCGAACGTCATGGAAAGTGTGGGGGACGTGGCGGGACCGTCCAACGTATACGCCACATACAACAACGTTTTTGGACACTTATATGTCAACTCGTCGGTGAATTCCAACGTCGGATTCTGGCCGTCGCGGTCGGTCGGTACGACACTATATTGGTTCAACAATGTAGTTTACGACGCGGGGCCGATGGAGTTTTTCAACATTGGCCTGAATGGTCAAGACGAAGGCGCCCTGGATCTGTTTAATAACACCTTTCAGTTGAATCACCGGACGGATGGAGGAGTGGACAATTTCAGCTGCAGCGCCACTGCAAACTCGGCGCCCTACACGAATGGAAACAATAACTTTATCACGAGCGACGCTTCCACTGTGGCGGGGATGTACGCGGCTAATTGTAGTGGGCAGGGGACAGATACGGGCAGCATGCTGATGTCCACCGCGTTAGCGGCCGCCGACGGGTACTTGGCCTCGGAAGCCTTTGTATTCTCGCCCATATCCAACCTATCTCCGACGGTTGGGGCGGGCGCGAATCGTACTTCCACTTTTTGTGCTGCTCTCACTTCAGCCTCGGCAGCCGACCCGTACCTGGCGGATGCGGCTTCCTCTTGTCGTAATGACACGCGCTATGCCTGCTCGTATACGATCAGTAACCATTCCTTAACTTGCCCCGCCAGGACCGCAATCGCCCGGCCCGCCACGGGCGCATGGGACGTAGGGGCGTTCCAGTACAGCTCGACGACTCAGGGCGGCTCCGGTGTCACCCCACCGCCATCCGTGGCGGTCATCGTACGGTAACCCTACCTAAGGCAAGGTAGACACGGGGCGCTGGGGGAATCCCCCTCAGACGCCTCACATCGTAATCGGGGATATTATCCCCCTGCGCCGAAAGCCCACTCGAACCAAATTGCCTGTTGGGTATTCGATCGACCGTCCGCAATCCTTGACGTGTCTTACCGGCACCGCCGCCAGCGCGCCGAAACTCGAATCCATGACCGAATCCACACCGCATGTCAGGGTTCTAAAGACTTTAACGGATCTTGAAGGAGTCCGCTCGGCTTGGGAGTCGTGGCCGGGGAATCGCGATTCTGAGATGGACTCCTACCTGGCATTCTTGAAGTCCAATTCTGCCACATTGCGTCCGCACGTGATCGCAATCTCCCGCGGGGGCCGCCCGGACGCACTTCTGGTTGGTCGAATCGACCGCGGCCACATCGCATGCCGGATGGGCTATTTGCAGCTGAATGTGCCGGCAAAGATATTGTGCTTTGTCTACGGAGCCCTTCGCGGAAACGATTCCAGGGAAAACTGTGCTCTTTTCGTGAGCTCTGTTCTGGAATCGCTCGCCGCCAAGGATGCCGACGCCGCCTACATGAATTTCGTCAGGGAGGATTCCGCGCTGTGCGGGCTAGCCAAGACAAGGCCCGGTGCTCTGAGCCGTGATTACGTCCAGGTCACCCAGCAACACTATGCTGCGTCTCTACCTGCTAGCATTGAAGAGTTCTATCGGGGCCTCTCGCCCAAAGTGCGCAAGAATCAGAAGTGGCAGGCAAAGAAACTCGCTGAGCTTTATTCGGGCGACGTTGCGATTCGCTGCTATCGAGACGTCTCTGCGGTGGATACCCTTGCGGAGGAAGCAGAACGTCTGGCGAGCAGGTCCTATCAGCGGGGCTTGGGGGTCGGGTTTTTTGACACTCCGATCGCCCGCCAACACCTGCGCCTACACGCGGAACGGGGATGCTTGCGAGGCTACGTACTCTATCTAGGGGGCGATCCGTGCGCTTTCTGGATTGGGGACATCAATCAGGGTACATTCGGGAGCGACTACCTGGCGTTCGACTCGGCCTTCGGGAAGTACTCTCCGGGGATGTATCTAATTACGAAGGTAATTGAAGGGTTTTGCGATGGTCCCCGGGAGGGAGTGACGGCGCTTGACTTTGGCCCCGGACACGCACAATACAAAGAAGTTCTTTCGAATCAGGAATGGCGGGAGACGTGCATTTATATTTTCGCCCCCACCATCAAAGGAATCAGCCTCAATCTGGTGCGAACGTTGATCAGCGGAATGGACCAGACGGTGAAGAGGATATTGGTCCGCACGAAACTCCTGCAGAAGGTCAAAAAGGCCTGGCGGGCCCGTATGAGGTCCGAAGCGGTGGCGGAAAGCTAGTTTAACGCATGGAACCTCAGCATCTTCGATTCGGGGGCGGCGCGACAGACACCATGTTGCACCCGCTGGTGGCAGTGTGGATGGTTATCGCCATTGCGCTGATCCTGACGCTTCCGCGCCGGAAGGTTATTACCTGCTTTCTGGTCAGTTGTCTGTTTATCCCGGTCGCACAGGTCGTCGTCGTGGGCGGTCTGCACTTCACCGTGCTGCGTATCCTGATTTTGGCGGGACTACTTCGCCGGGCGAAGGACGGCAACTCCTTGTCGGGCAAATTCCCGGGCGGCTTCAACGGTCTGGACCAGGTAGTCGTGCTTTGGACCATCTCTGCGCTAACTATCCTTTCTCTCCAGTGGATGGACGGCCAGGCGTTGATCCACAATCTGGGGGATTTCGTGGACGCCCTCGGCGGCTATCTGGTGGTGAGATTCCTGATCCCTGACGGCGAGGCGATCCGGCGCGCGATCGTCGTGCTGGCTATCGTCTGCGCGGTTCAGGGCGTATGCATGCTCAGCGAGCAAATCACCCACGTGAATGTATTTAGCTACCTGGGTGGAGCGCCGTTTACGGTAAGAGACGACAAGATCCGCTCGCAGGGGGCGATGGGCTGTCTTTACGGCGGTGCGTTTGCGGGCGCCACCACTCCGTTGTTCCTTTGGTTGTGGTCCACCCGCAAGTCTCGCATCACAGCGATCGCGGGCGTCGCCGGGGCAGTCGCCATGGTAGTCACATCGAATTCGAGTTCGTCCCTGTTGGCCTTCGCCGGAGGTCTCGTGGGGGTTGCCTTCTGGCCTCTTCGCAAGCGGATAGGCCAGGTTCGCTGGGCTTTCTGGCTGACGCTGCTCGGCTTGCATTTGGTAATGAATGCTCCGGTTTGGTCCCTGATCGCCCGAGTGGACCTGACCGGCTCGTCTTCGGGTTACCACCGCTATTACCTGGTGGACAACTGCATCAAGCATTTCAGCGACTGGTGGCTGCTCGGGTACAAGTATTACGACAGCTGGGGATATGACATGTGGGACCTTTGCAACCAGTTTGTGGTCGCGGCGTTGACCGGAGGTCTGTTGACCCTGGTGTTATATGTCGCGATCTTTGTCCGGGGCTTCGGCATAATCGGGAAAGCGCGGAAACCGGCGGAAGGGAGCCGGAGCCAGGAATGGTTGCTGTGGTGCTTGGGGTCAGACCTGTTTGCGAATGTGGTTGTGCATTTCGGAGTCAACTACATGGCTCAGATGATGATGACCTTGTTCCCCTTGCTCGCCTTCATCTCCGTCGCAGCATTTGAGGCCCGGCAAACGCCGGCAAAACCCACAGAGGCCACTGAACTGGAACCCGCTTCCGGTCCCATGGAGCCTATGTCGTGGCAGAACGCCTGACCCGATTCATAAACATGCATGTCGGGCTTTGAGAAACCAATGAGTGAAAAAAATGGCCGTGTGCGCGTCCTCTACAGCTTCCCGCTTCGATTGGGCGCGGACCGGATATGCTACACAGCCTGGCAGCAAGTGAACGGACTTGCGGCAGCCGGTGCGGATCTGCTGGTGTTCCCCGCCTCCCTCGGCCGTCCCGTTCCAGAAGGCGTGAAGGTTTCGCAAACCCTCGAGACCGGAAAACTACGCGTCCCTTACCGGATCGTCGGAACTAGGCGAGCGTGTACATGGCACGATCATATCGTTGCGCGCCGGATTGAGAAGTTCGCGGGACAGATCGACATCATCCATACGTGGTCCCTGGGGTCCTTGGAGACGCTTAAGGCCGCTAAGCGGCTGGGAATTCCGACTGTGCTCGAACGACCGAACGCGCACACCGGATTTGCCATGGAAGTGGTTCGAGAAGAGTGCGAGCGCTTGGGAGTGACTCTTCCGGCCAATCATGAGCATGCCTACGACGCGGAGAAACTCCGCAAAGAAGAAGCCGAGTACAGTTTAGCCACGCGATTGCTGTGCCCTTCGGATTTCGTGGTGAAGACCTACCTCGACAAAGGGTATGCCCGGGAGCAATTGACGCGGCACATCTATGGATACGACGAGAAGGTCTACTATCCCGACACGGAGCCGAGGGATCCCAAGCGCGGTCTGACGATGTTGTTCGTCGGAGTCTGCGCGGTTCGGAAGGGAGTGCACTACGCCTTGGAGGCTTGGCTCAGCTCTCCGGCTTCGAAGGACGGCACGTTTCTGATCGCCGGTGAATTCCTGCCGGCCTATCAGGAAAAGCTTGCGGCCATGCTCGCGCATCCTAGCGTAAAGGTGCTCGGTCATCGGAACGACGTGCCTGAGCTGATGCGGAAAAGCGACATCCTGGTTTTACCGAGCATCGAGGAAGGTTTCGGCCTGGTGATTACCGAAGCAATGGGATCCGGCTGCGTCCCGCTCGCGTCGGAGGCATGCACGGAGATTTGCAGCCACATGAAGACCGGGCTGATGCACCGCATCGGAGACATCGAAGAGCTGACCCAGCACATCACCATGCTGCACGAGAACCGCGCCCTGCTTGAAAGACTTCGTGCTGCGGGTCTCGAAAGCGCGCCGCAGATCACCTGGACCGCCGCTGGGCGTATCTTGCTGGACGTGTACCGGGAAACGCTTGCGGACTACCAAGCGGGGGCGCCCAGCCGCCAGGCTCAGGAGCAACGGGCTTCATGAAACCCAAGGTATCTGTCGTTATTCCGACCTATAACCGGGTTTCAAAGGTGCGCCACACCATCGATACGGTCCTCTCTCAAACCTTCTCCGACCTCGAGGTCATCGTGGTCGACGACGGTTCGTCGGATGACACCGGGAAGGTTCTCGGGGAGACCTATGGCAATCGAATCCGTTATTACGCCCAAGTAAATCAAGGCGCAAGCGTGGCGCGGAATAAGGGAATCGAGGAAGCGCGCGGTGAATGGATCGCATTCCTGGATTCCGACGACCTGTGGGAAAAGGATAAGCTCGAAAAGCAAATCAGGGCATTGGAACAGCTTGGACCCGAGTGCGGCGCCTGTTACACGGATGTACGGTTTCTCAATCACGCCGAATCGCGGACGATGTTTGAGCTGGCAGAGGAAAGCTATCGGCATCAAGGCGAGGTGGGCGTCAATAAGGAAGCACTGCGGCTGTTGGTGAGACCCGGGGGCGCAGGTATGGTCGTATGCCTGTCTTCCTTTGTCGTGCGCGCCGATAAAGCGAGAAGCGCGGGAGGGTTCGATCCGAAGTTGCTCTACAGCCAGGACAGCGAGTTTATGTTCCGGCTGGCCATGCGCACGGGCTTCTGCTACGTGAATCGTCCGCTGGTTTGGTTCGATCGCTCTCCCGCTGAAATCCGTCACGTGGGTGTGAGCGCGGAGTGGAATAAGACGGAATTCTTTCTCCAGGACAGCCAACTCCGGCTTGAGGGATTGCTGCAGTTGAACGGTTCCCTGCCCGCGCCGGTACTGAAGATTGTTCGAGAGCAGCTTCGCGACATCCACAGCGGTTGGACCAACTGGTATCTCGAGGGTGGACAATACGGAAAGGCCCGTCACGCGGCGTCGAAAGCAGTCCGGACCGACCTCACGTTCAACGTCGCTGTGAAGTGGCTGCTGACATGGACGAATCCGCGGCTCGCATTGCGAACGGTGCGCCAGCATCAGGAAAGCCGGAAGAGTTCGGCAGGTATCGTGTGAGGACCCGCCGGGTAGAGTTTCAACCCCTATGAACAGTAGTGCGTCTCTAGTTCCGACCTCCCAGCCGGATTCGAATCGCGAGGAGCACGCCCGTCCCACCAGTCACGACCAGGTGCCTTGCCCGATTTGTGGTCAACCGAGCGCGAAGGTGTGGCTGCGGGGCCCGGACCGGTTCCACGGCAGGCAGGAGAAATACACGCTCGTGCGCTGCCCGGCCTGTGCGCTCGTATGGCAGAACGAACCGCCCAAACCGCAGGAAATGCACCTGCATTACACGGATGCGTATCACCAACTGATCTCGGCCGCCGGAGAGAACTCGCCAAATCGCTGGCGGGACCGCAAAGCCGCGCTCGCACCGCACAAGTCGTCTGGGGCTCTCCTGGATCTGGGCTGCAGCTCCGGGTCGTTTCTCGAATCGATGAAAGGCGAGCCATTTAGTTTGTATGGCATCGAAATGTCCCCGGACGGCGCGAGGGCTGCGGAGGCAAAAGCCGGTGCGCAGGTGTTCGTTGGCGATATTACGGAAGCACCGTTTGCCCCGGAATCGTTTGACGTGATCACCTGCTTCGATGTGCTGGAACATGTATACGATCCCCGACGAGTAATGGAGCGGGTCGGCGAGTGGCTAAAGCCGGGTGGCATCTTCTATGTCCTGGTGCCCAATATCGATTCGGCGGAGGCGCGCGTGTTCGGCAGTTACTGGCATGGGCTGGAGCTACCTCGCCATCTTTCGCACTTTTCGCCCGCGTCCTTGGGCGGTCTCGCGAGATCCGTTGGTCTACAGGAGGTTTCGCTCCAAACGCGTCGGAATGCGGCCGTCGGGACCAGCCTCCGCTATGTGTGGGATGATCTGTGCGGCGCGGTGGGCATCCGGCGAACACCCGTGGCGTACCGGGGTGAAGCCGGACTTCCCTGGAAAATAGCGCGAAAACTGATGCGAATTACGGTTCTGCGCGCTCTGCTGCTGATGGCTCCGATGGCGGGTGGCGGCGAATCCATCCATGCCATTTTTCGTAAAGAATCGAACACTCGATGAGTAGTCCCGCCAACCTGCACGCCTTGAAGGGCCGCCCTCCGATCGAGGACCCGCTGGCACTCCTGCCGCGCGGGCTTACCAAGCTCCATAGCCTGTGGCTGAGGCTGACGTATCCGTTTTCCTCGATCGGGCGCAACGTGTCGTTTCATTTCACCAGCAAAGTGAGTCGAGAACGTGCGCGGCGTATCAGCCTGGGTAATTCGATAAAGATAAGCGAACAGGCATGGTTAAACGTGGCCACGGACGAACCCAACGGCGAGCCGACCATTCAGATTGATGACAATTGCATCATAGCCACCGGTAGTATCCTGTCCGCGAGGAACCTGGTCCACTTGGAACGGGACGTAAACGTTGCCCAACAGGTCTTGATTATGGATCACAATCATGCCTACGAGGACATCGACACACCGATCCTCGAACAAGGTATTACGACGGGCGGTAAGATCCGGATTGGTGAAGGATCATGGATCGGCCACGGGGCAGCCATTATCTGCTCCCGGGGCCAGTTGACCATCGGTCGTCATTGTATTGTGTCCGCCAACTCCGTAGTAACGCGAAGCATCCCGGACTACTCGGTAGTTTTCGGAATGCCCGCAACGATTATTCGACAATACGACCCGGAGACGCGAACATGGCGCATGGGCCAGGTAAGGGGCCCAGGGGTTGCAGACCGTGGGAATATCGAAGGGCCCCCTCCTGCGGCCAAGGCGACGGAAGCTATGGAGAAGGTGATCCGTTGAACCTCATAAGTGAGTCACCAGTCAGGTGCCCGTTGGTGTTTGCTTGCGACGGGGGTTACTCCATGCCTTTGGCCACGACGCTTCGATCGGTCGTGGAAGCGAATCGGAGCGGATGGCCGCTCGAAATTTTTATCCTTTCACACGGCTTCTCT
>Ga0209517_10009989_pt1 | contig 10679 bp, 10 predicted proteins | sample PeaSoiMetSII2010_FD_187695 | JGI IMG/M metagenome (GOLD analysis project Ga0209517, IMG submission 187695) | Peat soil microbial communities from Weissenstadt, Germany - SII-2010 (SPAdes) (version 2) | ecosystem: Environmental > Terrestrial > Soil > Wetlands > Peat | place: Germany... | reverse complement strand
TCCTTGATCGCGCAAGAGTTGCGGTTTCGTTCCCAACTGCGCCGGCCGCTGAAGGCGGCCGCTACAAAAGTGTCCCATCCGCAGGGATAACCGCGACCTAAATGAGTTTCAGCCGACTTTTTCGGGCAGGCTGCGGCGGGTTTTGAGGTCGGTGAGGAGGCGCTCGACTTCGGTGTCGCGGTCGAGGCGATTGAGTTTTTCGGCGACGTCGTCGCTGAGCAACTCGACCTCGGCGGTGGCGGTGGCTTCCTTGTGGGTGACGCGTTCCTTCATGCGATCAAACGCGGCGCTTTTGGAATCGTCGCCGATGGCCACTTGGGCCTTGGCGGCTTTGTCCAGAGCGACGCTGCGGCGATGGCGCGCCAGAAGGACTTCGCGCTTGGACTTGGCTTCGTCGAGTTTTTGTTCGAGCTTCACCAAGGCGCTTTTCAGGGTTTCGACCTGGGCCTTCTGGTCGTTGACCTGTTCCTGAAAGCTTTGCGCGAGGCGCTGGCCGGTTTGGAAGCGGTCGAGAGCGGCGCGGGCGAGATCATCCTGGGTTTTGTCCACGGCGATTTCGGCCTTGCGCATCCAGTCCCTGGCGGCGTCTTCCTGCTCGCGCAGCTTTTTTTCGAGGATGTGCTGATCGGCGATGGAGACGGCAACCTGCGTTTTGACCTGGAGGTATTGGTTCTCCATGTCGAGGATAACCTGCTTGATCATTTTTTCGGGATCCTCAGCGCGGTCAATCATGTCGTTGAGGTTGGCCCGAATCAAAGTGCTGACGCGTTCTAAAAGTCCCATGGTGATGCTCCTTTCTGAAACTGTTAACGTAAACGAACAAAACCATTTCTTCAGGGGCTAAAGCCCATTGGCCGTGACCGCGGTACGCTGGGGCTGAAGCCCCAGCCTCCTGAAGAGAAAAGCAAACCCAAGCGAATCTAAGAACCGACCTGATGGTCGGCCACTACAAAGCCAAGAGAAAGGCGCCCCCGACCCGGTCGGGGCCGCTTCAAAACCTGGCTGGGCTTTCGTCCGGCGCCACATGACCTCCTCAAAACGGCGAGAAACACTGCGCGAACCCCTGGGCGATTTGGGCCCAGGCGACGCTGATGAGAATGACCGTTGCCAGGATCACCAACCCCCAGTACAGACCGCGCTTTTGGTGCAACGTGGAACTCATGGCCTTCTCCCTCCATCGGAGCGACGCGCCGGAGTGGGCGGCGAACCCGCCCCGGCGGAAAGAGATTCATGATTTGCCAGGGTTGGTGGATTCGGGCTTGGGCGATTTGTCGCCGATCAGCCGGACTTTGCCGAGGAGATCGGAGATCTTCATGCCGCTGAGGGCTTCGAAGAGCGCAGGGACTTGCGCGGCGATGCGGGTGACGTCACCGGTGAGCTTGTAGGCTCCGGCGGCGTTACCATCGCCGGTGGAAATGATGGTGACTTTGTCCACCTTGCTGAGAGGTTCGCTGAGGGCGCGGACGACTTCCGGCAAACCGGAGATGAGCTTGTCCATGACGGCGGCCTGGTTGTACTCCTGGAAGGCTTCGGCCTTGACGTTCATGGCACGAGCCTCGGCGTCGCCCTTCTTGAAGATGATTTCGGCTTCGGCTTCACCCTGTGCGCGAATGGCGGAGGCCTGGCCTTCGGCTTCGGTAATCAGGCGCTGGCGCTCGGCGCTGGCAAGCGTCTCGATGCGCTGGCGCTCGATTTCGGCTTGTTTCAGGACAGTGGCGATGAGTTCGCGTTCGCGGCGAATGATTTCGGCGTCCTGAACTTTTACCTGGGCTTCGCGCTCGACCTGTTGAATGCGGACTTGTTCGAGCATGACGGTCTGCTGCTGGCGATTGGACTCGATTTCATAGGCCTTGTCGGCTTGCGCCTGGGCCTTCTTGCTGATTTCGAGGTAGTTGGCCTTCTTGACGTCGAGGTCGCGAGTGGCTTCGGCCTGCTTGGCCATCGAAGCGGTTTCGGCGGCGACACGCTCCTGGTCGGCCTGGGCTTTGGCGATGGCGGAGGCGCGCGAGGCTTCGGCGCGCTTGATGGCGATATCGCGATCGGCTTCCGCGGTGGCGACTTCGGCGTCGCGCTTGATGCGGGCGATGTCCGGGCGGCCCATGTTGGTGATGTACTCGTTTTTGTCGCGGACTTCCTTCAGGGTGAAGCTGACGACTTCGAGGCCCATCTTGTTCATGTCTTCGGCGCAGGTGGAGCGCATGCGGTCGCCGACCATTTCGGGCTCCTTGACGATCTGCTCGACGGTAAGCTGGCCGATGATGCCGCGGAGGTGGCCTTCCATGACCAGGCGGATGAGGCCATCGCGCTCCGCGGGCGTCTTGGTAAGGAACTGTTCGGCGGAAGTGAGAATGGATTCCTTGTCATTCTTCACCTTGATTTGCGCCACGGCTTCCACGGTGACCGCGACGCCTTGCTTGGTGTAAAGATTCTGCTGAGGAGCGACGTCGAAGGACATCAACTCCAGCGAGAGATCTTTGCAGGTCTGCACCATAGGGAAAATGATCGTGCCCCTGCCGGTGTAGACATTCGTGCCGCCGAGGCCATAGACGATCAGCGCTTCGTGCGGTCCGGCCTTGCGATACATCCTGGCGATGACCGTCATGAGCATCAAAGTGACGACTACCAGGATTCCCGCCCCAACCACCACATTCATCGGCAACCCCAACATAACGACCTCCTTTTTTTGAACCGCAGCGAACGCTCCGTCTGTATTTCGGTTCAGAAACTCAAGATTTCACAAAATCGTCCCAGCGCTTCACGTAGGCGATGCCCTTCTCGTAACGTTCGATGACGACTTCGGCGCCTTTTTCGATCGCCTGGCCATCCTCGCTGCGCGCGCCAGAGCAGCGCCTGCCACCACCGAGAGGGAAAATAATTTCACCAGTGCCTTTTTCATGAATGGTCATGCTGACCGTGCCGATCGCGCCGACGATGCGGCGGTCCTCTTCGCGCAATGGCTCGTCGGAAGGGCCGACAAGCTTGAGCAGGAAGCGCAGGACGACCCAGCCCGCGGCCAGCCCGGCGAGCGTGGCCATGGCCACGACGAAAAATGTGTGGGTATGCGAATACTTCGTCAGCATGTAGCCCGTCCCGCCGAACCAGGCAAGAAACGCGAGAACAGTGGAAGCGTTGAACCAGGAAATGTGCGCCCCGGCGCGGCCGGCTCCGCGCACGCCGCCGTGGCCGCCTCCGTGCCCAGCGCCGTGTCCTCCACCGTGGAAATGCGGCAGGTGGAGATGAAAATGCGGATGCAATTTGGCCGGAATGGGAAGATGAATGACGCCAGCCAGAAACGACAGAACGCTAAACATCACGCCGAACAGGAAGCAGAAAAGATAGAAGTCAGACCAGGACATGCTTCACCTCGAGGAGCGACACCCCGCCTGCGGCGGCAAGCCGTCGCTCACGACAACACAGGGAAGGGCCGAACTGCGTTAGTTCCGAGAAAGGGAAGGGGGAGGATGACCCGATCCCGTCAGCGGACGAGGTTGCAAAACTTCGCTCAAGCGATCGGCGAGGCCGGGGGTGCGCAGGATTTCGCCGAGGAGCAACAGGGCGGCGCGTGAATCGGGGACTTCCGCGATGGAGAGAAGCGCCCGCTCGAGAGGGGGATCGGAGGCGAATTGATCGGCGCCGACGTACAGCCAGGAATCCACGGTGACATCGGCGGTGCGCAATTCGGATTGCAGTTCGCGGGTGAAGCCCGCGGGATCGTCCACCAGAAAGCCCGGGTAGACGCGGAAGAAACGGGCGAGCAATTCGCGCGAAGTGTTGGTCATGTGCGGGCGCGCGCCGTTTTCGATCTGCGAAAGGTACGCCTGGCTGAGGCCGCGGCCGAGTTCTTTTTTCATGGCCGCGACAACTTCGGACTGGGTCATGGGGCGGTTGAAACCGCGGAGCGAGCCCTCGATGATGCGGAGGGAGCGGAGTTTGTCGCCGAGAGTCATGGGAGCTGGCCTTTCGAGTATTGCGATATGCAAAATGTATATTGCAATATGTAATTTGTCAATAGAAATCACCAGGTGAAAGCAAACCTTTATAGATCAACAGATTACATGGAGTATATTTAAGCGTCAGCGGGGTTTCTGGAGAGCCATTGTTACTCGGAGGGAGCCTGGGAACGCAGGGTAGTGCGGAGGTCCTTCATCAGGAGCATGAGCTGTTTTGAATCCAGCGGAGACGATTCAAAACCAAATTTCCTGTAAAAAGCTGCGGCCTCTTCATCGAGAGCGTGAACCAAGATTGCGCGGGCACCAATGATTTCGGCGGCTGCAGCAGCGCGAGACAGTGCGTCGGCCAGCAGAAATTTGCCTAAGCCCTTCCCTTGTTGAGTCCGATCCACTGCCAGACGCGCAAGGAGAATAACGGCGATGGGATGTTTTGCCAGGCCCTTGGCAATACGCGGCGGCGATTCCTCCGGGCGGACAGAACCAGCGGCGAGTGAGTAGTAGGCGAGGACTTTGTTATCGCGATGAAGAACGTAGGTGCGCGCGGAATCGCTGAGTTGATTGGTCAGAGCAAAACGCCGGAGCCAATCGTCGAGGGAGGGCTTGCCGCAATGGAAGGAGGAAAGGTCGAGGCCGGGGCTTAGTTTTTCGATGTCTCCAAAAGGCTCCGAAGAGTCCTCTCGATTGGCCCCGTTCATTTGCCGGATCCGTGCCCAGCCGGCCTCGTGTGGGAAAAGAGGCGAGCGATTTCCGGTTTGATACGCGCCGGGCGGTCGAGGATTTCGAGAAACGCCTGCCACTGTTTTGGGGAGACCGCGAAATCGCGCCTATCGGCAAGAACGTGCTCGGCCTGCAGGCAGGCGCTCTTGAGAATGAAGTCCGTCAGAGTTACGCCGCTAAAGTCGGCGCCAGTACGGATTAAGCGTTCCTGACCATCCGTGGCGCGGAGATTGATGCGTCTGGCTCGGGTCTTCTTAGTGCGCGCGGTTGGCATAAAGAGCCTGCCTTTCTCGTGTACATACATTGTACGCCGAATCGGACATATTATCGAGGGCTTCTTACTCGGGTTTGCGGAGGGAGTGGAGGTCGATGCCGAGCTGCTGGCACTTTTTGTAGAGGTGGCTGCGTTCGAGGCCGAGGGCGCGGGCGACGTTGGTCATGTGGAAATTGTGACGGCGGATTTCGGCGAGAAGGGTTTCGCGCTCGAAGACTTCAGTACGTTCGACGAGAGTACCTTGCGTAGCGTCGGGAAGGTCGACGGCGACGGGCACGCTGGAGGAACTGGAAGCCGGGAGGGTGAGGCGCACGTCGTCGGGCGTGACAGTTTCTGCGTTGGCGAGGAGCACGAGGCGCTCGACGATATTGCGTAATTCACGGACATTGCCGGGCCAGGAATAGCGGCGCAGTTCGGCTATGGCTTCGGGCGCGAAGAGTTTTTCCTTCCAGCCATTTTGCGCGGCGACCTGACGGGCGAAGTGGGCGATGAGGTCAGGGAGATCCTCGGGGCGCTCGCGTAGTGGAGGCAGGGCCAGGGGAAAGACGTAAACGCGGTGATAGAGATCGCTGCGAAATTCATTTTTCTTGACGAGTTCGTGGAGATTGCGATGCGTGGCGACGATCACGCGTACGTTGACCTTGATGGGCTTGTCGCCACCAACGCGCTCGACTTCGCCTTCTTCGAGGACGCGCAGCAGCTTGGCCTGCATGGCCAAGGGCATGTCCCCGATTTCATCGAGAAAGAGAGTGCCGCCTTCGGCCTGCTCGAATTTGCCGACGTGGCGCCCCGCGGCGCCGGTAAAGGCGCCCTTTTCGTGGCCGAAAAGCTCCGATTCGATGAGTTCGGCGGGAACGGCGGCGCAGTTGAGAGTGATGAAGGCGTTTTCGCGGCGCGGAGATTTTTCGTGAATGGCGCGGGCCACGAGTTCCTTGCCGGTGCCAGTTTCGCCAAAGATGCAGACGCGGGTTTCGCTGGCGGCCACGCGCGCGATTTGCGCGAGGAGTTTTGTCATGGCGGGGCCGGAGCCGACGAGTTCGTGCTTGCCGAGGCGGTGGCGGAGTTCGCGGTTCTCGTCCTCGAGGCGCGTGAGTTTGAGAGCATTTTCGACGGTTAGGAGGAGCTTATCGGTGGTGAGGGGCTTTTCCAGGAAATCGAGGGCGCCAAGGCGCGTGGCCTTCACGGCCATTTCGATGTTGGCCTGGCCGGAGATAAGGACGATGGGTGTTTGCAGACCGGATTTTTTCAGCTCTTCGAGAAGCTCGAGGCCGCTTTTCCCGGGCATGACGACGTCAGAGAGGATGAGATCGAAGCGGTCGTTTTGGATGAGTTCGGCGGCACGAAGGGCGTTGTCGCAGACGGTGGCCTCATGTCCGGCGAGGCGAAAGGCGCGAGCGAGAGAGGCGAGGGTGTTGGCGTCGTCGTCGATCAGGAGAAGATGGGCTTTGCGTGGCACGCGGATCCTTTCTCAGTTCAGCGTTTCAAGGATGAAGCAGGAAGAAAAGAGGGATTCCTCACTTCGCGGACTCCGTTCGGAATGACGGACTTCTAGCATCGCTTGAACTCGCTCCTGAGATCTTCCGCCCCAGCAAAGCAAAGGGAAACCCAAGAGCACAGGCAAGAATGCCTGTGCCACAAAACCTCTTAGTCGGAGGCGGAGGCTGGGGCGGACTCGGCTTGGTGCGGGGCGGAGTCTTCCCTGGCTTTGACGACAGCGCCGGACTGGCGCTTGGGCAAATCGATGCGGAACGCCGCGCCGCGCCCTTCTTCGCTGGAAACGGAAATCGAGCCGTGATGATCGCTCACGACGGATTGCACGATGGCCAGGCCGAGGCCCGTGCCGAGCTGTTTGGTCGTGTAGTAGGGGGTGAAAAGGCGCGAACACTCTTCGGGGGTGAGGCCTTTGCCGGTGTCGGCCACTTCGATGCGCACGGATTCGCCGGCATCGCTGCTTTTGAATGTGAGGGTGCCGCCGGCGGGCATGGCGTCGAGAGCGTTGAGAACGAGGTTCTGAAACGCGCGATGGAGGAGGTCGGGATCGGCGTCAATTTCCGGCAGCGATTCGCTGAGGAAATACTCGGTGGCAATGGAGGGCTTGCCCACGGCGGTAAACTGCGGTTCAAAGAGCCGCACGGCGTTGCGCAGCACTTCGTTTACATTCACGCGGGTGAACTGCGCGGCGGGCATCTTGGAAAAATCGCTGAAGCGGCCGACGATGGTGTTGAGGTTGGCAAGTTCCGCTTTGAGGGTGGCGGTGGCTTCGCTGAAGACTTCCTGAAACTGCTGCGGGCCAAGCTGGCGCGCGCGTTGGAGATTTTCGACGGTGATCTGCAGGGGGAAGAGCGGATTGCGCAATTCATGAGCCAGGCGGCGGGCGAGTTCGCGCCAGGCGGCGACACGCTCGGTCTGCACCAGCTTTTCCCTTTGCGAGGCGAGGGTTTTGGTCATGTCGTTGAAAGCGGCGGCGAGCTGGCCGATTTCGTCACTGCCCTTGACGTCGATGTGGGTGTCCCAGCGGCCGGAGGCGACATCGCGGGCGCCCTTGGCAAGCTCTTCGACAGGGCGGGTGATGCGCCGGGAAACCCACCAGCTTACCAGGAGGCCGATGAGCAGGGCGGCGAGGGCAACGAGCGCGGCAGTCTTCAGAATTTCGCGGCGCAGGGTGACCAATTCCTTGCGCGAACTGCCGAGCAGGAGCACGCCGAGCACTTCGCCATTGCGGCCGGGGAGGGACATGGCGTGAAAGGTCTCGGAGGAAGCTGGGTCGGAGGTCCAATCAATGGTCTTAATGACAGTTTCCGAGGTGGACTGCTTTAGGACCTGCTCGATGAGCGGCTGCAACGCGTCGGCCTGTGGAACTGGGCCGGAGGCGTCGGCGAGGGCGGTGGGAACGAAATTCGCCTCGAGATTGCGATACAGCAGGGCGCGCATGCCGGAAGGAAGCACGAGGGAAGCAAGGAAATTCTGGTCCAGACGACGGCCACCTATGACATATAGGTTGCGGTCGCCGACAGATTGGGTGCGCACCGCCGTCAGGGAAAGCTCGACGCCATCGGGCAATTCTTCTTTTTTGAGGAAGGCGGGCGAGCCGCGCCAGTCCTTGACATTGGTGACCCAGTCATTTTTGTAGCCGACGCGCGCGGGATATTGCGCCGAGGAGATCAGAGTGCCGTCAGTATTCACAAACTCGACGAAGTTCAGGCCGTGCTCCTGGGCGGCGCCGTTGGCGTCGTGGACATAGAGAGAGGCGTCGGCACTGGGACGCGCCAGATCGAGAGCCATGCGCACGGTGACATCGGCGTTGGTGATGTTCTCCACCTGCTGGACGACGACTTCGCCACGCTGGGCAAATTCCTTGTTGAACTGGGCGACCAGCGCTTCAGAGCGCTGCGAGTCCATGGCTTCGAAGGAGCGTTGCGTGTAGTAGCTTACGCCGTAGGCGACGAGGGAAACCGAAGCCAGCACGGTGACCAGGAAAATGGCGAAGACCTTGCTGCGGAAACTCATGGGTGCACTCCCATACCATGCGGCGGCGCAGAGTTCTCGGGCGACGCACCGCCATTCGGCGCGGCTGGAGCGCTCTCGACTTTATCGAGCCAGACATCCGCGAGGCGCCAATCGCCCCAGCGTGCGGGCATCCAGTTGCGCACAGGCGAGGCGATGCCAACGTATTCGGGGAGGAGCACCAGCGGAAGCACGCGGCGATCTTCGAGGATGCGGCGCTCCGCGGTGTAGCGCTGTTCAGGGTCGGCGAGTGGTTGAGCGGTTTCGGGCGCCTGCTCCAAATGAAGCTGAATGACCATAGCCTCGAGTTCCGCGCGCGGCGAAAGAGAATCGAAATGCCAGGCGAAGAGATGCAAACCGATGGAAGAATTGGCGGGCGAGACGGGAGCCGCGCCACCGCTTGCGGGCGTGGAGTGCGTCACGACCTGCACGGAGAGATTCGCCTGACGCGCATTCACGGCCACGCGTTCAGCAAGCAATTTCATGAGATCGCCGACAGCATCCACGCGCAAGCGCAAGGGTTCCGTGCCCCCGGCTTCGTTGGCCGGGAGCGAGGCGCGAAGTTCCTTGGCGCGTTCCAAATTCATGGGACCCTCGAAAAGGAAAGCATATCCCGAGAGCCACTCGGGCAAAAGGGCGGGGGCGGGTTCGGCTTGTTTTTGAAGCAGCACATTGGCCATGGTGTCACGGTCCATGGAAAGGGCCAAGGCTTCGCGGAGATGATCGTCGGCGGAGGCGGGCTGGGCTTCGTCAAAGCGCAAGGCGAGGAGCGTCTTGGGCGCGGAACTCCAGACGCGAAGATTGTCCTGGCGGGCTTTGCGGACGAGGTCGGGAGCGACTTCGACAATATCGGCTTTGCCCACCTGCAGATCGAAGAGCTGGCGCAGGGGCGGCTCGCCGAGGGTGACTTCGATGGCATCGAGGAAAGGGCGGCCGGCCCAGGATTGCTCGTTGGCGCGAAACTTCAGGCGCGCGGGCTTTGTGGCGAGAGGATTGGCTTCGTAAGGAGCCGCGGGGCTGATTTCGGCGACGTAGAACGGGCCAGTGCCTAGAAGCGTGTCGTCGGGCAGCGCGCGAAACACAAAGTGGCGGCCGGAAGCGAGTTGTTCGAGCAGATCGGGAATGGGATGAGCCGAGTGGATGGAGATGGAGGTATCGGTTGCAGTGAGCTGTAAGCCCGCGGGCAGCAGGGGTTGCAGAGCGGCAACTACATCGCTGGAGGTGAGGAGAGAGCCATCGGAAAACATCACGCCGGGGCGCAGCTTAAATTGCCAGTTTTTCGCGGCGGCATCGTGCGACCACTCGATTGCCAGGGCCGGCTGGAATCTTCCGTAATCGTCGAGAGTAACGAGGCGATCGTAGACCAGCGCGGCCAGTTTTTCGTCTTCGCGCGCGGAAAGTGAGCCGCTTTTCCATTCGCGCGGATCGAGGGAAACAGTGGTGGCGAACATTTCGACGCGCAAGGTGCCGCCGTAGCGCGGGCGCTTGGTGGCGCTCGCCGCGTGTGCCGCGAGTAGAAGAAGCAGGGCGGCGCTAATTCCCGCAAACCAGAGTGATTTTGTAAACCTCATAATTTCCTGTGTGCAAATTGCGGGCCACAATCAGCGCGCTGACGGGATCCCGTTCGCCATTGATGCTGAGAATAGGTCCGGGAAACTCGGTGAACAGGGCAGCGCTGCCGGAACGCACCGCGGTGTCCGGAACGATTTGCAGTAGATCGGGGAAGGACCAGTCATCGCCGCGGGCTTCGAGTTTCCAGTCGCTGGAGTCGCAAGGAGAGGTAAGCACGGTGGCGGTGCGCCATTCGGTTTTTCTTGCGCGGCAGCGGGGTTCGTCGCCCGCCGTCCAGTTGAATTCACAGAGTTTTCCGGGGAGAAGCACTTCGGCGGTGGCGCCCTTGTCCGTGAGCTCGCCGCGTGGATCTCGCGAGGCGTGGAGACTCGCGGCGGCGAGAGAGACGGTTTGTTTGACGGCGCTGCTGGAATCGAGGCGCACGGCGACGAAGTCCTCGTTGCGGTAGAGGAGGACGGCAAGACCTCCTTCGGCGGCGGAGCCGAGTGCGGAGGCGTCCAGGATGCAGTCGGAACTTTCGTAGACAAGCTGGCGCGCGATGCGGACGGGTGCGGCGGCAAGAGCGGGGGCGGTGAAAGCGGCGCGCGTTACGGCGACGATGCGCACATCATCGCGATCGCCGATGCGGGCGCTGGCGGTGAGCACCAGTTGGGTGGGGGTTT
>Ga0209517_10009988_pt1 | contig 10679 bp, 7 predicted proteins | sample PeaSoiMetSII2010_FD_187695 | JGI IMG/M metagenome (GOLD analysis project Ga0209517, IMG submission 187695) | Peat soil microbial communities from Weissenstadt, Germany - SII-2010 (SPAdes) (version 2) | ecosystem: Environmental > Terrestrial > Soil > Wetlands > Peat | place: Germany: Weissenstadt... | reverse complement strand
GTCTCGAACATGTGATTATCGCGCAGGTTCCATGACGCGCGCGAGCCGTAATACATGATCCGGTAATAGCGCTCCGCATTGGCAATCAGACGCGCATTCTGCTCGGCGTCGAGAAAGCGCTCGCCATCATGCTCGGCATAGGCGCGCCGCTTGGCCAAGAGATCGGTCAGCGCGCGCACCACGTCGGCTTCACAGGTCGGATAGGAGCCGGTCAGCGCCGCATGGCCGTAGGTCGCCGGATCGCGCTGCCATGGCGTGAGACAACCATAGCGTTCGCGGGCAACGCTCGCCGACTGAGGATCGACCTCGTCGAGATAGTTCAGGACCGAGCGGATCGAGTCATAGAGGCTGTAAAGATCGAGCCCGTGAAAGGCGACGCGCTTGCTTTTTTCCACAGTGCCGTTGTGCTTGCGCAGCCAGCTCACGAAATCCCGCACCTCGGTGTTTCGCCACATCCAGGTCGGAAATCGCGCAAAGGCGGTCCATTCCGACGGCGGATACTGGAAGTGCCGCACATAGTGATCAACCCGGGCGGCATCCGGCCAATCCGCTTCGATCGCCACAAAGCGAAAGCCCTTCTCGATGATCAGCTCGCGCGTGATGCGTTCGCGCATCCGGTAGAATTCGCTCGTGCCATGGGTCGCCTCGCCAAGCAGCACGATGCGCGCGGAGCCGATCCGCTCCAGCAGCGGATTGAGATCGGCTTTTTCGATTGACGGAAAAGATTCGGCGGCATCGGCGAGTTTTCGGACCAACGCCTCCTCATCTGGCGCGGCCGGCCGCAGCATGCGACGCTGGGCCGCGCGGCCATCATCCTTCGCAAGCCATCCCTCCTCGCCGATCAAGGGAACAAAGCGCACGTCCGCGATGTCTTCGCTGAGATATTCCCTGGCCGAAATCCTGGTGACCCGAACCAGTTCCTGCGTTCGCTGATCGGCGCCGACTGGAATCACGAGCTTTCCGCCGATCTTCAACTGCTCCTTGAGCGACTCCGGAACCTGCGGCCCTCCGGCGGCGACGACGATGGCATCAAAGGGCGCATGTTCAGGCCAGCCCTTGGTGCCGTCGCCATGCAGGACGTGGACATTGTCGTAGCCGAGCTCGGCCAAGGTCGCCGCGGCCTGCCCGGCGAGCTGGCCGAGGCGTTCAACCGTGTAGACTTGAGCTGCGATCTCCGACAACACCGCGGCGGCGTAGCCGGAACCGGCGCCGATCTCGAGGACCTTCTCGCCGCCCTTGAGCATCAAAGCTTCCGCCATGAAGGCGACGATATAGGGCTGGGAGATGGTCTGATCGCCCGCGATCGGGAGCGGCGAATCCTCATAGGCAAATTCGCGAAGGTGTTTCGGCAGGAACAATTCGCGCGGCACCTTGCGCATCGCCTCAAGGACGAACTCGTCCTGCACGCCGCGCGCGGCAATGTTGCGCTCGACCATTTTGGCCCGCAACGAAGCAAATGAGTTGGCTACGCCGGAGCGGCCATTCTTCGATGCCGGCAATCCCATGACGAATCCTCCGCCCCAGTCCGCGCCACATCCAATTAGTTATGATAGTACCTTTACGCCTCGATGATTTGATCGACATCAAGCGCAGCGGCGCGCGCGACCGCCTCTCAGGCGACCGCCTTCGGCGCCGGAGCCTTTTCAATCTCGCGCGGGCCGGCCGGGCGCAGCGGAGCGAATTCCTCCGCCGTCAGCGTTTCCCGCGCGATCAGAAGCGCAACGCCGGCATCAAGGTCGGCGCGGCGCTTTTCAAGGATGGCGCGCGCGCAAGCACCGCCCGCCTCGACCAGATCGCGCACCGCGACATCGATCTCGCGGCTCGTCGCCTCGGCCGCGCTGACCACGGTGTCCTGCATCGTGGGCAGGAAGGTCTGCGGCCGCGGCGCATAGGTCCGCTGGCCGACGGTGGCGTCCATTCCGTATTTGGTGACCATCTCGACGGCGATTTCGGTGGCCCGCTGCAGATCATCGGCGGCACCCGTCGAAATGTCGCCGTCGAAGATCAGTTGTTCGCAGGCGCGACCTCCCATCAGCACGGCGATCCGGTTCTTCAGCTCGTTCACGGAAAGCAGAAAGCGGTCCTCGGTCGGGCGCTGCATGGTGTAGCCGAGCGCGCCGACGCCGCGCGGAATGATCGACACTTTCTGCACCGGATCTACTCCGGGAAGACTTGCCGCGACCAGCGCGTGGCCCATCTCGTGATAGGCGACCCGCCGGCGCTCCTCTTTGCTGAGCACCCGGCTCTTCTTTTCGATGCCGGCGACGATCCGTTCGATCGCGACCGTGAAGTCGTCGAACGAAACTTCGTTGGCGTTGCGCCTGGTCGCAGCGATGGCGGCCTCATTGATCAGATTGGCGATGTCGGCGCCGGTGAAGCCGGCCGTAAGAGCAGCGATCTTGTCCAAATCGACGTCGCTGCCGACCGTGATCTTGCGGATATGTACTTTCAGGATCGCGACGCGGCCGCTCTTGTCGGGGCGATCCACCAGCACCTGCCGGTCGAACCGGCCTGCCCGCAACAACGCCGGATCGAGGATTTCGGGCCGGTTCGTGGCCGCAAGCAGGATGACACCCAGGCTCGGATCGAAACCGTCGAGCTCGGCGAGAAGCTGGTTGAGCGTCTGCTCCTTTTCGTCATAGCCGCCGAAGGCGCCCGGCGAGCGGCTACGGCCGAGCGCATCGAGCTCGTCGATGAAGATGATGCAGGGTGCGGCCTTTCGCGCCTGTTCGAACAGGTCGCGCACGCGCGCGGCGCCAACGCCGACGAACATCTCGACGAATTCGGAGCCGGAGATAGAGAAGAAGGCGACGCCGGCTTCGCCGGCAACCGCCCGCGCCAGCAGCGTCTTGCCCGTGCCGGGAGGCCCGACCAGAAGAATTCCCTTGGGCACGTGGGCGCCGAGGCGGCCATAGCTCTTGGGATCCTTGAGAAAGGACACCACTTCCTGAAGCTCGAATTTCGCCTCCTCGACGCCGGCGACATCGGCGAAGGTTACCTTGGTGTCCTTTTCGACATAGACCTTGGCGCGCGATTTTCCGATCGACATCAGCCCGCCAAAACCCTGGCGATCGGCGATCCTGCGGCCGAGAAATACCCAGATCAGGTAAAACATGAATGCCGGAATGATCCAGGACAGGATGTTCTGGAACACCCCGCCGGAGGGCACACCGGTCACGGTGACGCCCTTGGCTTCCAGCTTTTGCGCAAGCTGCGGGTCGACGCGCGCGGTGATGAAGGCCGATTTTCCGCTCGGCAACTTGTCCTTCAGCTTGCCCTGGATGGTGTCCTGGCCGACGGCGACCTCGGTGACGCTGCCTTGCGCAAGGAGCTGCTCGAATTCGCTGTAGGGAATGGTGTCGACCGTGTTGTAGGTCGCAAGCACCCATTGCAGCACCAGCATGCCGATCGCGGCCGCGATCATATAGCTGATCGCAACCGACTGTTTTCGCGAAGAAGAGTCCTGCTCCATCCTGTCCTCCGGTTAGTCGTCTCGCGGTCGGGTTTCGTCCGCGGATGACGGTAACGGGTGGTGGCTTTTATAGCGGCGGCGGAACTTGCCGGTTTGCTCTGGATCAATCCGCAAGGTGCAGCCCGGTTCATTGTTTTTGAGTTGTCGGCCGCCCGAACAACAGACCGGACGGCCGGGCTCCGAAAAACGAGGGGAGGCTCGCTTGCCCTATTCATCGGTGGAAGATCTGCCGGCATCCGTTCACAACCACCTGCCTGCGCACGCGCAGGAGATTTATCGGAGCGCTTTCAACAACGCCTGGGTCGAATATGAGGACCGCGGGCCGGCGCAACGCGAGCAGCTCGCCCATCGCGTCGCCTGGGCCGCCGTCAAACGCAAATATGAGAAGGAAGGCGATTTCTGGGTCCCGCGCGACGATTTCTAGCGGCGCCTGATCGAAAATCGCAGGTGTGACATTGCCTTTCGGAATTTCACTCCGCCCGCGCGCGACGCTCCAGGATTTCGAGCGCGCTTGCATCGCCTCCGGCGTGGGCATCGTCGATATAGGCGATCAGGAGTTCCGCGAGCGTCGCGTAGTCCCACAATTTGAGGTCGGCGGGGTCGAGCCAGCCGCTGAAATATTCGTCGAGGTAGCCGCGCGTGGCGTCATTGGCTTCCGTCCAGCTCGGTCCGGCGAGATTGGAGGGGTCAGCATCCCAATGGCAAATGACAAAGCCCTCAGGCGACATTGCCAGAATCCACCGCCCGTCCCTCGGGGCTTCGCTCAGCGGGCGCAAGGATTGGCCAATCTCTTTCAATACGCGCTCAACATGGCCCGACATTCAACGCTTCCGACTTTCGCAAGGGAGATGTCAACGCAAAGAAGATGCCAAAAAGACCGGCCGTGGCCTCCTGTTCCACAGGGGCATGGTTCAAGTATGGCGAGATCGGAGCGTGGGTGTGGCGGCAAGCCGCAGACCTCCCGCGACGCGCCCGTCACGCGCCAAGCGTCGCCTTGCTCGCATCGCGGGAAAATCCCACACATCTCTCGTGAGCTCTAATCCGTTCCCTTGGCAGCGCGCGGGCGCGAGCGATTCCCCCCGAAGCGAAGCCTGCCGAATGCATTGATCTGGATCAACGATTGTCAGGCGAACAACAGCCCCGCTGGTGGCTGCCGGCCGGGTGATTCGGCAGCTACGGAGCAACATCATGGGCAGCGCGTATTTATCGAAACCGCCGCGAACCCTGCGTGCAGCATGCCGCGACGTTGCGGCGACGAATCCGGAGCTCATCGTGGGGCGTTGCGAGACCTGCGCCAACGGCGCGCTCTGCGCACTTTACGATGGGATCGAACGCGACCGACCCGGAGCGGCGGAGATGGCGTGCCCCGGACATCGACCCGGTTGCCCGGGGCCAGCGGGCGCGATGAAGAAAAGCGGGCCTCCGGGGCATTAGCTTCCGCCGTGCCCCGGATTATCCTTTGAGCCGCTACACGAGCTTCACGTTCTTCAGCGGCAGGCTGCGAACCGGCTTGCCGGTCGCGGCATAGATCGCGTTGAGGACCGACGGCGCCATGACGCAGATGGTCGGCTCGCCGATGCCGCCCCAGAAGTCGTAGGTCGGCACCAGCGCCACCTCCACCTTCGGCATCTCGGCAAGGCGCATGATCTCGTAGCTGTCGAAGTTGAGAGAAGTCATGCGTCCCTTGTCGACGGGCATTTCGCCGTAGAGCGTGGCGGTGAGACCGTAGGCCACCGATCCCTGAACCTGAGCCTCGATCTGGCCCGGGTTGACGGTGTGGCCGGAATTGACCGCCACCACGATACGGTGGACCTTCAGCTTGCCTTGCGGGCTCACCGAGACCTCGGCGACCGCCGCCGAGTAGCTGCCATAGCCCATGAACTGCGCAAGTCCGCGATGAATGCCCGGAGGCAACGGCTTGCCCCATTCGGCCTTCTCGGCCGCGGCATTGAGCACGGCGAGATGCTTGGGATGGTTCTTCATGAGCGCACGGCGAAATTCGAGCGAGTCCTTGCCTGCCGCTTTTGCCACTTCCTCCATGAAGCATTCCATGTAGACGGCGTTCTGGTTGGTGTTCACGCCGCGCCAGGGCCCGACCGGAACATGCGAATTGCGCATCGCATATTCGATCAGGAGGTTGGGCACGTCGTAACCCAACTGCGCGTCGCCGGGCGTGTCGTATAAGCCCTGCAACTGACGCATGTCCCTGCCGTCGACAATGCCTTTCTGATTGAGCAAGGCGTTGATCGACTGGCCGGAAACCCGAACGTGCAGGCCGACGAGGTTGCCCTCGGCGTCGAGCCCGGCCGACAGCTTGCACTGCGAGATAGGCCGGTAGAAATCGTGCGCCTGGTCTTCCTCGCGGGTCCAGATCATCTTCACCGGCGTGTCGGGGAACGCTTTTGCGATTTCGACCGCCTGATGGACGTAGTCCTGCGTGCCGCCGCGCCGGCCGAAGCCGCCGCCGAGGTCATGGCGATGGATTTCGCAATTGCCGAGCGGAATGCCAGATGCCTCCGACAACGCCGCCAGCGACGCCTCGAGGTTTTGCGTCGGCACCCAGGCATCGGCGCGGTCGGCCGAGAGCTTCACCGTGCAGTTCATCACCTCCATGGTCGCATGCGCGAGGAACGGCGTCGAGTAAACCGCCTCGATCTTCTTGAGGGCTTCGCTGATCGCCTTCAGCGCGTCGCCATTCCGGCGATCGCCGTTGGTGGTGGTCGCATTGAGGCCGTCCTTGAGCATGTCCGCGATCGTGGCACTCGATTGCGACGCGTTCGGACCTTCGTCCCAGACGATCGGCAGCGCATCGAGCGCCTTCTTGGCGCGCCACCAGGTATCGGCGACGACCGCGACCGCGCTGTCCTTCACCTTCACCACCTTCTTGACGCCGGGCATGCCGGCGATCTTGCTCTCGTCGTAACTTGCGAGCTTGCCGCCGAACACCGGGCAGTCCTTGACGGCGGCGCAGAGCATGCCCGGCAGTTTCAGATCGATGGCAAAGATCTTGCTGCCGTCGAGCTTGTCGGCGGTGTCGAGCCGCTTCAGCGGCTTGCCTGCGATCTTCCAGTCCTTGGGATCCCTAAGCTTGATCGACTTGGCATCCGGTGGCGTCAGCTTGGCGGCTGCGGCCGCGACTTCGCCGTAACGGATCGTGCGGTTGCTCGATGCGTGGGTGATGACGCCGTTGGACACAGTGAGTTCCCCGACCGGCACATTCCACTGGTCGGCCGCGGCCTGCAGCAGCATCATGCGGGCCACAGCACCGCCGCGGCGAACGTAATCCTGCGAGGTGCGGATGCCGCGGCTGCCGCCGGTGCCCATTTCGCCCCAGGCGCGTTTGGAAGCAAGGTTGCGGGCGGGCGTAATGCCTTCGGTCGTCACCTTGCTCCAGTCGCATTCGAGCTCTTCGGCGACGAGCTGGGCAAGTCCGGTCAACGTGCCCTGCCCCATCTCCGAGCGCGCGATGCGGATCACGCAGGTGTCGTCGGGCTTGATCGCGACCCAGACGTTGACTTCGGTCGCCGCCGCTTCGGCGTGAGCCTCTTCGACGCCGAATGGCACATTCATCCCGAGCGCCAGACCGCCGCCCGCCATGGCCGAGCCGATGACGAAGGTGCGGCGCGAGAGTGACATGTTCTTTTCCAAGACCTTGTTGTCCGAGACAATATTGTTCATGGCTAGCCTCCGCGACCGGTGGTGCCGACGCCGGCCGCCGCATGCACGGCCTCGCGGATGCGCTGATAGGTGCCGCAGCGACAGATATTGGTCATCGCTTCATCGATGTCCTTGTCGGTCGGCTTGGGATTCTTCTTGAGAAGGGCGGCCGCGGCCATGATCTGGCCGGACTGGCAATAGCCGCACTGGGGAACGTCGACCGCAGCCCAGGCCTTTTGCACCGGGTGCGATGCGCCCACCGACAGCCCCTCGATGGTGACGATGACGTCGGTTTCCTTGACGTCGCCGAGCGGGATTTGGCAGGAGCGCTGCACCTCGCCGTTGACATGCACCGAGCAGGCGCCGCACTGGGCTACGCCGCAGCCGTATTTGGTGCCGGTCAGGCCGACATGCTCCCTGATAACCCAGAGAAGGGGCGTGTCGGCCTCCGCCGATACTTCCCTTACCGTTCCGTTGATGTTGAGTTTTGCCATATGCTTCCTCCGATCATCGAAGCATAGCGGCGGGGCAAACCGTTGCCTATACCCTTTGAAAGCAGGTCAGGTTTGAGCCTGCGCGCTTGCGGGTTTTCACAGGGGTTTGCGGTGCGGCATGTGGGCTTGCCCGCCATTGTTTGCAGGACAAGGACTTGCTGTTGCCCATAATCTCGGCAGGCGGCATCGCGACAGGCAAGCCCTGGAGCCGCCCTTGGCTGCCGGGCAATGTCTGCTGTTGGGGGGTTAATCTCTGCCTTTGACCGAAGATGGACATCGACACGCCCCTTTCAGTATCGGTGTTGAGCCGTTACGATGCTCTGCAAACGACTGGGGCAAGTATGAAACGGCGTGAGTTCATCACGCTTCTCGGCGGTGCGGCGGCTGCGTGGCCGCTCGCCGCGCGCGCGCAGCAGCCAGAGCGCGTGCGGCGCATAGGTGTGCTCTTTTCGCTTGCCGAAGATGATGCGGAATCGGTGGCACGCCGTGCCGCCTTTGAGCAAGCGCTCAAGGCGTTGGGTTGGATCAACGGCGGCAACCTTCGGATCGACTATCGCTGGGCCGGAGGCGATGCCGAGCTGATCCGCAAATCCGTCGCGGAATTGGTCGCCTCGGCGCCTGATGTTATCGTGTCCTCCGGCAGCCTCACCGCAGGTCCAATGGCGCGGGCGACGCTCAATATTCCAATCGTGTTCCTGCAGGTTATTGACCCGGTTGGCTCGGGCTTGGTTGAAAGCATGGCGCAGCCGGGTGGTAACGTCACCGGCTTTATGCAATTTGAATACAGTCTCGCCGGAAAATGGCTGGAGTTGCTCAAAGAGCTCGCGCCAAATCTGACGCGGGTAGCGGTGCTGCGGGATGCCACGTCGGCCCCCGGCATTGGCCAATTCGCTGTCATCCAGGCCATGGCGCCGCCGCATCGTGTGGAGTTGAGTCCAATTAATGCCAGCGATCCGGCCGAAATGGAGCGCGGGATCGCAGCAATTGCGCGCACCCCGAATGCCGGACTGATCGTGACGGTCGGCAGAACTGCGGTTCGTCGCGATTTGATCGTCGCTGCTGCGGCCAAACATGGATTGCCGGCCATCTACCCGTATCGCTACTACGCGAGCGACGGCGGCCTGATATCGTATGGGCCCGTTACAATCGAACCATACTTGCGCGCCGCAGGTTATGTGGATCGCATCTTCAAAGGCGAGAAGCCTGCCAATCTGCCCGTTCAGGCACCGACAAAGTACCACCTCGCGATCAACCTCAAGACCGCGAAGGCGCTCGGATTGACAGTTCCACCATCGCTGCTCGCTCGCGCCGACGAGGTGATCGAATGAGGTTCGCCGACGTCCGGTTGCGGCAGCACGAAGCTGACGTCGATCTGACGATCAATGAAGTCCATTCACGGAGGTAAAAGCGGACCTCACGGTTGAGCGACCCTTCCCCACGACAGGCGTAAACTGCCCGCCAACGATGTGGCTGACCCGCCCGACCTGGCACGAACGCCGTTCTGTCGGTTATGAAGCAAGTCCCTCAAAACTGGTCTTTTGAACAGACTGGGGTAAATCAAATGGTGAAGCAAAACGGCGCAGTCCTCCACGCTTTATTCACGCTAGCGGATAGCGTTTCGGAGCGAGAGTTCTTTCCGGCGTTTGAGGCGTTCTATCAACACCTAAAGGACCTTGGGTTTGTGCACAGTTGCCGTGTGATGCGACGTCAACCGCTGGAGGGTTTCGGCGCCCCATTGCCCAGCTTCGACTACCATATCGAATTTGAGTTCCTTGGCCTCGAGAAGGACCAAGCGTGCTATGACTATGTAATGGAAAACAAAGAGCCGGTTCGATCGTTACATCGAGCGATGAATTCGAAAGTGAGGCATGGGTCTGCCCATTTTTTTCTGACGGCCCATATCTGACTACCCCGACGACTGATAAAATTCCCGCGCCGCCCCTATTCAACCATTCTGGCGCTGATCTCGTCGAGCTGCGAGACGGTGGCGTGCAGGTTTTTTTGCACCTCGGCCAATCCCTCCAATAGCTGCTTGATCTCCTTTCGGGAAAGGCTTTGGACCGCGGTGTCCACGACCTCCCGGGCCAGCGGAATCAGCTCGGCCTTCAGCGCGCACCCCTTTGCCGTGAGATGCACGTGCCATTTCCGGCGGTCCTTCTTGTTCTGAACCCGGCGCACCAGTCCTTTCCTTTCCATGTTCAGGATCGCGCTGAGCGTGGTCGGCTCCATGGTGCCGACGCGCCGGGACAGCTCGCGCTGGTTGAGGCCGTCCTCATGCCAGAGCGCGCGGAGGAAGTACCACATGCCGAGCGTGACGCCGTAAGGCTCGATCTTCAACTGGAGGAAACGCTGCAAGGCCCGGTGGGTGGCGCGGATCTGATAGCCGACGCTTTCCGCAAACGGAAAATCAGCCTCATCGGCGGCGGCCTTGCGACGCGCGGGCGAGCCGGCCTGCTTCCTCGTGGTCACTGGCGTCCCTCATTGCCCGCCGGAAGCGGCGATTGCACCTTCACATGCTACAGGCAAACGCCCGCTTGTGGGAAGCATCCGAATCACGCCGCCTTGGCTCGCCTCTAGGGTTGCGCTATTCGCTTAGCAAGCTAAGTATCAGGATTGCCATGCATGAGGACGATATGGGTCTTAATCCCAAGGCGCGGGAGATGGTGCTGACGGTGCGGCTAAAAAAGGAGATCGCCGACGGCGTGTTCCTGTTCGAGCTGCGCTCGCCCACCGGCGCGAAGCTGCCGCCATTCACGCCGGGTTCCCATATCACCGTGACCGCGCCGTCCGGCCAGAAGCGCCGCTATTCGCTCTGCAATGACGCCGACGAGCGCGACCGCTATCTCATCGCGGTGAAGCAGGAGATTTCGGGCCGAGGCGGTTCCCTGAGCTTCACCCAAAGTGTGAACGAAGGCGATACGATCACCGCCGAACCGCCCGGCAACGACTTCGAGCTGTCGAAGTCGGAGCCCAAGAGCTACATCTTCATCGCCGGCGGCATCGGTATCACGCCGATCCGGGCGATGATCCTGCATTGCCTCCGTCACGGCAGACCA
>Ga0209517_10009986_pt1 | contig 10680 bp, 10 predicted proteins | sample PeaSoiMetSII2010_FD_187695 | JGI IMG/M metagenome (GOLD analysis project Ga0209517, IMG submission 187695) | Peat soil microbial communities from Weissenstadt, Germany - SII-2010 (SPAdes) (version 2) | ecosystem: Environmental > Terrestrial > Soil > Wetlands > Peat | place: Germany... | reverse complement strand
GCAAGAAATTCCCCAGCGCGCCCGACAATGTCCTGGCGCGCGTCAAGGACGAGAAGCACCGTTACGGCTGCCGATAGCAAGTCCGGGGTAGCGCCGGTCGGCTGGGCCGAGTTCGCCCGGCTGATGGGTTCCCTCGGCCCCTTCGAGAACAATCCTCGCCTCGCGGTCGCCGTTTCGGGCGGGGCCGACAGCATGGCGCTGCTCCTACTTGCCCACCGCTGGGCTCGGGCACGGGGCGGGGAGGCCGTCGCGTTGACGGTGGATCACCGCCTACGGCCCACCTCGTCGCAAGAAGCGCTGCAAGTCGCCCGCTGGCTCGCCGATCGCGGCATTGCCTGCCGGCGCCTGGTCTGGCAGCGGCCCGCCGGGCGTCCGGTGTCGGCCCTCCAGGCGAAGGCTCGGGAGGCGCGCTACCGGCTGCTCCTCGACTGGTGCCGGCGCCATTCCGTCCTGCATCTGGCGCTCGCCCATCATGCCGGCGACCAGGCGGAGACGGTCGCCATGCGGCTCGCCCGCGGCGGTCTCGACGGGCTTGCCGGCATGCCGGCCGTGGCGTCCCGGGACGGCGTCCGGCTCATCCGTCCCTTGCTCCCCTTGCCGCCGGATCGCCTGCGGGCCACCCTTCGCGCGGCAGGCCAACCATGGATCGAGGATCCCTCGAACCGAGACGAGGCATTCGAGCGGATCAGGTGGCGCAAGCGCATTGCGCCGGGCCTGGCGCCTGCAATCGCCGCAGCGGCTGCGGAAATCGGGCATGAACGCCGGCGGCGGGAGCGGGAGGTGGCCGACCTGCTGGCCGAAGCCCGGGTCCATGCCGCCGGCTTTGTCACGCTGCCCCTCGCGGTGTTCGAGTCTGCCGCGCCGGAGACGGCGCTGAGGGCCCTCGGGCGCATCATCGTGACCGTCGGTGGCGATACTTATCCGCCGCGCCAGGAAGCGCTTCAGGGCTTGTTCGTGGCGCTTTCGAACGGCCCCAAGGGACGAACCCTGGGCGGCTGCTGGGTGCTGGCGAAATCCGACCAGCTCATGGTCTGCCGCGAGCCAGGCGCCGCCATGGAGCATTTTACGGTTGGTGCCGGGGAACATCGGCGCTGGGACGGCCGATTCGATCTTCGAATCCCTTGGGCCGGCCGAGTCGCCCCTCTGGGCGAAGCCGGCTGGGCCAGCCTTTCGCTCGAGGAACGCCGGCGCCTGGCTCCCCGCGAGGCCGCCCTGGCGTTGCCTTGCCTCTGGCGGGGGCGTAGAGTTCAAAAGTTACCCTGCTTGAGCAAGGGGAAAGCTGGATTCTCAGCCTTGTTCCGCCCAGCCCAGCCACTGGCCCCGGCTTGCTTTACAGTTGCCAAATTGAATGTGAACATTATCTAGACAAGGGTGGGCAGCGCTGGCTGCCGCCACGCCGGCCGACCAGGCCGCCGGAAAGCGAGGACTTGAGTGAATTTCACCAAGAATGTGGCGGTTTGGGTCGTCATCGGCCTGCTGCTGATCTTGCTCTTCAATCTGTTCCAGGGCTCGACCTCGCGCGGGCCGCAGAGCGATCTGGCTTATTCCGAGTTCCTGGACCGGGTCGGGCAAGGCAATGTCGTCAGCGTGACCATCCAGGGCCCGAACATCAGCGGCCGGATGAAGGACGGCAGCAGCTTTGCCACCTATGCGCCGAATGACCCCAATCTGATCACCAAGCTGGAAGAGACGCATGTCCAGGTGAACGCCGCACCTGCCGACGACAGCATGCATCCGCTGCTGAACATTCTGATTTCCTGGTTCCCGATGCTGCTGCTGATCGGCGTCTGGATATTCTTCATGCGGCAGATGCAGTCGGGCGGCGGCAAGGCCATGGGTTTTGGCAAGAGCCGGGCGCGCCTGCTGACCGAAAAGGTCGGCCGGGTCACCTTCGATGACGTCGCCGGCATCGAGGAAGCCAAGCAGGAGCTCCAGGAGATTGTCGAATTCCTCAAGGACCCGCAGAAGTTCCAGCGCCTGGGCGGCAAGATTCCTAAGGGCGTGCTGCTGGTAGGCCCGCCGGGCACCGGCAAGACCCTGCTCGCCCGCGCCATCGCCGGCGAGGCTAATGTGCCCTTCTTCACCATCTCGGGCTCGGACTTCGTCGAGATGTTCGTGGGCGTCGGCGCATCCCGCGTGCGCGACATGTTCGAGCAAGGCAAGAAGAACGCGCCCTGCATCATCTTCATCGACGAAATCGATGCCGTCGGCCGGCATCGGGGTGCCGGGCTCGGCGGCGGCAATGACGAGCGCGAGCAGACCCTCAACCAGCTGCTGGTGGAGATGGACGGGTTCGAGGCCAATGAAGGCGTGATCCTGGTCGCCGCCACCAACCGGCCCGACGTGCTGGACCCGGCGCTGCTGCGCCCCGGCCGCTTCGATCGGCAGGTGGTGGTGCCCAACCCGGATATCCTGGGCCGCGAGCAGATCCTAAAAGTGCATATGCGCAAGGTGCCGCTGGCGCCCGACGTGGATGCCAAGATCATCGCCCGGGGTACGCCGGGTTTCTCCGGCGCCGATCTCGCCAATCTCGTCAATGAGGCGGCCCTGATGGCCGCGCGCATCGGCCGGCGCGTCGTTACCATGGCGGAATTCGAGTCCGCCAAGGACAAGGTGATGATGGGGGCCGAGCGGCGCTCCATGGTGATGACCGACGAGGATAAGCGCCTCACGGCCTATCACGAGGCGGGACACGCGCTCGTCATGCTGCATGCCAAGGGCCATGAGCCGCTGCACAAGGTCACTATCATTCCCCGTGGCCGGGCACTGGGCGTCACCATGTGGTTGCCGGAGCGGGACCGCTACAGCGTCTCCAAGACCGAGCTGGAGGCCAAGCTCGCCTCCATGTTCGGCGGGCGCGTGGCCGAAGAGCTGATCTTCGGCGTGGAGAGCATCACCACCGGCGCTTCCGACGACATCCGCCAGGCGACCAACCTGGCACGGCGCATGGTCACCGAGTTCGGGTTCAGCGACAAGCTGGGGCCCCTGCGCTACAGCGAGAACGAGGAGGAGGTTTTCCTCGGCCATTCGGTGACCCAGCGCAAGAACGTCTCCGACGCGACGGCCAAGGTGATCGACGACGAGATCCGCCGGTTGGTGGAAGACGGCGAGAAGACGGCGCGAACGATCCTGCACGATCACATCGATGACCTTCACCTGGTGGCCAAAGGTCTGCTGGAATACGAAACGCTCAGCGCCGACGAGATCCAGGCGCTGCTGCGCGGCGAGGAAATCCGGCCGGGCGGCGACAGCGCGCCGCCTCCGCCGCGTCCGCGCGCTTCGGTTCCGAGCAGCGGCCGTCCGGCCGCCGCGGGTCCGGCGCGGCCCGCCGGGCTGGAGCCGGAGCCGCAACCGGGCGGCTGATCCGGCCGAATTTGTCGATGTCCGGCCAAGACGACGGCCCCGCCCCGCGGCGGGGCTTCGCCTTTCGGCCCGAAGGGCTGATTTCCGGTCCGGCCGCGGTCCGCGCCGTGGAAGCGGGAACGGCCTTTCCCCTGGCGGGCGGTCCGCTCGCCTTCAGCGCCTGCGAGGTCGTGGCAGAGTCCGGACGGATCGTTCTGCCCTTGGCCGAAGCGCGCGCCTGGGCCGCCCGGGCAGGGCTGGGCGACGAAATGGCGGCGGCCATCGCACGGGTGACTGTGCCCCGCCCGCCCTTCGCGGGATTGTCCCTCGACCGGCCACGGATCATGGGCGTGGTCAACGTGACGCCGGACAGCTTCTCCGACGGCGGCGACTTCGCCGACACCGAAATCGCGATCACCCATGGCCTGGCGCTCCGCGACGCAGGCGCCGACATCCTCGACATCGGCGGCGAATCCACCAGGCCCGGCTCCGAGCCTTTGCCCGTCGAAACGGAGCTTGCCCGCATCTTGCCGGTGATCCGGGCCCTCTCCCGCGCCGGGGCGCTGGTCTCCGTCGACACCCGCCGGGCGCGGGTCATGAGCGAGGCGATCGCCGCCGGTGCGCGCATCGTCAACGACATCACGGCGCTCGTCGGCGACCCTGAGAGCCTCGGGCTGGTCGCCAGGGCGGGCGTGTCCGTGGTGCTCATGCACATGCAGGGCGAGCCTCGCAGCATGCAGGCGAACCCGGTCTATGTCGAAGCGCCTCTCGACATCCGCGACTTCTTCGTCGACCGGCTGGCGGCCTGCGCCGCGGCGGGCGTCCCGGCGGAACGGATCGCCATCGATCCCGGCATCGGCTTCGGCAAGAATGACCGGCACAACATCGCGATCCTTCAGGGTCTCGGATTCTTTCATGAACTCGGCGTTCCGATCCTCCTCGGCGTCTCGCGCAAGAGCTTCATCGGGCGCTTGAGCCGGAAGGAACCGCCGAAGCAGCGCCTGGCAGGGTCCCTTGCCGCCGGTTTGGCCGGGCTCGACCGGGGCGTCCAGATTCTCCGGGTTCATGACGTGGCCGAGACGCGCCAGGCGACGGCCGTTTGGCAGGCCCTCGTTCACCCGGTATCATCGGCCCCATGACTCGCAAGCTTTTTGGCACCGACGGGCTGCGCGGCACTGCCAACCGCGAACCGATCACCGCGCGTATCGCGCTCGAGCTGGCCTTGGCCGCCGGCGCCCAGTTCCGCCGGGGCAACCACCGCCATCGGGTCGTCATCGGCAAGGACACGCGGCTTTCGGGTTACATGCTGGAGCCGGCGCTGGCCGCCGGCTTCGTTTCCATGGGCATGGACGCCATCATGCTCGGCCCGCTCCCCACGCCGGCCGTGGCGATGCTGACCAGGTCGCTCCGGGCCGATGTCGGGGTCATGATCTCCGCCTCGCACAATCCCTATCAGGACAATGGCATCAAGTTGTTTGGCCCCGACGGCTACAAGCTGTCGGACCAGATCGAGGCGGCCATCGAAGCCAGGATGCGCGACGCCCACGCCTCGCTCGCCAAGCCCGAGGCCCTCGGCCGGGCGGTGCGCCTCGAAGATGCCCGCGGCCGCTATATCGAATTCGTCAAGAACAGCTTTCCCAAGGGCCTCACCCTCGATGGCCTCAAGATCGTCGTCGACTGCGCCCATGGCGCCTCCTATCGCGTGGCGCCGACGGTGCTCGAAGAGCTGGGCGCCCAGGTGATCGCGATCGGGGTCGAACCCAACGGCACCAACATCAATCGCGACTGCGGCGCGACTGCGCCCGATGCCATGTGCAAGGCGGTGCTGGCCGAAGGCGCGCATCTTGGATTGGCGCTCGACGGCGACGCCGACCGGCTCATCGTCGCCGACGAGAAGGGGCGCGTGCTGGACGGAGACCAGCTCATGGCCCTCATCGCGCGTTCCTGGGCGAGCGCGGGCAGGCTTGCGGGCGGCGCCATCGTAGCCACGGTGATGTCGAACCTCGCGCTCGAACGCTATCTTGCCGGCCTCGGCCTCCAGCTCCTGCGTACCCCGGTGGGCGACCGGTACGTCGTCGAGCGCATGCGCGCCGGGGGCTTCAACGTCGGCGGCGAGCAGTCGGGCCACATCATCCTGTCGGATTTCATCACCACCGGCGACGGGCTGATCGCGGCGCTCCAAGTCCTGGCCGTGCTGGTGGCCTCGGCCAGGCCGGCAAGCGAGACCGGCCGGGTCTTCGACCCGCTGCCCCAGCGCCTCAGGAGCCTGAAGGTCGAAGCGACGGCAAAACCGCTCGACAGCGCCGGCGTAAAGGCGGCAATCCGCGACGCCGAGGCAGCGCTGGGCACGGCGGGCAGAATTCTGGTGCGCAAGTCGGGCACCGAGCCCGTCATCCGCGTCATGGCCGAAGGCGAAGACGAAGTCGTCGTGGGTCAGGCGATCGACGTCGTCATCCGCGCCATCGAAGCCGCGCTCACCGCCGCGGCGTAGAGCCTGATCGTCTCAAGCCTGTTTGGCTTGAGACGTGAATCAGGCTCTAAATCCAACATGTAGAGCAAGATTCACGGGTCAGCTTGAGTCAAGCTGACCCGATCTTGCTCTTGCGCTACACCCTCACCCTCCCGCCGCTACGCGTCGGGCCCCTCGTCGATCCGCGTTGCGGATCGACCCCGCTACGCGGGCAAGGGGCCTATTGCGTCAGCAATGGGAAGGTGAGGGCGTCAGACGACGAGGCCATCGCTGGCCGGGCCTTCACGCAGAAGGGCGACCAGGCGAGTAAGGCCATCGGCGAGCTGCTCCGTGCTGCTGGCTGAAGATACGCAAAGCCGGATCGCCTCGGGTGCCGGAAGGTCAGTCGCGAAGACTTCGGCGCCGCGCAGGCGAAGGCCGCGACGGGCGCCGGCGGCGACCAGGTCGTTGGCGCGCCAGGGTGTGGGCAGATGGAGCATGCCGAAGAAGCTCGAGGGATGGGCGCGGTAGTCGAAGCTTTCCAGCAGCTTCGCGGCGAGCGCCTGGCGCTCGGCGGCGGCGCTGCGTTGCGCGGCGGCGAGAGTGTCGGCAGCGCCATCGACGATCCAGCGCGTCACGATCTCCGCCGTCAACGGGGGCGCCATCCAGATGGTGGCCCTGAGCGCGTTGACGAAGGCTGCCTCCCGGCCCTTGGGCAGGGCGAGGTAGCCGACGCGCAGGCCCGGTGCCAGGGATTTCGAGGTTCCGACCAGGTAATGCCCCAGATCGGGCAAGAGCTCCGTCAAGGTCGGACGCGCTCCGGCAAGAAAGCCGTACACGTCGTCCTCGATCACCGGGAGCCGGTGCCTCGCCGCGACCGCGGCGATGGCCTCGCGCCGAGACGGCGACATGATGGCGCCGGTCGGGTTCTGCAGGTTGGGCATGCAGAAGAGCGCGCTGGCGCGCTCCGTCCGGCAGGCTGCGTCCAAGCCTTCCGGCAGCAGCCCCTCGTCGTCCATGGGTAGGCTCTTCAGCCTCAGATTCAAGGCGGCCGCCATGGTCTTGACGCCGGAATAGGTGAGGGATTCGGTGAGCAACAGTTCGCCCGGCTTGGCGAGCCCGCGCAGGGCGACGCTGATGGCGTGCTGCGCGCCGAGTGTAATGAGGATCTGCTCCGGCGCTACCGAGAGGCCATGGCGCGCGATCCAGGCCGCGCCGGCCGCGCGGTGGTGGGCCATGCCGCCGTGTGGCTGGTAATCCAGCAGCGAGCCGACGCCGCCATCCCGCGCCAGCTCGCCCAAGGTGCGCTGGAAAAGCGCGTCGCCGGCATGGGGCGGCGGAAAGGCGAGACTGAGCTCGATGGCGCCGTCCGCCTGGGGTTGCAGCGAGCCCAGCTGAGGGGAGGCCTGGCCCGGCGCGGCGAGAAAGCTTCCACGCCCCACATGGCCCGCCACCAGGCCCCGGCGCTGAGCTTCGGCATAGCCGCGGGTTACCGTGCCCACCGTCACGCCAAGGCGATAGGCGAGCTCGCGATGGGTCGGCAGGCGCTCGCCGGCTTTCAGGCGACCCTGTCGAAGGTCGGTGGCGATGGCCTCGGCGATGGCCTGGTAACGAGGGCCTTCGTAGGCGGAAAGGTCCGGTTGCCAAGATGTCATGGTGACAATGTATGTCTTGACCCGAAATTGTGTCAATAGATAATGGTATTGTAGTGACGCAAACTAACGAGCAATGACAGGTGCAACATGGAAGCGCTTCGCCTCCGCCATAGGCTCGACCATCGAGGTATCGCAGTCGTCGGTCATTGCACTCGGGTTATCTCCAGGGTCATCGACCGCCTTTGGGAGTGGCACGGCCGCGCTCGGGAACGCCGGCAACTCTCAGCTCTCAGCGATTCCATGCTGAAGGACATCGGTGTCAGCCGCGCGGAAGCGTCGACCGAGTTCGAGAAGCCGTTCTGGCGCTCATAGGCCGTCTGCTAACCTCAACTCCAATTCGGAGCCGCAACATGGAATTGCCGCTGTATCAGGTTGATGCTTTCACCGACCGCCTTTTCGGCGGCAACCCGGCCGGGGTCTGCCCGCTCGATCGCTGGCTTCCCGACGGGACCATGCAGGCGATCGCGGCGGAGAACAACGTGGCCGAGACGGCCTTCTTCCGGCGTGAAGGAGATGCCTATCGTCTGCGCTGGTTCACGCCCACGGTCGAGGTCGAGCTCTGCGGTCATGCGACCTTGGCGAGCGCCTATGTGATCTCCAGCTTCCTCGATCCCGGCTGCAAGGGCATGGCATTCGACAGCCGCAGCGGGCGGCTCACGGTGACGCGGACCGGCGATTTCTTCGTCCTCGATTTCCCTTCGCGCCCGCCGGCGCCGGTCGAGAACCCGGCGGTCGGCCGGGCCTTGGGCCGCGCTCCGCGCGCCTTGCTTGCTTCCACGCAGTACCTGGCCGTCTTCGACAGCGCCGCGGAAGTGGCCGCGCTCGCGCCCGACATGGCCGCTCTTGCCGCTCTTGACCGCGACGGCGTGATCGCGACGGCGCCAGGCCTGGACGGCGTCGACTATGTCGCCCGTTTCTTCGCCCCCCAGGCCGGCATCCCTGAAGACCCCGCCACCGGCATGGCCCAATGCACCCTCGTTCCCTATTGGGCGGGAAGGCTCGGCAAGAAACAGCTGACCGGCCGGCAGATCTCACAGCGCATCGGCGACTTCGCCTGCGAGCTTGCCGGCGACCGGGTGAAGATCGGCGGCAAGGCCGTCTGCTATTTCAAGGGCAGCATCACCCTCGATGCCTGAAGCGGCAACAGCGCCGGCGCACCGCGGGACCGATGAGTTCCTGCTCGGCGCCTGGCAGATGCTGCCGCTGCTCATCGCCGTCGTTCCCTTCGCCCTCATCATGGGCGCGCTCTGCGCCGAGAAGGGCATGAGCCCGCTGGAAACGGCGCTGATGGGCGCGCTCGTTTTCGCCGGCTCGTCACAGTTCGTCGCCGCCGGCCTTTGGCAGCATCCAATCCCGATGCTCGCTATCGTCGCCAGCACCGCGCTCATCAATTCGCGCCATCTCCTGATGGGTGCCGCGCTGGCGCCCAGCATGGGTGCCTTCGGCCGGCCACGCTCCTATCTCGCGCTGTTCTTCATGGCCGACGAGAACTGGGCCATGGCCATGCGCCGGGCGGCGGCCGGCCATCTTACGGCCAGCTACTACTTCGGGCTCTCCGTGCCGTTCTATCTCTCCTGGGTCCTGTGGACCACCATCGGCAACCTGATCGGCGGGGTGATCGCCGATCCCAAGCGCTTCGGCTTCGATTTCGCCTTCGCCGCCGTGTTCCTGGTCATCCTCCTCTCGCTCAACAAGGCCAGGCGCAACCTGCTGCCAGTCGCGGTCAGCGCCGCCGCGGCACTCGCCGCCTGGAAGCTCCTGCCGGGTTCCGCCTACATCTTCGTCGGCGGCCTGGCCGGGACGCTCGCAGGCGCTCTCGCCTGGCAAAGGCCGAGCCATGCGCCTTGACCCGGCCACGCTTCTCACCTGGCTTGGCATGATGGCCGTCACTTATGGCGCGCGCGCCGGCGGCTATTGGCTGGTGCAGCGCTATGCGCTCAGCGGCCGCGTCAAGGCGGCGCTGGAAGCGGTGCCCATGGCGGTGCTGACGGCCATCATCGCGCCTACGGTGTTGGCGACTGGCCCGGCCGAGACCCTTGCTGCCGTGGCGACTCTCGTCATCGCCTGGCGCCTGCCGGCGCTGGCGGCAGTGGCAGGCGGCGTCGTGACGGTGGTGCTGCTGCGCATGGTGATGGCCTAGGCGTTTCGGATTCTCGGCAAGCGCGCCGTGGGTGGGCGACTTGCCCATGGGCTTGGCCAACCGCCCCGGTCAGTGCTGACAAGTGGCGGCTAGCCCGCCGCGACCCCCGTTCGCGCAAATCTCAAGTGACCCTCCTTGATCCAGACTCGACAGCCCTCCGGTCCCGCTTTAGCCACGAGACGGCTTCCCACGGGCAACCGCAGCCAGGAGTGCTTCGAGAAGATTTCGCCGGCCTCTGCGAAAGATCCCTCGAGTACCAGGATTTCGATCCCGCCTTCCGGTTCCAAGGTTACTTGGACATTTCGACCCCAGCGCTCCAGGCGGACATCCTCGCGCTCATCGCGGAACAATCTCACTGCCTCTCTGCCGCTCTGGCCGGCGACCGCGACCATCGGCATCCTGTTGGTGTCCGACTTCACATGGGTGCGGTCGGCGGGATCGAACTGCCGAAGCTTGACGAAGAGGACGCAGCCGGTTTTGGAACCGGGCGTATGTCGGGATTGCGGCGGATTGCGGATATAGCTGCCGGCCGGGAAATCGCCATGCTCGTCCTGGAATACGCCTTCGAGCACGAGGAACTCCTCGCCCTCGTCGTGGACGTGGGGCGAGAAATGGCTATTGGGCGCGTAGCGTACGATGCTCGTCGCCCGTGCCACCTCGTCGCCGATGCGGTCGAGCATGCGTCGCTCGACCCCTGGCATGGGCGAGGCGGTCCAGCCGAGCCGGGCCGCGTGGACCGCGACCCGCTTGGAAAAGTCGGCATTCAATTCCATCATCAGCGCCTCCGTCGGCCTGTACCCGATGCATGACTGGATCAGATAGCCAATCCGGCGCAAAATGAAAACAGATGGTACTCGCCAGGGCGCGCTTCGGGACGCGCGAGCAACGCCCGCTACGCGGTGCAAGAAGGATTTGAAACATGCCGGACGAACCGATCGCGAACTGGGGAGTTTCGGATCACGCCGCAGAGCTGCACCGCTCTGCGCTCGTCTGGGATGACCATGGCGGCTTTGCCTATTCCAAGGCGTCGATCCTGAAGGACCTGGAGCGCTGGCGCGCCGCCGGCATCGACTACCTGTCGATCAATGCCGGCT
>Ga0209517_10009984_pt1 | contig 10681 bp, 8 predicted proteins | sample PeaSoiMetSII2010_FD_187695 | JGI IMG/M metagenome (GOLD analysis project Ga0209517, IMG submission 187695) | Peat soil microbial communities from Weissenstadt, Germany - SII-2010 (SPAdes) (version 2) | ecosystem: Environmental > Terrestrial > Soil > Wetlands > Peat | place: Germany: Weissenstadt... | reverse complement strand
TACGACTTGGACAGCGGAGACTTCTACTTCAGGTTCACCGCGGAAGGAAACTCGACTGGGTGATTCAAGTGAATCGGAAGGTTCAGAGAGGATTGAAGGCCCACAGACACCACGGCCCAGATTCTCCCTGATGAAGTTGTAGTAGAGCCGTTGTCCGTCTCAGAGCAGGGTGTCGTCTTTCTTCCAGCCCCGCTGAATCTTCGTGCGCCCCCTGACTGAGTTTAAGTATCCAACGGCTCTGGATTCAGCGGAAGGTCAATTGACCTCGAAGGGAGTGTCCAGAGTCCTTATTGTTGCACTTCTTCCCGCACTTCTCCTCGCCGCGCCCTTTCAAAGCACGATGGCGGCCTCGAACAGTGCTTGTGATACAACCGATTGTTGGGAGACAGGCGCTGGCCATGGGTATCAGCTCGGCGGCTATTCGGCCCTTGGGATTCCGTATCTCAACACGTCTAACTCTACGGTCACCGGAGTCGTGTTCATGGTCATCCATAATTATCCCATGAATCAGACGATTGAAATCTCGACCGCGACCCTTCAGCTCGCGGCGGGTGCCAACGGGACCGCCTATCTGATACAATTCGGTCTGGCGTCTGGAATGTATCAAGCAATCTTCTTCGTCGTCGAACCGAGTGGCGTTGCGATTTCATCGACGGTGACCCTGACGTTCTTGACACCCTGAATCGACAGACGAGAGTTAACAGTTCTCGTCGGCGGCGTATCTCGCTCGCTGAAACGCTTCGCGTGGAAGCGCCCAGTCTAACAGAACAATGATGCGAGCCCCTAAAATATCACCGTGACCCTCTTCTTCACGCTTTGAACCACGATCGCTCGGTAGTATTGGCCGCACTGCTCAGCGTCGTTCTCCTAATCGGGCTTGCTCTAGCCCTAAACCCTTCGATGACCAAACCTTCCACAAACACGGAGTCATCAAGGACATCAACATTAGCGTCATCGTCGTCACAGTTGTCGAGCATTGGGACTTCGTCATCTTCAGAGCTACTGCAATCAACGACGTCAACGGTGACAGGCTTAGCAGTGCCTTTATCGTCAGCTTCGACCCTAGATTCGCTCACCGGCCTAAGGCTGAACCTCAACCTCTCCACCAACTCCAACGGGTGGTTGATCGTCACGACCTACGAATTCAATACGCTCGACCGAGTGAACAATGTAAGCTACGGGGCTGGTCTGAATTCGTCTTTTTTCCAATACGTCGAAAACAATTGTGAGGCAGGCGGTATGGTTGGGTACGAGATACTTCAAGGAAACTACGGCTTGAACAACTTCACGAACGGGGCCGCTTTATGGCTTCAACCTGAGCATTTCGGAATGCAATGCGGGATGGAAGAGCCCGAGAACAGTTACTATACCTTCATGCCACTCAGTAACCAGAGCGTCATCTCAGGGACGTATGTCGGCTCTTGGACCGACCCCTCCAACGACTCCACATATCACCCGTTCGCTCCGGGGACATACACGGTGGTGGCGGGCGACGGATGGGGCAACTTTGTGATATTGCACTTCGCAGTCCAGTCGTCTCAGCTTTATCGGGTGGAGTTTCTGCAAGAGTCAAATTGTCCCTACGGGGTCTGGACCGCCCCTTGGGCCGTCGTGGTGAATCACCAGACGGTCGTTCAGCCATCGAATACAAGTCTGCCATTAAATCAATCATACGACGCAAGTCACATAACTAACAACAGCACCTACTCGGCGATCTGGCTCTCTCTTCCTGACGGAACCTACCCTTACACAATACTCCCGAACAATTTCTGGGGGGACGAGCAATCAGGAAACGTGACAGTCGACGGAAGCAACGTCGTGGTCCAAGTAGGCGCGTTCATCACAGCGATGGGTTGTTCCTCAACCACAACAACCACCGAAGTAACAAACTCCACGACAACCTCCGTTGAATGCACCATTACTGGTCAGCCCGGTCCTTTCTTTCTAAGAGTGGTCTGGGATTCCAATCAGACTCCGGTCGCCGGCGCTCGCGTCGAAGCCACGACCCGCCCTGCCTCAGTTAATGGATACCAATGCTCCAACCCATCCATTGTAAATTTCACGACGGCCAGCAACACTGAATGGTATTCACTTCCAAGCCAGAATGAGGCGGGATACTTCCTAGTGGTCAGCTATTCTGGCCAGACCTACAATTTTACGGCCGGTCTCGCGCCGGTCTCGGTCACATGGGCTAGCCTTTACATTCCATCCGGCAGGACTGATGTTACCATAACTGAATTCCAAACGACATGCCACTAGCGATGATCACTCCGTTTTGAGAAGTCGTCGGCGGCAACTTCCAACAAGCATCGCCTTCATGACCTTTACATCGTAAGCATGCCGCACACGGAGTCTTGACTTCTCGCCGCCATCCAGCAATCGGTATTTGTCGTGTTTCCGCCAGAACTGACCGTGACGTGCACTTCTCCAATCCCAAAATAGGCAAACGTCACCGAGGCGCGAGCCGAGGGGTGCACAGATTCACAGGACGCGCCGTCGAAACAAGCCGGACCTCTAATCGGAATGACCGGCATAAGGAAAAGAGCCAACTCAGCCACTGTTACCAATGCTAACACTGCCAACCCAAGAACGAGCTTCAGAGCTCGTTGCATGAGGCTTTGCGCCCGCTCTATCAATATACGCTTTCCCTGAGGGAAACCAATCGTCGGCGGGGTAACTCGCTCGGAATCGCAGGACTTGCAACTCGCGGAAGGTCACAGAATCCAATGCAACTTCGTAGAGCCCCATGTCGCTCTTGACGGTCAGACTTCCCGCTCGGACGGCTGGAGTGGGACTTGACGGAACAAACGAGTGGATAGAACTTATCTGCATTGCCCGCTCGGAATCTGCTGTCTAAAGTCGGTTGGTGGCCTGAATTCGGACTTGGCTTCCAATCGAAGATTAGGGTGCAGAACCACGGTTCAGGCAGGCGTAAACGCTTCCATCAGGGGATACGACTACCTGGGCGCGAGATCAATAGGCAGATACTTCTTGCCCTCTTCTCAGAAGACCCTTCTCCGCCAGAATCCATCGCGGCCCCCCGGGAATCTGTAGTTCTCTCAAGGGTGTCTTCGTCTGGACTGGCTAGGATTCTTCGACGCGGCTACGACGGTTCCTGAAAGGTCGGGCAGGTCAAAACGCTGCCATCAGGGGATAAGGATACTGGCACGCATTGTTCGTCGTTGATGATTGTCACATTCTCCGTCGAAATCAGCCAACGGTCACCTTGTAGGAAATATGAGATGTCGAACCGCATGACAGAGTAGAACGCTGTCCCGTTAGGACATTGGAAAGAGATCGCCACCGCCGGACATTGTGTGTCGTGGCCGTAGAAAATTAGACGGGACGTGACGTTCCCTTCGTTGCCGTTGTGCGACATGGTTGCTGAGTAGGTAACGTTCGCGACAGCAAAGGGTGCCGTCAAGGGGTCACCTTCAAGCGGGCCGCCTACCTCGTAGAATCTTGTGATGTTCGGGATGCCGACATCAGTACCGTTTGCTAGGCCGGACATTGAATAGGCGTACACTAGGGTGGCGTCGGTCTCATATTGAGCCGCCAAGACCAACACGTTTTCGGTCTCGATAGCGCTGATGTGCGAAAGGTAAGCGTCGTTTAGTGCCTCGGTGGAGTTCACTGCCGGGCTTATGGTAATCGTTGACACGCTCGTTGACACACTGATCGCCGTGAAGGTCGATGTGCTGGTGGATGTGCTTGTCAAGGTGGGTGTGGTCCTGATGCCCGATTCGTAGAGGGTGGTCGATGCAAATACCATCGTGAGCGCCACGAAGAGGCCCAGCAGCGCTGTCCTAACGTTCAACATTTCGCCGCATTGGGTCTGCCGAACCTTTTGAAGCTTTGGATACTTTGTTCGTCGCGCATGAAATTTCCATGTCCCTTAGTCGTTCAGCATCATCCAATCCGTCCGCGCTGCAGCCTGAAGATTTAGGGGGACGAGCGGGTGCGCCGACTCGGTCCGATAGAGTCGCAAGCCCGGCCGGGGCATTGACTTCTTGCCACGAACCTGGAATCCCCCGAGACAATGTACAACCATGGCTAGTCGTGCTTAAATCGCAGCATTCCGTGACCGTCTCCGAGTGCAAAATGGGTGACGGCTTTTGGTACCGAGCAGAAACTTGCTCCGCTTACTCTGAAGGCTGAACGGCTAGAGACCAAGGACTCTCCTCGCTCGCTCTTCGTCAAGGTCCACGAGGAATTCGAAAACGCGTACCTGCTCGAGTCCGCGATAGGCGCGAAGCGGCTCGCGGAGTACTCCTTCATCGGCTTCGAGCCCGAGACCATCGTGAGGGTGAAGGAAGGCAGCCTAGAGATGACCTCCCTGGACGGAGCGAAGGACAGGCTTAAGACCGAAGACCCGCTCAGGGACTTGAGGAAGCTCGTGACCGCCCCGGCATCCTCCGGACTTCCGGCGCGCAGCCCCTTCAGGTTCATCGGAGGTGCGGTAGGCTACATCTCATACGACTCCGTCCGCTATTGGGAGCGCCTTCCGACCAAGGCGAGGGACGACCTCTCTCTCCCGGACATGGAGTTCGGGGTCTACACCGACGGCATAGTCTTCGACCACATCAAGAAGGCCATCCACTACTACTCCCTGGGTCGGGAGGACAGGCTCAAGCAAGTAGAGTCCCTCTTGCGCAGAGGCCCTCGGAGCGAGCGGGGAGAGCTGACCGCGCCCACCGGCGCAAAGCCGACCGTGGAGAAGGAGAGGTTCCAGGCGATGGTCGAGATCGCAAAGAAGTACATCACCGCCGGCGACATCTTCCAGGTCGTGCTGGCGAAGCGCTACGACTTTCAGCTCGACGGCGACCTCTCCATCTTCTACGAGGCTCTCAGCGAGATCAACCCTTCCCCATACATGTACTTCCTGAAGTTCGGAGACAGGAGGATAGTCGGCTCCAGCCCTGAGATGCTCGTCCGCGTCGAGGACCGCCAGGTTGAGACCTTCCCCATCGCGGGCACCCGTCCTCACCTCCAGGACAGAAGGGAGAACCTCAAGCTGACCAAGGAGCTACTCGCCGACCCCAAGGAGAGAGCGGAACACACGATGCTCGTCGACCTCGCGAGGAACGACGTCGGGAGAGTCGCGAGATACGGGAGCGTGAAGGTCCCCGAACTCTTCACCGTCCAGCAATTCAGCCATGTCCAGCACATCGTCTCTCGCGTGGTGGGCACGCTGAGAGACGAGTTCGACTCCTTCGACGCCATGCGCGCCATGTTCCCCGCCGGGACGGTCTCTGGCGCGCCCAAGCCCCGGGCCATGGAGATAATCGAGGAGCTCGAGCCGGTAAGGCGCGGCCCATACGCGGGCGCGCTCGGCTACTTCTCCTTCAACGGCAACGCGGACTTTGCGATAACCATCAGGACCCTCGTCGCGAAAGGCACGAAGTGCAGCATCCAGGCGGGCGCGGGCATCGTCGCCGACTCCGACCCGGAGAAGGAGTGGTGTGAGACCGAGTCAAAGGCGGCGGGGCTGATGAAGGCCGTGGAGAAGGCCACGGGCAGGCGCCTGATCGGGGAGGGGAAGAGATGAAGGTCCTCGTCATCGACAACTACGACTCCTTCGTCTACAACCTCGCCCAGTACGTGGGCGAGATGGGCGGGGAGCCGGAGGTCTTCAGGAACGACGAGATCACCATGGCCCAGGTGCGCGACATGGCGCCGGACCGAATCATCATCTCGCCCGGCCCGGGCCACCCCGCCGACAAACGGTACTTCGGCGTCTGCGAGAAGGTCCTCCAGGAGGTGAGCCCGAACGTCCCGACCCTCGGGGTCTGCCTCGGCCACCAGGGCATCGGCACCTCCTATGGGGCGAAGGTGAGCGGCGCCTCGCGGCTCATGCACGGCAAGACGAGCAGGATAGTCCACGACGGCCAGGGTATCTTCAAGGGCGTGAAGAACCCCCTCGAGGCCACGCGGTATCACTCGCTCGCGATCCAGAAAGACGACATCCCAGCTGAGCTGCAGGTCACCGCGCTCTCGATGGACGACGCAGAGATAATGGGGGTGCGGCACAGGAAGTACCCTATCGAGGGGGTGCAGTTCCACCCGGAGTCGATCATGACCGGCGAGGGGAAGAAGATGATCCGGAACTTCCTCCGGGGACCTCGATGACGACCACCCAGGGCGCCATCCAGCTCATCCTGGATGGGAGAGACCTCCCGAGCGAGACCATTTCGGGGTGCCTGCAGGAGATAGTCGACGGGACAGCCACGCCAGTCCAGATCGCGGGACTGCTGGTCGCATTGAGGAAGAAGGGAGAGACCGTGGAAGAGATCGCCGCGTTCGCATCGACCCTCAGGAGCTACGCCTCCATGAAGGACCGCCCCCGCGTGAAGGGCAGGATGGTCGACACGTGCGGGACGGGCGGGGACACCGTCAAGACCCCCAACGTCAGCACGATCTCCTCCTTCGTCGCCGCCGGGGCCGGCGCTGTCGTGGCGAAGCACGGCGGGCGGTCCGTCACGAGCAAGTGCGGAAGCGCCGACGTCCTCGAGAGGCTAGGCTTCAACCTCTCCATGGAGCCCTCGCGCGTCAAGGACTCGATCGAGCAGATAGGGATAGGCTTCATGTTCGCCCCTGCCTTCCACCCGGCCATGAAACAGGTCGCGCCTGTCAGGAAGGACCTAGGCGTGAGGACGATCTTCAACCTGATGGGGCCGCTCATCAACCCCGCCCGCGTTGACGCGCAGCTCCTCGGCCTCTATACCCCGACGCTCGTCCCGCAGGTCGCGGCCGTCCTCGGGAGGCTCGGCCTCCAGGAAGCCATGGTGGTCCATGGCCTTGAGGGGGTCGACGAGATCTCGGTGACCGGGAAGACTCTCGTCTCTCACCTGAAGGACGGCAAGGTAGACACCCGGGACTACCTCCCTCGGGAGTTCGGTATCCGCGAGGGGCCGCTCACCCCGCCGACCAGCCCGGCGGACGCCGAGGATGGGGCGATGTTCGCGCTCTCGGTCTTGAGCGGCGACACCGGGGAGCGGGAGGGCGGGACGCTCATGGCCCTCGTTAGCAGCGCCGCGTGTCTTGTCCTCGCCCAGAGGGCGGCCACCTTCGCCGAGGGCTTCGAGATGGCCTCCTCCTCGATAAAGAGCGGGAGGGCGGTGGGGAAGCTTGAGGAGATGGTGAAGTTCAGCGGCGGGAGCTTGGAGGGAGCGAGGGAGAGATATGCAAAGCGGAAGAAATGAGTCAAACTTCGTCTTCACCCTGGCGCGCTCCGCCGCCCGGAGCATAGCCGAGGGATACTACCGCGACCTGCCGGAGGCGCCCGATGCCGGGCTGGAGCATAGGAGCCTCAGGAGGTCAATCATGAGCTCGGAGCGGACGCCGCTCATCGCGGAGATCAAGTTCACGTCTCCGGCCGAGGGCAAGCTGAGGCCCGCGGGAGACGTCAAGAAGATAGCAAGGGCCTACGAACGCGGCGGCGTCTCTGGGATATCGGTCCTCACCGAGCCCAAGCACTTCGACGGCGACATCCGGTACCTCCCGCTGGTCAAGAAGGCCGTCAAGGTCCCCGTCCTCATGAAGGACGTCATCATCGACCCCGTCCAGATGGACGCGGGCGCGAGGATGGGGGCGGACGCGGTGCTCTTCATCGCTGCGATATTCGCGAACGGGCTCGCAAGGGCGAGCCTCGGGGACATGTTCTCGCGGGCGCGAGAGAGGGGGTTGGAGGTGCTCTACGAGGCGCACACCGAGAAGGAGTATATGCTCGCCCTGGAGTCCGAAGCGGACGTGGTGGGGATAAACAACAGGAACCTTGACAACCTGGAGGTCTCCCTCTTGACCTCGAAGAGGCTGCTGGCCGCGGGCAGGGAGACGAGGGAGCGACTCAAGAAGACGGGTGAAGACAAGCCCGTGATATCGGAGAGCGGCATCAAGACGAGAAGGGAGATCGACGAGCTCAGTGAGCTCGGCGCGGACGGGTTCCTCATCGGCTCCGCTTTCATGAAGTCGCCGGACCTGGAGGCGAAGGTGCGGTCGCTCACGGGGGCATCGAGATGACACGCGTAAAAGTGTGCGGGCTGACCAGGGAGGAGGACGTCGACGCCGTGGTGGACGCGGGAGCAGACGCGGTGGGATTCATCTCGGGCATCGCGAGCTCGCAGAGGAACCTCTCGATAACCCGCGCCGCATCCCTGATCTCCAGGATCCCGCCCTTCGTGACCCCCGTCCTGGTCACGAGCGGCCAGGCCCTCGTCGAAAACTCGGACGTGGTCAAGCGCATCGCCCCCAGGGCAATCCAGCTCTACGACAGTCTCCTCTCTCCAGAGACGCTGAGGAGCACCTTCCGCGCCTATCTCCTGAAGCCGTTCCCGGTGAGCCGGCAAGAGGGCGACGGGGGAGGAGCGGAGGCCCTGGCGAAGGCGAGCGAGGCCTCCATAGGCTACGACGCCCTCCTGACCGACACCTATCAGAAGGGCGTCCAAGGAGGGACCGGCCTCACCTCTGACTGGAGCGCGTGCGAGGCAATCCGGAAGACGATCGCACCGACTCCCATGATACTCTCCGGAGGCCTGAGACCGGAGAACGTCGAACTGGCGATAGCCGCGGTGGCGCCCTACTGCGTCGACGTCTCCTCAGGAGTCGAGTCCGCTCCGGGCGTCAAGGATCCTGCCAAGGTCAGGGCGTTCATGAGCAAGGCCAGCTCTTCCGGGGAGAGGCAGGTGGCGCGCTAGGTGGCTTCCAAGAGGCGCGGCTCGGGCGCGGGGGACTACCCCCGCGGCGGGAGGTTCGGGGTCTTCGGAGGCCAGTTCGTCCCAGAGACCCTCGTCCCCGCCGTGCAGGAGCTGGAGAAGGCGTACCTCTCGGCGCGCAAGGACAAGGCGTTCACCGCGGAGCTCGAGCGGCTCCTCCACGAGTTCGCGGGGAGGCCGACCCCGGTATATTTCGCGGCCAACCTCACCTCGCACGCGGGCGGCGCCCGGATCTTCCTGAAGAGGGAGGACCTCCTCCACGGTGGGGCGCACAAGATCAACAACACGATCGGGCAGGCGCTCCTCGCGAAGAGGATGGGGAAGCGTCGGATCATCGCGGAGACCGGGGCGGGGCAGCACGGGGTCGCGACGGCGATGGCCTGCGCGGCCCTGGGCTTGAAGGCCGAGGTCTACATGGGAACGGAAGACATCGAGAGGCAGAAGCTCAACGTCTTCAGGATGAAGCTCCTGGGCGCGGAGGTCCACCCCGTGGACAGCGGCTCCCGGACCCTCAAAGACGCGATAAACGAGGCGCTACGGGACTGGGTGACGAACGTGGGGACGACCTACTACCTCCTCGGCTCGGTGGTCGGGCCTCACCCGTATCCCGTCATGGTCAGAGACTTCCAGAGCGTGATAGGCCGAGAGGTGAGGGCGGAGTTCAAGAAGAGGGGGCGCCTCCCGGACGCCATAGTCGCCTGCGTCGGCGGGGGGAGCAACTCGATGGGGAGCTTCCACGCCTTCGTCCGCGACAAGGGCGTCAGGCTGGTCGGAGTCGAGGCGGGCGGGACGGGCGCGGGCAAGAACGCCGCCTCCCTCATCGAAGGCAGGAAGGGGGTGCTCCACGGGATGCTCACCTACGTCCTCCAGGACGAGAACGGGCAGGTGAGGAGCACCGAGAGCATCTCGGCCGGCCTCGACTATCCTGGGGTAGGGCCTGAGCACTCATTCCTGAAGGACAGCGGACGGGCGACCTACGTCACAGTCTCCGACGATGAGGCGGTGGAGGCTTTCCACCTCGTCTCGCAGAAGGAGGGGATAATCCCTGCGCTCGAGTCGGCCCACGCGGTGGCGTACGCCGTGAAGCTGGCGAAGCAGATGAAGAGAAACCAGTCCATGGTGGTGACCCTCTCCGGAAGGGGCGACAAGGACGTCCAGACCATCGCGAAGAGGGCCGGGTTCGAGCTTTGAGCCCCATTTCCGCAGTCTTCCAGAAGCTCAAAGGCGAGGGGGCTCTCGTCGCTTACGTGATGGGTGGCGACCCTGACATGGGCACCTCGGCCTCGGTGATCGACGCCGTGGTGACCGGAGGCGCGGACATTCTGGAGGTGGGGATACCGTTTTCCGACCCGATCGCCGACGGGAAGTCGATCCAGGCGGCGGACGTCCGCTCGCTCGCCGCGGGCACCACGCCCAACCAGGTGCTCGAGCTGATCGCCCGGGTCAAGGCCAGACATCCGGCCTTGCCGATAATCGCCATGACCTACTACAACATCTTGTACTCGAACGGCCTCGACAAGTTCCTCGCGGCTGCGAAGGCCCACGGGGTCGACGGGCTCATCGTCCCCGATCTTCCCTTCGACGAGATCCACGAGTACGCGCCGCTGGCGAAGCGCCACGGGCTCGACGCGGTCCTCCTCGCCGCACCGACGACTACCCCCGCGCGCATGAAGGCGATAGCCAAGCACACCTCGGGCTTCCTCTACCTCGTCTCGCTCACCGGAGTCACGGGCGCGAGGTCGGAAGTGCAGCAGAGCACGGTCGGGCTGGTCCAGTCCGCCCGCAGGTACGCCGGCAAGGTCCCCGTCGGGGTGGGTTTCGGCATCTCGACCCCCGAGCACGTCCGGGCAGTCCTCGCCGCGGGGGCGGACGCGGTGGTCGTAGGCAGCGCGATAGTGGACAGGGTCGCCAGCTTCCAGAAGGAGGGACCGATGAGGATGCTCGCGAACGTCGAGAGCTACGTAAGGGCC
>Ga0209517_10009981_pt1 | contig 10683 bp, 11 predicted proteins | sample PeaSoiMetSII2010_FD_187695 | JGI IMG/M metagenome (GOLD analysis project Ga0209517, IMG submission 187695) | Peat soil microbial communities from Weissenstadt, Germany - SII-2010 (SPAdes) (version 2) | ecosystem: Environmental > Terrestrial > Soil > Wetlands > Peat | place: Germany... | reverse complement strand
TGCGCCCGTCTGGCATCAGCGCCGTCACCGTAGTGCGGCCTGAGACTGTGGTGCGGTGGCATCGATACGGGTTCCGCCTTTACTGGCGATGGAAGTCGCACTCGAGGGGTGGCCGGCCTCCGATCTCACTCGAAGTACGGCAGCTCATTCGCGAGATTAGCCTGGCGAATCCGCTATGGGGCGCGCCGCGCAATCATGGTGAGCTGTTGAAGCTCGGCGTCGGGGCGCGCAGTCGACGGTGGCCAGGCACATGGCGCATGGCCGACGAGAAGCGGCCAGTCGCGTCGATTTGGCGATGTCCGCGTCATTTCCGCTTTGCATCCGATAGCGGTTTAGTCCTGTGACCCAAAGCGGACATGCAGGGGGTACAGCCTACGAGGACGCAGTTCCGCTTTCTGACCCACAGAGTTGGGCGCGGACAGGGACCAACTCGGGCGGGTCCCGGGGATAGATCATCGAAATCCGATTATGAATATGGCCAGGGATACGGCGCCGATTATCAATCCCATGACGATTTCTATAACGCTGTGCGCGCCGATCAGCACACGCGAAACGGCGATGCCAATCGCCAATGCGATGCCACCCGAAACCATGACGATCTTTTGCCAATACCCGGCCCACGTCGAAATCAGGACAACAATGGCGCCATAGACTAGCACGCTTAGGCTGGCATGACCGCTCGGATTAGAAAAGAAGGTTTCGGGGAAAGCTTTGTAATAGATCTTCAAGATCTCTGTCGCGGCGACACAAAACGCAACCGACAGAATCCACCAACCCGCCGCATCCCATCGCGGCCAGAGCAACAGCCAGACGAGCACCACTGCGGACAATGGCAGCAAAACCGCGAGATCGCCGAGATCGGTCAGGTCATTGATTGCAGTCACGTCTTCACATTGCCAACGACGCTCGCGTCCTAATGTATGACCTGTTGGACCGCCGCCGCCACGCGGTTAACCCGATCTTGAAGGTATAGCGCCCCTTAGGGAGAGCCATTTCGGCCTTCGCGTATGCAACCCATGTTGTAATCGAGACACAACCGAATCTGGTCGAATATGCCGCCATCGGCGAAGTGCGTTGCCTGCGCCTTGGCCCAGCCGCCGAATACCTCGTTGATCGTGAAGAGCTTGATTTGCGGGAAAGTGTGCGCGTAACGCGCCGCTACCTCGGCCAGGCGGGGACGGAAATAGTGCTTGGCGGCGATCTCCTGGCCCGCGGGCGTATAAAGATAGCCTAGATAGGCATCCGCCACCTGGGCGGTGTCGTGCTTCCTCGCGTTGACGTCGAGCACCGCGACCGGAGGCTCGGCCAGGATGCTGACCGAGGGCGCGACGATCTCGTACTTGTCCTTGCCGAACAGGTCGGTGGCGAGCAGCGCCTCATTCTCCCAGGATAGCAGGACGTCACCCTGGCCGTGCTGCACGAAGGTGGTGGTGGCGGCGCGGCCGCTGGAGTCCAACACCAACACGTTGCCGTAGAGCTTAGTCACGTAATCGCGCGCTGCGTCGGCACTGCCGCCATTCTTGAGCACGTAGCCCCAAGCGGCGAGATAGGCCCAGCGCGCAGCACCCGAGAATTTCGGGTTGGGCGTGATGACCTTGACGTCAGGACGGATCAAATCCGGCCAGTCATGGATGTTCTTCGGATTGCCCTTACGGACCAGGAACACGATGGTCGAGGTGTAGGGTGTACTGTTGTCAGGCAAGCGCTTTTGCCAATTCGGCGCCAGCAGCTTCGCCTGTTGCGCGATGGCGTCGATGTCGTAGGCGATCGCCAAGGTGACGACATCGGCATCGAGCCACCCATTGATGACAGCGCGCGACTCGGCGCCCGATCCGTCATGTGCGGTGTTGATTGTAACGCTCTCGCCGGCGGTCTCTTTCCAATAGATAGCGAAGGCCTGATCGAAATCGGCATAAAATTCGCGCGTCGAATCGTAAGACGCGTTCAGCAGCGTTTTGTCGGCCCGGGCATCGGCGCTCCAGCCGCCAACCATGAGTGCAAGGGCCGCAACAAGCAGCGCAAATCTCATCATCCGATACTCCCCAGATGAACTCTGGAACGGCATGGACGATAGCAGACGGCGGGAATCCTGCGAAACCACAGGCGGGCTGTGCAAGGCTCCTGGCGTTTCCATCGTCCTCGGCGTCCCAAATGTCGTTCGATCCGCCGGGTTCGCCTATTGCCGAGCAAGCATGCCGCAGCTGAGGTGATGGTGTTGCCGTCAGAAATTGAGTTCATCGGAATGTCCGCTAATGTTAAGGCTTCTCGGACGCCTGCCGCCCGAGACTCCCCCTCCGTCCGTGCGCGGCAGGCATCCGAGAACCCTTAACACACTGCGAAGTGGCTCGCTGGCCGATGACCGTTCGTTTAGAGGCGTGAACCGGACCCATGTTCGCTGCAATCGTTCGTCTCAAACGTGCCATAGGACTAAACCGGACGGTCGGAAGTCCGCCCTGCGTCTCAGCGCATTCAAAGTATCTGGGTTTCAGCCTCGGTAGCGCAACGCATCGACAAGCAAGCCGAACGCCGGTGTGGGTTGCCGGCGGCTCGGGTAGTAGAGGTGATAGCCTGAAAAGGGCGGACACCAATCGGCGAGTACTCGGATGAGCCTTCCGTCGGCGAGGTGCATCTGCACTTGATCCTCGGGCAGGTACGCCAGGCCGAGCCCGGCCAGTGCCGCGTTCAGCCTCAGGGCGAGGTTGTTGAATACCAGCTGGCCTTCGACCCGCACCTTCAGCTCACGCCCGCGTTTCTCAAATTCCCAAGCGTAGAGTCCGCCATAGGTCGGCAAGCGGAGATTGATGCAGTCGTGGGCTGTAAGGTCCTGCGGCTTTTTCGGCCGCGGCCGTCTTGCGAAGTACGAAGGCGCACCGACAACCGCCATGCGCATGTCCGGGCCGATGCGCACGGCGATCATGTCCTTCGCCACCTGCTCGCCGAGACGAACGCCTGCGTCATAGTGCTCCGCGACGATGTCCGTCAGGCCGTAATCGATGATGATTTCCGCCTTGATGTCGGGGTAGCGCGGCAGCAGCCTCGCCAGGGCGGGCCAGAGGATTGCATAGGCCGGGTGCTCGCCTGCCGTGATGCGGATGGTGCCGGCGGGCTTGTCGCGCAGCTCGCTCAGTGCGGCCAGCTCGGCGTCAATTTCATCGAACCGTGGGCCCACGGTCCGGAGCAGACGTTCGCCTGCCTCGGTCGGCGCGACGCTGCGCGTGGTGCGGGTCAACAGCCGAAGCCCGAGCCGCTCCTCAAGTCCACGAATGGTGTGACTCAGCGCCGATTGAGAGACCCCGAGCTTTGCAGCTGCTCTGGTAAAGCTCCGCTCGCGCGCGACCGCGAGGAAGGCAAGGAGGCCGTTGACGTTTTGGCGCGGCATTCATGAATCCATTTCACAGGTTCATGCGAATTCTACCATCTAATCGCATGGCGTCGCGCCCCCCAAATTCCGAATCAACGGCGGTCGCCGAGACTGCCCCATCTTTTGGAGGGAGGGGCCAATGGAAATCAAACGAAGCGGCTCACAGCCGTCGGGAAAAGGACCGGCCGAGTATTTCGCGGGAACAGTGCGCGTTGATCCGCTGTTCGAGGCTCCCGATCCAGCCCGTGTTCGTGGCGCCAGCGTCACCTTCGAGCCGGGTGCCCGCACCGCATGGCATACGCATCCCCTCGGTCAGACATTGATCGTCACATTCGGGCTCGGCTGGGTGCAGCGTTGGGGCGGCCCCGTCGAAGAAATCCGGTCCGGCGATGTGGTGTGGATTCTGCCCGACGAGAAGCACTGGCATGGCGCAACGCGGACGACGGCGATGACGCATATCGCCATTCAGGAGGCGCTGAACGGCAGTCCCGTCGCGTGGATGGAAAAAGTCAGCGACGAACGATACCGGGCCTGATAGCGAGAAAGACAGTTCCGACCTTCAACGCAAACACAGGAGTCAAGAATGCAAAAACGCAAACTCGGGAAAAGTGGACTGGAAGTATCGGCTATCGGGCTCGGCTGCATGGGGATGACCTTTTCCTACGGTCCGCCCGCAGACAGAAAGGAAATGATTTCGCTCCTTCGCGCCGCCGTCGAGCGCGGCGTCATGTTCTTCGATACGGCTGAAGTGTATGGGCCATTCAACAACGAAGAACTCGTGGGCGAAGCGCTCGCGCCGTTCAAGGGCAAAGTCGTGATCGCGACGAAGTTCGGCTTCAAGCTCGATCCCAAGGGCGGGCCCCAATGGGTTGGCCTCGACAGCCGACCCGAGCACATCAAAGAGGTCGCCGAAGGCTCGCTCAAGCGCCTAAGGGTCGATGCCATCGATCTGTTTTATCAGCACCGTGTCGATCCGAACGTGCCCATCGAAGAGGTAGCAGGCGCGGTGAAGGACCTGATCCGGCAAGGCAAGGTCAAGCACTTCGGGCTTTCCGAAGCAGGCGTGCAAACGATCCGTCGTGCCCATACCGTCCAGCCGGTGACAGCGATCCAGAGCGAATACTCGCTCTGGACCAGAACGCCTGAAAAGGAGGTGCTGCCGACCGTCGAAGAGCTCGGGATCGGCTTCGTTCCCTATAGCCCTCTCGGTAAGGGATTCCTCACGGGCAAGATGAACGAAAATACAAGGTTCGACAGTTCCGATTTCCGCAGCATTCTCCCTCGATTTACGCCGGAGGCTCTCAAAGCGAACCAGGCCCTGATTGATCTGCTTGGCAGCATCGCCGCACGGAAGAAGGCGACGCCGGCTCAAATCGCGCTCGCCTGGTTGCTCGCGCAGAAGCCGTGGATCGTTCCGATCCCGGGCACCACGAAGCTTACGCGCCTGGAGGAGAACATCGGGGCCGCCGCCATTGAATTGACGGCGGACGATCTCCGCGAGATCGAGAGCGTTGCCTCGAAGATCACGGTGCAAGGCGCGCGCTACCCCGACAAGCTGGAGCAACTGACCGGGCGTTGAGCGCGCCGGCTAAGGCGATGATGAAACATGGCGCTAGACCAATGGAGGGGGGAGTAGCATGCGGGTTGGCATTCTTGGTTCGGGATTGATGGGCGGAAAACTCGGGACGCTGTTCGCGCGCGCCGGCCACGAGGTGGTGTTCAGCTATGCGCGCAGTACGGGGAAGCTGAACAAACTTGCCAAGGATGCGAGAGGCAACGCGCGCGCGGGCACGCCGCGCGAGGCTGCGCAGGACGCGGATGCTCTTCTCCTCGCCGTGCATTGGTTGCGTATGGACGACGTGTTGAACCAGGCTGGCGACCTGTCGGACAAGGTGATCCTCACCTGCTCGTTGCCGATGAATGCCGGCAATACCGGCCTCGTGATCGGCCACACCACTTCGGGAGCGGAGGAGCTTGCGAAGAAAGTTCCGAAAGCGACGGTCGTCTGCGCGTTCAACACCGTGCCGAGCGAAGTGTTTTTCGGCGTTTACGAGGCGCGGCGCAAAGCCGATAGACCCAGCCTCGTCTACTGCGGCGACGATTCGAGCAGCAAAGAGATTGCCGCGGAACTGATCCGCGACGTCGGCTTCGATCCGGTGGACGCCGGCCCCTTGCGGATTGCGCGCTACACCGAGCCGTTCGCCCTGCTCATGGGGCAGCTCGCCTATGAAGGAACAGAAGGCCCCGAACTGGCCTACCGGTTCGAACGGTTCGGTTGAGGATGGGTCCGCAATCGATGAGGTGACATGCCAGAGCTAGCAGAATGGGACAGCTTCTACGTGATCGTCGGCTCGGCTGCGGGTGCGCTGATCGGATTGCAGTTTGTCGTCATGACGCTCATTGCCGAGAGGCCGCCCATACGTGCGGCGGAGGCCGGCGCCGCCTTTGCGACACCGACGATCGTTCATTTCGGCGCTGCTTTGCTTTTGTCGGCGCTTCTACGCGCTCCGTGGCCAACGATCACTCCGGCCGCAGCTCTTTGGGGCGTCATGGGCTTCGGCGGAGCCGTGTACGCCGTGATCGTAGCGCGGCGCATGCAAACGCAAGCCGTATATGAACCGGAGTTCGAGGACTGGTTGTTTCATGCCCTGCTGCCTTTGGCGGCGTACGCGATCCTCGCGCTTTCGGCATTCGCGGCTACCTCGCACACGCGCGAGGCCCTGTTTGGCGTCGGAGCTGCGGCGCTGCTGTTGCTCTTTATCGGCATCCACAATGCCTGGGACGCGGTCGCCTACCACGTATTTGTCAATACGCGGGATAAGCACGCCGCGCCGCGCCGGGGCACACCTTCAGAAAGGGACAAGCCGTGACACGAGGCATCAAGGACAAAGTGGTCGTCATCACCGGAGCCAGCAGCGGACTGGGAGAAGCCACTGCGCGCCGTCTTGCTCGGGACGGGGCCAAACTGGTGCTGGGCGCGAGGCGTCTCGAAAGGCTTCAGGCACTCGCCGCAGAGCTTTCCTTGGGCACTGACGCCGCCGTGCGGACTGACGTGACTCAGTATGCACAGGTCAAGCATCTCGTGGATCATGCCGTGCAGTCGCATGGACGCATTGACGTGATCGTCAATAACGCCGGCCTGATGCCGCACTCGCCGCTTGAGCGAGGCAAGGTGCAGGATTGGGAGCGCATGATCGATGTGAACCTCAAGGGCGTGCTCTATGGCATCGCCGCCGCGCTGCCGCGCATGAAGGCCCAACGCAGCGGCCACATCATCAATGTTTCATCGGTCGCCGGCCACGTGGTGCGGCCGGGAAGCGCCGTATACGCTGCAACCAAAACTGCGGTACGAGTAATCTCAGAGGGACTGCGGCAGGAGGTCAAGCCTTACAACATCCGGACCACCGTGATCTCGCCGGGTGCGGTCGCGACCGAACTGCCCGACAGCATCACCGAACCGGACATCGCCGAGAACGTACGCAAGCTCTACGAGATCGCCGTCCCGGCCGAGTCCTTTGCCAATATGGTCGCATTTGCCATGAGCCAGCCGGAAGACGTGGACGTCAATGAAATCTTGTTTAGACCGACCAAGCAGGAACTCTGACTCGACAGCAGAGCATTTGCTCGGTGCAGAATCCCTTACGTGGCGAGTTTAGGTCTTGGTTGTGTGAAAACGACGTACCCTGACGACAATAAGCAATCCTGTTGCGCCGCATTCGCGTCGGTTCGACGGTGTCGGCAATGAGTCCGGTTCACCCCTAGTAGCGGCCGTGATGCTGCGGTGTCGTGAACGCAGCGTCGTGCCAACAGCGGACTCAACTCTTCTGCATATCTCCATCTATGGACAGCATCTGACCGGATATGGATTTGCCGCTGTCGGATGCCAGGAAGACCGCCAGGGCCGCGACATCGTGCGGATCCACCAACGTCTTGATGGATTGGGTCGACATTGCCTGCCTCTTGACCTCATCGACCGACTGACCGCTCAATTTCGCCCGGCCTTCAAAAACTCTTTGCAGTCTTGGACCATCGACAGCCCCAGGCAGAATAGCGTTGGCGCGGATGCCGTACTCACCGAGTTCCATCGACAGAGTCTTCGTGAAGCCGATGAGTCCCCATTTGGTCGATGAATACGGGCTGCGGTTGGGGTAGCCAAACTTACCAGCGACTGACGACATGATGATAATGACGCCGGCCGGCGATTTTTTGAGATAAGGAATGGCAAGCCGCGTGACATAGAACGTTCCGTTGAGATTGACTTGGACAACCTTGTCCCATTCGTCAGGGTCCATCTCCTCAACAGGCGCTGTGGGACCCGCGATTCCAGCATTATTGACGAGTACGTCGAGGCCACCCAAGGCTTCAGCGCCGAAAGGCACCATGCGTTCGATGTCTTTACGGCTCGACATGTCGCAGACACTTGTCGTTAGGCCGGAAAGTTCCTTTGCCAAAGCATCAAGTGCCTTTGTATCGATGTCGCATACGAATACCTTGGCACCATTCGCCGCGAACGCTCGCGCGATTTCGCGTCCAATGCCGGAGGCGCCTGCCGTCACCAAAACCCGTTGGCCCATATGCTACTCCTATTGTTTGGCCAATCTAAGCGGCCGTTACTCACATCAGGCTGCACTTCCGGGATGTGCCAGTTGCTGAGATACGACTGGGTTAGTTCGCCCGGTCAGAGCACAAGCGTATTGATGGCGCAAAGACTCAGCTAGAGCGGCGCAGGCTCATGATATAGGCGATGACGTTCGACGCCTCTTCGGGCGTGAGTTGCAGGGTCGGCATGGTCGGGTGCGGATTGGTAAGCGAAATATTCAAGCCGAACGGCGTCGTCTGCTGCCGGTTGGCGATGCTGCGAAAATCCGGGGCGTTCGCGAAGCGGACGGGTGATCCCTGATCGGCCGCCACCACGTGGCAGGGCCGGCAATTGTCCAGCGCGAAGCTCCGGCCGATGCGCGGATCGCCCGGGCTCCCACCACCCGCGAGGCCGATCCCGATGTTGCCCGGCATTGTACCGGCCGTCGATGCTTCGGGCGGCGCAACGGCTTGCGGCGCCGGTGCCACGGCAAAGCCGCCGCTCGCGGGCGATGCCAGCGGTGACGCGCTCGGGCCGGCGCGGCGGGCGGCTGCGATATCCGCCTCGATCGCGGCCGAGGGTCCCGGGGCCTGATCGGTGCCACGCGGCCCGCATGCGGCGAGCAGAGACAGCGCCACCAATGAGAGAGCCCTCGCTATCCTCGTCGTCCCCATGATGGTTTCCGTCTCCGCCACCCGGCCCAACCTAGCCCAGATTTCTCACGGTATGGAAGGGGCGGCGGGTTGGGGCGTGGCGAGGGGATTATGATCGGGACACGGGTGCATCGACTCCGTTCATTCGGCGCGATATCCGCCTCGGGTCATTCGCCGGCGAAAGGGGAATGTCCGCGCGACGTCAGTTCACGCCTCAGAAGCGGCCCAACCGATTTACGAGATTGGCCGTTTCACAAAAATCGGATTAGCCCACGGCCAAAGTCGCTTTGATCCGCTGCACAGTTCCTGAACCGACGCCAAACTCGGTCGCGATCTTGAGCATCCCCCTGCCGCCAGCCGTCAACGCCGTCCGAATCGCGCGCTCTTTATTAAGATCGATCCTCGGTCGCCCGAGGCGTTTACCATGGGCCCTGGCACGCGCGAGCCCGGATCTGACGCGCTCGACGATGATGGAGCGTTCGAACTCTGCGAACACGCCCATCATCTGGAAGAGTGCCTTGCCGGCGGGCGTGCTGGTGTCGATCCCTGCTGATGCAAGTACAGATCCACGCCTATTGCGTGAAGCTCTCCGAGGAACGATACGAGGTCCTGTAAGGAGCGACCAAGCCGCTCAACCGACCATGCCGCCACGAGGTCGCATTCGCGCCGAATGATCGCCGTGCATAGACGGTCGAAGGCGGGCCGCTTCTCCCGACCGTTTTTTGCCGCCTCTACCTTCGTCGCAGAATTCCGCGACGACATTCCACCCGTGTCGGCGCGCGGCTTGTTTCAGCTCCCGTCGCTGGTTCTCAATCGTCCGACCGGTGGTGCTGACCCGAGGGTACAGCGCCGCCCGCTTGCCTCTGCCCATGATGTCCTCCTACTGCCGAGCGGTGGACATGCATTCCATGGGTGGGTGCAAAAATCGACTGATTTCTGCATAGGCCAAGACGCCGATGACAAACCGCAGATTTCCGCGGGCTTGTAGGGACGGCGTGCAGAGGGGTTTGTTGCGTCGGCGCGTGATCGTCCGCTGGAGGTGCTCGGTCGCCAGCCGTCCAGGGCGCTAATTCATTGGGCATTGCGCGGCATAGGCGTCGCCGTGATCCGGCATCGCGACATCGCCGAGCTTGAGCCGCGGCTTGCCGTCCTCGCCCTTGACGACCTGCTCCAGATAGAAATTCTGGATCGGAAAGTGATTGGTATTGAAGCGGAACTTGCCGCGCACCGATTTGAAATCGCCCTTGGCGAGGGCGGCGATGAAAGCCGCTTTGTCCTCGATCTTGCCGTGGACGCCGCGCACGCCGCTGTCGAGCAGCATCGCCGTGTCGTAGGCCTGCGCTGCCTGCTCGGCCGGCAGGTGGCCGTGCGCGGCGACGAAATCGGCGACGAAGCGCTTGTTCACCGGATTATCCAGATCGGCATTCCAGAACGTCGCGGTGACGAGGCCGAGCGCATCGTCGCCGATCGCCGGCAGCGTCGTGTTATCGACCGTATAGGCGGTATAGAGCGGGTGGCCTTCCTTCAGCCCGGCTTGCGAGTATTGCTTGACGAATTGGATGCCGAGGCCGCCGGGGTAGAAGACGAAGACCGCGGTCGGGTTGGCGGCGCGGAGCTGCGCCAGCTCGGTGGCGAAATCGAGTTGGCTCAGCGGCGTATAGACTTCGTCCGCGATCTTGCCTTTGAAATAGCGCTTGAAGCCGGTCAGGACGTCATGCCCGGCGGCGTAATTCGGCGCCATGAGATAGATGTTCTGCACACCCTTGGCCTGCAGATACCCGCCCATCGCCTCGGCGTAATTGTCGCCCTGCCAGCTCGTCGAGAAAAAATAGGGCGAGCAATCCTTGCCGGCGATCTCGGACGGCCCGGCATTCGAGCTGACGAGTATCGTGGTCGACTTGATAACCGGCCCGTAGATCGCGAGCATGAGGTTGGAGAACACCACGCCGGCGACGGCATCGACTTTGTCGGATATGATGAATTTTTCGACGATCTGCCGCGCCACGTCGGGTTTCTGCTGATCGTCCTGGATGATGACATCGGTCGGCAGGCCGCCGATCTTGCCGCCGAGATGTTCGAGTGCGAGCTTC
>Ga0209517_10009979_pt1 | contig 10685 bp, 6 predicted proteins | sample PeaSoiMetSII2010_FD_187695 | JGI IMG/M metagenome (GOLD analysis project Ga0209517, IMG submission 187695) | Peat soil microbial communities from Weissenstadt, Germany - SII-2010 (SPAdes) (version 2) | ecosystem: Environmental > Terrestrial > Soil > Wetlands > Peat | place: Germany: Weissenstadt... | reverse complement strand
GCGCGGCCGTCGAGCGCTTCTCGTCAGCGACCTCCATCTGGGCCACGTCAACGGGTTCGGATTCAGCCGGCGCATCGCCGTCCTTGCCGCCGGCCTGCAACCGGACGTGATCTTTCTTCCCGGGGATTTCTTCGACGGCACCAAGGCCGATCCCCACCGCCTGGCCGCACCATTCAAACAACTCGCGCCGCCTTTCGGCATCTACTTCTCAACCGGGAACCACGATGAGTTTGGCGATACCGCCCGCTTTCTCGCCGCCCTCAACGGCGCGGGCGTCCGTGTGCTTGCCGATGAAAAGGCCGTTGTCGACGGCCTGCAGATTGTGGGCGTCCCCTACCACGACACCACCTTTCCCATCCGCTTGCGTGCCTCACTGGAAGCCCTCAACCTCGACCGCGGCAGCGCCAGCATTCTGCTCAGTCACGCGCCCAACCGGCTGCCCATTGTGGAGGAAGCCGGCATCAGCCTGCAGCTCTCAGGCCACACCCACGGCGGGCAGATCTTCCCCTTTACCTGGCTCACCCGCCGCGTCTTCGGCAAGTTCACCCATGGGTTGAACTCCTTTGGCCGCTTGCAGGTTTACACGTCCTATGGCGCCGGAACCTGGGGCCCTCCCATGCGCGTAGGAACCAGCCCGGAGATCGTCTTGCTCACGTTCGAATAGCGTAGCTTTGCATTGAGCAGTTTCTTCGACGGGGTGGCTCGTATAGACTTGCCTTTCGATCTAAAAGAGGACCGATGATGCACTTTGCAAGCAAACGCTTTCTCGCATTCGCAGCTGCAGCAATTCTTGCCAGTTCAATCCCAGCAGGGGCGCAAGCCGCACAGCCCGCCTTCACCGGCCCCGACCTCAGCTTTCCCACCGTGCTCTACGGCGCCGCCTACTACAACGAGTACATGCCCGGCGACCAGGACGCACGGCTGGAAAAAGACGTTGCCCTGATGAAGGGCGCCGGCCTTAACGTGGTGCGCATGGGTGAGTCCACCTGGAGCCTGTGGGAGCCCGAAGACGGGCACTTCGAATACGCCTGGATGGATCGCGTGGTCGACGCGATGGGAAAGGCCGGCATCAAGGTCATTCTCGGCACGCCCACCTACTCCATGCCCGCATGGATGGCGCACCAGCACCCGGAGCTCTACGCCGACCACATCCCTCCCGGCATGTTCGGCGGCAAGGCAACCGCGAGCGTTTACGGCCTGCGCCAGAACATGGACACCGATGCGCCCGCCTTCCGCTTTTACGCCGAACGGCTGATCCGCCACATCGTCGCCCACTACAAGGACAACCCTACGGTCATCGGTTGGCAACTGGACAACGAGACGGGCAGCAACGACGCCGCCAATCCCGACGTCTTCATCGGTTTCCAGCATTACCTGGAGAAGAAATTCGTCACGCCCGAGGCGCTCTCCAAGGCCTGGTTCCTAAACTACTGGGGCGAGAACCTGCACACCTGGGAAGACCTGCCCACGCGCGACGGCACCATCTCCACGGGTTACAAGCTGGAGTGGACGCGCTGGAGCCAGATGCGCGTGACCGACTTTCTCCACTGGCAGGCCGCGCTGGTGCGCGAGTGCGCGGGCCCCAGGCAGTTCATCACCACCGACTACGGCGGCATGATGCACCGCGACGTGAACGAAGAGGTCATTGCCGAAGCCCTCGACATTCCCGCCGTGAACGTCTATCACGGCACCCAGGACCACTTCAACGGCGAGACGCAGTCGACGCAGGAGGACTTCACCCGCTCCCTGAAGCACTCCAACTTCCTGATCACGGAAACCAACGCCCAGACCACCGACTGGACCTCATCGCAGCAATACCCGCCCTACGACGGGCAACTGCGCGAGGACGTCTACACGCATCTATCGAACGGCGCCAACATGGTGGAGTACTGGCACTGGGCCTCGATCGCCGCCAACCAGGAGACGTACTGGAAGGGCGTCCTTTCGCACGATCTCGAACCCAACCGCGCCTACGCCGAGGTGAGCCGCACAGCGCACGAACTGGAGAAGATCGGCCCGCACCTGGTGGGCTTGCAGATTCACAATCAGGTCGCCATCCTGTGGAGCCGCGACTCCGATAACGCCATCAGCTTCATGCCCTTCACTGCGTCCGGTGGGGAATGGAGCTTTGGGCCGCCCACGGTGGAGTACGGCTCGGTGGTGCACCAGTTGCACAACGCCCTCTACGCGCTCAACATCGGCTCCGACTTCGTGTTTCCAACGACACAGGACTTCTCGCAATACAAGCTGCTCATCGTCCCGGCTCTTTACATCGCCGACGACGCGCTGTTGCAGCGGGTTTCCGATTATGTGAAGAACGGCGGCCACGTGGTGATGACCTTCAAGAGCGGGTTCGCCAACGAGAACTCCGCCGTCCGCTGGGTGCGCGCGCCGGGGCCGCTGCGCGAGGCTGCCGGTTTCAGCTACCAGGAGTTTTCGAACCTCGAACACCCGCTCGCGCTCAAGGACGATCCCTTCCACGCCGGCGCGGACAACAAGGTCTCCTACTGGGCCGAGTTCCTGATGCCCGAGCACGCCAAAGCCATCGCTTACTATGACCATCCGTTCTTCGGAAAATGGCCGGCCATCACCGAAAACGAATTCGGCTCAGGGACGCTGCTCTACGAAGGAACGTACCTCTCCGACAAGCTGCAGACCGCGGTGCTCAAGGGCGAGCTCGAGAAGCTCGGCCTCACGGGTCACGACCAGCAACTGCCTGCATCGGTCCACCTGCAGCACGGCGTCAACCGCCTGGGCAAGCGCCTCCACTACTACTTCAACTACTCCAGTGCCGAAGTGAAACTCAAGTACGCCTACGCCTCCGGTAGCAACCTGCTCGACGGAAAACCCTTGGCGCACGCAGCAATTTTCACGCTGACGCCCTGGGATTTGGCTATCATCGAAGAGCCATAAATTTCTCGGGTAGGGCGGATGACAGGCATGTGGCAGCGGAGGTTGTTCTCTGCCGCCGCATCCGCGCGTCCTCATCCGGAGCAAGCTCGAGGAGGAGCCGCATATGAGCACGGAATTGCACCCGCCGCAACCGGCCAAAGAGAAGATTGTTCGCACACGGCTCCACGGGATTGAGCTTTTGCTGAATGCCCGCCTCAACAAGGGCACCGCCTTCACGCCGGAGGAGCGCGACGCTTTCGCGCTCCATGGCCTGCTGCCGCCTCACATCGGCACCCTTGAAGATCAGCGCGCGCGCCGCATGCGAGTGCTCGCCAGCCGCGATACGGCCTTCGGCAAATACAGCAACATGCGCGACCTGCAGGACAACGACGAGACCCTGTTCTACTCGCTGATCGCCGAGCACACCGAAGAGCTGCTGCCTATCGTCTACACGCCGGCCGTGGGCGAGGGCTGCCAGCGCTTCAGCGAGATCTGGCGCAAGCCGCGCGGGCTTTTCATCAGCTATCCCAACCGCGACCGCATCGATCAGATGTTCGCCGACCCGCGCTACGACAACATCCGCTGCATCGTCGTCAGCGACGGCGAACGCATCCTCGGCCTGGGCGACCAGGGCGCCGGCGGCATGGGCATTCCCATCGGCAAGATGGCTCTCTACACGGCTCTCGCGGGCATCCCGCCCGAGCACTGCCTGCCGATTCTGCTGGACGTGGGCACGGACAACGAGAAGCTGCTCAGCGATCCGATCTACATCGGCTGGCAGCACCGCCGCGTGCGCGGCCAGGAGTACGACGACTTTGTCGAGGCCTTCGTCACCGCCGTCCAGCGCCGCTGGCCGCAGATTCTGCTGCAATGGGAAGACTTTGCCGGCACCAACGCGGCCATGCTGCTGGAGCGCTATCGCGACCGCATGTGCACCTTCAACGACGACATTCAGGGCACCGCCGCCGTCACCACCGCAACGTTGCTCTCCGCCGTCAACGCCACCGGCGTTCCGCTCAGGGACCAGACCATTGCGCTGTTCGGCTCAGGCGGTGCAGGAGTCGGCATCGCCAACCTGCTGCTCACGGCCATGCAGGAAGAAGGCCTTACCGAAGCCGAGGCCCGCAGCCGCATCTACGCGTTCAATCGCTACGGATTGCTGGTGGAAGGCGCGCGCGGCATTCGCGAGAGCCAGCAGCCCTGGGTGCGCCCGCGCGCCGACCTCGAAGGCTGGCAACTCTCCGGCGGCGAAGATGTTTCTCTGCTCGACGTGGTGCGCAACGCAAAGATCACGGCCCTCGTCGGTACCTCCACACAGGCCGGCGCGTTTACCGAAGAGATTATCCGTGCCATGGCCAGTCACACGCCGCGACCCATTGTCTTCCCACTCTCCAACCCAACCTCGTGCGCCGAAGCCACGCCCGCCGACCTGCTACGCTGGACCGACGGCCAGGCCATAATCGGCACCGGCAGTCCCTTTGCGCCGGTCGAGGTCAACGGCAGGCTCATTCCCATCGCGCAGACCAACAACTCCTACATCTTTCCCGGTCTCGCCCTGGGCATCCTGGTCTCCCGCGCCCGGCGCGTTACGGACGGCATGATCATGGCCGCCGCCAAAGCGCTGGCGCAGCTATCTCCTGCGCGCGAAGACCGGAACGGCCGCCTGCTTCCACCTATCGGGGAATCGCGCAAGGTGGGCATGATTGTGGCGGAAGCCGTTGGCAGGCAGGCGATTGCCGACGGCGTATCCGAACTCGCCGGCAAAGCCACGCTCAAAGAGCAGCTCCAGGCTTACGTCTGGGAACCCGTCTACCTGCCCTATGAGCGTTTGCTCTGACGCTCTACGCGCCTGCCGGAGCCCGCATGGATTCGAGGGCAGCGGTTAGGTCCGTGGCAAGAGTCTGCTGGGTTTCTGCGGGGAGCTTTTCTTCGTGATGGGTGAGGTAGAAGACGTCGATGGCGGTTTCGCCTTCGGTGTCGATCAGCGCGACCTTGATGTCGCACTGGTGCGTGGCCAGCGTGAGGGCGATCTGGCGCAGCAGGCCCGGCACGTCCTGCGAGATGACCTGCAACAGCGTGGAGTGCGTGGAGGATTCGGAGTCGAACTCCAGGCGGGTGGCGACCTCGACTTTGAGGTTGCCGGGATGGTTCATGTGGCGGCGCGCTTCGAGCAGTTGCTGCACTGAGACCTTCTGCGCCACCACGTCGTGAAGGTTGGCCAGGAAGCGGTCCTTCTCGCTGGGGTTCAGCTCCAGGGTGTGAAAGACATCGGTGAAGTGGAAGCTGTCCACAATCACACCAGCCTCGTTGGAGAAGGCGCCGGCCTTGACGATGTTCATGCCCCAGGCGGCCAGGGTTCCGGCCACGTCGGCAAACAGGCGCGTGCGGTCGCGGGTAATCACGGTCAGGTCGAAGAGCTGGCGATTCGGCCGCAGATCGAGCTGGACCGGGTCCTTGTCGAGATTGAGCGCCATTTGGAAGTGGTGCCGGATCTGCTCGGGCAGCCGCGTCTGCAGGTAGCGCTGCGGCAGCCCTTCAAGAAATTTGCGGAGTGATTCGTACTGCGCGGCGGGAACCATGGAGCGGATGCGGTTGAGAAGGGTGGGATCGATGGCGGCGTGGTAGCGGACCTCGTCGACCGAGCGGTCCATGAAGTTGGCGGTGGACATGTAGAACTGCCAGAGATTCTCGGCCTTCCAGGGAGTCAGCGCGTCGGGATTGACGGCCTTGATGTCGGCGAAGGTCATGATGGTGAGCATCTTCAGCAGTTGCGGGCTGCCGATTTTCTCAGAAAAGCTGCGCACGTTTTCCGGGTCGAAGATGTCGCGGCGCAGGGCGAGCGACATTTCCAGGTGCAGTCGGATGAGCTTGAGAATCGACTCGCGCTCTTCGGCGTCAAAGTCCAGGCGCGCCAGGAATGCGTCGGCCAGTTCCACGCTCTGGCCGGCGTGTTCGCCGGTGCGGCGAGCTTTGCCCGTGTCGTGCAGCAGGAGCGCAAGCAGAAACAGATCGAGCCGGTCGATCTCCGGCAGCAGTTGCGCAAGCCGTTGTTCGTAGTCGTAGGCCGGAGTGCGCAGGCCGTGGACGTTGTCGATGGTGAGGAAGGTGTGTTCGTCGACGGTGTAGCGGTGATAGCTGTCGCGGATCACCAGCGCGTCGATGCCGTGGAACTCGGGGATGAGCATCTCCAGCACGCCCAGCGCATGCATGGTGCGGAGGGCATGCGCCGCGTGCGGCCCCAGCAGCACTTCGCGCAGTGCGTTCCACAGGTACGGCCCCTCGGGAATGTGGATGGCCAGTGCAGGTAGCGCGTCGGTGATGCGGTCTTCAGCGGCCTGTGAAAGCGTGTAGCCGTGCGTGGCCATCATGGAGAAGATGCGCAGGATAGCGGCGGTGTCGTTGAACTGCGCGCCCGGCACAATGTCGATTCGTCCCTGGTCGAGAAGGAAATCGGTTCCGGCGATGGGCGTGCGGCGGCGGCGGAACTGGCGATAGAAGCTGACCGGCGCGGGCAGGTGTTCCATCAAGAGCGCCGCCCGGCGGTAGACGATGCGGGCGTGGCGATAGTAGGTCCGCATCCAGTAAGAAGGATCCGCGGTCCCGCGGGTCTCCAGGCCGATCGAGTTGGCGGCGGCTTCGTCCTGCGATTGCCAGTCGAGCGTGTTGTCGTCGCGCCCATGGCGGAAGTGGAGAAAACAGCGGGCGGCGGCGAGAAAGTCGAAGGCGGCCTCGGCGTCGCCGCGGGCGCTCTGGAAGACGCCACCGCGCTGGCGCGGCCACTCCTTGGTCTCCTTCAGGTGGAAGAGCAGGGCGAACCAGACCGCCAGGTGATAGTCGCGCAGGCCGCCTGGACACTCCTTCAGGTTGGGCTCCAGGTGAAAGATCGTATTGCCGTACTTGGCGTGACGGGCGCGGGCAATCTCGCCCAGCTTCTGTGTAATGGTGTTCCACTCGCTCAACACGAGCCCGGGCAGCACGGTCTGATGGAGCTGCTGGTAGAGGGGAAACTGGCCGGCCAGGAAGCGGCGATCCAGCGTGGCCAACGTGAACTCGAGATTATCCGGATCAAATCGCCCGGCTTCCTTCACCGTGCGGGAACTGGGGCTGGCCCGCAGGCCGATGTCCCACATGCCCTGGATAATGCTGCGGACGGCCTCCTTGGCCTGATCTTCTGTCTTCTCGTCGGCAAAAGCGAACAGGACGTCGATGTCCGAGTAGGGGAAGAGATCCTTGCGTCCGTATCCACCTAAGGCGAGAAGTGATACGTTCAGAGCGGGCTGCCCTGCAAAGGCCCGGCGCCACATTTCAATGAGGATGCGGTCAACCACGGCAGAGCGGCGGCGGATGGCGGCGGTGCCGTCTCCGGTGCGCTCACAGGTCTGGCGGACAAGCGCCATCTCCCGCGTATACTGCTCCCGAAGATCGTCAACCGCCAAGGCGACTGGATTCATGAGGGTTTTGGTCGTGGCCTGCCGAAGCAAGAAGGAATTGTTAACAGAATAAGCGATTTTCTCCCCGCTGGGGAGATTTGGGTTGATGGGGATGGAAAAGACGGGCGCTGGTTGTTCAGATTAGCGTGCATCGGTGCCGAATGGCAACCTTGTCTCGCGAGCCGGGCGGCTTCGCTTCGCAGGAACGGGCAGGGCAGGGTTCATGGCAGGCCAGGCCTCAATATCGAGGCCTGGTCCGCCCACTTTGCTGGAATGAGTTTACAGCGCCGTCTCGCCGCGTTCGTCGTTGCGGATGCGGATAGCTTCGTCGATGCGGCTGACGAAGATCTTACCGTCGCCGATACGGCCGGTGCGGGCGGCGGAGCCTATGGCCGCGATGGCCTTGTCCTTCATATCGTCGGTGACCACCAGTTCGATCTTCACCTTGGGCAGCAGGTCGACCGTGTATTCGCGGCCGCGGTAGAACTCGGTGTGGCCCTTCTGGCGGCCATGGCCGCGGGCCTCGAGAATGGTCATGCCTTCAATGCCTGCTTCCAGCAGCGCATCCTTGACGGCATCCAGCTTGGAAGGCTGGAGTATGGCTTCGATCTTGAGCATGTTCAAAATGCCTCGTTTGACAGCGTAACAGGCCGAACGGAGGATTGGGCGGTTGCTGCCGGGTGTTTTCTTGAAAAGTTGTTTACTGGGAGTGAACAGCCCAGACTGGATTCGAGACCCGGTTCGTTCCCGGGCCCTGGCTCAGGTGTTCAGGTCGTACCCTTCCTCGTTGTGCTGCGAGAGATCAAGGCCCGCGGCTTCCTCCTCCGCGGAGACGCGCAGCCCCATTGTCTTGTCGACCAGGAAGAGCAGCGCCAAGGTCCCGACGATGGAGATGACCCACGCAATGGCTACGCCGAGGAACTGGTTGAGAAGTTGGCCCCAATGTCCGTCCATGACGCCGGTCGGCACGTCCTTGCCGAAGGCGGCGTTGATGGCGCGGGTGGCAAACAGGCCGGTGAGCAGTGCGCCCAGGGTTCCTCCGGCGCCATGCACACCAAAGGCGTCCAGGGAGTCGTCGTAGCGGAAGAGGCTCTTCACCTCAAAGACCATGAAGGAGCAGAACACCCCGGCAAGGAAGCCGATGGCCAGCGCGGACATGGGCTGCACAAAGCCGGAGGCGGGGGTGATGGCCACCAGTCCGGCAACAGCCCCGGAGATGGCGCCCAGGGCGGTGGGCTTGCCGTTGTGGATCCACTCGGCGATGGACCAGCCGATGGCGGCGGCGGCGGCGGCGAAGTGGGTATTCACAAAAGCGCTGGTGGCCAGCGAACTGGCGGCCAGGGCGCTGCCGGCGTTGAAGCCGAACCAGCCCACCCATAGCATGCAGGCGCCGATAAAGCTGAGCACCATGGAGTGGGGCGGCATGGCGGTGTGGGGGTAGCCGATGCGCTTGCCAAGGTAGAGGCAGGTGATGAGCGCCGAAACGCCGCTGGTGACGTGCACCACGGTGCCTCCGGCAAAGTCGAGCGAGGGGAAGTGGCCCCCGTTCGAGTTCAGCAGCCCGCCAACGCCCCATACCATGTGCGCCATCGGGCAATAGACAATCAGCGACCAGAGAGAAAGAAAGACGGCCATGGAGCTGAACCTCATGCGCTCGGCAAAGGCGCCGGTGATGAGCGCCGGCGTGATGATGGCGAACATGAGCTGGTAGATCATGTAGGTCTGCTCGGGAATGGTGGGAGCGTAGTCGGTGTTGGGCGTCAGGCCAACGCCGCGCAGGAAAACGTGCTCGAAGCCGCCGATGAAGCCGTTACCGTGGCCGAAGGCCAGCGAGTAACCGAGGACAGCCCAGAGAATGGTGACCAGCCCCATCATGGCGAAGCTCTGCATCATGGTGCCGAGGATGTTCTTCCTGCGCACCAGGCCGCCGTAGAACAGCGCCAGGCCAGGGCCGGTCATGAGCAGGACCAGGGCCGCGGAGATCAGCATCCACGCGTTGTCGCCGGCCGATTGCGCATTTTGAACGGCCTGCTGGAGTTGGGCGATCTGGGCCTGCGTGGCGGGGGCTGAAGCAGCAGTGGCAGCGGCGGGAGCCTGGGCGAGGGCTGAAGAACCCAGGAGGGCGGGCAGGAGCAACAGAAGAAAGGTACGACTGCGCATAATTGTTTCCGCTCCGGAAGAGGCGCACCCGCATGGATGTGCGGGCGAGAAACAGGGTTGGAGTTTCCGTGATCAACCATCGAATCGACGTGATTCGGCGGCCGCTCACAGCTGATCTGTGTCCGGCACGGGGCCGGCAACAGATCAAAGGTTGGACTGGCGATGATGGCGCGTAACCCTGATTTTCTTAGAGACGGGAAGATAACGCAAGTGTCTTTGCGAATCTTCATGGCTTCATGATGTCGAACATGCTATTCGCAGCGCTGGCCGGGGAGGCGAGAGTGGGGCGAAGTCTGGGAGTCAGGGACCGTCGGCCCCGCTGCAGCGGAGCTTCACCTGGATTGATGAAGCCACAAAAACCTGACCCCTTTCCCAGCTTTTTGAGTAACGGCCCTGGTCCCTGTTTGTGGGAAGCTGTCTCCTGTTCTCTGATCCCCGTTCCCTGCGTTGGAGTTATACTTGAAAGCATGGCGGCAATGGCAGAGCGGGACCACTACCTTTTCGGGGCCCTTGAAAGCAGCGCAATGAATCGCGTCAAGCTCAAGGAAGTGAGCTACGGTTATGAAGAGCCGGAAGGCGTGTTTCTAACCTCGCTGGATTTTGCCGTCAACTGGATCCGCAAGAACTCCGTCTGGCCCATGACCTTCGGCCTTGCCTGCTGCGCCATTGAGATGATGTCCATGGGGGCGTCGCGATTTGATGTGGCGCGCTTTGGCGCCGAGGTATTTCGCCCCTCGCCGCGCCAGTCCGATCTGATGGTGGTTGCCGGGAGGGTATCCCATAAGATGGCCCCCGTCATCCGTCGCCTCTACGACCAGATGCCGGAGCCAAAATGGGTGATTTCCATGGGCGCCTGCGCCACTTCAGGCGGGGTGTTCAACAACTACGCGCTCGTTCAGGGGGTTAATCAAGTGGTTCCCGTCGACGTGTATGTCCCAGGGTGTCCACCACGCCCCGAGCAACTCTTATACGCGATTACGCTTCTACAGGAAAAGATACAGCGCGAACCACGCAGCCTGGTAAAGACGCTGAATCTTGGGTAGTTGGGAGCAGTCTTCTATTTGCATGAGGCATTGATTACTGAAGTAACTTACCTCTCCGCTACGCTGTGGGGACTGTGGCATTTTAGAATGCAAACTGTTGAAAAAAAGTGCCGTTCCAGATTCCACCTATGGTACGTTTAATTGTGCTGTAGGGACAGCC
>Ga0209517_10009978_pt1 | contig 10685 bp, 11 predicted proteins | sample PeaSoiMetSII2010_FD_187695 | JGI IMG/M metagenome (GOLD analysis project Ga0209517, IMG submission 187695) | Peat soil microbial communities from Weissenstadt, Germany - SII-2010 (SPAdes) (version 2) | ecosystem: Environmental > Terrestrial > Soil > Wetlands > Peat | place: Germany... | reverse complement strand
TTGCAGCATCCGCTGATGCTTTCGTGTCGAACATGCCAATCGAAGTAATTGTGCCGTTGCCGCTGTCCACGATCACATAAGATCGGAACCCAGCGACCTGTTTCAACACCGGAAGTAGCTCGGCCATGGCGATACGGTCCACCTCCTTCACGTTCTTGCAAACAGGATATTTGCGGATGGTGACGTACATCTGTTTTCTCTCCTTATGTTTCGTCCTCGTGGAGTCGCGGCCTTGCGGCGTCCCGCCCTACTTGCCTTGCCAACCGCTTTAGAGCGCCGCTTCATTGCCTTGCCCTCGGCTCAGGACGAGGCATCGTAGCGGGTCGGACCAGCGCACCGGAAGTGGCTTTATTGCAGCGCAGTAAACATGACCATGCGACTGCCGAGATGGGTCAAAAACTGCCGCGCCACTCGCCGAAGGCGCGGCTGAAGTACCCCCCATAACGGACACGAAAGGGTAAGACGACGGCGTCAGGTCCGCTGCGCAGCGCCGCGACCGCCGGCGCGTACGCGGCCCCAGTGTTGCGCGGCGTCGGCATCGCGGCACCTACGGAGCGAAGGTGGTTCTGCGGACGGGTCGGCCGAGAGCCGGGCCACGAAGGCTCGGATCTCGGAGATCGCCGCCGCTTCCGCCTCGGACTCGTCTGCGGTGCGACGCGTCGTGAAAAACTCGGAAGCTTGCTTGCGGAGCGCGCGCCGTTCGACATGCCGGCTGTTGAACCTTGAGTTCCTTCTAGGACTTTGATTCGAAGGTGTCATTTTGTCGAAGCGCCGTTCGCGCTTCCTCCTGCCAGCGCTTTCTTGATCGGGTCTTCAATCGACGACTCGCTCTTCAGGCCCAGCACGCGGTCCACGATCTTGCCGTCGCGGTCCACGAAGAACGACATAGGTAACGCATCGATTCCGCCGTACTGGTCAGCCACTTTTTCCGTTCCCATAAGCACCGGATAATTCACGCCTATCTTGTGGGCGAAGGCGCTTACGGCGCTCTCCTCGATGTCATCCATCGAGACCCCGAGAATCTGCAGCCCCTGCGGCCCGTACTTTTTCTGGAGTTCAACCAGCCAGGGCATCTCGATCTTGCAGGGATCGCAAAAGGTCGCCCAGAAGTTCACCACCACGGCTTTGCCCTTGAGCGACGAAAGCTGGAGCGTCTTGCCTTTCCCCTGCAGCACCTTCAATGTGAAATCGGGAGCCTGTTTGCCGGCGGCTGGCTCCCTGGCCTGGTTGCCGGTCTGGACCTTGTCTTTGCTCTGCGGAGGAGGCTGCGCATCCTGCGGCCGCGGACTCGCAGCCGCGCCGAAGACGAAGACAAATAACGTTGCCGTCAACAACCGGTAGCGGATCTTCATTGCTTTATCGATGCCGTCGCCGAGTCCTGGCCGAGCGCCCTCTTGATGGAAGCCTCAATCTCATCTGCAAAAACGACCGTGCTCTCGTGAATAGATCGGGCTAGAGGCTATCACATCATCGCAGTGTTGCGGTGTTGTGCACTACAGTAAAATTTGGCTGGCGATGTCGCATTTGGGTCATGAACCGCCGCGCCGATCATTGGCTGCCGTGACCGGTCTTCACCCAATACCTGCCGCGCCTTGCCGTGCCTCGGGCGGCGGTTAAGGGCCATGTATGGACGGCGCCCGCGGTGCAAGATGAATCTGACGTTTTGCGAAGCGTTCGGGTGCAGCCATGTATCCGGCCTGTTTTCGCCTGGAGGCTTGCCCCATTGCGATGCAGCCGCTATGGCCGCTGGCCCTGATGTGATCCGCTGATCGGGTCCCAACCAAAAGCACGCGCTCAAGTATCGCGTGGCCCTTAACGGGTTTTCCCGATCGACGGTCTCGACCGTTTCGCATCAACGTCGTCATCACCCCTGCAGTTCGTGAACGCACAGACGCAACCTCATTCTCCCATCGGCAGACTCCTTACGCCGCTACCGGAAGCGCGGGCGCGCGATAGGTGCCGCCCTTGGCCAATAATGCCCAGGCGATGCGCGCCATCTTGTTGGCAACTGCCACCGCCACGACCCTGAACGGTTTGCGAGCGAGAAGCTGTGTCACCCAGGGATACTTCTCCGGCTGCTGCCGGGCCCGTTTCAATACCGCATGGGCTCCAACCACCAGGATGCGTCTCAGATATTGGTCGCCCTGTTTCGAGATCGGCCCAAGCTTCTGTTTGCCGCCGGTCGAATCTTGACGCGGTACGAGCCCAATCCAGGCCGCAAAGTCACGACCTGATCGAAAAACCTTCGGGTCCGGGACAGTGGCGGCAATGGCGGTCGCGCCCACAATGCCAATCCCAGGGATGGTCTTGAGCCGCTTGCTCGCCTCGTTCGAGCGATGCTGAATAATGATCCGCCTCTCGATCGATCTGATCATCGTCTGCACCGCCTGAAGCCCCGCCGCCAATACCACAAGGCTGGCGTGAGCATCGACCGGCAAGCGCGCATCCCGTTCGACCGCAATGATCTTCAGCAGCTCCTTGAGCCCGGCATCCCCCTGGGCAGCCACAATGCCGAGCTCGGCCATATGCGCCCGCAGGGCATTGATCAGTTGGGTCCGCTGCCGCATCAAAAGATCGCGCGTTCGATGCAGCATCAAACCGCCCTGCTGCTCTGCCGATTTGACCTGCACGAAGCGCATGGTCGGCCGACGCACCGCCTCACAGATCGCCTCGGCGTCAGCGGCGTCGTTCTTGTTGCGCTTGACGTAAGCCTTCACGTCCTTCGCCGGCATCAGCCGCACCCGGTGGCCAAGCTTCGTCAGCTCCCGCGCCCAATAATGGGCCGTCGCGCAGGCCTCCATGCCGACCAGGCAAGGCGGCAGCGCCTTGAAGAACTCCAGCACCTGGCTGCGCCGCAGTTGCTTGCGAACGACGACCTTCTCGGCCACGTCGATCCCGTGAACCTGGAACACGTTCTTGGCGATATCCAAACCGATCGTTGTCACTTGCATGGGGTCGCTCCCTGATGTGATTCGCTGACAACGATCACCCTAATGGCACCTCGTTGCCGGGAGCGGGCGCCGTCCACCACATCAAAAGCGACATTTCGCATTGCGGAAAACAGCCGGCGAACCATGAAGTCGGTCACAGACCTCGGTATTGAGGCGTGATGTCGTCTGTAGCGGCCAGCAAAGCTGCAAATGTTGTAGGTGAGAGACCTATCCCATCGATTGCCCGGTTCGGACGGCTGGCATATGCTAGTCAATTCTCGTCGGTTCCACCTCCAGGGTGAGATCAGGAAAAGTAAGGCAACGTCTCCCTACCTTGCCACGCTGGCGATCCAGTTCCATCTTAAAAACCCGTAGCGCATTCAGCTCCACCATCGACTTTCCGCGAGTCATGTTGCCGGCATGGCGTCGTACCAGCAAGGAAATGTTGGGTAATCGTTCAACGGAGAGCGCGGCTTCCCCGGCGCGCTTGAACCAATCGGAATCCTCACCGAAGCGCAGCGCTTCATCGAACACGCCGATCTTTGTGAACACGTCCCGGCGAAACAGCGCCGCGCCGATGTACCAGAGAAAGCTCTCGAATGGGTTGCCGACGAAAGGCTCCTCCCGGCCGGCTGCATCGCCTCTCATCAACTGGCCGTGGCCAATGACGACGTCGAGGCCGGGCGTCGTCAGCAGCACGGTGGACATGTATTGTAGGTTCCCCGCGGGCCATTCGTCATCCACGTCGAGAAACGCAAGCAGTTCGCCGGTCGCCTCTCGAATGCCGCGGTTGCGCGCGGCGGCCGGCCCGGCATTCTCCTGGCGGAACAGCCGCACATCCACCGGCAGCGAACCAACTACGGCGGCGACGTCCTCGGTCGATCCATCGTCGACAATGATGATGTCGAGCGATGGGTAGTCCTGCGCCAGAATGCTCCGCACAGCGCCAGGCAGGAACTGCACCCCGTTGAAGACGGGAATGATGACGCTGATCTGGGGCGCCCCGGCAGGTGCAGCCGGCTGACCCGGGGGCGAGTCGGGTACATCCGCCAGAAATCCCCTGATCGCGTGTGGGATCGCAGCAAGGTCTCGTCCCAGGCGCAGCTCGAAACGCGGCAGGGTCTGACAGAGCCGGTCGATGAATGCCTGCGACCATCGCCCGGCCCGCGGCAGGTGGGCCAAGGTGGTAAACGCGGCAGTTCGCTGGGTCGCGTAGAGATCCGCAGCGACGAGGAACGTCTCTTCCTGGTCGCTGATGACCGGCAGCAGGATCGCCCGCAGAGCAATACTGTCGTGGATGCTGTCCGCCCTGGCAGGATGTAGACGAAACACCGTCTTTTCGGGTTTGGCATGAGCTCGCCGCCCGGTCCTCGGCTCCGTCAACCGCAGCAATCCGGGAAAATTCGCAACCTGGTCGTCGTTGAGTTTGGCGGTGCAATAGAGGCTGTAGGCATAAGGCACAGGGTCGAGCGCGACCACAACGTAATCGTCGCCCAAATACGCCAATCCAGCTTCGAGGCAGAGCAGCGCGGCCGTTGATTTCCCGACGCCGCCCTTCCCGGTGATGATGACGCCACCATGATCCGTGCCGACGACCGCGGCATGCAGCAGCTGGCGATCGAAGCGCTGCATCACCCAGTGCAGCAGCGTGCGCAGCGGCGTGGCCTTGGACCAGTAGGGCAACGCCTTCACATCATCCACCCAATAGATCGCCTCGAGGCTTTGCGTATCCATCAACGCCACGCTGCATTCCATCCAATGGAAAGCGCTGAGGATGCGCTCGCTATCCATCCCCCAGATGTCGCCGCGATCTGTGAAATGGCCACGTGGGCAGGGCGGGGCAGGCACGCCGACGCGTGTGGACGCGCTGTCCCAGATGTTGAAGACGGCATCGACTGGTCCGTCCTCTGTGCTGTCAAGGAGATGCGAGAGCGGGCCCATGAGCCGATCATGCATCGCGGCGCCGCTGAATCGCAGGCGGATGCGGATGCCGGCGACCATGATGCAGCGGATGATCTCGGCCTGGCGGGTCTGGGCCGTGCGCGTTGCGGCCAGCATCGCCGCGAAGAATGCGTGCTGCTCGGCCTCGCTTAGCGAGGGTTTGTCCATGACCTCCACGGCGGCTATCCGAGCGCCTGCATGAGGCCCTGCTTCATCCGCCTAAGGCGGCTTCGGATCCAGCCGCGCCAGGAGACGATGCCGAGGCGATAGCGGACGAAGGCCGGAATCATCGCCATCGCAGCAAGGCCGGACTGCGGCCGGGCCAAGCGGCAGAACTCCGCGACGATCAACACGCAGCGATCGACGACGACCGGACGGTGCCAGCGGATGCGCCGCGCCATCACGGCAAGTTCCAGCGCTTCCGCCGGCGTGCGGCGCGCCATCGCCAGCGCCTGGAGGGTGGTGGCGAAAATGTCCTGGGCATGGCAGTCCTGGAGATACGTTAGCGCCAGCAGCACGCGATGGCTGAGGCCGAGCATCCCGGCGGTGTCGCAGAACAGCGGCCAATCGATCGCCGCCTGCGGGTCACGAAGCACGGTGAGGGCATCGGCGATCCAGCGGATCGGTGTTTCGACATTGGGGTGCATCCCGTGCGCCAGTGTGTGCAGTAGGGCCAGCGTTGGCGCCGGAACGCTGGTGGCGATGTCGCGAAATGTGGCGGGCTGCGTGTTATGCCAGAATGGCGCATCCGCCTGCACGCAGCAGTTTGTGAACATTATATGCCAATGTAGGTCGATCTCATGTCCGTCAGGGCCACGGAATGGGATCGCGTGACGAAACGCCAAATCATCCCGACTGATCTGCGCCGCTGATGTCCATCCGGCCAGGGTCAGGGCACGAACAGCAGCTTCGACTTCATCGAAGCGAACCGCGATATCGACATCAGCCATCGGCCGGCAGCCGTAGTTGCGGTAGTGGCAGAGCACCATTTGCGCCCCTTTCAACAGCATCGTGTTGATGCCTGCATCGCGCAGCACCGAAAGTGCCGGTGCGGTGCCATAGAAAAGCGCATGGGTATCCGACCACGCACGCCGATACATGCCCTTGAGCCGCCCCATCAGCGGATCCTCCAGGCCGATCTTCAGCATGCGCAGGTAGAGCAGCGGTAGTAGACGCATCACTGCACCGTCAAACGACTGTTTGATGTCCAGCGTGCCACGCCAGGCAAAAAAAGCTGCCCGCGCCTGTTCCGGCCGCGCGAAAATGGCTTGCAGCACCAAGTTCTGCTCATGGTTCGGCCAGACCACGCCCAACTGGCGTGTCAGCCGCTGCATGAGCGTGGCCTCGCTCATGTGGGGAGCTGCATCCGGCGCCGGCGGTCCAGCACCGCTTTCAGTGCGCGTAGATAGCCGCCATTGGCACCCCTATCCGAGCGCATCGTGTTGGTTTCGTGGATGCGCCGCAGCAGAACGGTCTCGGGCATGCATGTGATGGCGAGGCCGGCATCTGCGAAGCGAGCCATGAATTCGAACATCTCTCCCGCCTTGAGGCTCACATTGAAACCGCCAATCCGCTCGAACACCGAGCGCCTCAACAGGATGCTGCCAAAGGTGGGAGCCGGCAGCGCACCAGGCGGACAGTGAAAGCGGCTTCGGGTGACGGTACCCAACTCGGGGCTTCGAAACTGCTGCACATGGCCATAAACCGCGTCGAGCTTCGGTTCGGCTGCTAACACGCTGCGGCGAAGCGCGAGGCTTCCCGTGGGCCAGAGGTCATCGGCATCTAGGAAGGCGACGAGGTCATGGCGTGCTGTCGACAGCCCCGCATTGCGTGCCGCCGCCGCCCCCTTTCCGCCTTGGCGCAGAATCCGCACCGGCCCGACCGCCGCTTCGGCGACGGCCGCGCTGTCGTCCGTGGAACCGTCATCGACGACGACCACCTCGTCGGCGCCTTCGGCAAGCGCGCTGGCGATGGCCTGGGCCAGGTAGGCCTGCGCATTCCTGCACGGCACGATGCAGGTCAGGCCAGCGGTCATGTTAGAAATCCGTCTTTCGATTCGGCCAGCCGACCTCTTCCACGTCATGGATCGGGTCGAGCAGCGCAAGTTCCTGCAGATCGTCGTAGCGGTTTAGGATCGGCGGACCGTAGCCACGCCTGGCGGCGGGCAATGGTATGCTCCAGTCACCGCTTGGGAGGGGTGCGGCATGGGCGACGTCCACCAGTTTATTGGCGAGGAGACAGGCGGCAAAATTCTCAAAGTCCGCGTCCAGGCCGACCGGGTCGGCAGAAAACGATTGCAGGATCCGCTGTTTGATCTGAGCGGCTTCAAAACCACAAACTATTCCGTCCCAAATCACAGCACCCACGCTCTCGGCACTGAAATACATCCCGGAGTTCAAATCCAAAATTATCGCTTCTTCGTCGATTATTTCACTTACAATATTTCTATCTCGAACCCTATAGAATACCACTCGTCCGATCCCTAGGCCCACAATATTCATCCCAGTTTACGCAAATATTCCCCATTTGACCGATTTTACTTTTTGCGATTTTCGGTACCCTGTCAATGGGCCCGGCGTGAAACGGATTACGGGATTATTGGAGGTGCCGAACCCTTTGGTCCATGGCGAAGGCCGATGTCGATATCGGCGGTCTGGACAGAAACGATTATCGAACTCCCCGAGGTCAGAAAGGCCGCGGCATGTCAGGACGGAATGAAGAGCGAAAGCCAGAATCGAGTTATTTTTCGTAGGGCGCGCGGTGCGAACGGACATGGTTGGCAATCTCCACGAATGGCGCCACCCAAATACGATCTCGATTATCTGCCAGATATCCGATGAGCCGATCGAATTCCGGAGCGTCCATGACATTCCACTCGGCGCCGATCCCATGGAAGACGATGACTGCCCAACGTCCGCGGTGGATGGCTCGTTCGATTTGCGCTATCACCTGGTTCGCGCTTTCGCCTTCTACCGGAAATGCATGGACGTAGGATAAATCAACGGTAATTGGATCGTTGTCCTCGCCTGAGCCGACCCTCGCTGCGGAATATCGTTTCGCGACTTCAGGCACGTAGCTGATGCGTCCCGCCCCGGCACCGACGTCTGTGTTGTAGCAAGGATAGGCAAAAGATCGCGACGAGGCAGAGCGCGACGTTAGCGCTTCCAAAGCCCGCTCAGCATCGTCAATGGCACGCACCACCTCCTTCATATCGAGCTTCTCAAGGCAATAGTCACCGCCGTGCCGGAAGTCACTCTGGCACGAGCAAGGATGCTTATCGGTGTGATTGCCGAGTTCGTGACCCTCGGCGGAAAGTTGGCGCCATCGTTTGGCGTTCTTTTCCCAGTCCACCGAATAGCCGGGATTTACATAAAACGTCGCTTTCAGCCCCAAGCGGTCGAGCAATGGAACTGCGTGTTCAAGCTGCGAGGGCATGCCGTCATCGAATGTGAGCGATACTGACCCTTCGGCATGATTTGGCCAGAAGCCGGAAGGAGCGGGCCCCGCCTCTACTTGGCGTGCCATTGAAGAATGGTACAGCACGCACACGAACATAAAGAGAATGGAGCCAACGATGCAGCGTCTTTCGGACTTCACAACGGCTTCCACATGTGTCTTCTCATCTCTACGTCTCGCCGATAAAATTGACAAAAATCTCCGAACTGATCTCCGGAAATTGCGCCGAACTCAACGATACCTATCAATTTCTCGATAGGCGCCGATCCTATCAAGTTTGGCCACAGCGTGCAGGTGGCGGATTGCCCGCATTGGCATCCCGTGCACAGAGCATACATGACTCCGTTCATCACCTTGCGGCACGTCGACGCGATGCCGTTGCCCCTGGGGGGTGCTCGAAACACGATTGACCCATCACGGAAGCGGAGGGTGTATCGCAGCGGCAGTCGAGACAATACTACTTTGTGCCGGCGAGCGAGGAGCAATCCTCGACGCCTGGGACGAGCCGACTGACCGTTTCGGAGAATTTCCTCATCGAGCCCCAGCGCATAATGGTTTCCCCGCGCGTAAGCTGCCAGAAACGCTCTTCAAACCGCATATTTCCGCCTGCCTGGTCAATCAATTCCTGGACAAGGTCTATATAGCGTCTTCGTTGTAAATCGACTCGCGCCAGTGTCCTGGCGCGCACGTAATCGCGCGGAACATTGCGAGCGACGAGAGCCCGGACCGCCTCGCGCACGCTCCGCGGATCGGGTTCACAAATGGTGCAGAACTCGTCGTCGAAAAAGTAATCACGCCCCCCGAGACTCGGCGTCGATACGACAGAAAGTCCGGCAAAAAGATACTCGATGGAGGCGCGCATCGCTCCCTCGGCCTCAGAAAGACAAAGTCCGACCCGCGACTGCGCGAGAATGCGATTGATTTGTTCTCCGAGAATCAATCTGCAGCCATCTGGCGTAAGCTCATTCACGAAACGCGCGTTTGGCATCACCGCGGCGAGGCGAGCATGCTCCGCGTGAAACTGGGCAGGTGAAAGGTCGCCACCGTGATAGAAATAGATGAGGGCGAGTTTGTCGATTTCTCTGGCCAGTTCATGACGTTTCCAAGGGGAAAGGCGGGCGTTGTATACCGCGTCGTAGATCGGCTCGATTTCCGGCATGGGTCTGAATATCGCCTCGTCAAGGAGGCAGTTGTGATTGATCGTCACTGCGGCGTAGCCTTGCCTGCGCATCAATTCCGTTTCTCGCTCCGTGTTCCCGAGAAAGGTCAATTGATGTTTTGGGTGATCGCGCAAATAGGAAGCGGCGATACCCGCGAGCCGTTCACTTTGTCCCCACTGTTCGAGCGTCCAGGACTGCATGACGACAAAATGAGCCGGGCGGCGCCTGAGGATGGGTCCCAGCGTGCTGGCGGCACCGAGCGGAAATCCGGGACTCGGGAAGGTATGGATAATCGTCGGCGAAATTGACAACAATTCCGCCCATGAGCTGCCGTTTGGATTTGTCGCGATCCAGCTCAGCGCCAGCCGCTGTAGATCCTTCCCTCCAACAAGTTGTCTGATGAAACTTGTTAGCTTTCTCATGTAGTGTACTCTCCAGGAACTCCGTGAAGGGCATTGGCTCTGGCTCAAGCGATTTTACTTCGTATTGAACGGTCCGTACGCCTTCCGGTTGAGGTCAGAGCAACCAATTCGCGGGGCAAGGACAATCCGGCGAGCAATGCTGAACAAAGCGCATTTGGTGCCGTTCATGACGTTGATGCTAGCCCAACACGCCAAGGTGCACACGTTGATGCGGCTCGCCGACTGGCTCGCTGTCCACCACGCACGCGAGATCAACAGCAGTCGACCGTTCAGGAGGCGCGGCGACCGGGCTGACCCACGTCGCGCCAATTTGCTCTCTCACGCAGTCTGCCAGTCGGTTCAGCGCCCCCTTTTTTCCAACCCTTCCAGGGCGGCCAATCGCGCTCGCAGCTCGGCCGACTCGGCTTCTCGTAGCTCCGATTGCTTTTGGAGTTGTTGCAGTTGGGACTCGACGTCAGCCCGCGCGGCTTGATCCTCTTGGGCACTTGCTTCTCGTGCCAATGCGCGCTCGCGCCAGGTGCTCCGCGACCGCTCCACCGCAGCGGCTTGGTTCCGCCACCGCTTGCATTCGGCTCGAAGCTCCCGATACTTCGCACGAAGCTTGTTGCGACTCTTCAGCAACGACCGCACCAGAATCCGGCGCGGAGACTTTGCCTCCTCGGCGCTCCCCAAAATACGCTTCGATCCAACCGCGTTGGCTTCCATGCCTGAGCTCCTGACCTCTCGAGACTCCATCCCAACGAAACAGAAAACGCATTTCGCCAAAGACCCAAACG
>Ga0209517_10009975_pt1 | contig 10687 bp, 5 predicted proteins | sample PeaSoiMetSII2010_FD_187695 | JGI IMG/M metagenome (GOLD analysis project Ga0209517, IMG submission 187695) | Peat soil microbial communities from Weissenstadt, Germany - SII-2010 (SPAdes) (version 2) | ecosystem: Environmental > Terrestrial > Soil > Wetlands > Peat | place: Germany: Weissenstadt... | reverse complement strand
CTGAAACCACTTAACGGCTGAAGGTACTTTAGTAAAAATGACCTGACTGCTGCATGATTTTGAGAGCAAACCCTAAGTTTTCGGGCATTTTCAGTCAATGTGACAGAAATTCACGCCGAATTTAAGTCCCTCAAGTCCATCGATCCTGATATCCAACCTGGCCTTTGTAAGCGCACGGTTCTCGGAGCTTACTGCTGCCCGGAGGCGGGCAGCTCCGCCGCCAAAATCTACCCGGTTGAAGCGGAGATAGCCGCCATCCGTCATTTTGAAATGGTATTCGCCCATCACCTCTCTCTCAGCATCGGCACCCGAGCGTTCATGGAATTCCGCCGCCTCCCGCTTCGGTGCGAAGGCATCGAGTGTGAGCAGGCTTACGCCTGAAGTTCCGACTCCCTGGTCACGGTCCGGGTAGATCGGCGCTAGTGAACCGTCGGGCAAGAATTTCAGGCGTGTCACTGTCGCTTGACGATGATGGGTTCCGTCACGGCCGATATGATAGGCTATGTACCAGTCGCCCTTATATTGGCATACTCCCTGCTGCACGTTTTCCACTCCGCCGGCGCCTGGGTAGATGACGGTTCGCAAGTTCTTATCGAAGGGACCGAACATGCTCTTCGAAATTGCGTAGCGGATATAGGAACCTGGGGGATCGCTTGCGGAGAAGTTGCAGTTATGCCCGCCCGTTAATTTATCGTCGTTGAACGCAACATAGGTGAGATACCACAATCCCTTGCGGCTAAAGAGGATTGGGCTCTCGAAATACTCCAGGCCGCCGCACGAATTCCGAATTTCGACTGTGATTTCGCGGACAGGCCCTGCCAGTTCAGTCATATTCGGCTTTAGCTTGGCTATGTAAACGCCGTTGCCGTCCGGATCGCCGGAACCCCACAGCAAATACGGCTTCCCCGCATCGCTATACACCACCGTTGGGCTTAGTCCGACAAGATCCTTTCCGTCAGCCGTTGTAAGTGGTCTACCTAAAACGTCCCGGTAGGCTCCGTCGACCCGGTCGGAGACGAAGACCCCCATCTTCCACAGTCCGCTGTTATCCTCACTGTCGGGGTTCATTCGAAACGGAGCGTAGGCATAAAACTTCCCGTTCGCAGGGATGCCTGCATCTCCGTCCCACATCGCCGTGCCGGCATGCCACTTGGCGTCCTGCGTGTTGAGAATTGATCCATGGTCGACCCAATGGTCGAAATCGGTCGTGCTGAAGGCGTGATAATCCAACATGCTCTTGAAGTCTGTGTTGTCCGTTACAAAACGCACTGTGAACGGATCGTGCGTAGTGAAGAGGTAGAATTGCCCATTGATTTCCCGGCACGTCGGATCGGAGTTGAATAGGTAACCAGGCGTGATCAGCTTCTGGCCGTGCGCCGGGATACACGCCGCGAGCGGCAAAAGGAGCAGCACGTGTCGAAGGAAAGACAGCCACGCTCCCGGAACGGCGGCCGCCCAACGCCGTCTATTGTATTTGAAGTAGACAAACCAAGAGATAAGAAGGGGCACCGGCAGCATTGTGATTCTGCTTCCAAGAGGTCTCGTCAATTCTTCTTCCACTGTTGTCGCCAGCATGTTTAATCAACTGCTGCATCACTTTCCCCGGCTCGAGTTCACTGCACTGGTTAAAACATAAAGCCGGGCATGGCGCAAAAGAATTCCATTGCCGGACCCAATTAGTCTCCCCGTTGTTCTGTCAACTCGGGCAGACGCACTGCATTAGTTAAGGCGCGGTACCGCTTCAAGTATCCCATGCGGGCTGGGTGAATGTGAGGCTGCTTGGATCTTCCGTTGCTCGGCGAGCGTCTTCTGCGCCAGAGCCGTGTTCCCCGCCTCGGTATAAAGGTGCGCAAGAGCCGTATAGCTTTGTGAGTCACCCGGCTGAAGTGCGATCGCTGTGTTCAGGTCAGCGATGGCTTCTTCCTGGGCGCCTTGTGCAGAGAGCACTTCTCCCATCCATCGGTACGCCTCGGCATCCTTCGAGTTGAACTTGAGCGCTTGCGCCAACTCTTGTTTGGCTTCCCCAGCTTTGCCGCTCTGGAATAACACCACGCCTAGTTCACGGTGAAACAGCGATACATCAGAATTGAGAGAAACGGCCTTTTTGAGGTCGCGGGCGGCTAATTCCGGCCTCTTTTGATCCAGACTGATGACTCCCCGAAGGAAGTAGGCCGACGCGTACGCGGGTGACAACTTCAAAGTCTCCCTGCACGCCTTTTCCGCTTGGGGAACTTGACCCAGAAAGTAGTAGCCGACTGCAAGCCGATACGGCAGTTCCGGGTTCGTCCGATCCATGGCGCGGGCCCGGGCCAGAATCTCCATGGATTCCCGATAGCGGCCGCCAAGCTGATACACCCACGCGAGGGCCGCCAGGTATCTGGCGTTCCCCGGCGCGGACTGTACGGCCGAAGTGATGTCGGTTGTTGCGGCCGCCTGGTTTCCGGTAAGCGCGCGCGATTCTCCGATCAGCAGCAACCTCTCGGCATTTTCTTCGCAGGATGCGGAGTCCGGTACGTTCCTCAATACCGACAAAGTCTCGATCGGCTCCCCAGCCAGAAGGCTAGCCCTGGCCAGAAGCAGCCGCACTTGCACATTTTCAGGGATCAACTCGATAGCGTCTTCGAGTAGATTCCGCGCGGTCTGTATCTCCTGGTGATGGATGCACAAGGTGGCGAGTGTCACGGCCAACTTGGGATCGTCAGGAATGGCCTCGACCGCATCCGCAGCGGTTTGGGCGGCTGCTCGGGAATCCCCCGCCAGGAATTGCGCCTTCACAATCGCCGTCCATACACGCGCATCTCCCGGCATTCCTGTTCGCGCTTTCTCGAGATAGGGCATCGCTTCTTCAGCCCGTCCGGAATCCATCAGCGCCGTCGCCAGCGCGAACTGAGCCGGGTAATAGCTCGGGTCGAGCGACACTGCCTGCCGGAACGCTTGGATGCCGGCCTGCCGTTGGTCTTTCTGCATAAAGGCAAGCCCGAGGTTGTATTGCACACTGGCGGACCGGTTGCCCAACTCCACGGACCGCTGAAAATCGGCGATGGCCCCATCGAGGTTTCCGGCGCTGACCTCCGCCACAGCCAAGTAATTGAAGTTAGCTGCGGTCGGCTGGGTCTTGGCGAGGGCGGAGAACGCTTGCACAGCCCCCGCGAAGTCGCGGGCCTTAAAAGCATTCATACCGCTTTCAAGCAGTTGCAGCGGGGCTTGGCCAAATCCGTACTCCGGGGGCGCCACTGAAAGAGCTGCCAGCAGGATAGCGATGACGGGTGCGTGCCACGACATCATTCACTCCTTCGCATGGCATAACTGCGAGCCTCGCGACGAATCGCGTCAAGCTGAGGGATTTGCAGATGCTGAGCTCTGATGATTTCCATTTGCCGGTCGTTGAACCAACCAGTCCCGTCTTCAAACTGAATCAACATCGACTTGGATCGATATTGCTCGTCGCTGAGGTCGACCTTGCGGTAATTGGCCTGACGATGACTGTAATCGAAGTCCAGTCCGTCTTCCTCATCGTGGAAGCGATAACGAAGGTTTTGGGCGTACTGAATCAGGTTGGAGAAATGGTCGGGAGCCGCCACTTCCGGCAGGGGTGGCGCAGGCTGTCCCCAATTCCGATCCACGATCATTTCCAGAATCTCGGGGATGCGGATTTGAAAAAGATGATTTTCGGTGACGTTCGCGACGATCGGCACGATGTGGACATGGGGGAAGCGAGCAATTTGCGTGGCGTTGAAGCTCGCCAAGAGTTGCATGAAAGCCTTGCGTTGCTCCGGACTCGATGACGGGTCCAGAAAAAGAGCGGACAAGAGCTCATAATCGACCGCACACATTCCGGAGCTTTCCACCGCATGCATGCCGCTGAGGTCCACGTTTCCATAGTTACCCTCCATGATCCGCAGGTAGAGGGTCGCTTCGCAATGCCCGTAGCTGGCAGGAGCGTTGGATCGGCAGGGGCACGGAACCGCGCATGGGCAACAGACAATCCCATCGCCTTTGACGTGCCAGGGTGCGCCGTCCGAGTGAACCGTGGTGACGCCTCCCGGCGCGGGGTGGCAAACCTGGGCTGTAGCGGAGAGACCGGGAACGAACAGCAATATCGCTGCCCAGTGCACAGCGCACTGATTACGGAAGGTAAACATCATGTCAAGAATTCGCCCGGGAATACAACGACTATTATCACTTTTTCCCTTGACAATTGTCAACAACCGTCGCAGGATTGACCCTCGGGCGTTTCAACAACACATTCAGTTTCAGCATCGACCTAAGAACGGCATTCATTTCTTAGCGGCAGCAGAAGCGTATTTGCGTCGGCAAGTGAATCACATCAGATCTTCACATTCCGGGGTGGTTCCCCTGCGAAGGAAGGGAAAACGCGATGTCGAGGTTGAAGCTGCGGCGTGTATTCGAGAGAATGCTTCCCCAGGGAATTGCTTTCCTGCTTTTTCTGACCTGCTACACAACCTTTGCCCTTCGCACCATGGGACAAACGTCCCTCGCATCGGTCAACGGAACGGTGACCGACGCCTCAGGAGCTGTCGTTCCAGGGGCCACCGTGGTGCTGGTGAACAGTGCGACCGGCGCCCAGCGTACAGTGGCCACGAACGCCGAGGGCGTCTATAGCGTCCTGGATGTTAGCCCAGGGCGGTATACGCTTGAGGTCGCCAAGCAGGGCTTCGCGACTTACAAGCAGACGGAGTTTACGCTCCTGGTGAACCAGACAGCTACCTTTAACTTCACATTGTCCATGGGTGCGACCACGCAGAAGGTCAACGTTGCCGCTCAATCGGACCGCGTAGAGTTCTCCACAGCGGAACTCGGCACAGCCATCAGCGAGCAGCAGGTTAATGATTTGCCTCTCAACGGAAGAAACTTCACCCAATTATTGACTCTCGCTCCGGGCATGAGCCCCGCTAATGTATCGCAGAACGGGGGCGGTTTTGGAGCTAACCCTGTCGGCACCTTTAGCATTCCCGCCGTCAACGGCCAGCGGAATCGCAGCAACATTTTCCTGCTGGATGGAATAAATGACCAGGGCGCCTTTACGAACACTTACAGCATTGCGCCGGTTTTGGACGATATTCAGGAATTCAAGGTAGAGTCACACAACGACGAAGCGGAGTTTGGGGGGGCGTTGGGTGGAGTTGTAAACGTCGTCACGAAGAGTGGCACAAACCAGCTCCACGGCTCGGGTTGGGAGTTTCTCCGTAACGACGCGCTGGACGCAAGGAACTTCTTTATCCAATCGGTGACCCCTTTCAAGCAGAACCAGTTTGGGGGCACCGTGGGTGGCCCGGTGGTTCTGCCTGGCTACAACGGCCGCGGCAAAACATTCTTTTTCGCGGCCTACGAGGGATTCCGCAACCACACCACTGCAACCAATTTGTACAATGTCCCCACACCGGCTGAGCTCCGCGGGGACTTTAGCGGTCTGACAGACGCCTCGGGGAATTTGATTCCCCTTTACAATCCTTTCAGTACCGCCCCTGACCCCAGCCGGCCGGGAGATTTCACACGGCAGCCATTCTCAATGAACCAGATACCCGGTAACCTGATCAACCCCAACATGGTGCTGGTGGCCCAGACTCTGTTCCCTGCGCCGACAAATACCGGCGTGCCCGGATATAACGGGCTCGATACCACGCCTTCCATTACCACGCAAGATGAAGCCAAACTGCGAATTGACGAACAGCTTGGTCAACACGACTCAATCTTTGTTGGCTACTCAGGAGTCAACCAGCCCGTCAGCCATTCGGGAGGATATGCAGGCTTGCACTCAGACGAATGGCTGCACGTCTATAACATCGTGGCGAGCGCGACTCATACCTTCAGTGGTCAGGCGATCAATACGTTCGAATTCGGGCGCACCAGCCAGGAGATCAACTTCCTGGGCCAGTTCCTCCATGCTCCGGCGGGCTTCCCCTTAAATGCCGGATTCTCGCCAAATTTCGTATCGAATTTTATGGACACCAAATACGTGCTGGTACCCAATTACAGTCTCAACGGTTATCTGGGCGGGGGAGAGTGTTTGAACAATGTGCATGCCACTGACATTTATGAATTCAGGGATGACTTTTCGCTTATTTCCGGGCGTCACACATTGAAGATGGGGGCGGATGTTACCTCAACGGGATACGGCAATATCTGTTTTTCTGAATATGAACAATTCTGTGCTTTCCAGACCTCCAACCTCGAAACGAGTTCAGGTGGGAACTCTGTTGCGTCTTTCCTTCTGGGTGTACCGAACAATGCCAGCCGCAGCAATCACGTCGAGCAATTGCATGGCGGGTGGGTGGAGGGGTTTTATTTCCAGGACCAGTGGAAGGTTTCAAGCAATCTCACGGTGAACATGGGATTGCGTTACGACCTCACTCTAGAGCCGGCGCTGGGCAGTAAGGCCCAGGGTAACATTTACAACGGCGACGTGAATCTCAACAACGGAACCTACATTTTGGCAGCTGTTCCTCCTTCATGCTCCGTCTCGAATGCGGCACCTTGCATTCCGGGAGGAACGCTTCCCGCCAATGTGGTGGTTACGCCCCACTCTAACGGGCGGATTCTTCACGACACCTACGACAACATTCAGCCGCGGCTGGGCATCGCCTATCGTTTGGACAATCAGACCGCATTGCGCGCAACGTACGGTCGTTTCTTTGACAATTGGTCCGGGCTGACTCAGACCGCGAACAACTACACCGGAACCTGGCCGAGTTTAGGGTACATCCAGACGGTCAATGCGAATTCCACCGTGCCGACGATAAGCGCCTTCAATCCGTTGAATTCGAGTGCAGTGGATCTGCCGCCGCCAACGCCCTTTGCCCAGACTACCTGGTTTCAGGACCCTCTCTCAAGGAATCCCTATGCCGACCAATGGAATTTTGGTGTTGAACGCCAAATCGGCACGAGCACCGTATTGAATGCAAACTACGTGGGGTCACACGGCAGCCGCCTGGACGTGGGCCTTTTTGGCAACACGGCCCTAACACCAGGTCCGGGCACGCCCCAGGATCGTGCTCCGTATCCCTATATCTCCCCCACCTATTATGATCAAAGCATCGGCCGGTCAAGTTACAATGCCTTCCAGTTCTCGCTCGACAGAAAGACGAGCCACGGCCTGACCTACCTGATTTCCTACACCTATTCGAAGTCCATGGATGTCGGGGCTTCGGGGTACTTCAACTCGGAGGGGACGTCAATCGAAAACCCGTATGATCTCAACGCCGACAAGAGCGTCTCCGGCTATGACCTTACCCACATGCTCTCCGCGAGTTGGGTCTATCAGCTTCCTTTTGGCGCGAAGCAGCGGTTCAGCTCCGGAAATCACTTCTTGGACTATGTCATAGGTGGCTGGCAGATAAACGGAATCGCCACGCTGGATTCCGGGGTGCCGTTCGATGTCGGTGTGAGCGGCGACATTGCCAACACGGGGAATGCAGGTTCCCAGTCTTATGGCTATGAGCGTCTGAATTTCCTGGGCGGCCCCAAAGTTGCCCCCAATCCCAGTCCCAGCCAATGGCTTAACCTTTCTGCCTTCGCGGTCCCGGCACAATACACCTTCGGAAATCTGGGCCGAAACACATTGCGCGCCGATTGGAACCGCAACCTGGACTTCTCTTTGTTCCGGGAATTCCCGTTCACAGAAAGCAAAAGGGTTGAATTCCGCGTCGAGTCGTTCAATTTCTTTAACACCCCGATATTCGGAATTCCCGACACCAACTACCACGATCCAACCTTCGGGGTTGTTAGTTCTACTGCGAACAGTCCGCGTCAGTTCCAGTTCGGGTTGAAGGTTTATTTTTGAAGGTTATGACGGTCTGCTTGGGGATGACATCGCAGAAGATGCTTGAGTATCGATGGGGCGCTCTTGCATTGCTGTTTCTCCTGAGTACTGCACCCCGGCTTTCGGCGAGGTCGGAATCGAATAACGATCACCAGTCGGCACGGAAGATTTCTTCCCTGCCAGGGGCTTGCCAGGATCAGCGGATGCCCGAAGCTATCTCCGCCGAACTTGAAGCCATCAGCAGGAAACCCTCGGCCGCCGGTTTCAGTTCGCTTGGGAAGTTGTACTTTCAGCAAAACCTTCTGAATTGCGCTGAGGCCGCTTTCCAAGCAGCTTTGGAGATAAATCCTGTTTCGTCTGCCGACGCCTTTGCCCTGGCGCAAATATTGGACAAAGAAGGACGATACTCCGCGGAAGTCCACTGTCTCCAGCAGATTCCTCTGGCCGGTCTTCCCGAATCAGCCGCGTTCCAACTTCAACTTACCGAAGCTGCAGCTTTAGCGGAAGATAACCAGTTTGCGGCCGCGGAGAGTCTGTTGAAAAAGCTGGCTGCCGGCAGGGCGGATTCCGTCGAAGTACTCATGGGGCTTGCTTCGCTCTACGGTCACCACGAGCGGTACGATGATTCTGCGGCCGAATACCGGCGGGTTCTTGAACTGGATCCTTCAAACCGTATTGCGGTGTTATCGCTGGCAAAAGTGCTGCTGATGGGCAACCACTTGCGGGAAGCGCTACCTTACCTTCGGGACTACGTGCAACGAAGCCCAAGTGAACCGGAAGCGCATGACATTCTGGGGGAGGTCTTCAAGCGGCTAGGACAGTTCCGCACTGCACGGACGGAATTTCAGCAGTCGATAGATCTGAATCCTTCAAATTACAAAGCTTGGTATGGCCTGGGATTCGTCCTGGCCAATCTTGGCAGTGATCGCGAAGCCATCGCTGCGTTGGAGACCGCAAAAAAGCTAAACCCGGACGCACCGGAAGTCCGCTATGAACTCGGACGGCTGCAAGCTACGGAGAAGTCAAGCGCCGGGAACCCGGACTTCCAGGCCTTCGAGCGCCTGAAGCAACAGGACCAGGTGAAGACGGAGGTGCGAAAGTTCAATGACGTTGCCCTGCAGTCGCTTGGCGAACACGACTGGCAAGCGGCTGCAAGGGCTTGCGGGGCGGCGCTCCGGTTGAATCCCAACGAACCGGTCATGCACTATAACCTCTCACTTGCTCTTGCCCATCTCGGGGATCCTGCTGCTGAAGAGAAGGAGTTGGAAGAGGCAATACGGCTCGACCCGAAGTTCGCCAAAGCGCGTAATCGTTTGGGGTTAAGGTATATGGCGCTCGGCAGATGGGCGGATGCGGAAAGGGAGTTCGGGGCTGCGATCAACGCAGATCCTCAATTCGCCGAAGCTAAGAATAACCTAGGAGTCTTATACGGCCGCGAAGGGAAGAACGAAGAAGCCATCGAGGTGTTCCGAAAAGTAACTCTGGACGATCCCCAAAATGCTCAGGCCTTCCTGAATTGGGGGTTGGTCCTGGATGGAGCTCGGCAATATGCCCAAGCAGAGGCAATGATCAATAGGGCTATTCTGCTTTCCCCGAGCAACGTGGACGCTTATTTGGCGTTGGGAATGACCGAAGCGGAGCTAGGGCGCCTGGACCAAGCTGTTGCGGCTTACCAGAAGGCTGAAGCGCTCGAACCTGGCCGGTTCGATATACACCTGGATCTAGGTCTCGCCCTGGCACGCCAGGATCATTTTCAGGAGGCAAAGGATAAGATACAAGATGCATTAAAGGTCTCTCCCAATGATATCGATGCTTTAACCGCTCTCGGGATGATCGAGGGCAAGATGGGCCATCACGCGGAGAGCGTCCAATCTCTCCGACGCGTGATGTCCCTGAGTCCAGAATCTCCTGGCGCGCACTTTAACCTTGGGATTGCTTTGGCAGACCAGCATGATCTCGAGGGTGCTGTGAACGAGTTTTCCGAAGCGATCCGCCTCAACCCGAATTCCGCGGCAGCGTATTACAACAAGGGTCGAGTGCTTTACGACCTGAACCGCCGCCGGGAGGCGCTCCCATTCCTTGATGCCGCATGCCAACTCGACCCTAACTACCCTCAGGCGCTCTATCTTCTCGCAGTGGTCCTGGGCGCATCTCCCCGGGCCGAAGAGGTGTTGGTAAAGCTTGTTGCGGTCGACCCGACCAACCCTGAAGCCCACTCTCTGCTGGCTGACGCGCTCGAGCGCTCCGGCAATAGTCCGGCAGCGATCGCACAATGGAAGATCTCCGTCAGCTTGGATCCACAGAATTCGTCCTCCTTGTACAACTTGGCCCGCCTCCTTACCAAGTTGAATGATCCGGAAGCTAAGGAGTACATGGACCGTTTCGAGGAACTACAAAGGACGCGGCAATCCTCGGACAAAATACAGACGCTTAATAATTTTGCGCTGGAGGCCGCCAACGCTCACAACTGGCCGCAAGCCATCGAAGAACTTCAGGAGTCCATAAAAGCTTGTGGTCAGTGTAAGCAGCTTTCAACCCTTCATCGCAATTTGGGACTGATACACGCTCGCGAAGGTGATCTCAAAGACGCCCAACGCGAGCTCGAGATAGCGCTCGAGATCGATCCCAAGGACAGCGATGCACAAAAGGCCATGCAGATGCTCCGCAGCGTCTCCCAGCAGAGTGACTCAACCGCGAACTGAGCAGCGCTCTCGCGTCTACTGACGCCAAAACTATCGAAAGGCTGAGGAGGTGCTGTACTCTATTTGTGCTCCGTTAAGACTTAAATTCGGCGTGAATTTCTGTCACATTGACTGAAAATGCCCGAAAACTTAGGGTTTGCTCTCAAAATCATGCAGCAGTCAGGTCATTTTTACTAAAGTACCTTCAGCCGTTAAGTGGTTTCAG
>Ga0209517_10009974_pt1 | contig 10688 bp, 10 predicted proteins | sample PeaSoiMetSII2010_FD_187695 | JGI IMG/M metagenome (GOLD analysis project Ga0209517, IMG submission 187695) | Peat soil microbial communities from Weissenstadt, Germany - SII-2010 (SPAdes) (version 2) | ecosystem: Environmental > Terrestrial > Soil > Wetlands > Peat | place: Germany... | reverse complement strand
GCCATTCTTACACTACAAGGATTTGATACTTGATTTCGTTGATGCCATACAAAATAAAACACAACCATCAGTAACAATTGAACAGGCTCTTATGACGACCGCGGTCCTAGAGGCTGCCAAAGAAAGCATCGATAAAGACAGACCAGTTAATCTTAAAGATCTGTTTCAGTCGCCCAACGAATTCGACTCGATATCGCACGCTCTCATTGGAGAACATCGATGACTACGCGGCCGTACCTGCCAGATACGACTTACCTAAAGTCATCGAAGAAACTCAATAGACTTGAACTCTCCTCCGAGAATGATTTATTTCACATGCCGAATTAACAACCCTGGTTCTTGATTGGGGTAGAAGGGGGCTATCGGAAATGGGTGTTTGGCACAGACAATTTCTAGTCTACAATCCAGCGACAGGTTGGTGGTTCGTGCCAAACCTAAAGGCAATGATCCCCCACGGGGATCGAACATACTTATTGAAAACAAATTCCATAGGAATGCGCACCGATCGAGAGTATCCGACAACTAGGCCGACAGGACGTCATAGAATCATGATCATGGGTGATTCATACACTGCAGGAGATGGAGTAGATAATGGATCACGATTCTCTGACCTGCTAGAGAAACTTCATTCGAACCTTGACGTACTAAACTTCGGACTTCCAGGAAGTGGAACAGATCAGCAATTGCTCGTTTACGAAACAATTTCTAAACCATTTGAGGTAGATGCTTACATATTCGCGACTGCAGTGCCCGATATCCTTAGAAATCAGGTAGACAAATGGCCAATGCGTGAACGTGGTTCCGATAGATTCTGGTATATGCCCAAACCATACTTTACGCTAGAGGACGATACTCTTCTATTACACAATCAACCCGTTCCCCAGCAACGAATTTCGGAACGAGAAGCCTCAAAACAGTTGACAACTCAAAGGTTGGATGAAAAGAGACGTGCCGCGAATTGGCCGGCATGGATGCAAAAGTCGAATTTTGTAAGAAAAATGTCACTCACGGTTGTAGATCCCTACGAAGGCTACAAATCAGAGAACAACAGTTCGTGGCGATTGATGCGCTCTATAATCGCAAGGTTCCTTAACGAGGTAGGCGGAAAACCAGTTTTGCTTTTGCCGATCCCTACAGACCACTTCGTAGAAAACTTGAGTGAGCCGACTTATCTAGCTCGATTCGCGGAACTTGAGAATCAATCCAAGCAAATTTACGTATATGACGTCCTCCCCCATTTCAAACGATTGCAATCCGAAAAACGCAAACAATGCTTCCAGAGCGATGGCCATTTTTCTGAATCCGGTCATGAGATTATGGCCGAAGCGATTTCAACCGCCATGGCTCAATATTGCCCCAACGTTATACGCCATTCAGAGTTGCAAAGATGACAACCACCCTCGGGATCTCATGCTTCTACCACGATGCAGCCGCGGCACTTGTACGCGATGGAGAAATAATTGCCGCGGCGCAAGAAGAGCGTTTCACGCGACACAAATTCGACCCATCATTCCCGATCAACGCAATCAGATACTGCCTCGAAGAAGCAGAGATCCAAGCGAGTGATTTAGACAATGTAGCCTTTTACGATAAGCCTATCCTAACATTCGACAGGCTCGTCAATTCCTACTTTGCTGTCGCGCCTAATGGGGTACGATCATGGTTAACTTCCATGCCACTTTGGATATCACAAAAACTGCATATCCCTGAGATCATTAGAAGCTCAATGCATTACGATGGTCAGATAATATTTACTCCACACCATATCGCTCATGCAGCAAGTGCATTTTACCCCTCCCCCTATGACGAAGCCGCCATCCTCACGATCGATGGTGTGGGAGAATGGGCCACAGGCTCTTACGGCTGGGGAAATGCAACGGAGGTGCGGATTCTAAGAGAAATGCATTTTCCGGATTCATTAGGACTCTTGTATTCCGCTGTCACTTACTTCTGCGGCTTCAAGGTCAATTCAGGAGAATACAAATTGATGGGGTTAGCACCGTACGGAGAACCGAGATACCTAGATCTCATCAAGAAAAGAGTTGCTAAAATTCGCGCTGACGGGTCAGTCACGCTTAACCTGGAATACTTTGGATTTCTTGACAGACTGGAAATGATCTCTCCTCAATTTGAACAATTATTCGAAGGCAAAAGACGGTTGCCTGAATCACGAATAACGCGACGGGAAATGGATCTCGCGGCATCAATCCAAGCATTCACCGAAGAGGCAATGCTCAAAATGGCGAATTGGGTTCACAAAGAAACCGGCAAGAAATATTTGTGTATGGCCGGCGGGGTCGCTTTGAACTGTGTCGCGAATGGACGCATTCTTAGAGAGGGACCATTTGAAGACATCTGGATTCAACCTGCCGCAGGAGACGCTGGCGGAGCCCTGGGCGCTGCGCTAGCGGTACAGTTCGGTCTCTGCAAGAAAACAAGGAGCCCAACAGTCGGGCTTGATAGAATGAAAGGGAGTTACCTGGGTCCGGCTTTCTCGGAACAAGAAGTCGAGGCTTTCCTCAAAAATATGGGATATCCGTACAAACTACTTGCTGTTGATGAACGTGCACGAACCGTAGCTGAAACCCTAGCTGACGGCCGTATTGTAGGTTTCTTTTCAGGGCGAATGGAATATGGTCCACGTGCACTAGGATCGCGGTCTATACTCGGTGATCCTCGCCGAGAAGACACACAGAGAGTCATGAATCTGAAGATCAAATATCGCGAATCGTTCAGACCATTTGCTCCTGCTGTACTTGGAGAGAATGTGAGCGACTACTTCGAGTTGGACCGTCCCAGCCCTTACATGTTACTAGTCGCGCCAGTTAAAAAATCACGATGTCTACCGCGAAGAACCGAGATTCCAGAAAACGGCGATCTACTGGTTGCGGTGAATCAAAAGCGAAGCGATATTCCATCTGTCACTCACTGGGATTATTCGGCACGTATTCAAACAGTCCACAAGGAAACAAATCCCTTTTACTACGAGGTGATACGACAATTCAAGGAGTTAACTGGATACGCAGTACTTGTGAACACGTCTTTCAACGTTCGCGGTGAACCAATAGTTTGCACCCCTGAAGACGCCTATCGATGTTTTTCGCGCAGCGAGATGGATTATTTGTACCTCGAAGGCTACTGGCTTGATAAGAAGGATCAACCCAAGATAAAGGAAGACAATTGGAGGGACGAGTTTGCTCTCGACTAAGCTATCCAGAACGATAGAGTCACTCGCGTTAAGTACCATCCTTTCCCTCATCTACTTCATACTAGTAACTCCCATAGGGTGGCAAAAACGGCGAAACAAGAAAAACGAGATAAGCTTCTGGAAGGAAGACGACGCGAGGATGGGTTGGCATCCAAATGAACAGTCCACAACGGAAATGGAAACATACCGGTTTATGTCGTCCGATCGCACCGATCTAGAAAAACAGGCACACAACACCAATGATAGGTCGACCCTCTTCATATACGATGATATTCTGCCGCTGAAATTCCTCGCTCATCCTCCGAAACAGAAGGAACTCAGATCGGACCTCTACGTCATGTTCTAAAATCAATATTAGGAATGCAACGCGCTACAACTTGTAGAATTACAAGAATGCCAATCGAGGATAGCAATTACTGACAATGAGTCACAGGGAGTCTGGCATGCAATACAAAACAAGGTACCCAATTGCGATTGTAAACAAACCAATGAAAGACGATGTTGAAAGAAACTTTCTTGATTATGCAATTCGAGGTCTCCGTCCACTATGCGATTACATGTATGTTATCGCAGGCAACTTCGAGAAACACTATGACGGAGTTGACATAATCGATGTACCTACTCAACAGAGAACACCTTCGCTACTCCAACGGATCGCCAATAATCTCTTCGCACAGATTCAGATGGTGATCGAACTTGCAAGAATCACGAGAAAGTGCGATATTGTGTTTTACGATGTCGGCGAATATCGAAATATCATCGTGATCGCATTCGGAAAGCTCTTCCGGAAGACAACCTTGGTGTATCATCATGGCGGAAACAAACTTCTAGAAGCACAGTTACAGTATCGCGATGGAGCAGAGATACTCGTCCCATATGTCCAAGAATGTATGCTTCGCCTGTGTTATCACATAGTTGACTATGTTTTGTGTCTCTCACCATCCATAATTGAATTCGGTGGACTTCAAGCGTACAGTAAGAAAATTCTCTTCTTCAAAGACTTCGTTGAAGTAGAACGATTCAAACCAGGCACATTCCCGAGTTCCAAGCAGAATCTGATTGGCTATATTGGGAGATTAAATGCAAAGAAAGGAATCATGAACATAATCGAATCATTACCTACCGTTCTTCAACATTTTCCTGATGTGCAATTAGTTGTGGCGGGAAGTGGCGAGCTGGAATCCCAGATCAAGAGTGAAGTGGATCGGAGAGGACTTCAGAAATCTGTCACTTTCCTACCATGGATCCCAGACAAATCCTACCCTGAACAACTAAACCAACTCAAATTCTTCTTACTCCCTTCCTACGAAGAGGGAATACCGAAAACGGTATTGGAGGCAATGGCATGCGGCGTAATACCTATTGTAACGCCAGTTGGCGGAATTCCAGATATAGTACGTGACGGCGAAACAGGTTTTCTCATGCCCGATAACAAACCGGATTCAATCGCTAATTGCATAATTAGAGCCATAAGCAGTCCGAACCTCGACCGAATCTCGAAAAATTGCGCAGAACTGATAAGAAACGAATTCACTTCGGAGGCGGTAGTGCAAAAGTATCGTGAAATCTTGGAACACGTTGAAAGAAACGATAGACGATATCCAGCCAGAACGCAGCTAATATCCTGAAGGTAAGATGCTTTGGATAGAAAACTAGTCCTCATAGGTATTGACGGCGCTACATGGAAGACCCTTGGTCCCCTAATATCGAGTGGAGAACTTCAAAACTTCCGTACACTCATATCTCAAGGGACCATTAGTGTTCTGCGTTCCACTATACCCGCTGAATCTCCACCCGCCTGGACAAGTATGTTTACAGGGGTCAACCCAGGCAAACATGGAATTGTTGACTTCCTCCTTCGCGAGGAAGGAAAATTCGTTCCCTGCATGTCACGTTACCGTATGAGCGAAACAATTTGGCAATTACTATCTCAGGCAGGACGGAAATGTATCATAATTAACGACCCTGTTACGTTCCCGCCCGAACCTGTGAATGGGATCATGACTACCGGCCTAATGACACCTCCTGGTTCCACGAACTGGATTTTCCCTAAATCACGTATGGATGAAGTGGACACGATCGCACGCGGATACGAATGCGATATACCACCAGACTTTGGAACCATATTTTCTAAAGATAGGGAAGCTGCATTAAATGTGGTGAATAGACTCGCGTCTAAAGTATTCCGAGTCGGTACATACGCGGCCTTCAATTTGGAATGGGATGTACTTGCGGTCATCTTCACCGTAACCGATCGACTCCAACACTTCGCGTGGAATGAAGGTTACAGGATTTCTGAACTCTACAAAAGGCTTGACAATATGCTCGGCGAGTTCATCCAGAGCGCAGAAGAAGCTTCAGCTGATTTGATAGTTGTGTCTGATCATGGATTCGGTCCCTGCCATAAATTCGTTAGCCTCAACGGATTCCTTGAAGAAGCAGGATTGACCGTTAGAACAGAATCTACACTCTCAAAAATGTTAGCTGAACTAGGGTTTACGAGAGGCAAAATGCGAAAAATTATGGGCGCCTGGCCATCGACATTCACTGCTCTCCCAACCTTCTTTCAGGACATGATTCGACGAGCCGTCCCTGAAAGTAAGGAAAACATAAGAGAACTGGATACTAGCAAGTCAGCCGCATTCGCAAAAACCCCGGGAGGAATATTTCTACGCGACGATCATATGCGAGACATTGTGGTCAAGAAACTCATGGAACTCACCGACCAAACTACGGGAATGCCTATGATAGAGAAAATAATGAATCGGGACGAAGTACTACAAGGGCCGTATTCATATCGAGCTCCGGATTTGTTTCTGGAACCATCTCCTGGGTACGGGTTTTCTTTAGATAAGGCAGATGTCGAGAGAGGATTTACCGGCGTCCACAGGCCGGAAGGCATCTTCATCCATTACCGTCCCAATGGAGACGCACAGCGTTTGCGGGATAATCTTGTCCGACCATGGGATGTTGCAGCTACGGTCCTCAACATCCTTGGCGTTTCTGTTCCATCACATTTTGATGGAACACCTATAATTGCACAAGATTAGACGGCGCTCTATACCTACTCACTCGATGTATCCGAGTGCGCGCAGTCGGTCTGTCACTTTCTCTTCCTCTTCCTTCGAGAAAGGTTCTTTGTGTCGTTGCTCAGTCTCGGCCATAATTTCGCGAAGTAAGAATGTAACATAATTTGAGACTGAGACGAAGCTAGTTCCCTTGATTTTCTCTTCAAGTTTCTTGAAGAGAGAATTTGGAATTTGGATAGAGGCTGTATCTTCTTTCTCCAATGCGAACCGAGTCAACATTTCTATGTTTCGATATATAATATGTGATGTCTGAGAAAGCACGGGGACCAACAGCTAATTGAAATATCAGGCAAACCAAGCTCATTTCAAGGGGCGCGGAGATCCTTCTGATTGGTGGAATGAATGACCACCACTCGAACAATTCTCAGTCGGACAATTTCTGAAGGTCATAGCCTTAGGGTTTTGTTGAGTCCGAGTTCTTTCCGCATATTAGGTGTCGGGGGAGTCCTGTCCATCCTGCGAGAAGGGCACTTGCATATTCATGGCAGCGTGAAATCCAGATGGTATAGCGGTATACCAAATGAAATTGTTTTTTGGGATAAAGTCTTCAGGACTAAAGGATTCTTGTGGCCGGATGAGTATGTGCAGCGTCTTGATCCTGAGTTCCCTCTGCAGAAGCACGTGCGCGACTTGCTACCACGAAATTCTGATATACATATTCTCGATGTCGGCGCTGGTCCGTACACGGTCTTGGGAAAGAAGTCTCCAGGTAAGACCATTCATATTACCGCAGTCGACGCTCTCGCTGATGTGTACAGCAAAATATTAGAGCGTTACGGTGTTAACCCGCCTGTTCGAACAGAAAATCTAGATGCCGAGAAATTAACCAGTCGCTTTGCTTCGAATACATTTGATCTAGTTTATGCGCGCAATTGTCTCGATCATTCATACAATCCCGAGCAAGCGATCGTTGAGATGATATCTGTCGTCAAGCCTAATGGTTATGTGCTATTAGAGCACTACCTCAATGAGGGAGAGAGTACTGGGTATAGGGACCTTCATCAGTGGAACTTTTCTGTAAACCATGATGGTGAATTTGTAATTCGTTCGCAAAAATCAGAAATTAACATGGCGAGAAAGTATTCAAACGTTTGCTCGATTACTTGCGAAGTCGCTGACAGAATTTTTCTGGGTCGAGGTTGCAGTTCTGGAAAGAAAACTTGGTTAATCACCAAAATAAGAAAGATATGATTTCTAGCCGTGATTCATGTTCAGTATTGCAGTAAGAATATTCATTTATGGAATCGTTGATGTGACATACATCGTGTCAAGAAACTTCACATTTTATCTACGGTCTCATTCTCTTTATGATATGTAGTGTAAACGAATGAGTATCACTTTTTGTATTATCACCGTCGATAAAACACATTGGCTTGCTAACACCCTAACTTCGATTCATGATCATTGTCCGGTCGACTACAATGTAAAAGTGCTCGTCAACGGACAGCCAGACGAAGAACTCAAAGAGCTTCTTAAGAAGAGCGATAGGACTAAGTCGATAGTATCACAGCGGAATCTTGGGTGCAGTGGTGGTCGAAAGTTACTTACTCAGGGAATCAAGTCGGAATTCACGATGATTTTGGACGACGATATGTATCTTACCGATAATGCAATTGCGAATGGTCTAGAAGTGCTTCGAGAAAATGAAAAAATTGGTGCTGTCGGCTTGCCTTCAACCAATCCGCAGGGTCGTCTAATGAGTAGTGGGGGTAGGCTTCTTGTCATCCGAAATGGCGTCATCAGCAGACTTCCTCCGGTCTTAGACGACAGAAAGAAGTGGATAGAGGTTCAAGATCTTGACGGTGGAGCGATGCTAATGAGAACGAAGATGTTGAAGGACTTTGTATGGGATGATCGCTATGGAAATGCGTTGGAAGACCTTGACAAATCATTGCAGATTTTTCGTGGAGGGAAGTGGAAACAAGCAATCGTACCTAACGTTAGACTTGTACATGATAGATCTTGGTTAGGGCAACAACATAAGTACGTTCAAGCGAGGTTGAACGGGTTATCGCAAAGACGATCGTACAGACTCTTTCGGGCGAAGTGGGGGCTCAGGCTCGATATGCGTAACCATCTTAATTATGAGTTGATTTCCCCCGTGTTTACATTAATACGGTGGGAATGGCCGCGGACTGCTCTCGACCGATTCACTCGAGAGAGATCCTCTGTAGCTCATGCAGTGGATACTCGTTTACCAGTTCAGAGCGACAAGGCGGCATAATTGATTTGATTTAAGCGACAGTGAGATACGAACAGAAGCTACGTGATAATCTCCTTAAGTTTCATCAAGATTAGGTTCACGCTCTCATCAACATTCAACTCTTCAGTGTTCACAACAAGATCCGGGTTCAATGGTTCTTCATACAGATCTTGCGGCCCGGTTAAGTTTTTAATTTCGCCAGTTGCAGCTTTCTTATAGAGCCCCTTCGGATCGCGTTTTGCACATGTCTCCACAGAACATTTAACGTAGACCTCGATGAAGCCGGTCGTTTCCTTCCTGGCATGATCACGAATAGATCGGTATGGGGAGATAAGCGCCCCAATAACGGCCACCCCATTTCTTGACAGCAGCTTCGCAACGTAGATAACACGTTTCAGATGGGTTTCACGGTCTTCTCGACTGAAGCCAAGCCCTTTACTTAGGTTTAGTCTGATTTCATCCCCATCCAAGACTTCTACTGACCAACCCAACTGTTGAAGCTGCGGTTCGAGTTTCCGCGCGATAGTGGATTTGCCTGCTCCCGGTAATCCAGTGAGCCAGATAACCACTCCTGGTTTCATTTGTGGTGCTCCGAATGCAAGGGGGTTCCTTCCATTGAAGATGGAATTGCTACGCCCATTTTCTCCAAAAGCGTAGGCGATATGTCCAGAATGCTCATATCTGAAACTTTACCGATCGGCTGTACTTGAGGGTCATAAATTATGAAGATCCCATTATGAGCGTGAACCGAATCGTCTGGCCCAGTGTCATTTTCGGAGAGGTATAAACTTCCATGCCCAATGGTTCCAGCTGACCGCCAGAATAAATCATCAAAATAGACTAACAGATCGGGTCGGTCTCCTATGCTTACGGGATAGAGATCCTCGGGTTTGTAAACATGTGTGTCCATTTGGCGTCCGTCAGGATCACGAATTTCCATTAGTTTTCTAGCAAGTTTATCCCTCTCTATCTCAAACTGATTTTGATCAATTATTCCATTTGGCTCGCGATCCTTCACATTGAAGAATATTCGCGCATAGTATCCGCCCCAACCCCAAGCTCGCGTTTTACTCCAATCAACATCGGCTTTACCCAAGTCTATCACCGTCGTCGGTTTCTCTTTAAGCACCAAATAGCCTTGTTGAATAAGCCACTCGTTTATGCAAAATGCACCTCGCATGGCCTTAGCTCCGTGATCCGAAACTACGACTATAACGGTATCCGAGGGCACAAGCTCAAGCAATCTCCCTATGTGTTTGTCAAGTTTCCGATAGTAGTTGCTGACGACGTCTTCGTACTGATTGCCTTGTTCATACTTACTATGTGTCTTATCGAAATATTTCCAGAAAGCATGATGAACTCTGTCTGAACCAATTTCTACGAACATGAAAAAATCCCAATCACGAGTGGTTAGCAGATGCTCGATGACGCGAAAATGTTTCTCGGTCATTTCGTTAAGATCGGTTAGAAGCTGATCACGTTGATCTGTTCTGAATTCTACATCAAACGGGTAAGGACCAACTAGGGCTTCAATTTCTTGCTTCAGTTCAGGTGGTGACGTGTATTCTGAATTGGAGTCAGGAGTGATGAAGCATGAAATTAGATCACCATTTACCTTAGGAGGAGGATAGCTTGGCGGTACGCCTACTACACAAACTCTCAGCCCTGCTCTAGCCAGAATATCCCAGATTTTCTCTTCCTTTACCGATAGAGAGTTTGCGATCCAGCCATCGGTGTAAGAGTGCCCTCGTCTGTGCCTGAAACCGTAAAGACCCAATCGGCCTGGGTTCTTGCTGGTAGCCATAACCATCCATGCAGGTATTGTAATGGGCGGATCACAACTACGCAATCGTCCGTAGACGCCGTTTTCCATAAGTCTTCTAATGTTGGGAAGGCCTTGCACGAACTTCTCAAACATGAGTTCAGGAGGAATCGAATCCAGTCCTATAACCAGAACTCGTCTTTTTCTCATCATGCTCACTCGACTAAATCAACGTCTCTCGCAAGACCCAGATTTACTTCGAATGTAAATACATATTGCTCGTTGTACACCTTGATGCAAACATCCGTTCTGCTGAACTCTGAGTAAGACTCTAGTATCTCGTTAAATTATTGCTTAATGAAACGCGGCGTAACGTAACCTCACGACGGAGACTTTCTAGAGTCTTTAACCACAAATAATGTAGTT
>Ga0209517_10009973_pt1 | contig 10689 bp, 9 predicted proteins | sample PeaSoiMetSII2010_FD_187695 | JGI IMG/M metagenome (GOLD analysis project Ga0209517, IMG submission 187695) | Peat soil microbial communities from Weissenstadt, Germany - SII-2010 (SPAdes) (version 2) | ecosystem: Environmental > Terrestrial > Soil > Wetlands > Peat | place: Germany: Weissenstadt... | reverse complement strand
ATTTGGAGGCGGCTGGTTAAGGTTTAGCCGCGGGCAGGGCGAAGGCGACGTAGCCTCCTGCGATTTTCTCCTGGGTCGAAGGAGTCAGGCCAGCCTGGGCCGCGGCGCAGAAGACGATGAATTCGCGGCCTCCGATCTGGTAGACAGCGGGAATGCCCTCGAGGGCTGCATCGATGGGCCGCTCCCAAAGCACCTTGCCGTTTTCCGCATCGAGCGCCCGCACCTTGCGGTCGCGAGTCCCGGTGAAGATCAGGCCACCGGCAGTCACCACCGGACCGACTTTGGGGTAATGCGTGCCGGTGTCTTTGACGCCCTTGGCGGCGAGGTCGGGCACCTCGCCCAGCGGAATCTTCCAGCGGATGGTTCCCTCGTTCAGGTCGTAGGCCGTGAGCGAAGACCAGGGAGGCCCGATCAGAGAGAGGCCGTTGCGGGCGGTCAGCAGGCCGAAGCCGCTGGTGTAGCGGACCACATCCGGCGGCGCTGTATTGTCGCGCACGAGCTTGAGGATCGCGGGGAGATCTTTCGAGACTACGTAGAGCAGGCCGTGGTCCGGATCCACGGCGGCGCCGCCCCAGTTGGCTCCGCCGTTGTTGCCAGGCATCTCGACGGTGCCGCGCAGGGCCGGAGGCGTGAAGAGCCCTTCGTTGCGGGCGCTGAGGATCTGGTCGCGGAAGCGGGAGCGCTCCTGGGGATCGGTGATGAATTGGTTCAGATCGTCGGCGGTGAACTTCTGGCGCGCGAAGGGCGGCGGTTTCAGCGGGAACGGCTGGGTGGGCCAGGTCTCTTCGCCGGGCATGTCGGTACGCGGCACCGGACGCTCTTCGATGGGGAAGAGCGGCTCGCCGGTCACGCGGTTGAAGACCCAGACGAATCCCTGCTTGCTCAACTGGGCGACGGCGTCGACGCGCTTGCCGTCGTGCACCACCGTCAGAAGTTTCGGGGCGGTGGCGTCGTCGTAGTCCCAAATGTCGTGGTGCACCATCTGGAAGTGCCACAGGCGCTTGCCGGTGCGGGCGTCGAGCGCCAGCAGGCAATCGCCGAAGAGGTTGGCGCCGGTGCGGTCGGCGCCGAAGAAGTTGTACTTGGGGCTGGCTGTGGGGGCGTACAGGATGCCGCGCTTTTCGTCCAGGGAGAACTCTCCCCAGACGTTGGCGCCGCCGACGGTCTTCCAGGCGTCCTTGGGCCACGTGTCGTATCCGAACTCGCCGGGATGCGGAATGGTGTGGAAGGTCCAGACCAGCGTGCCGGTGCGCACGTCGAACGCGCGCAGATCGCCGGGCGCCGACCCGTATCCCTGGTTGGTCGCCGAGCCCAGGATCAGCAGGTTCTCGAAGACCCGGCCGGGAGTGGTGGATTGGACGAGCGTGAGCGTTTTGGGATCGCGGCCCAGGCCTTCTTTCAAGTCGACGCTGCCGCCATTGCCGAACGACGGGATGGGCTTTCCGGTGCGCGCATCGATGGCGCGCAGGGCGTGGTTGGCGGCAAACAGCAGGCGGCGGTCGGTGCGATTGGGGCTCTCCCAGTAGTTGATGCCGCGGTTGGTGATGATGTTGGGCGGCGGGTCGGGCGTGTAAGTCCAGACCTCTTTTCCGGTGGATGCATTCAGGGCGACGATGGAATTGTTCTTCGCCAGAACGTACATGAGGCCATCGACCACGACGGGGTTGAACGAGTACTTCCGGACGTCGCCGGTGGGGTAGAGCCAGGCCACTTCCAGTTTGCTCACGTTCGCGCGATTGACCTGATCGAGCGCGGAATACTGGGCGGAGTCCCCACCGCCGGCGTAGTCGCTCCAGGTGGTGTGGTTCTGGGCGGACGCGCTGACGGCGGAGCCGCAGAACAGGCTGGCGAGAAGAATGATCCTCATTTGCCATCCAATGCCATGAGCACGTTGCCGGGCTGTCCGGGCATCCGGCCGTAGCCCGAATTCACGTAGAGCATGCCATTCGAGACCGTGGGTCCGCCGGCGTCGACGGTGTTCCAGGGTTCCTCGATCATTTGCAACCCCATCGCCGCAGATCGCTGTCCTGTCCAAACGGCCCCAAAGTCTATTGCGCACATTGCACCAGCATCTTCCGCATAACTATCCCCGGACTTGCCCGCACTGTCTCAATAAACTGCTGGCCCAGCGCGAATGGCTTCCCACTTCCACCGCCAGGCGCATTTTCCCCTGGCCGCTGCCGCGTTCCGGCTTCGCGGCGCCCCCCATCGTCGAGATCCTTCATGAGCGCTTGACCACAGCCTAGCACGCGGATATTCTCGAATGGCATGACCCGCCGCACATTTCTGGGCGCCGCCTGGCTGCCATTCGCGCGCGGCGGGCGCGCGGCGCCGGCACGCCGCAAGCTCGCCGAGTTTGCTTACGGCGACGTGTCGCTGGCAGGCGGGCCCATAGCGGCCCAACTGGAGCGCTTGCGCCGGCACTATCTGGCGCTGGATGAGGACCGCCTGCTCAAGGTCTACCGCCAGCGTGCCGGATTGCCGGCTCCCGGCGAGGACATGGGCGGATGGTACGATGCCGATGGCTTCGTGCCCGGACACCTCCTCGGCCAGTTCATCTCGGGATTGGCGCGCGTCGCGGCGAATACGAGCGACCCTTCGGCCGCCGCCAAGGCCGCCGCCAAAGCCAAGGCCCTGGTGAGTGGATACGCCGCCACGCTCGGGGCAAGGGACTATCCCTTCGCCGGCGCGAAGGCGTCTACCACCTGGCCGTGCTATGTCCTCGACAAATACGAGATCGGGTTCCTCGACGCCGCTTCGCTGATCGCCTGCGACGAAGCTCACCGCCTCCTGCCGCGCGTTATCGCGGGAGCCCTGCCGTATATTCCGGACCATGTTTACGATCGCGGCCCGGACAGCCCCAGGCAGGCGCCCTATGACGAGCCCTATATCCTGCCCGAGAATCTGTTCCGCGTTTACGAGGCCACCGGCGACCGGCGATATTTCGACATGGCGAAGAAGTATCTGCTGGATGCCGATCTGTTCGATCCGCTGGCCGCCGACCGCAATATTCTTCCCGGCAAGCACGGGTACAGCCACGCGATCGCGCTGAGCTCCGGAGCCAAGGCTTACGAGATGCTGGGCGATGCGAAATATCTGCGCGCCATCCGCAACGCATGGGACATGCTGGAGCAAACGCAAGAGTACGCGTCCGGAGCATGGGCGCCGCAGGAAGCCTTCGTCCGGCCTCACGAAGGCGAGCTGGCGGCCAGCCTGGCTTCCACCCACGACCACTTCGAAACTCCCTGCGGCTATTACGCCCACGCCAAGCTGGCGCGATATCTGCTCGGGTTCACGGGCGAGGCGCGATACGGCGACGGTTTGGAACGCGTGCTCTTGAACACCATCCTGGGCGCGAGCGACCCGGGCGGCGACGGTCAGTATTTTTACTACTCCGATTATCATGCGCAGGCCCGCAAAGGCTACTACAAACGCAAGTGGCCCTGCTGCGCGGGCACGCTCCTGCAATCGGCAGCCGACTACCCCATCAATCTCTATTTCCGCAGCCCCGGGTCGCTCTACGTGAACCTGTTCGCCGAATCGGAAGTGCGCTGGAACGTGAGCGGCGCGCCGGTGACCATCGCGCAGCACACCGCCTATCCGGAGAGCCAGGAGGTGGAGCTGCGAGTGATGCCGCAAACCACCGCCGAGTTCGCGCTGCACGTCCGGATTCCCGCTTGGGCCGGGAGCCGGGCGCGGATTTCGGTGAATGGGAAATCGGTCGATGCGGAGCCCGGCGCCTTTGCAGCTATCCGCCGGAGGTGGCAAAAGAACGACACGGTCGAGGTGGCCCTGCCGTTCAGTTTCCGGACAGTGCCGATCGACGACCGCAATCCGCGGACGGTGGCGCTGATCTGGGGGCCGTTGCTGCTCGTCGCGGTGGATCCGCCGGCCGGCTTCTCGGCGCGAAGTGAGGCGTTGCTGGCGGCGCGGCCGGTTCCCGGGAGTCCGCTGGAGTTCGAATGCGAGACCACCGCCGGCGCGGTCCGGTGGAAGCCCTTCTACCAGGTGCGCGACGAGGCGTACAGCACCTACCTGCTCCTGAGTTGATCTCGACAGTCCTGGGTACTAAAGGGTATTGACCAGCAGTGCGTGGATGACCTTATTTGGCTTATTTGGCCCGCTGCTGGTATTCGGCCTCCGCTCGGTGTATTTTCAGAATAGTACACCCTTTTTCCCGTTGGGCAGAACGGCAGGGCAGAAGCTGGACGGAAAGGAACAGGATGGAACTCACAAGACGAGATTTGGGAAAGATCGCGGTGGCGTCCGTGCCACTCAGCAGGGCGTTTGGCTTGAAGATGATCGACTCGAAGTTCGGTGGCGTTCAGATTGGCGCCATCACCTACAGCTTCAATCGGATCGCCAGCCCCGATCCGGAAGCGATCATCAAGGCGTATGTCGAGATTGGGCTGGGCGAGGCCGAGCTGATGTCGAACCATTGCGAAGCATTGGCGGGCGCGCCCGCAATGCCGGCGTTCGGCCGCGGCGGTGGGGCGGGCCGCGGGCCCGGCGGCGCGGGACCCGGTGGAGCGCCCGGCGGCGCGCCCGGAGCGGCGCCTGGCGGCGCTCCGGGACAAGCGGGAGGGCGCAAAGGGGGAGGAGGCGGACGTGCGCCGTTGACACCCGAGCAACAGGCCGAGAGGCAAGCCGCCATGGAGAAACTCGCGCAATGGCGCGCCTCGGCGAACGCCAATACGTGGAAGGCCATCACCAAGAAATTCAACGATGCCGGCGTCACCGTGGCCCTGCTCTGCTACAACATGCAGGACAGCATGAAAGACGAGGACATCGAGTACGGGTTCAGCATGGCCAAGGGTCTGGGCGTGAAGGGCATCACTACCAGCACCACCCTGACCATGGCGAAGCGCATCGCGCCGATCGCCGACCAGCACAAGCTGATGGTCGGTTATCACGGCCACGACGCCACCAACGACCCCAACCAGACCGCCACCCTGGAGAGCTATGACACGCTGATGGGGTACGGCAAATACAACGGCATCAACCTCGATATCGGCCACTTCACCGCCGCCGGGTACGACGCCGTCGCCTTCATCAAGCAGCACCACGATAAGATCACCAACCTGCACGTCAAGGATCGCAAGAAGGACCATGGCCCCAACGTGGCCGTCTGGGGCACGGGCGACACCCCCATACAGGATGTGATGCAACTCCTCAAGAAGGAGAAATACGGCTTCCCGGCGAACCTGGAGCTGGAGTATCCGATTCCAGAAGGTTCGGATATCATTGCCGAGGCCAAGAAGTGCCTCGCGTACGTCAAGAGTTGTCTGGTGTAGTCTGCGGACTACGGATTGGAGTTTCGAATGGCAATCACGAGGCGTTATTTCTTCTATGGCAGCCTGCTGGCCGGCGCTGTTCCGGCCGTGGGATTCGGCAGCACGCCATCGCTAAAATCCGCGGGATACAAATCCCCCAACGAAAAGCTGAACTTTGCGGCGATCGGTTCCGGCGGCCAGGGCGCCAGCAACATCTCCGCCGCGGCGCCCACCGAAAACATCGTGGCGCTCTGCGATGTGGACGACCGCCGCGCCGCCGCCACGTTCACCCGCTACGAAAAAGCGTCGAAGTACCGGGACTTCCGACAGATGCTCGATAAGGAAGGCAAGAACATCGACGCCGTGATCGTCGCGATTCCGGATCACATGCATGCCACGGCGGCCATGTGGGCGATGGAGCGCGGCAAGCACGTTTACGTGCAAAAGCCCCTGGTGCGCACGGTTTGGGAGGCTCGCCAATTGCGCGAGGCGGCCGCGAAATACAAGGTCGCCACCCAGATGGGCAACCAGGGCTATTCCAACGAAGGCACGCGGCAGTGCGCCGAGATCGTCTGGAACGGCGATATCGGCAACGTCACCGAAGTGCATGCCTGGAGCGACCGGCCGATGTGGCCGCAGGGCCTCACCGAGATTCCGAAAGAGGATCCGGTTCCGTCCACTCTGGACTGGGACCTCTGGCTCGGCATCGCCGACAAGCGGCCGTTCACGGCGGACGGCAAGACCGAGCCCGACCGCAATGGCGGCTTCTTCTACCAGCCCTTCAACTGGCGCGGGTTTTACGACTTCGGCTGCGGCGCCCTGGGCGACATGGCCTGCCACATCCTGGGCGCGCCGAATATGGCGCTGCATCTTTCCAATCGGAAGATCGTCAGCGTCGAGTGCATCAAGAAGGAAGGCCCGAGCCCGTTCATGTACCCCAAGGGCTCGGTAATCCGCTACGATTTCGCCGCCTACGGCAACATGCCGGCCCTCAAGATCTTCTGGTACGACGGACTGAAGGAGACTCCCAAGATCGCCGGTGTTCCGGACGGCGAGTGGCTCGGCGATCCGCCCAGCCTGCAGGGGGCAGGAGGAAGGGGTGGCCGGGGCGGCGGCCGTGGAACGGGCGCGCCGGGGATGCCGCCCGCAGGCGCTCCGGGAGGCCCTCCGGCAGGCCCCGGTGCGGCACAAGGCGCACCCGGCGGCGGGCGAATGGGCATGGGCCCGGCAGGCAACGAATTCCGGTCTCCCGGCCGCGTGTTCAACTGGGCGGATTTCGAAGCCCTGAAGGCAGCCACCACGCCGCTCCGCTTCCCACAGCCCGATGGCAGCCTCTTTGTCGGCGATAAGGGCATGCTGACCACCGGCACCTACGGCGACGTGACCCGTCTGATTCCGGTCGAGAAGATGAAGGACTACCGCATGCCGCCCCCGCTGCTCACGCGTTCCCCCGGCCACATGCGCGATTTCATCCGCGCCTGCAAGGGCGGCGACCCCGCATGCTCGAACTTCGACGTGGCGGCGCCGTTCGTGGAATGGATGCTCCTGGGCGTGATTGCGCTCCGCTACGAGGGCAAGATTGAGTACGACCCGGAGAAGATGCACATTACCAATAACGTTGAGGCCAATAAGCTCCTCAAGCCCACCTTCCGCAAAGGATGGGAGTTCCATTCGCTCAAGACATAGCACCGATATGACCGTCGAGGGCGCCACCCGCCCCTTCCAGATTTGCGGGTCCTGCAGAGGCGCGTGGCCGACGTGGGAAAGCTTCGTCGTGGATCCGGCCGTGCGCCTGCTGGGCCTGCAGTCCACCATCGCCAATCCGGATGTCAACCTCTTGGTCTTCGAGCACGATTGCGGCAGTTCCATCTCGATCCTCTCCAGGCGGCTGCGCCACCTCCTGCCCGAACCGGAACCGGGCGACCCGACTGTCAGGCTGATGGGCACTGACCAATGCCGGGGACACTGCCTCCGCCTGGAGGACCTGGAGGCGTGCGATGCGCCCTGCAGCAACGCGCGGGACCGTACGCTGATCCTGCTCGTACAGCGCATGAAAAAAGATGCCCAGTAGCGGCGGGACGCTCCCGTCCTACACGGGGAAATGCGGAGACCTCGGCTGACTCTTCGGCCGTAAGCCGAGCCTGCCGCGATCGAGGAAAGGCGCGCCGCGCTCTTCGAAGTGCGCCATCAGACGTTGCCGCCAGCGGCGCAGTTCGTCTTCACGACTCGCGTCCGGGGCCAGATCTTCGAGCTCGTGCGGATCCTTCTCGAGATGGAAAAGCTGTTCCTCGCCATTCAGCGCGTGGAAGATGTATTTCCAGCGGCCATCCGTCAGCGCATTCCAGTGGTTGACGGGGCTGTAGCAGACATCGTGTTCCAGGTCGATGAACTCGCGCCACCCTGCCCCCCTGGATTTCACCAGCGAGAGCAGGCTGCGCCCGTCGATGGGCCGCGACGGTGAGGCGCCGGCGGCATCCAGAAACGTCGCCAGAATATCGCGCAGCTCGACCGGTTGCGGCATGGTCTGCCCGCGCTCGGCGGAGATCAGGCCCTTGGGCCAGCGCAGCAGCATGGGAATGTGCGCCGAAGACTCGTAGGCGTAGGATTTGCGCCACAGGTTTTGATCGCCCGTCATGTCGCCGTGGTCGGAGGTGAAGACGATGAGCGTCTCCTCCAGGAAGCCCTTCCGGTCGAGCGTCTCCAAAATCCGGCCGATCTGTTCGTCCACGTGGCTGATGGAGCCGTAGTAGCCCTGGCGCGAACGCCGGATGGTCTCCGGCTCGAGTCTGCCGCGCCAGATGTCATTCCGGCCGCTGTTGCGGGCTTCGTACCGCGCGGCCCATTTCCCCACCTGGGCCGCCGCAGATCGGCATTCTCGTACATCCGCAGGAAGCGCTCCGGAGGGTCATAAGGACTGTGCGGACGCACGAAGGAGACCTTCAGAAAGAACGGCGGCTTCTGGTTGTAGTCCTTCAGGAAATTGACTGCGGCGTCAACGGTCCAGGTGGTGGGATGCAGCCTTTCCGGCAGCGCAAACGGCCTGGCGGGGTAGTCGTTCCACCATAATCCGGTAGCGTGCGGATCGAGCGTCGGGGCCTGCCACCAGAACCACGATTCGTAATCGCTGCGCTCCACGGGACCGCGCTTCTCTGCCGCGGCCAGCGCCTCCGGGCCATTGCCGCACGGGCAGTGCTCGTCCAACAGCATGCGTTGATAACCGTGGCCGTTGCGCATGGGAGAGAAGTGCTGCTTCCCGATGGCCATGGTGTAGTACCCGGCATCGCGCAGCGCCTGCGGCTTCTCCAGCAAATAGCGCGGCGCCATGTCCACCATGCCCAGCATGCCGTGGTGCCACGGCGAAAGCCCGGTGAGCAGCGCGGTCCGCGCCGGCGTACACGTGGGCGTGGAGGAGTAGGCACCGCTGAAGCGCACGCCATCCTGTGCGATGCGGTCGAGGTTCGGCGTGTGGATCGCGCGGTTGCCGCTGGCGCCGAGACAGTCCGCGCGGTGCTGGTCCGTCATCAGGAAGAGGATATTCGGCCGCGAGGGATGGGGTGCGGATTGCGGCCGCAACGCGGGAGCCGCCGCGGCCACGCCGCCCATCTGCAGTAAAGTTCTGCGCGTCATAGTTACCAGTCAAACCGCAGCCGCAGCGCGGTGTCGCGGAACTGCCGGTAAATACGGCGCCACTACTTCGGATTCACAATCCCCGTCGTGGCATCCACGTAAACCGCGTAACCCGACTTGGTCGTCCCCCAAACCACCAGCCACACCGGCGACGGGTACTTCGCCGAGCTGCCCAGGTACATCGCAGCCGTTTTGTCCGGATGCTCCTTCACCCAAGGCTCCGCCTTGGTGAGTGCCGTCTTGTAAGCAGCGTCGGAATTGACGACGAATTCCGTGGTCTGAAATGGTCTGCTTTTGGGCGTCGGTCCGCTCCAGGGTTGCGGGCCTCCCACCGTCACTCCCTTGGTCACGGTTTGTCCCTCGCTCACTACCGAGTAGAAGAATGTGCGGGCCTCGCGCCGCGATGGCGAAACAAACACCGCGGTCCACATCGCAGCCTTCCCGCCCTCATTCTTCAGGCTGGGCAATTCATTGCTGGCAAGGCTGAGCGGCAGCAGGTCGGTGGCCCAGGTCCTCGCCGGCTTATACATCTCGTAAAAAGCCGTCTGTGCGCCGACGGGTTCGGGCGGTTTGGGAGGCTCCTTCTTCGGTTCAACAGCGGCTTTGGTCTCGATCGCCCCCGGCTTGGGACTTTCCGAACAAGCCGTAAGGGCGAGAACGGCGGCAACCAGCGTTGCGGTAATGAAGAGCTGTTTGTCCATAGTCACTTCTATTCTACGCAATTTGTCCCAGCCATATGGACCGCGTGGGCCGCGATGGGTGTAGGATCGGGACGATGGATGATGAGATTTTGAACCAATCCCCGCCGCTCACCGGCTACAATCTGTTTGCTACGGATCGCGTACTGCGTGAGGCCGTGGCGCGCGAAGGCGCCGGCTGGGCCTGCGCCGAACTCGAAGAGTACGGGCGCAAGGCCGGGTCGGCCGAGACCATCGAGTGGGGCGTGCTGGCGAATGAGTACCCGCCGGTGTTCTCAGCGGCAACGAGACGTCTGTCAAACCGATTTCTGCCGGCAGCGGCTCCAGCTTTCCGGTTTCCGGCCAATAATGGTAGATTTGAAACTGCCGTTTCGCGTCGATCTTGACAACCACGAGGCTGCCATCCGGCAGCATTTCCGGATACGCGGCGCCCTCGAGAACCAGCCGTTCTTCTCCCCCTAGCACCGGGACGCTGTAAATGCCTCTTGGGTGGCCCAGCACGCGGCTGAAGTAAAGCCTGGTTCCATCGGGCGACCAAGCGATTTCCTGAATCGCCCCCTGCTCTCGCTCGCGCGTCAGCACGGTCCAGTCCCCGCTCTCCGGCTTCATCACGGCCACCTGTGACACTCCGTCCACCATCGTTTGAAACGCCAGTGTCTTGCCGTCCGGCGAGATTCGCGGCCCCAGCGCCCGGCTTGGACCACCGAGAAAGGTGCCCTTCCAAGCGGGTATCGCGGCCGGCGAAAGAGCCCGCCACAGGTACACTCCCAGCAGAATGCCGGCAGCCAGCGCGCCCAGCACCGCAATCCACCGGCGCCGGGCACGTGGCCCAGGCGCTGGAGCCTCCCCCTCAGCTTCGCCAATCCAGATACGCGCTTCCCCGATGTCCCTCAGCCGCTCGCCGAGCTTCTTATTACTGAATCTCGCATAATACAGTGACAATCTCGCAGAATATAGTGACAAGGGGCGCGAGATCGATTATCCTGGAGGCATGCCTGCGCGCGTTCGTCCTCGGCGCGATTTTCAACAACTCGAGCACCGCCGCAAACAAGCGGGCCGCCTGTTTGCCGCCGGCAAGATGATTCTGGCCG
>Ga0209517_10009972_pt1 | contig 10689 bp, 5 predicted proteins | sample PeaSoiMetSII2010_FD_187695 | JGI IMG/M metagenome (GOLD analysis project Ga0209517, IMG submission 187695) | Peat soil microbial communities from Weissenstadt, Germany - SII-2010 (SPAdes) (version 2) | ecosystem: Environmental > Terrestrial > Soil > Wetlands > Peat | place: Germany: Weissenstadt... | reverse complement strand
TCCCGCGTGTGATCCCAACTGGTACCGGAGTACCCCGGAAGTGTATTTCCGCGAGGGCTCCCGGCCGCCTTCGATTGTACAGCCAATCGCAGGATTTTAGACCTGTTGTTTGCGATCTAGCTTTCTAACCCAAACGCCAGCGCCCCCGATTTTCGCCGGGGTGATTCAGCACTTTTTTCGTGGATCTGAGTTCCCGGTTGAGGCTGGCCGGGGCCTGCCGCCAGGAGAACCCGCCGGGAGCGGCCCCGTCCCTTTTGAGTTTTGCGTAAATCATAGAGTCGACATAAATCATAGAGTCGGCTTGACTTCTCCGGCCGCAGCCGGTTATACTTCCAACTCCGTCCTGTCGCGGCCCCCCGGCCGGTGCCCTGCAACCTTTGGCGGTGGGCGTGCGTCTTATCCTTACTGGTCGTCGGGATCGGGATTTAAAGAGATGAATATAGTTACCAAAAACGGACCCAAGCCGAAACTCGCTCATTACAGGAAGATTCTCGAGAAAAAGGCCGAGGAAGTCCGTCGCAGCATGTCCGCCCAAAAGGCGGCCCAGGTGGTGGCCCGGCTGGACGTTCCTTCCGACGAAGGCGATCTCAGCCAGCAGCATCACGAAGAGTGGATCTTCCTCAATCGCAACACCATCGACATGAAGCTGTTGCGCGAAATTGCCGACGCCCTGCACCGTATGGATCACGATCACTACGGCGTCTGCCTGGAATGCGAAGAGCCGATCTCCGTCAAACGCCTGGATGCGGTGCCGTGGGCGCGCTACTGTGTGATCTGCCAGGAGCGCATCGCGGCCCGCATCGCCGAGGGCGAATTCGTCGACGAATACCAGGAAGCCGGGCGATGAAGCTGGCGGATCTCCGCCGGTTCTCCATCCGTAAACAAGTCCAGATCCGTTTTCGACTGCAAAACGGCATGGAGTGTGTCGTCACCGATCGCGGTGTCGCCGAAGTTCCTGCGCTGAAGGGACCGCCTGTGTTTAACCTCGAGGAGGAACTCGCTTCCGCCAGCGAATTCCTCCTCGAAGCCACCGCCGCTCCCGCCAGACGGAACCCTGCCAAGCCCCGCTCCATCTCGCGCCACGAGCTGGCCCGCATGCTCTCCGATGCTCCTCCGGCCGGGGCGGCGCCGGACCACCCAGACGAATAGTACCATCCCCTCCGGGGGTCCGATATTCCTGTCCGCTCGGCGCAATCCGTTGGGGGATCTCCGTTCCACAGCGCGGCATCGCCCGAAGCTTTCAGCGGTCAGCTTTCAGCGATCAGCTTCCGATTGGTGACAAATTCGGCGGTTGGGCATCGTGGATGTCCTTCAGCGAGCTGGAAGTTCCGGAGGTTCAATGGCTGAGCGCTGACGGCTGATCGCTGATTGCTCGGGTCTTGCAATACAGTCCCTTAGTCCGTAATGCACCCCACGTCACGATGGTGAATAGTGTACAATACAATCGCCGTGGGTATCGCCGTTCGTACACTGTTTTGCTTACCCGAAAGGGTTTTTGGGGGCTGTGATGGAAAAACCGGCGCAAAATATTCAAGACAGCTTTTTAAACAACGCACGGAAGGATAAGATTGTCCTCACCATTTACCTGATGAGCGGAGTCAAGCTCTCAGGCCGAATCAAGAGTTTCGACAAGTACTCTTTGGTGCTGGAAACCAACAACCAGGAACAGTTGATTTTCAAGCACGCGATTTCGACCGTGGTCACGCAGAAATCGTCACATTCGTACGGTACGAGTTCGCAAGCCGCGTCGCAGGCCGTTTCTGCGGGTACTACGCCCGGCGTACCGGTGCACGCGGATTCGTCGGAGGCTTAGCACACGCCTCTCTCCAACCCCGTTAGAGAACGGGCTATCCTGGTCGGGCTGGAGTGGAAAACACGCGGCGCCGCTCCCGGCGGGGCCGGCCGTGTGAGCGGTGCGCAAAAAACGTCCGCGCTGGAAGAGTCCCTGGATGAGTTGGCCGAACTGGCGGCCAGCGCCGGGGCTGAAGTCACCGAACGCATGGTGCAGTCCCGCCCCGCGCCGGAGGCCGCCACCCTGATGGGCCGCGGTAAGTTGGATGAGCTGGCCGCATCGGCCAAGGCCAATTCCGTGGATGTCGTGATTTTCGATCACGACTTGTCCCCAACCCAACAGCGCAATATCGAAAAGGCCGTCGGCTCGAAGGTCATCGACCGCACCCAGCTCATCCTCGATATCTTTGCTTCCCGCGCCCGCACGCGGGAGGGCCGCCTCCAGGTGGAACTGGCGCAACTGAACTATCTGCTGCCGCGCCTGGCCGGCCATGGCGTCGAAATGTCGCGCCTGGGCGGCGGCATCGGCACGCGCGGTCCCGGCGAAACCAAGCTGGAAACCGACCGCCGCCGCATCGCCCGGCGTATCAAGAAAATTCAGGACGATCTGGAAGGCGTTCGCGCCGGCCGCGCCCGGCACCGCCAGCGGCGCAGCGCGGTGCCCCTGGCCACCCTGGCCCTGGCCGGCTATACCAATGCCGGCAAATCCACGCTCTTCAATCGCCTGACCCAGGCCGCCGTGCTCGCCGATGCTCGCATGTTCGCCACCCTGGACCCCACCGTGCGGCCCCTCATTCTGCCCTCGCGCCGCCGCGTCCTCATGAGCGACACCGTAGGCTTCATTCGCAATCTGCCGACCACCCTCGTCAAAGCCTTCCGCGCCACCCTGGAGGAAGTCACCGAAGCCGCCCTCATCCTCCACGTCGTGGATGTCTCATCCCCCGGAGCCGAAGAGCGCACCGCCCACGTGCTGAAGGTGCTGGCCGAGATTGGCGCGGCCGCTCTACCGCAAATCCTCGTGCTCAACAAGATCGACCGCCTGCCGGCGGGCGAGGCCGATGCCGAAACCCTCAAGCGCCGCCTGTGGAACGAATCCGGCGGCCACCCGGCCACGCGCGCCGTCGTCATTTCCGCGCTCACCGGACACGGCGTCACCCCGCTCCTGGCCGCCATCGACGAGGCTCTGCCTCTCGACCCGCTGGTACGCGCCAGCTTTCGATTGCCCGCCGCCGATGGCGCCTCGATCGCACTCCTCCACGAGTTCGGCCGCGTGCTCGAGACGCGCTTCGACGGCGACGTCTGCGAAATCGAGGCCGAGGTCCCGGAGTCTCTCACTCGCCGCCTGAAAGGCCGGATTTAGTCCAAATTCCTTTTCTTGACTTCCCTGACTGCTGGCTGGCGGGTGCCTAACCTTCGTCTCCGTGGTCTCTGCCAGCTTCGCGCTCCCGCGGATCGCAGGCGAGCGTCACCAGCGAACCAATCAGCTTTTGACTTTGGTATGCTCCCCGTCAAGTACACAGTGTCCTATGGGTTGCGGCTTGGTCGGGTTAGGGAGCGGTCGCGGCCGGTCGAATTTTCACAGGATCTGTGGAAAACCCTGTGGGAATCCCCGCGCTGAGGCATCGCAAGATCAGTAGCAAAAGATACTTAACTCGAATTGAACCAAGCGGCAGCAAATGGCCTAAATGCCATCTTGGCAGTGTCTTAGTTGGGGCTTCCTCCCCGCTGCCGAAGTGCTTTAGGGGGAATCTCGAGGCTCCTTCCCGTAGTCCGGTTTTCCGCAAGGATGCCCCGGGGAGTGTCCTTTGCTACACTTGGATCTGACGATGGCGGTGTAGCTCAGCTGGCTAGAGCGAGGGTCTCATAATCCCTAGGTCGGGCGTTCGAGTCGCCCCGCCGCCACCAAATGTCTTCAACGAGTTGCGGGTAATCAGCCCCCTCCTCCAAAACAGGCCTGGGTACAGGACTGGTTACAAACCCCGCAACGGCTTTCGCGAGTTCGGTGTAGTAGGGCTTCAGGCCGTTTCCACCGAGATGGCTGTACCGTTCGGTGGTCACGATGCTCTTATGGCCACAGTTCCCGAATCCTCCGTAGCGAAACCCCGGCTATCGCGGGCCAGCTCGCGAACGTGTGCCGGAGACTTTGCCTCCGGGGCCAAGGGGATCAAATAATCGACCCGAGAGCAGACGAAAATGTTTAGTTCTTATCTCTCGACGTGTCCAGATACTCGAAGTCGAGAGCGCTACTCTTAGCCGTCGGCTCTAATGTTGTCAGGATCTGAGCCGACGGGAAAGTCTTGGCGATCACGCCTAAGCTAACGTCACGATCTGTGGCTCGATGGATAACCTGCTCAGGCCGAAGAGGCGCGGCAATCGGCCCGCAATCGGGTTGGCGACGGCTTGTCCCGTTATCGGATGGCACTTTGAAGCCTAAATCCAAGTGCTGCAACAACTCCGTCTCTGTTATTCGCCTGTTTATCAGGGGGCGCCTGGCAGGCACGAGCGAGTGGCGGAGTCGATCTCGGCCTGCAAAGTGGTCCACATCTCCTCCTCGGGATACTTGGCGCGGGCCGCGTTCAGCTCCACGGCCGCCTGCTTGAGGGCGCCGCGGCCGAGACGTTGGCGGACGCGCTGGGCAATCGCGGCCACATATTCGCGGCGGGCCAGTTGCGCCTGGCGCGTTTCGATTTCCGTTTTCAGACTGGTCCACAGACTCTCGTCGCGCTCTTTGATCCCCGCCGCTCCCAATTCGACGGCGGCTTGGCGGATGTCGTCGCGCTCCAGACATTTGCGCACGCTGGCGGCGATATCGGCCGGTTGTGCGCCGGCCGCGAGGGTGGCGGTATCGTCCCTCTGCGCCGGGCTACCCGGCCGGTCCTTCCGGGCATCGATCTCCAACCGCAGGTTGTTCCACAGAGTCTCGTTGTGGTAAAGCGATCGGCCTTCCGCCAACTTCGCCGCCGCGCCGCGAATATCGTCCCGCTTCAGACATTCGCGGATTTGGCCGGCGATGGCCTCCTGTTCGCGAAGCTGCTCCTGCTGCACATCGATTTCGACCTGCAAGCTGACCCACAGGCTTTCGTCCGGGTAGCGGGCGCGCCCGGCTGCGAGAGCGGACGCCGCCTCGCGGATCTCATGGCGGTTGAGGGAGTCGCGCACTTTGGCGGCGACCGCCTCGCTTTCGGCGCGCTGTTCGCGCATCAATTGGAGGGCCTGCGAAGCACGCTCATCGAGCGCTCCCGAAACCAGTTGGCTGGCTGCGGATTCGGCCTCCGCCAGGTTGCCGCCACGCCTTTTCCGTTCGATTTCGAGGAGACCGTCTTCGTAGGCGCGGCGGCGGGCCAACTCTCTCTCCAGCGCCTTCCACTGAGGGTTGTGAGAAAATACGGAACGGGTTTCTTCGAGCTGCCGGAGGGCGGCGGGGAAATTCCTGGCCGCGAGCTTGGCTCTCACCTGCGAAGCCACCTCGCGCAGGCCGTCTTCGCGCAGACCGATTTCCACCTCCGCGGACAATTCGTCGAAAGCCACCTCATCGGGAAAATCGGCGCGAGCGTGGTCGACGGCGGCCTGAGCTTTCTGCCATTCCTTTCCCTGTATCTCACTGAGGATCGTGGCGCGGTGCTGCTGGATGGCCCTGCCGTGCTGGTAGCGCTCGAATTCGCCGCGCGTCCGATCCAGGCTCTGGGCCAACTCCGCGTTATTGGGATACTTCAGGAGCGCGCCCTCGAGGGTGCTGAGCGCCTGCTTCCACTCGCCCCGCTGTCGCATGTTTTCCGAGGCGGATATGGCGTCGCCGGCGAACTTGCGCTCTTCCTCGGCGCCGGCCGCCATGCGGGCGGAATCGAGGAGCGCGAGTACGTCTGCGTCGCCGGAGTACTCCGGGGCTTCGGCGATGCGGCTGATTACTTCGGCATATTTGTTGGCGGCCATCAAGGCGCGGCCGGCCTCCAGGAGACCTCGCAGTCCGGCCTTGTAGCGCCGGTGCTGGAGCTCGGTTTCGGTGGTGTGGGGCCCCGGTGACGACTGGGCGGGCGCCGCTGCGCTGCGCTTGACTGCCGCGGCCAGGGCGCGGGCGGAGGCGCGTTGGCGGGCGAGCTCGGCATCTTCGGGGAATCTGGCCGCGGCGCGGTTCAGAAACTCGGCGGCTTCCTCAAACGACCGCCGCGCCAGAAGATCGTTGGCGTGCTGCTGGCAGGCGGCGATGTCGCGCTGGCGGACCAGGGCGTCCAGCCGTTTGCGCAGCAAGGGGAGCAGTTCGGAGGCCCCCGGTTCGTCCGCGAAGTTGGCGTTCAGAAAAGTGAGCATCTGGACGGCGAGGTCGACGTCGCCGGCCTGGATGGTTTCGCGCGTCTTGAATACCGCCAACTGGAAACGCTCGGCGCGCACGCGGCGTTCTTCCTCGGCCTTTTCAGCCTCGATGCGGGCGCGGAGGTCGGCCACCCCGGGAGCCCCGGGGCGGGTGCGCTCGAATTCGTCGAGCACCACCAGGGCCTCGGCGTAACGCTTGGCCTCCATGTGGTCCGACGCGTTGCCGAGCGCCTGCAGCCTGACCTGGTCGTGCTGGTGCCGCTCCGCCTGCTGGCTGATGCGGGGGCGGAGGCGCAAGGCTTCCGCGTGCTGGGGATCGATTTGGAGGGCGCGATTCAGGCAATTGACGGCCTCCGCCAGTTCTCCGCGTTGCTGCCTGGCGCGGGCTTCTTCCACCAGGCGATCGGCCTGCAAGGAGCTTTCCAGCCGGCTCCTGGCCTCCGCCAGCCGCATGCGGACGGCCACGTTGCCGGTGTCCAGCCGGGAGGCGGTTTCGAGAGTCTGGACCGCTTCGGCGAAGCGGCTCTGGGCAATCTGCCGCTCGGCTTCCGTCAGGCGCGCGGCCACGCGCTCGCGGTTCAGTATCTCGCGCAGTTTCTGGTCGACGGTCTCGAGCAACTGGCGCGCGGTGCGATTACCCGGCTCCAGTTTCTGGGCCTCCCGCACCTTGGCGCGGGCCGCGGTCAGCTCACCGCGATTCACCAGCGCCGGCACATCCTGGAGGATGGCGCCGGCTTGGTCGTGCTGGAGATCGACGAGAATGGCCTCGCTGTCGAGACGCAGTTCCTCGAATTTCTGGTAGCGGAACTCGCGCTCCTTGGCGAGGGCCCGGTGGACGAGAAGCTCGAGCGCATCGGGGCAGCTATCCAGAATTTTGCCCAGCGCCTCGGGTTGCTGAGTAAGGATCGCCAGGCGAAGGGCGGAGGGGTCATGCAGGCTGGACTCGTAAGGGTGCCGGCCGGTGAGAAGCTCATAGCACACGACGCCAAAGGAGTAGACATCGGTCTGCTCGTCAGCCTTGATGGTGGACGTGAACAGCTCCGGGGCCAGGTAAGCCACGGTGCCCACGACAAACCCCTCCATGGTGACGGTAATGGCCGGGCGGTTGGCTGCCAGGGCGATGCCGAAATCCATGATCTTCACAGAGCCGTCGTTGAGCAGCATGATGTTGGCGGGTTTGATATCGCGATGCACGACGCCCCTGGAATGCGCGTAGGCGAGCCCGTCGGCGACCTCGTTGATGATGCGGACCTTGTCCATGAGGGACAAAGGAGCCGGCAGCTTGCCGAGTTGGCCCAGGGTTTGGCCTTCGAGCAACTCCATCACCAGGTATGGCGTGCCTCCCTCTTCGCCGCTGGCGTAGGTGGTGACGATGTTCTTGTGATGCAGGCTGGCGGTGGTCACCACCTCGAGCCCAAAACGCTTGAGAAGGTCGGGATTGCCCTCCGCCAGGAGGACTTTGATGGCCACGGACTGCCGGAAATCGGGATCCCAGGCTTTGTATACCTGGCCAAAGCCACCGTGGCCAAGCTCCGCCTCGATGGTATATTTCCCGATGCGCGCAATCATCCGCAAACCGCCGCTATTAAACCGTAGTTTATGATAAATACATTTCAATTGATCATGTTTCTGAACGCCGAGGAGCCAGTACCGGAACTTTTGGTATCTGCCGCCGAACGCCGTACTCCGTCAGTTCCGCTATAATTCTCTGTTCAGCGGAAAATTCTGATGTCCGAGCCATTCCCGGCGAAGATCGGTAAGTACGAGGTCCGAGGTGTCATCGGCGAAGGCGGCTTCGGGCTGGTTTACAAAGCTTACGATCCTACAGTCGGCCGCCCCGTGGCCCTCAAGGTCATGACCGCCCGCAGCAGTCCCGACCTGCTGGCCCGGTTTCAGAAGGAGGCTACCGCCGCCGGCAATCTGCGCCACGAAAATATCGTCACCATCTACGAATTCGGCATCTGGGAAGGCGCTCCCTACATCGCCATGGAGTTTCTCGATGGCCTCGATTTGAGCCAGCTCATGAGCTCCGGGCAGGCGGTCAGCCTCCTCGACAAGGTCCGCATCATGACCGAGGTCGGCGAGGGACTCCAGTGCGCCCACGAGCACGGCGTGGTCCACCGCGACGTGAAGCCGGCCAACATCAAAGTGCTGCCCGACGGCTCCGTGAAGATGATGGACTTCGGGATTGCCCGCCTCACCCGCGAGGACACCACCCGCCTGACGCAGCAGGGCGACCTGGTGGGGACCATTCGCTACATGTCTCCCGAGCAGTTCGCGGCCCTCGATGTCGACGCGCTCTGCGATATTTTCGCCTACGGCGTGATCTACTACGAGTTCCTGGCGGGGACGCATCCGTTTGAAGCGCCCGACATGGCCTCGTTCATGTACAAGATCACCGGCGCCGAACCGGTGCAACTCTCGCGGCTGGTTCCAGGCTGCCCGCGCGCCCTCAATCAGATTGTGATGCGGGCCCTCGAGAAAGACCGCGATCTGCGCTACCAGAGCCTCGAGGACCTGCTGCTCGACTCGCGTCCGGTGCTCCTCGAACTCCAGAAGGAGCGGGCCGCCGAGTTGCTCGCGGCCGCTCACGGCCTCTTCTCGTCCGGACAGGTGGCTCGCGCGCAGGCTTTGCTGAAGGAGATCCTCGATCTCGACCCCAACAATCCCGAAGGCTGGGAGTTGCGCGAGCGCATCCAGCAGTCGCTCCATCGGATGAGCGTCCGCCCCAAGATCGCAAGCCTGCTGAAGGCCGCCGAGAACGATCTCGGCCGGCGCCAGTTTCCCCTGGCCATCGAGTCGTTGGAGTCCGCACAGAAGCTCGATCCCAACGATTCCACCATCGCCCGCAAGCTGGCCGAGGCACGCCAGCAGTGGGACGGCGCGATCCGCGCGGAGCGCTTGCTGCTCGACGCCACCCGCGAGTTCGAGCGCAAGAACCTGACCCTGGCCGAGCGCCTGGCCGCCGAGGCGCTGAACAACGACCCGGCCAATTCCAAGGCCTCCGATCTCATCGAGACCGTGCGCATGGACCTGCGGCGGAGAGACCAGGGGCGGCGCCTGAAGCTGGCCCTGGACGATGCCAGCCGGCTGGCCGCCGTGGAGGATTTCGATGCGGCGATCGAGCGGCTCGCCACGATCAGCGACGAGGACGATCCCCAGGGTCAGGCTGCCCAAAAACGCGCCGGCATCAACGCTCTGAAGCTGGAGCGCGCCCGGCAGGAGCGGCTGCGTTCGGAGAAGCAAGTCCTGCGCCGGCTGCTGAAGGAATCGCGGCTGGCCGAGGCTCTGCCGCAGTTGGAATCCCTGGTCGCCGAGTTCCCCGAGGATCGCGACCTGGCGGCCTTGCTGGCCGACACTGGCCAGCAGTTGGCCGCCCTGCGCCAGGCCGAAGACGTGCGCGCCGCCCGCGAGCAGGCCGGCGCGCTGCAGGCTTCCGGCCAGTTTGCCGAGGCCGAGGAGGCGGTGCGCCGCCTGGCCGCTGCTTACCCTGGCGATTCCGAAATCGGTTTCCTGCTCCAGGAAGCCGAGCGTCTCCACGCGGAGCACGAGCGCCGCGAGAGGCTGGATCGGAAGCTCCTCGAGATCGAGAAAATGCGCGCCGAACGCCGCTTCGAGGAGGCTCGTTCGGCGCTGGACGGAGCCCGAAGGGAGTTCGGCGACGATCAGGGTCTGATCGAGGAGCAGCAGAACCTCGAATCCGAGTGGGAGGCGCACCGCCGCGCCGAGCGGTCACGCCAGGCGTTGACTTCGGCGCGCTCCAAAATCGCCGATGGGAGCTTCGATTCGGCGCTGCTCTACCTCAAGCAGGCCTTCGCCGACGATCCCCAGAACCCCGAGGTGGAGAGCGTGGTTCGCGAAGCACGGCGGCAGGCGGAAGCGCAGCGGGCCAACCGGGCGATCGACCAGGCCTGCGCCCAGGCCCGCGAGATGGCCGTGGCTCACGACTTCGACGCGGCCATCGCCGTGCTGCAGGGCGCCCTCCAAAACCATCCCGGCGATCCGCGCATCGAGGGTCTGCTGGATGCCGTCTCCAACCAGCAGCGCGAGTGGGAGTCTCAACAGCGCCTGCGCGAAGCCTTGCGAACCTGCTCGCAACTGATTCGCGAGCGCCGCTATCCGGAGGCCATCCACGCGCTCGAAGTCCATCTGAAAGCCAGTCCGGAAGCGCCCGCGCTGCTCAAGCTGCTTGCCCAAGCCAGGGCGGAATGGGAATCCGCCAGGCGCAGCGAAGCCCTGGCGCAGGCCATCTCCGAAATCCAGTCGGCCATCGGCCAGAAACGGTTGGACGAGGCCACGGCGCTCGTCGAACACCACTCCCGGGAATTCGGCGGCGACCCGGCTTTTGATGCGCTGCGCGGCCAGGTGGAGGAATCCGCGCGCAAGCTGGAGCGCGAGCGCCGCATCGCCGACGCCGAGAGTCAGATTCGCGCCCTGCTGAATCAAGGCAACCGGGCGGCCGCGCTCCAGGTGTGCCAGTCCGCCATGACGCGCGATCCCGACGCTCCCGGGCTCCTGGAACTGTTTTCCGGCGTCCAGCAGCAGATGGCGCGAGACCGGCGGGAAACCGAAGTGGCCCGGCTCACCGGT
>Ga0209517_10009970_pt1 | contig 10690 bp, 10 predicted proteins | sample PeaSoiMetSII2010_FD_187695 | JGI IMG/M metagenome (GOLD analysis project Ga0209517, IMG submission 187695) | Peat soil microbial communities from Weissenstadt, Germany - SII-2010 (SPAdes) (version 2) | ecosystem: Environmental > Terrestrial > Soil > Wetlands > Peat | place: Germany... | reverse complement strand
GAAGCGTTCCATTCTGCAGATCGGTAAAGTACTGCGAAACCGGGGCGATGTTCTGCGGATACTGCGACAGAATCGTCTGCGCAAAGGCAAAGTCGGTGATGTAGCTCTGCTGGATCAGGCATGATGCGGCATACGGTGGTCCCGAACAGCCGCTGTTGGTTGGGTCCACATAAATCTTCCAGGTGATCCCCGCGTTTTGCAGCTCCTGAAAAATCGTCGTTTGCTTCAGCGGTGTTGAGTCCTGGGCGTCGGTGCCTTCGGGATAAGCGTATCCACCCGACGTAGCCGCAACCAGGTACTCGCGATTGATTTGCGTACGCGTCAGCGCCGGGTTGAAAAACCGGTCCGACGTGCCAAAGTTTGATGCCATGTAGTAGTAGTAATTCAGATCGGTCCCGTCGTAATAACCCATTGCTCGCAGGCCATCCGTGTCGTAATAGGCCGGACTATTCGTCCGCGCATCGTGCCCGGCGGCATAGACAAACCCGTTCAGCGTGGCAGCCTTTTGGCCCGTGGGATCGCTGTAGTCCCAGTCAACGTGCCCTTCGTTCCAGGACGGACTCGGGTTCTCTGCGCATTGCGTGACCAGGTGAAACGAAGCTACAGAGTTGCTCGCATTGAAAGCGCAGTCGGCCGGCGGAGGCTTGCTTGGGTCGCATCCCGGAATCGACGGTGCCGGACCGAACAGCGGCGCTGCCCCAGACTTCGGGTTGAATTGCGGCAGCCCATCGTACGATTGGTCCGGGTAGCCGTTCTGCGCCCAGTATCCGCGTAGCGCTCCGAAATAGTGATCGAGCGAGCGATTCTCCTGCGCAATGAAAATGATGTGATTGATTGATGACAGCCCTGGCGGCGGCGTCGAGCCGCCGGAGCCTCCGGGAGATTCCGTCGTAGTGAGGGTTCCGCAGCCGCATAGTGCCAATGTGAGAAAGGTCAGACAACAGAAAGAGCGGGCATACTTCACGGAAGCAATTGTTCCCATGACAACTCCGTTCCTCAGACGATCCTCAGAGTCAAGACAGAGGGTTTAGATGCGGTGATCCATGGAATCGCTGCCCTCTGGCTCCAGGGGTCGATATGAGAACATCAAACGCGCCATCTGATGATCCACGCTCGCACAACCATTCGCGTTGCCGTTGTATCTAACGTGTCAATCCATATGAAGTGCGCACGCGCGGCCCTGGCTCATATCGTTGGCCTGGTTTGTTTCATTTTGGTCGGCAGTTCCGGTAAAACGGCTGCGGCCGACCCAACTCCAACTGCGCCTCCCGTCTTCACCAGCTCCAATCATCTGTTGGATCTCCTGGTTATCGCTGAACCCTCTACCATCACCCTCGGCGACCGGCATCCTGTTGCGTGGGTCTTCGAAATGTGCAGGGTAGCTGTGGCGCAGCATGACCACTGTCCGCCCGGCTCGCGCACATTCGCTCCCTACGGCGGCATCCGCCTGCAACTCGATCCCGGCGACCATCTGCGCATGCGGCTCATCAATCGCCTGCCGCCCGTCCCGGCCGACGCGATTTATGCGCACGGAAGCGACCCGATGATGAACGGGATGCTGGCCGCGAATCCCGTGAACATCCATACCCATGGTCTGATTGTTGAGCCGAGGAAGGCGGGCCCGGCTGATCACTCCTACGGCGACTACGTCTACGTCCTCGACTATCCCGCGGGAAGGCTGCCGCCGATGGTATCTCCGGACGAGACCGCGACCGACCAGCCGATTCAATATGACATCGACATCCCGCCCAATCACCCTCCGGGCCTGTACTGGTTTCATCCCCACGTTCACGGCCTGAACATTAACCAACTCTCTGAGGGACTTTCGGGCATTATCACCATCGGCCGGGTCACAGACTACGCATCTGCCCCCGGCGGCTCTGCCACCCATGAACGCTACCTCATCCTGAAAGACATGCAGGTGCTCGGTAACAACCAGGTGCTCGATCAGGAAGACTCCACATTTTGTGCTCCCTACGATCTCGCGTATGTTCAACGCGACGGCTACTGCCAGGGGCGGAACACTTCCGGGACCGACGATGGGGGTCGCCCCCTGCCCGGAGCTATGCGGAAGGGGCCTCATCATGTCGGCAGTACCGGCGCCGATTACACCGGCGGGCTCTGGTTCTTCACCGTAAACGGCGATGTCTATCCTCAGTTTCCCGCCCCTTCTGGATCGGGAGAACTTTGGCGCATCGTGAATGCCGGGGCAAGCCGCACTTACGACCTGGTCTTGCGCGACGATCAGACAAAGACTCCAATCCCCTTTCAGATCGTCTCGCTGAACGGCGCATCACTGGCTCCTCCCGCCGGCACCACAGCAGTCGGCGAACGAGTCGAAACGGCAACCACAGTGGACTCCGTCCCGTGCCCTGACGCGCCAACCCAATCGCTCTCGACCCCGCCCCGCTGCGCCGCGCATCTGGTGATGTTCCCCGGCGCGCGCGCTGAGATCTGGGTCGCTCCGCAATCGCATTCCACAACACTGCTCACTGAAATGGTCTCTACCGGCCCGGCAGGCGACCGCTGGCCGCAAGCGAATCTTGCTCACATCGCTGCCGGAAATCCTTCTGCCCGCGCTTCTCTGCTCAACGTCCGGTCCGTTGACAAGTCGATGTTGTCAGATGACCGGAAATCCGACGGCCCGCCCAGTGTCCCTCCGGCTGGACTGAAATGCACTCCTCTGCCGCTGGGCCATCGCCGGCGCATCTTCTTCGGTGTCCCTTCCTCGAATCCGAACGCATATGGACTCGGTTACGAGGAGGTCGATGAGAACGACCATCCTGTACCGGGCTCTTTCAGGGATATAGCCCCCTACGATCCGTCAGCGATCAGCGTTTGCCTACCGCTTGGCCCCGCCAACACACCGGTCACCGAGGAGTGGGAACTGGTGAACGTGTCTGCCGAAGCGCACAATTTCCACATGCATCAGACCAAATTTTCCATCCTGCCGCAGAATGCGCCGCAGGGCGACGCGGGCCAGTCGATGGATAACGTCGCGCTCCCCAACGGAGGAGCCACCTGTGATGGCACGGTGGCGTCGTGGCGCAGCGGACGCTGCCGGGTTGCAACCGTTGTGGTGAGAATTCCATTCTCCGAAGCAGGCGATTACGTCTATCACTGCCACATTGGCGAGCACCAGGACAGCGGCATGATGGCGCATATTCGCGTCATCACTTTTCGAAGATAGTTGGACTGATTACATTCGTCCGCTCGGCAGTCTGGATCTACCGCGGCTCAAGCAATACGCCCGCCCGCACAAAGAAGGGGCCAGGCCATTACGCTTCGGCCCTTCTGATTTCTGGCCGGCGAAGCCACATCCTCGCCGCCTCCGTTATACTTCTTCACAACCCGATCATGAAGCGCCAGGTCCTCATCTTCGGTGTCGTCGGCGGCATCCTCATCGCCACCCTCCAATACACCGAATACCGCTTCGTCATCATCGAGCACTCCGTCGAGCTCTATAGCGCGCTCGTCGCCGTTCTCTTCGCGACCTTCGGCATCTGGCTCGGCCTCCGCATCACACGCAATCGCGAAACCATTCGCGAAACAATCGTGGTGAAGGAAGTGCTTGTCCGAGCGGAAGCACCTCCTGAGCCAAGCGGAGCGGAATCGAAGGACCTGCTTTTTAGGTCAGGGCCCCTGGGAAAGCACGAACCCTTCGCTCCCAATACGGCCCGCCAGCAGACCCTCGGCATCACCGCACGCGAGCTCGAAATCCTCACCCTGGTCGCCCGCGGCTTCAGCAATCGCGAGATCGCCACGCAGCTTTTCGTTTCCGAAAACACCGTCAAGACACATTGTGCCCGCGCCTTCGATAAGCTCGGAGCCGCCCGCCGCACCCAGGCCGTCCGCCGCGGCAAAGAACTAGGCCTGCTGCCGTGACCCCGGGGTCCCCGGCGACACGGGGCCCCCGCGGACGGGTCATTGTCCGTGGGGTGAGGGGACTGATCTTCGTCGCTGGGGTGGGAGTTCCTCATCCGAAAGCGTGATTTCCGCTCCGTGCCTCAAAAAATCATCCGAAAGGGTGACGACATCCGGCCCCGTTTCACTGCATTGTGAATCCATCCTCACTTGCACCAGGAGCCTCGCATGAAGAAAACCGTCATCACCTTCGGCCTGATCTCTGGCGTCATGATCTCCGTCCTAATGGGCGGCTCGCTTCTCATCGCCAACAAGATCGGCTCCGGCCACAGCTTGGTTCTCGGCTACACCACAATGGTGGTGTCGTTCCTGCTCATCTACTTCGGCATCCGCAGCTACCGCGACAACAGCCTCGCCGGCCAAATCTCTTTCGGCCGCGCCTTCGCCTGCGGCATCCTGATCGCCCTCATCACCTGCGTCTGCTACGTCGCCATGTGGGAGGTTCTTTATTTCAACTTCATGCCCCACTTCATGGATAGCTACTGGGCTGCGCAGATTCACAGGGTCCAGTCTTCCGGACTTGACCCCGCCACCACCGCCGCGCGGGTCGCTGCCATCGAGCGCTCTCAGCAGCTCTACCAGAACCCCTTCGTCAACATGGCCTACACCTTCATGGAGCCCCTGCCCGTCGGCCTGATCATTACGCTCATCTCCGCTGCCGTCCTCCGCCGCAAATCCCCTGTTGAACCCACCGCGGCTCGCGCAGTCATGACTCCATAAACCAAAAGGCCGGGGCGTAAGCCCCGGCCCACGTCTTCTAAACTGTTAGACAATTCTCAAAGGAGGATGCATGGCTTCAATCACTGGCTTTGGCGGTATATTCCTGCGAGCGGATGATCCAAAAGCTCTGTATCAGTGGTACGAGCGGCATCTCGGTCTGGTGAATTCAGGCGGATCTTTCGCATATCCTGCCCCCACGCAACACGCACAGGTTGTCTTCGCCCTTTTCAAGCAAGACAATGCATACTTCCCCCTGGTGCAGAAGGCAATGATCAATCTCCAGGTGGACGACCTCGACGGTCTGCTGGACCGTTTGACAGGCGAAGGTGTCGCCGTCGATCCAAAACGCGAAAGCTATGACTTCGGAAAGTTTGGCTGGATCACCGACCCGGAAGGAAATCGCGTCGAGCTCTGGCAGCCCGTCGCAAGTGAATGATGCCGGGGCCGCCACGCATTGGTCCCCAAGAGTGGGCTTTGCGAGTCGTCCTGAATTTTGCCGATCCCGGACGAATCACTTGTCCAGTTGCCCCATCCTTTCGGCGCTTCTAGCCGAAAGGGTGGGATTCGGTCAGCGCTTACCGCGAGGGTCATACTGGAAGCACTGATCGAGCGGCACGCCCAGCACGATGGCCACTTTGAACGCAGTCTCAAGAGACGGCGAATACTTGTCTTGTTCCATTGCAATCACCGTCTGCCGTGTCACGCCCACTCGATCGGCGAGCTCCTGTTGCGTCATCTCCCGTCGGGCCCGGAGTTCCCGAATCTGATTTCGTATGGCGGGCATCAGAGCGCTCTCCGGTAAGCCACAATCTGTGTAGCAGTCTTCGTGATATCCGCGATCACGAGCATGCCGAAAAAGACGCTCAGAAAGTGGAGTCCCACCATCCGGCTCTCGAGGCGAAGATGGCCCACCGCCGCATGAAACCACAACATCCCCAGTCCGATCACCATCAGTGACGCAATCACCAGGTAGCCGGCACGATAACCTCGCAACTCGATCAACCGGTCCCGCTCGTCGGTGATTCGGTTGCGCGAGAAGGCGGCAATCACCAACTGCAGGATGATCTGCAACACGATGATTGCGACAATCATGCCCGCAACCTTGTTGACGGAGTTCTGCTGGTGTAGGAAGAAGTAAGGGCCGTACACCAACAGTTCCGCCGCAAGTGAGGCGTATAGAGTTTTCTCCCGGTAAGAAAGGCTTGGCGCCATGGCAAATCGCTCCCATGTCAAAAATCTTGGCAATAATATACTTGACGCACAATTCTATAGAGAGTAGTCTGTATGGCGACTTCCACCGTTCTTGCGATGGATCATCTTCCCCAGAAAGGGCTAGAACATGGAAAAGGAAGAGTCGGTTAAGTTGCCTATCGAAGAACGCGTCAAAGAATATCTCCACAATCCAAAAGCCCCACCTATCGTGCTCGGGGTTTGGCAGCTCATATGGCGCGGTATGGCCGCAATGTCGAATATCGATTTCATTGTCTCCGTTCGGGAAGAAAGGGTCGCTATGATCCTCGAATGGCTTCTCGATTGGGGATGGATTCTTATTGCTGTCGTGGCAGCCATTTGGGCATTTTTTGCTCCCAGGAAGTCACCAAACATACGCTCGCTAAATTGGCAGCGCGTCGGCGTAGTGGGAGTCATCGGATTCATGGGGGGAGTCCTGGTCACGACTCAAGGCGGCACTTCTTCTCTGAATGTTCTGCAATCGTGGGGCACAGGTCCGACGGATTGCTTGGGTCAGATTGACACGAGCAAACTTATCGGATTTGAGAACAAGGATCACATTGTCCTGATGTGTGGAGTTTCCGATCCAAAGATCGATCCTCTAGACGACACACATATTGCTGTAAGTGCGCCATTTACGATCAACGGCGGTGTTATTCTTATTGACGCTCCAATTGACGGAATGTCGAAGGTGATCGATCCTCTACCCGTTGGAGCGCCCTTCCAAACATGGCATAGCGTTGCGCTGTGGCCTGCTTCCGAAGATGTTAGCGAGATCAAGAGCGTTTCTGACATCGAAAAACATGGCGGAATCATCCTGACTAATCCGAAGGCCGGGGGATTCAGTGGGGTGTCGGCGAAAGGTATGCCCCCAGTGGGTAACGCCCCAAATATGTCTCCCGCCGCCCCTACGGAGAAAGTGCCGTGAGCAACAAAAGAGCCGCCGAGTATCGACACGGCGCAGAAACACGAAAGAACTTTGAGGCCACAATGACGAAGCTCTTTCGCGCTCCAAAACCGCCCAAACCAGCGAAGCAGCCTATGAAAAGGGCCGCTTCGGAAGAGAAGAAGAACTGATGCGTTTGCCGCGTCTCCAACGTGGAAGCCGCGTGTCAGTCTGCTCCCTGACCCGTCAGTTGGGTGTAGGTGAGGCGACGGCCCACGATCTGGCTCATTGCGAGGGTAAAGCGATCCTCGTCTGTGAGGGGATTGTCTCTCGTAGCGCGGTTGTTGAACCGAAACACCTGTTCCGAAACGTAACGATCAAGGTGGAACGGTTCCACGGCAACATAAGTTCCCTTGAGGCCGCGTTTCAGGAGGCTCCAGAAGTTCTCAATCCCTTGGGTGTGAACCTGCCCGCGAACATATTCTTCAAGGTGGTTGACTGTATCGTGGATGAAATCGCGCTCCGCAAGATTGTAGTAGCCTTGTGCAGAGTCCGTATAAACTCTCGATTTCTTCTCAACGTTCGCCAGGATCAAATTCTGCAATGTCTCGCGGTCTGTATTAGGAATTACCTTGGCACGAACTCGCCGCGTCTCGCGGTCGCGCATTCCCATAACAATCGCCTTGATCTTTGCCCCTCCAGAAGTTGGCTGTCCAAAATACTTCGCCCGGACTGCCGAACGGTGCATGTTCTTAACTTTGCCGCCGACAAATGTCTCATCGACCTCAACCGGACCTCCCTCTGGTCCACCGAATTTAACAACCGATCCGTCTTTCATCGCTTCACGGATTCTGTGAAGCATGAACCACGCGGTTTTCTGAGTGACGCCGATGGCACGGTGAATCTCGTAACTGGAGACGCCGTTCTTGCAGTTGCAAATCATCCAGACCGCCGCCATCCACTTGTCCAGACCTATAGGGGAATCCTCGAAAATCGTGCCAACCTTGACCGTGAATTGCTTCTTGCAGCCGTTACAGAACCACAGCTTGCGGGTCTTCACAAACGAGTTGGAATCCGATCCGCAGCGCGGGCACGTAACCTTGTCATCCGGCCAGCGAAGGAACTTGGCGTAGTCAAAAGCGCGGTCCGAATCCGCGAAGTAAGCTATTGCTTGGGAAAGAGTTATCGGCTTTTTCATTTCTCTGACCTCTCATCTGAAGACAGCATATCGCAAATCGGCGTGTGTGTCAAGTATATTATTGCCGCAATTCCTCTCGCGCACACTGCAGATTAATTCCACCAACTCCCTACACTCAGAAATAGACAGAGCGGTCTCCTTTCTCGGGCGGCCTGGGAGTGCCGATTGGGCAAGATCGGCACTCCCGGGCCGTCCGCTTTTTGAGGAATTGCACCAAAAACGGTGCGAAACCCCGGATAAATCGCCCGTAACCCCTTATCTTCGACTATTTTACAAAATAACCCGTTTCGAATCAGCGGGCTGGACGAAATGATCAAGGGGCAAATCGCTGACAGGAAATCCCTTAACCCCAAAAGGGGGGATGGGGGGAGGGTTAACTAAAATGGGTAATAATTTACTTGACTCGCCCACTGAATTCTGATACTGTTGATTTCGGTGATATTTATGAGACGCGAACCGCTTTCCCTTCAAGAAGCAATCGAATGGTTTGGAAAACCCGAAAACTGCGTCCGCTATCTTGCGGATCGGCGCTGGCCGGATGGTGCGGTGGCGTGCCCGAACTGTGGCTCTAGTAGCGTCAGCTATAACCCGGAGCGGCGGACATGGAAGTGTTCTAGCCACCATTCCAAGCGCGAATTCTCCATCAAGGTTGGAACAATCATGGAGGATTCCCCGATTCCGTTGAACAAGTGGCTGACAACTATGTGGCTCGTGACTAACTGCAAAAACGGGATCAGCAGTTACGAGATTGCCCGCGATGTGAAGGTTACTCAGAAATCGGCGTGGTTCATGCTCCACCGGATTCGGCTGGCGATGCAGGACGAGAATTTCGGCAGCAAATTGCGCGGCGAAGTAGAGGCTGATGAAACATTCATCGGCGGCAAAGCCCGCAACATGCACAAAAGCGTTTACGAGCGCCGGATCACAGGGCAGGGGCAGAGCTTTCGCGACAAGACGGTCGTTATGGGAATCCTTGAACGCGGTGGCACGATTCGGACCCAAGTGATCGCAGATCGCCAAAAGCACACTTTGCAGCCAATCGTTCGCAAGCACGTTGAACAGGGCTCTGCTCTCTATACCGACGAAATGGGCGGATACAAGGGACTGGATAAGGATTACGTTCACCAGATCATCGACCACGCAAACAAGTATGTCGATGGCCGGATTCACACGAACGGCCTGGAGAATTTCTGGTCTTTGCTCAAGCGCGGATTGTCGGGAACCTATGTTGCCGTGGAACCGTTTCATCTGTTCCGTTACCTCGATGAGCAAGTATTTCGTTACACGAACCGTGCAACCCGAGAGAAGAAGATCACCGATTCTGACCGTTTCGACAAGGTAGTGCGCCAGATCGTAGGCAAGCGTCTCACCTTTGCCGAACTGACGGGCAAGGTGGGAGCCGCCGAGGCTTTCTAATCCATCGCGGTTGAAACGGGGGAGGCGTCCGAAGTTTTAGGGCGTCTCCCCCTTGGTTTTTGCCCCGCACGTTGGCGCTTCCATTCCTCTTCGCGGCGCTTCAATTCTTCACGCGAGACAGAAAGGACCTTGCGCACGGTTGCGTCGAATTTCTTAAATTCCGAAGCCATCTTTGTTTTCACCTTCGTGGTTTATTAGCTGGTAGGTGCCCCTTGCAATCATGCGCAGAAGGTCCTCGGTGTATATATGCGAGTGGTGTACGCCAGCCACCGTCAAATGTGGATAAAGAGAGTGGGGTATCTGATCGAGTCGTTCTTCATCCTGGACATCATCTACCTTGAATCGGCGACAGACAAATGCCACCAAATCAGCAGCTTGAAGCCCTGGGTATATAGCATCATCGCAAAATGTGATCTGACGTACTCGCTCGCTAACTTTCCTAAAGCGCTGATCTGAATGAGTCCGAAGCGTGGTCAGCATGTCGTAATAGCTCTTGGCATGTTCGGGATCATCATCGAGAACCACACCAATGGGAGCGCACCTATCTATGGTCTCGATGTTTTCGATACTCCTCATCAGAACGTTGTGAAAAGCGAAAACGTTTGAGTCGCTCCACACTAGGTCGCAGCCAGCCTCTCCCTGAATCTTCCGATAAGCGTTGGCGTCAACAAGAGTTGTGACGCATACAAGGCTTGATCTGTGGATTATCATTGCCAATTCTTCGAGAAACTGGTTCCGCCTGCTTTCCCAAAGAGTTCCCCATTCGTGCTTTTTCTTTTTCCATGCATCGTCCCTCTTCTCCTCTTCGTCTCTCTTCAATGAAGCCATGATCCGAGACATATGCACGGGAGGAATGCGCCACTTAAATAAGCAAGAGTTCCACTCGAAGGAAACCCGATTCCACTCTGCCGCCGATGCCACAAATCCACCGAGACAGGTGTAATCCGATTTCCCAGACAGTTTCCCGCTTTCGTCTAGATATACGTGGAATACAGCCATCCACTCTCCAACATTCGCAGGCTCTGGGAATGGCGAGGATTCGCTCATCCAGCCTAGATCACAATAGGGCACTTGCACGACGAAATCTCCATTTCATCGGCAAAATCGACTCTATGCCTAGGGGCGAGTCAAGTCAATTATTGCCTCAATAAGTTAAGTCAGGTAATCATGTACATAGTCACCACTCTGTTGATTACTTGTGCAATTACCTAAGATTCCTTGCTATTTATCGATTAAACACCTTACATTCGCTCCGTGAGCAGTTCTGGGGGAGGGCTGCTCTAGCGCCCGAGATCCAAAGCGGATCCGGGCGCTTC
>Ga0209517_10009968_pt1 | contig 10691 bp, 3 predicted proteins | sample PeaSoiMetSII2010_FD_187695 | JGI IMG/M metagenome (GOLD analysis project Ga0209517, IMG submission 187695) | Peat soil microbial communities from Weissenstadt, Germany - SII-2010 (SPAdes) (version 2) | ecosystem: Environmental > Terrestrial > Soil > Wetlands > Peat | place: Germany: Weissenstadt... | reverse complement strand
GGCGTAGGCCTTGACGTCGTCTTCGCTGATGCGGCCACCGGGACCCGTGCCCTTCACGTCGTAAATGTCCACACCAACTTCGCGAGCCAGCCGCCGCACATGCGGCGCCGCGGGAATAGGCTGACGCTGTTCGGTGCCCGCGACTTTGCCCAGTTGCACGGGCATGCTGAATACCGGCGCCGACGGCTGCGGCTGATCGGGCGGCAGAGCCTGTTCTTCGGTTTTGCCCTCGGCGCGAATCGCAGCTTGAAATGCGAGGCGCGCACCGGTCTGTCCGGAAACGTGCTCCACAGGCGTGTTGCGGGCGCGAGCCGGTTCGGATTGTGCGGGCGCTCCGCCTTCGAGAGTGAAAATCACCTGGCCGACTTTGATCTTCTCGCGCTCCTGGACCTTAACCTCTTTGACGATGCCGCTCACCGAGGAAGGCACTTCGACGACGGCCTTGTCCGTTTCCAGTTCCATGACCGGCTGACCTTCGGAAACCCTGGCGCCGGGCGCGATCATCAGGCGCACGAGATCGCCCTGAGAGATGTTTTCGCCGAGTTCGGGGAGCCGGAATTCGCCCGGGCTGGTGGCTGGCGCAGAAGTGCTGCTCGGAGTGGGGGCTGCGAAGGATGGTGCTGGCGACGCGAGCGCTTGCGGAACTGCGGGCGGATCTGGTGGAACGGGCACGGGCGCTACTGCAGCGGCTCGCGTGGCGGACTGAGCGAGGGTCTTTGCCTCCGCTCCATCCACTCCATCTACGGTGAAAATCACCTGCCCGACTTTGATCTTCTCGCCTTCCTTAACGCGAATCTCCTGCACGGTGCCGCTCACCGACGAAGGCACTTCGACGACGGCCTTGTCGGTTTCGATCTCCATCACGGATTGCCCGGGGCTGACCGTGGCGCCCGGGGCGACCATCAGGCGTACAAGGTCGCCTTGTTCGATGTTTTCTCCCAGCTCGGGAAGTTTGAATTCGATCAATTGAGTCATAGTGCGATTGAGTCATTGAGCGATTGAAAATCACGGTTCGCCAGGGAGTGCAATCGCTCAATCACCGGATCACTCAATGGCTCGATTCCTTTAGCTCACTGCCGGGTTCGGCTTCTCCGCATTAATTTCCAATTCCTGAATCACGCGCTGCACGACGTCTGCGCCGATCTTTTTCTCTCGCGCCAATGCTCCCAGAGTGGCGAGCACGATGTGCTTGGCGTCCACTTCGAAAAAGTCGCGCAAGGCTGAGCGGTTTTCGCTGCGGCCGAAGCCGTCGGTCCCGAGCGACACGAGTTGCCCGGGTACCCACTTGGCCAGGCTCTCCGGCAACACCTTCATATAATCTGACGCGGCGATGAACGGCCCGGGCGCATCCTTCAAGGTCGCGGTGACATAGGGAACCTTCGCCGGTTTGGCGGGATGCAGCATGTTCCACCGTTCGCAATCGTTCGCGTCGCGATAGAGTTGTTTGTAGCTGGTGACGCTCCAGACATCGGCAGCAACGCCATACTTTTCTTCCAGAATTTTCTGCGCCTTCAATACTTCGTACATGATCGTGCCGCTGCCCAGAAGTTGCGCGCGCAGCGGGGCGTCGCTCTTGGCCGAGGCCTTGAACCGGTACAAACCTTTCAGCACGCCCTCGCGAACATTGCCATCCGCAGGCATTCCGGGCATCGGCAAAGGCTCGTTGGTGACGGTCAAGTAATAGAAGATCGACTCCTGATCCACGTACATGCGCCGGATGCCGTCCTGAATAATGATGGCGATCTCGTAGGCGAATGCCGGATCGTAGGCCAGGACGTTAGGCACGGGAAGCGCGAGCACGTGGCTGTGGCCGTCCTGGTGCTGCAGGCCTTCCCCGGCGAGCGTGGTGCGGCCGGCAGTGCCGCCGACCAGGAATCCGCGGCAACGCATGTCGCCGGCAGCCCAGATGAGGTCGCCGATGCGCTGGAATCCGAACATGGAGTAATAAATGAAGAAGGGAATCGTGTTGATCCCGTGGTTCGCATACGCCGTGCCGGCGGCGATGAACGAGCACATCGATCCGGCCTCGGTGATTCCTTCCTCGAGAATCTGCCCGTTCTTGGCTTCCTTGTAGTAGAGAAGCGTGTCCATATCCACGGGCTCGTAATTCTGGCCCACATTGGAATAAATCCCTACCTGGCGGAAGAGCGCTTCCATGCCGAAGGTGCGCGCCTCGTCGGGAACGATGGGCACGATGAACTTGCCAAGTTCCGGATCGCGCAGCAGCTTGGCCAGCAACCGCACGAAAACCATGGTGGTGGAAACCTCGCGGCCGTCGGTGCCTTTGTGGAATTCCTCGAAATGCGAATCGGGAAAGGGTTTCATCGGCAGAGCGCGCACTTTGCGGGTCGGCATGTATCCACCCAGTTGCTGGCGGCGCGCCTGCATGTACTTGATCTCGGCGCTGTCGTCGGACGGGCGGTAGAACGGAGCCTCGTGCAACTCGTCGTCGGGGATGGGAATGCCGAAACGCGAGCGGAACATCTGCAGTTCGTCGTCGTTCAACTTCTTCTGCTGGTGCGTGATGTTCTTGCCTTCGCCCGCTTCGCCCAGGCCGTAGCCCTTGATGGTCTTGGCAAGAATGATGGTGGGCTGGCCGGTGTGATCCACCGCCGCGCGGTAGGCCGCATGAACCTTGATGGGATCATGCCCGCCCAGGCGCATGCGCGCCAGTTGTTCGTCGGAGAGATGCTCGACCATCTTGAGCAGGCGCGGATCGCTGCCGAAAAGGTTCTGGCGGAAGTAGGCGCCGCTCTCCACGAAATACTTCTGGTATTGGCCGTCGCTGATCTCGCCCAGACGACGGACCAGCAAGCCGTCGCGGTCGTTCTGAATGAGGCTGTCCCAGTCGGTACCCCAGATGCACTTGATGACGTTCCAGCCGGCGCCGCGGAAAATGGCTTCCAGTTCCTGGATGATTTTTCCGTTGCCGCGAACCGGGCCGTCGAGCCGCTGCAGGTTGCAGTTCACGACGAAGATCAGGTTGTCGAGCTTTTCGCGCGAGGCCAGAGTGATGGAGCCGAGCGATTCCGGTTCGTCCATTTCGCCGTCACCCAGAAACGCCCAGACCTTGCCGCCCGTGGACTGCTTCAGCCCGCGGTGCTCCAGGTACTTGATGAAGCGTGCGTGGTAGATCGCCTGAATTGGGCCCAGGCCCATGGAAACCGTGGGAAACTCCCAGAAATCGGGCATCAGCCATGGATGCGGATAGGAACTGAGTCCGCCGCCCGGCTTCAATTCGCGGCGGAAATTCTGCAGCTTCTCTTTGGAAATGCGGCCTTCGAGATAAGCGCGGGCATACATTCCCGGCGCGGCATGGCCCTGGAAATAAACCACGTCCCGGTCGCCGTTTTCCGTTTGGGCCCGCAGAAAGTGATTGAACGCGACTTCATACAACGTGGCGGCGGAGGCGTAAGTCGAGATGTGGCCGCCGATGCCTTCCTGAATCTTGTTGGCGCGGACGACCATGGCCAGTGCGTTCCAGCGCACCAGACTCTTGATGCGGCGCTCCATCTCCTGGCTGCCGGGGAAGGGAGGCTGCTGGCGCGAAGGAATCGTATTCTGGTAAGGCGTGGTGGCCGAGAAAGGCAGGTTGATACCGGCTTCGCGCCGGGCGTGCAGGGCCAACTGCTGCAGCAGGCGGCCAGCCCGGTTGGGGCCGCTTTTTTCCAGAACATAGTCCAGGGAATCCACCCATTCCCTGGTTTCTAAAACCTCTGAGCCGTCAGTTTCCGTCTGAGCCACGTCTGGTTTCTCCATCGCGCAATGCGCAATACTTCATCATAAAGCAATCGTGAAGATTTTTGCTGGCGGGGCGGGAAACGGTGGACGGTAAGCCTGTTTCCGAGTTTGACCACCACGGGGAGTTGCCGCCCTACGCATGGCAGCGCCCTGGCGGCAGCACGTGGCCGAGGATTGCCGGAGTCTTCTTAGTCATTCCTTGCCGTCGGATACGAACAGGCTCGACACCTGATCGAAGGCAGTGTATGCATGCGAGCGCAGGTCGTCGGTGACGAAGATTTCTCTTAGGGAGAGGAGCCCGGCGCGGTCCGCCGGCGCGAACTCTTTGAAGAGCGTCCGGCGCCCGAATGTTCACGGCGACCTTTGGTCTTGGTGCGAACAAACGCCAGCCCCAGCATGGCGAGAAAAATGATCAGCAGGCCGGTGGAGGCGGCGCCGATGCTCTGCCCGCGCTTCGGCAGGATGGACAAGCGGCCATAGACGAATTCGATGTGCACCCAGTAAACCAGCAGCGACGCCTGGCCTAGTTGGATGAGCGGGCTGAATCTCCACTGCCCCACGCCCCATTTTCCAACAACCCAGCGGCACCAGGCGTAGCTCGCGGTCAGAATCATCATCAGCATGCCCAGGCGAATCAGGAAAAAGTTGGGGCTGGTGTGCCAGAAATCGTAAACGGGATACAGTTGGCGCGGCTGGGCGTCGAGCCAGCGGGCGAGTTCGACCAGGACAAAACCCACACCGCCCAGTGACAGAAAGACCGTCGTTTCGCGGCCCTTCGCGGCGGGGCTTTGCAGAATGAATCCCACGGCGAGGCCGGCGAAGGCGAAAGCGGTCCAGGGGAAGACGGGGAACATCCAGGCCTGCGGCGTCCCCAGGTTGTGAACGCCGTTGATATAGGACTCGAGCGGCCAGGGAAGAAAGCGCGGGCGCCAGACGGTCCAGAGCAGTGGAGTAAGGAGAGAAATCAGCAAGGCGGTGGCGGAAGCCGCAAGCGTAAGGACCAGCGTATCCCACCCTTGCCGCAAAGAACGCGGCAAGGATGGGGCACCTGCACCCGGCTTTGCGCGGGCGAGAGCGCCCACGCCACGCAGAACGATCCAGCAGACCACGCCCATCAGCATCATGGAAACACCGATGGTGTTGAGGATGTCCACGCGGAGCAGGTCGCTTTTCGGGGCCCAGCCCCAGGCGAGAACGTACTCCTGCAGGCGGAGAAGCAGGCCGAAAGCGAAGATTTCCGCGCCCCGGCGGATGGTGCTGCGGGCGATCTGGCCGGGCGGGAGATTCTTCTGCCGGAGCTTTTCCGTCACCAGGGCGAAGGAGATTCCCGCCAGGAAAAGGAAGAGCGGCGCGGGGAAAGTTCCGCCCAGCTGCGAGTACATGAAAAAGCGGCTGCGGCGAGCCGCGGGGCTGAGCCAGGAGTCATAGCAGTGGGTCTGGAACATGAGCAGGCAGGCCAGGCCGCGCATCCAGTCAATGTAGGCGAGGCGGGGCTTTCCGGCGGGGGGCGGCGGCATGGTTGGCCGATGGAGAAGTAGCAGTGGCAGTATACGGCAGCCCGCCGGATTGTGGGCCGTGCGAATCCGGCAGGATGTGCTTCGGTTGGCCTGCTAAGGGACTCGTTGTTTCTCGGAACAAGCCCACCATGGCGGAAATGACGGTTTTTGCCGCAACGTTTGTTAACTTTCTGCTTACCGTACAACCTTCCGCCTAACTTCCTTGATCAGAAGGGGAATAAGCCGTATAACCTTAAGCACAGCAGGTACCCGATCTGCCCGGAGTCTCTATGCGAATCGTGAAGTTGGTTTTGCTTGCCCTGGTCATCGTCACTTTATCCTCCAGCCTGAGTTTTGCCGCGACGCCGGACCGCATCCCCGGCGCCATTGATTCCACCAACATGGTCGAACTGAGGGGCCATGTTTCCCCATTGGCGCGGCCGGAATCTGATCTGGGGCAGGTCGAGTCCTCCCGGACCATGCACGTCATGATGTTGTTTACGCCCACGGCCACGCAGCAGCGGGCGATCAACAAACTGCTGGCGGAGCTGCAGGACCGCAAGTCGCCCAACTTTCATAAGTGGCTGACGCCGGAACAGTGGGGCGAGCGCTTCGGCCTAGGCCAGGGAGACCTGGATAAGATCAGCGCGTGGCTCGAGGGACAGGGCTTCACGACCACCTATGTGGCCAACGGCCGGGGTTATCTTTCGTTCGACGGCAATGCGTCCCAGGTAGAGAGCGCGTTCCAGACGGAAATCCACTATTACAACGTGGACGGAAAGATGCACTTCGCGAACGCGACGCCGCCGCGCATCCCTGCCGCCTTGAGTGGGATCGTCGGGGGCTTCCGCGGATTGCACGATTTCTTCCCAAAGCCGATGTTCAAAAAGCCTGCCTACACCCTCCAGGTTGGCTCAAACTACTACCATTTTCTCGCTCCCGGCGACATCGCCACTATTTACGACATCACTCCGCTCTACAAGCAGTCCCCGGTCATTGATGGGAGCGGCCAGAAGGTGGTCATCGCCGGCCAAACCGACGTATATCTGGCCGACCTGCATAACTTCCGTACTGCCTTCGGGCTTTCGGACATTACCGGCTGCACCACATCGAGCGGAGTCATCAAGGCTGGAACCTGCAGCTCCGGCAACTTCCAAATGGTTGTCCCAACCGGGCACCAAGACCCCGGGTTGAGCCCCGGAGACCTGGGGGAGTCGGATCTCGACATTGAATGGGTCGGTTCGGTGGCCCGCGGTGCGCAGATCATCTTTGTCACCTCGGGAAACGGCGTGGACGACAGCCTGACTTTCGCCATCGATAAGAACCTTGCGCCCGTGATCAGCCTCAGTTACGGAGCGTGCGAAGCCCTCAATACCGCGCCCACGCCGGCGGTCGCGGATGCGATCTATCTGCAGGCTGCAGGCGAGGGGATTTCGTTCTTTGCTGCCACGGGAGACGCCGCGGCGGCTGAATGTGACGGCGACCTTGGGACGTATCCGGCCCAGCTTGGATTGTCGGTGAGTTATCCGGCCAGCAGTCCCGAAGTCACGGCCGTCGGGGGCACCGAGTTCGATGAAGGAGGCGGTACCTATTGGGGCACGACGAACGGATCGGACGGCGGTTCAGTACTTCCCAACGGACCACACAACGGCTACATCCCGGAGACCGCCTGGAACGACAGCGCGTTGGCAGGCGGCTTTGACGGCACTGGCGGAGGACCGAGCAACTGCGCCATCGGGAATGGGACGACCAACGTGGGCGGATTCGGCTTCGAGATCTGCAATGCCCCGCCCAGCGGGGGCTTTCCCAAGCCGACGTGGCAGACCGGGATCACGCCAGCGGATGGCGTGCGGGACATACCCGACATCTCTTTCTCCGCTTCCAATGCAAATGATGCCTATATCGTTTGCGTTCCGGAGTCCGAACTCCTTGGCAACGGCATCTCCACCAGCACCTGCGCCAATGGCATCAACAGAGCCTTGACGGATTTCCAATTCCCCTCGGCCTTTGGCGGGACCTCCGCCTCGACTCCAGTGGCCGCGGGCATGACGGTGCTGTTGAATCAGTATCTGGGAACGGCGGGCACTCTGGGCACCATTAACCAGCAGCTCTATACCGTCATCTACAAAAACAACCCAACCGTGTTCCATGACATTGTCGGTGGGACCAACTCGGTCACGGGCGGTACGTCCGACAACATCGTGCCGTGCACTAAGAACCAGCCCAGCTTTGAACCGTCCGCACTGCAATGCCCCTCTACAGCCCCGTTCACGATGGGCTACTCGGCAAAGACCGGCTATGACCTGGTCACCGGGCTTGGATCGGTGGACATAGACGCGCTGGCCAAAGCGTGGTTGGCGACGCTCGCGGGATTCACTACGACCGCAGGGCCGTTGGCGAGCGTCTCCGCCGGCAATAGCACCACCAGCACCATCACGATTACGCCCGCGAACGGCTTTACGGGAACGGTGAGCTTCACGTGCCAGGGTTTGCCGACGGGGGCGAGCTGCGGCTTCAGTCCTCTCACCGTGCCGAATAGTGGAAACTGGACCACGACGATGACGATCGGTACGCTGGTCAGCACAGCGCCTACCACCGGCACCAACGTGACGGTCACCGGAACGTCGGGCGCACAGTCGAGTTTCACTACCGTGGACCTGGTGGTGACCGCGACCACGCAGAGCTTCACCCTGCAGGCACAGAATCCGACGTACCAGGTGACGCAAGGGCAGAGCGTTACGGCGACGGTCAACCTTACTGCGAGTGGCGGCTTCAACACTCCGGTGACTTACACCTGCAGTGAACCGGCAGACCTGAACGAGTCCATGTGCACGGGACCGTCGGGCGCCATCCCCGCTACAACGCCGGCCAGCTTCCTGATCACGACCACGGCAGCGACCACCAGGCTGCAGCGCCCGTTTGACCGGGGCACGCGGATCTTCTATGCCGCGCTGCTGCCCGGACTGCTGGGGATCGTGTTCACGTTCAGCTCGCGCAAGCGCTCGCTTAGAGGTATGCGGATGCTGGGGCTGATCATGGTGCTGGGATTCTCGACGCTGTGGCTGGGATCCTGCGGTAGCAGCAACAGCAGCACCAAGAACCCGGGAACGGCTCTGGGGTCCCATACGGTCACCATCAACGCCACTACCGGAGGTGCGAATCCGGTGACCGGGACCACCACCTTCGTCGTGAACGTTGTGCAGTAGATACTGGCCGGGAGGAGAATCAGCGGCGCTCCGCTCACGCGGAGCGCCTTTTCTTTCCATGGATCTCGCCTTCCGTATCCGTCCGGGGACTGGGTAGATGCTTTGCGAAGCCTCGCGACCAGACCGGGAAGGGCACGACCCTTCGGCTCCGCTCAGGGCCGGCTTTCTAGTCGTGCCGCAACGAGCCGACAAAGAGTGTGGCTTTAGCCACTGAGGTTCGCTGGCGAGAGCACACCCCAGCGGCTGAAGCCGCATCTTACGAGGACCTCCTTCGGCACGAGTGGAACTCGTGCCCTTCCCGATTTGTCACTCCCGAAAATGACATGCAGGTGCCCCACCCTTCTCGCGCTTTTGCGAGAGGGTGGGTAACGGGGATCGTCGGCGCAGTCGAAAACCCCCGCCCTGTCTCTCTAAAGAACGGAGAGACAAGGACGGGGCACCCTCCGCGGTTTGAGTTGGAGTGAAAGGCTGCAGCCCCCTCCTTTGCTTTTCCCATCCCATCTGCGAAACTGACCCTGGGCCACTGATCACTAGCCACTGATCGCTGGTCACTGCTCATGGGTAAAATTCACGTTCTTTCCGAAGCCGTTGCCAATAAAATCGCCGCCGGCGAGGTGGTCGAGCGGCCTGCCTCGGTGGTGAAGGAGTTGTTGGAGAACGCGCTCGACGCGGGAGCGACGCGGATCAAGATCAGCGTCGAGGCCGGCGGGAAGAAGCTCATCCAGATCACCGACAACGGATGCGGCATGGTGCGCGACGATGCCATGCTGGCGTTTGAGCGGCATGCGACTTCCAAGATCAAAGATGCCGAAGACCTGTTGAGCGTGGCGACGCTCGGATTTCGCGGAGAAGCCCTGCCCTCGATTGCGTCGGTGTCGCGGCTGCGGCTGGAAACGCGCGCGGCCGATCCGGGGGAGAAAGACGCGGCCGGCACGGTCATTGAAATCAACGGCGGAAGGATTGCGCGGGTGGAAGAAGCGGGGCTGCCGCCGGGGACGTCGATCACGGTGCGCGATTTGTTTTTCAATACTCCGGCGCGCAAGAAATTCCTGAAGTCCGAATCCACCGAGTTGTCGCATATCGCGTCGCTGGTGACGCATTACGCGCTGGCGCATCCCGACAAACATTTCGAGCTGCATTCGGCCACCAATGCCATGCTGGTCGCGCCTCCGGTGGCGGGATCGAGCGAGCGCGTATACCAGGTGTTCGGCAAAGAGACGCTCGATCAGTTGATTCCAGTAGCCGCGCGGCAGGGGTTGGAGCGCATCGGGTTGCCGCAGCCTCCTCCGTGGCGGCGAAAGGAAGAAGACGAGGAATCCGCGTCCAAAGATCCGGGCGAGATGCGGGCTCACGGATTCGTTTCGAAGCCCGAGATTCAGAAGCTGAACCGCAACTCGATTTTTGTGTTTGTGAACGGGCGGCTGATTCGTGACCGGCTGGTACAGCACGCGCTGACCGAGGCGTATCGAAACATCATTCCGCCCACGGTGTATCCGGTCGTTCTGCTGTTTCTGGAATTGCCGGCGGGCGAGGTGGACGTGAATGTGCACCCATCAAAAACGGAGGTGCGTTTTCGCCAGCAGAGTGTGATGCACGACTTTGTGCGCGATTCCGTGCGGGCAGCGCTGATGAAAGCGCGTCCGGTGCCGCAATTTATGACGGAGATGCGAGCCCACGCAACGGCCAGTCAGGCGCTCACGCCGGGAGCGCTGACGCCCGGAGCGGACTGGGAGCCGTCATCGGGTGCGGCTTCTGGCGCAGACGCTCCCGAGTTCCCACGTCTCGCAGAGAACGCGAGACCCTTCGACAAGCTCAGGGCAGGCTATGGGGCACCCGCGGATTTTCCGGCTACGGGCGGATTCGCACTGCATGCGCCTGTGCAACCGCCGATTTCACAGCGGTTTCAGTTCGAGGGCGGCATCGCGGTCGAGGCCAATGCGGCGATCCCGGTGGCGCGAGGACTGGAGAATCTTCCGATCGCGCCGGACCTGGCAGCCGCAGCGCGGGGAATCGAAGCCGTTCCCGATCATGGCTGCGCTCCGGCGCTGGACGTCGGCGAAGAGGAACCGACCCTGGCGTCGCTCGGCACTCTGAAACCGCTGGGACAGATTCGCAATTCGTTCATCCTGGCGGTGAATGAAGATGGATTGTGGATTGTTGATCAACACGTGGCTCACGAACGCGTGCTGTTTGAGCGGGTGCTGAAGCAGCGGGCGGCGCAGAAAGTCGAGAGCCAGCGGCTATTGAT
>Ga0209517_10009966_pt1 | contig 10691 bp, 2 predicted proteins | sample PeaSoiMetSII2010_FD_187695 | JGI IMG/M metagenome (GOLD analysis project Ga0209517, IMG submission 187695) | Peat soil microbial communities from Weissenstadt, Germany - SII-2010 (SPAdes) (version 2) | ecosystem: Environmental > Terrestrial > Soil > Wetlands > Peat | place: Germany: Weissenstadt... | reverse complement strand
ACCTTTACCGGCCCGAGAGCGCGGCTAAGCCCAGTCCACGTGCCGACCATACGCATCTGGATCGAAGTCCATTCATCAAAGTTTGGTGCACACCAAGTTGGGAAATGGCCAGTTGCACCACAGGCTGTTAAGGATGACCGCCGTTTCCAGACCGTAGAGAAAAATTTCCACTTTGAGAGTGAAAGGGTGAATGCCGCAATTCAAGAGATACAGGGCTTAGATAATGAGCGTCGCCTCAAGCACGTCGCCTTTGCAAAAGACTGTCTTATTCAAAATGCTCGTGTCAGCAACTTGTTTCCTCCTGTGCTTATCGCCGCGCGTAAGGAGCTGGAGCTTTCAATAAGCCTTGATAGATACACTGAGATTTTGAACGACGCCCGCCGGAAAGCTGAAGCGCACGCCAACGAGTATTTAGAGCAAATTTCGTCTTTTAATCAAACAACACCGGCTAACCCACCTGCCCCTTTAAAAAGCGGTCTCTAAAAGGGTACGTTTTGCAACACTTCGGGATCCGCTGAAAATGCGCTCATTCGTTTCAAAAACCAGCCGCAGAATGAGGGGATGAGCGACCCAAGGGAACACCCCGCAGGGGCTATTCCGTTTGCTCTCTCGACAACGACGACCCCTTTTGTCGATTCTCCGAGATATTCTTTGCCGCTCGGCGCGGGCCTCTGAAGCCTCCGGCAAGGTAAACTTCCCCACAAGAGGAAATCGACTCTATGGACCGTCGCGAACTCATTCAAACCGGAGCCGCAGCCGCTGCCGGCCTCACCCTGCTCAAGCCGGCCACCGCCTTCGGCTACGCCGCCAACTCCGCCATCCGCCACGGCCTGCTCGGCTGCGGCAACCGTGGCAGCTCGGTGGCCGAATCCTTCTCGCGGAATACCTCCGCGCAGGTCGTCGCCATCGCCGATCTTTTCCCGGACAACCTTGCCGCCGGCCGCAGCCGCTTTGACAAGATCAACGCCGATCTCGGCCGCGCGCCCATTGACGCGAAGCTCCTCTTCCACGGCCCGCACGCCTTCGAGCAGCTGGCCGCCTCGGCTGACGTGGACCTGATCCAGATCTCCACTCCGCCGTTCTTCCACGTCCAGCATCTTGAGGCCGCGGTCGCCGCGGGCAAGCACGTTTACTGCGAAAAACCGGTCGGCATCGACGTCCGCCAGGCGAAGCAGGCGCTTGAAATCGCCAAACGCGTCAAGCCCACGCAGAGCGTCGATGTGGGATTCCAATGCCGCAACGCGCCGCCACTGGCCGCCGCCGAGGAACGGATCAAGGCCGGCGCGCTGGGCAAGATCGCCACCGTCACGGCCAACTACAACGCCCCGGCATCGACCGAAAAGAACCGCCCCGGCGCATCGCCCGACGAGTATCGGCTGCGCAACTGGCTCTGGGATCGCGCCCTCTCCGGCGACATCCTGGTCGAGCAGAACATTCACATCGTCGATCTCTGCAACTGGCTGCTCGGCGCCCGCCCGCTCAAGGCCACGGCCACCGGAGGCCGCAACATCCTCACCCACTCCGGCGACTGCTGGGACAACTACCAGGTCGACTTCACCTACCCCGGCGACGTTCACTTCTCGTTCTCCTCCACGCAGTTCGGCAGCGACGGCGTCTTCGACGCCGGTCTCAAGCTGTTCGGCGCAGACGGCTCCGCAACCGTTGCCTACTCCGGCCCGGTGCAGATTACGGGCAAGCAGGCATGGGTGTTTGAGGACTCGGCTTCGACCACGCCGGGTTCCGGCAAGTTCGCCGCCAACGGCGCCTTCAGCGATAACCTGGCCTTCGCCGATCGCGAGAAGGAGCGCACCTTCATCGACAGCATCACCTCCGGCAATTGCCACAACCAGATTGCCGCCGGCGTGGAGACCGCTCTCAGCTGCATGCTGGGCCGCATGGCCGGCCTCCAGCGCCGCGAAGTCACCTGGGAAGATCTGCTGGCCCACGGCGAAACCTACCAGCTCGGCATGAGCATGGACCAGTTCGCTTGAAGCACCCGAGCCCCTGGCCGGCATTGCCGGCCCGCGGAGCGGGTACTAACTTGCTGAGTTCATTCCTGAAATCCCCGCCCATGTCCATTTGCTTGGTTCAACTTCCGGCCCAGCCAGAACCTTGTCTCCTATCGGGAAACCGAAAAAGGACCCTTTGGATCGATTTCTCTCAGCGCATTTGCAGATGATTTCGCTCCTGCGGCGCACAATGGTTGTAAAGAGGAAAAGCCATGGAGAACTGGTCAGCCGCCGGGTTGCGAACCCATCGGAAGACCTCTCTTGGAGAGTCTCTTCGCCGTCCATTCCCCCACCCCGTACCCCCCCCCCACTTTCGTCCCAACCCCATGAAAACAGGGCTGTTACATCAAAAATGACTTCTTGAGCCTATGAAAACAAAGGGCTTACAGCTTTTTCACTTTTTCCCGTTTTCCAAAACAAAGGACTTACGGGCTGCATGATCGTGGAAATCGCCGGTTTTCGGCGCGTTTGCCTCCCACGTTGAGGCTCCGCTTGCCCCAGCAGGATTGACATTCAACCTCTCGAATTGCCGTAGGGGCAGCGAGTGGCATAGCGAATTGCAGGTCTGGTCTGCGAATTGACCAAAAAAAAAAGCCCGGCTTGCGCCGGGCCTCACTGTTTCATTCAACGTCGGGCAGCCTGTTATTCGGCCGCCATCTCCTCGGCTTCGCCTTCCTGGCGCATCAGCTCCAGTTCGCGCTCCGCCGCTTCGATCTCCGCGCTCACTTCCTGCTGCACGCGTGCCGCTGCTTCTTCCAGTTCCGGCGAGAGCTGCACGTTGCGGTAGTACTCCAGGCCCGTGCCCGCGGGGATCAAGCGTCCCACGATCACGTTCTCCTTCAGGCCGCGCAGGTTGTCCACCGCGCCGTTGATGCTGGCCTCGGTCAACACGCGCGTCGTCTCCTGGAAGCTGGCCGCCGAGATGAAGCTGTCGGTCGAAAGAGACGCCTTGGTGATGCCCAGCAGCAGCGGACGCCCGATCGCCGGACGGCCTCCATTGTTCAGCACCCGCTCGTTCTCTTCGCGGAAGCGGAACCGGTCCACCTGCTGCTCGAGCAGGAAGTTGGTATCGCCGACCTCGTCGATCCGCACCCAGCGCAGCATCTGCCGCACGATCACTTCGATGTGCTTGTCCGAAATGGCTACGCCCTGCAGACGGTAGACTTCCTGGATTTCGTTCACCAGGTAGCCCTGCAGTTCCTTTTCGCCCAGCACGGCAAGAATGTCGTGCGGGTTCAGCGGGCCGTCCATCAGCGGATCGCCTGCGCGCAGCCGCTCGCCTTCCTGCACGTTGACGTGAATGCCGCGCGGCACCGAGTATTCCTTCTCGTCGCCGTTGTCTGCCGTCACGTAGATTTTGCGCTGACCCTTGGACACTTCGCCGAAGCGAACCGCGCCGTCGATCTCGCTGATGATGGCCGTCTCACGGGGCTTGCGCGCTTCGAACAGTTCCACCACGCGAGGCAGACCGCCTGTGATGTCCTTGGTACGCGTGCTCTCCTTGGGGATCTTCGCCAGCACGTCGCCCGGTCCCACCTCGTCGCCATCCTGAATCATCAGGTGGGCGCCGCGCGGCAGCAGATAGCGCTTGTGGGCCTTGGCGTTCTTCACCACGAAGGCTGGCTGGCGCTTTTCGTCCGGCGAGTCGGCAACCACCCAACGCGAGAGGCCGGTGACTTCGTCGACTTCTTCGTTGAGCGTGATGCCTTCCTGCAGGTCCTTGAACTGCACCGTGCCGCCGATCTCGGTGAGGATCGAGTACGTGTACGGATCCCACTCGGCCAGCAACTGGCCCAGCTTGACGTGCTCGCCGTCCTTCACCTTGAGGCGCGCGCCGTAGACCACCACGTAGCGCTCCTTCTCGCGGCCGCGCTCGTCCTGAATGGCAAGCGAACCAGAGCGGTTCATAGCGACCAGAGTGCCGTCCTTGCTCTCGACGGTGCTGAGGTTAATGAAGCGCACAAAGCCGTTGTTCTTGGCGTCGAGGCGCGATTTGTCCTGCACGCGGCTGGCCGTGCCGCCCACGTGGAAGGTACGCATGGTCAACTGCGTTCCAGGCTCGCCGATGGACTGCGCAGCGATAACGCCGCAGGTCTCGCCCAGTTCCACCATGCGTCCCGAACCCAGGTTGCGCCCGTAGCACAGCGCGCAAACGCCGCGCCGCGATTCACAGGTGAGCACGGAGCGAATCTTCACCTTCTCCACGCCCGCTCCCTGGATCGCCGAAGCAATGTCCTCGTCGATGCCCTGGTTCACATCGACCACCACGTTGCCGTCGTAGTCCTTGATGCGCTCCAGCGACACACGCCCAATGATGCGATCGCGCAGAGGTTCGATGATGTCGCCCGACTCGACGATCGAGCCGACGTAGATCCCTTCCACCGTGCCGCAATCGTACTCGGTCACGATCACGTCCTGCGCCACGTCCACGAGGCGGCGTGTCAGGTAGCCCGAGTCGGCGGTCTTCAACGCCGTATCGGCCAGGCCCTTGCGCGCGCCGTGCGTCGAGATGAAGTATTCCAGCACGGTCAATCCTTCGCGGAAGTTCGCCGTGATGGGCGTCTCAATGACTTCGCCCGAAGGCTTGGCCATCAGTCCGCGCATGCCCGAAAGCTGGCGAATCTGCTGCTTCGAACCGCGGGCGCCGGAGTCGGCCATGATGTAGATCGGGTTCATCGCCCCCTCATCATCGGCGCGCTTCATGTTGCCGAACATCTCGTCCGCAACCTGGTCCGTTACCGCCGACCACATCTGGATGACCTTGTTGGACCGCTCGCCGTTGGTGATGGCGCCGTCCATGTACTGCTTCTGGACCTCGATCACCTTCTTGTCGGCCGCGTCCACGGTGGTGTACTTGCTGTCCGGAATGACCATGTCGTCCAGGCCGACAGAGAGGCCCGAACGCGTGGCGTACTGGAAGCCCAGCGACTTGATGCGGTCCAGCATGCCCACCGTCACTTCAAGGCCCAGGTTCTGGTTGCAATAGTTCACCAGCTGCCCAATGCCCTTCTTCTTCAGCAGGCCATTCACAAACGGCATGCCAGCCGGCAGCGAGTCGTTCAGAATCACGCGGCCCACCGTGGTATTGATGTACTCCTTGTTGAAGTCCACCGCCTCGGTGTGCGTCAGATCCTGGTCGTCGTAGGCCGTGGTCATGTCGAGCACCTTGCCCGTGTAGCGCAGACGGATGGGCGAAAGCGTCTCCACTTCCTTGGCTTCGAGAGCCATCAGAATTTCTTCCGTGTTGGCGAACACGCGCCCCTCGCCCTTGGCGCCCTTCTTGGCCTTGGTCAGGTAGTAGAGACCGAGCACCATGTCCTGCGTGGGCACGGTGATCGGCTGGCCAGAGGCCGGCGACAGAATGTTGTGCGAAGCAAGCATAAGCACACTCGCTTCAATCTGCGCCTCAGGCGACAGCGGAATGTGCACTGCCATCTGGTCGCCATCGAAGTCGGCGTTGAACGCCGTGCAAACCAGCGGGTGAATCTTGATGGCCTTGCCTTCCACCAGCACTGGCTCAAAGGCCTGAATGCCCAAGCGGTGGAGCGTGGGAGCGCGGTTCAGCAGCACAGGGTGGTCCTTGATGACCTCTTCAAGGATGTCCCACACCACCGGCTCCTGCATTTCGACCATTTCCTTGGCCTGCTTAATGGTGGTGCAGTGCCCCGTCTGCTCCAGGCGGTGATAGATGAAGGGCTTGAACAGCTCGAGCGCCATCTTCTTCGGCAATCCGCACTGGTGCAATTTCAATTCAGGCCCGACCACAATAACCGAACGGCCCGAGTAGTCGACGCGCTTGCCGAGCAGGTTCTGGCGGAAACGGCCCTGCTTACCCTTGAGCGTATCCGAGAGAGACTTCAGCGGACGGTTGTTCGCGCCACGAAGCACACGACCCCGGCGGCCATTGTCGAACAGCGCGTCCACGGCTTCCTGCAGCATGCGCTTTTCGTTGCGCACAATCACTTCGGGCGCGTGCAGGTCCATCAGCTTCTTCAACCGGTTGTTCCGGTTGATCACGCGGCGATAGAGATCGTTGAGATCAGAGGTGGCGAAGCGTCCGCCATCCAGCGGCACCAGGGGGCGCAGCTCGGGTGGAATCACCGGCAGCACATCGAGAATCATCCACTGCGGCTTGTTGTCGCTCTTGCGGAATGCTTCCACGACCTTCAGCCGCTTGGCGTACTTGATCTTCTTCTGGACTGAAGTCTCGGTCTTCATCCGCTCGCGCAGCTCAATACCCAGCTCGTCGATCTGCACGCGCTTGAGCAGTTCCTTGATGGCCTCGGCGCCCATCATCGCCTTGAAGCCCGAGGGGCGGAACTGCTGATCGAGTTCGCGGAACTTGGTTTCGTCCTTGATGATCTCGCGTTCCTTCACCGGCGCGTCGCCCGGATCGACCACGACATAGGACTCGAAGTAGAGAATGCTCTCGAGGTCGCGAAGCGAAATGTCGAGCAGGTGGCCGATCCTCGAAGGCAGGCCCTTGAAGAACCATACATGAGAACAAGGAGAAGCCAGCTCGATGTGGCCCATCCTCTCGCGGCGCACCTTGCTCACCGTCACTTCCACGCCGCACTTGTCGCAGATCACTCCACGGTGCTTCATGCGCTTGTATTTGCCGCACAGGCACTCCCAGTCCGTCACCGGTCCAAAGATGCGTGCGCAGAACAGGCCGTCGCGCTCCGGCTTGAAGGTGCGGTAGTTGATGGTCTCTGGCTTGGTTACCTCGCCATGCGACCAGCTGCGAATCTTCTCCGGCGAAGCAAGCATGATGCGGATGGCGTCAAAGTCGGTAATGGGGCTGGTAAGCTCAAACGGGTTCGAACGGAACAAGGCGACCCTCCTTGGCGGGCCTTTGCAGCGCCTGCCGCGGCTCTTCCCGGGATTTCTGAAGGATCCTTCCTTCCCGGGAAGCGGTGTTTGCCGCTTTCAAGAAGGACCCTGAACAATACTCTCTGCGTTTAGCTCGAACCTCAGTCAGCCACCGCTGCCACTTCCGGCGCAGGCAGCTTCTTCACCAGGTCCGCGCGCTTGATCAGCTCCACGTCCAGGCACAGCGACTGCAATTCGCGAATCAGCACGTTGAACGACTCGGGCACGCCCGGCTCGATTGCCGCCTCGCCCTTGACGATGGCCTCGTAAATCTTCGTGCGGCCATACACGTCGTCGGACTTCGCCGTTAGCAGCTCCTGCAGGATGTAAGCCGCGCCATAAGCTTCCAGAGCCCACACTTCCATCTCGCCGAAGCGCTGTCCGCCGAACTGCGCCTTGCCGCCCAGCGGCTGTTGCGTAATCAGCGAGTACGGCCCGATGGAACGCGCATGAATCTTGTCGTCCACCAGGTGCGACAGCTTGAGCATGTAGATGTAACCCACCGTCACCGGCTGCTCGAACTGCTCGCCCGTCATGCCGTCGTAGAGCGGCGTCTTGCCCGAAGAAGGCAGCCCGGCCGAAGCCAGCAGCGCCTTGATCTCGCCTTCCTGCGCACCATCGAAGACCGCGGTGCCGAACCAGATGCCGCGCTCCATGCCGGCTCCGACGCGAAGCAGCATCTCGTCGTCCAGTTCCAGCAGTTGCCGCAGCGTGGCCGTGCCCGCGAACTCTTTCTTAAACAGCTCGCGAGTGTATTCGGCATTCGTGTTGGCCTTGATCAGGTCGGCGACCTTCTTGCCCAGAGCGTGTGCCGCCCAGCCAAGGTGCGTCTCCAGAATCTGACCGACGTTCATACGGGACGGGACGCCGAGCGGATTGAGAACAATCTCGACTGGAGTACCGTCGGGCAGATACGGCATGTCTTCTTCCGGCAGGATGCGCGCGATCACGCCCTTGTTGCCGTGACGGCCGGCCATCTTGTCGCCCACGCTCAGCTTGCGCTTCATGGCCACGTAAACCTTGACCAGCTTGATCACGCCGGGAGGCAGTTCGTCGCCCTTCTGCAGCTTGAGGATCTTCTCATTGGTGATCTTGCGCAGCACTTCGATCTGACGCGAGGTCATCTCCTCGATCTCGTCGATCTGCTCGTTGACCCGCGGGTCCTTGTCGGCGTAGCGGATACGCTTGAGGTTCTTGGTGGAGATGCGCTCGATGGTCTCGCGGTCCAGGATCGCGCCCTTGGTCAGCAGGCGCTTGTTGGTGCGCTCGTCGTGCAGGTCGGCTAGCACTTCCTTCTGCCCGAGGATGCCATCCAGACGCTTCAAACGCTCGTCGGTCAGAATGCGAATTTCGTCGCCCAGGTTCTTTTCGAGCTTGGCCACATACTCGGCCTCGATCAGCTTGGCGCGTTCGTCCTTCTCCTGGCCCTTGCGGCTGAAGATGCGCACATCGACCACCGTGCCTTCAATACCCGGAGGGCAGGTGAGCGAAGCGTCGCGCACGTCGCCGGCCTTTTCACCGAAGATGGCGCGCAGCAGCTTTTCTTCCGGCGTCAACTGGGTCTCGCCCTTCGGCGTCACCTTGCCCACCAGAATGTCGCCGTGCTTGATCTGGGCGCCGATGCGGATCACGCCGCTCTCGTCCAGATCCCTCAGCGCATGCTCACTCACGTTGGGAATGTCGCGCGTGATCTCTTCCGGTCCCAGCTTCGTGTCGCGCGCCTCGATCTCGAACTCTTCGATGTGCACCGAGGTGTAGTAGTCCTCGCGCACCAGCTTTTCGCTGATCAGGATCGCGTCCTCGAAGTTGTAACCGCGCCACGGCATGAAGGCCACCAGCACGTTGCGTCCCAGCGCCAGTTCGCCCTGCTCCGTGCAAGGTCCGTCGGCAATCACCTGTCCCTTGACCACGCGGTCGCCTTCGCGAACAACGGGCTTCTGGTTGATGCAGGTGTTCTGGTTCGACCGCTTGAACTTGATGAGCTGATAAATGTCCGAACCGACTTCACGCGACAACTGCGTGGGATGATGCTCGCCCTCGACGCGCACGATAATGCGCTCGGAGTCGACCGAGTCCACGATGCCGTTGCGCTTGGCCAGAATCACGGCGCCGGAGTCGCGCGCAGTCACACCCTCCATGCCCGTGCCCACCAGCGGAGCCTCGGCCACCAGCAGCGGAACAGACTGCCGCTGCATGTTGGCGCCCATCAGCGCGCGGTTGGCGTCGTCGTGCTCGAGGAAAGGCACCAGAGACGCGGCCACCGAGACAAGCTGCTTCGGTGAGACGTCGATGTAGTCCACATCGGCGCGATTCACCAGCACAAAGTTCCCCTGCCGGCGCGCGTTCACCAGGTCTTCGGTGATCTCGCCGTGCTCGTTGAACTCGATGTTGGCCTGCGCGATGGTGTGCTTGTCCTCTTCCCACGCGGAAAGATAAAAGCTGAACGGGATGTGGTCGATGGGCCGCTTGCCTGCCTTCTTCAGGCCGGCGTTCAGCCGCGCCGCTTCTTCCTTCTCGATGTGATCGCCCACGCGCAGACCGCTCTCGCCGGCGTTGACGATCTCAACGTAGTCGAGGATGCGCGAGTCTTTCACCTTGCGATAAGGCGACTCGATGAAGCCGTACTCATTGATGCGCGCAAAGCAGCTCAACGAGCTGATCAGCCCGATGTTCGGGCCTTCCGGCGTCTCGATCGGGCAGATGCGGCCGTAGTGCGTGGGGTGCACGTCGCGCACTTCGAAGCCGGCGCGCTCACGCGACAAGCCGCCCGGCCCAAGTGCCGACAGGCGGCGCTTGTGGGTGATCTCCGAGAGCGGATTGGTCTGGTCCATGAACTGCGAAAGCTGCGACGATCCGAAGAACTCGCGGATGGCCGCCATCACCGGCTTGGCGTTGATCAGGTCGTGCGGCATGGCCGTCGAAAGCTCCTGATACACGCTCATCTTTTCCTTGATGGCGCGCTCCATGCGCACCAGTCCGATGCGGAACTGGTTCTCCATCAGTTCGCCCACCGCGCGCACTCGGCGGTTGCCCAGGTGATCGATGTCGTCCACCATGCCGATGTTTTTGCGCAGCTTCAGTAGATAGCGGATGGTGGCGTAAAAATCCTCCGGCGTCAGCGTGCGATGATCGAGGCCCGTCGCGTCCTGGCTCTCAAAGAGCTTGATATTGAACTTCAACCGGCCCACGCGCGAGAAGTCGTACTTGCGCGCGTCGAAGAACATGCCCTCGAACAGCGCCGTTGCCGTGTCTAGCGTGGGCGGATCGCCGGGGCGCAGCTTGCGGTAGATTTCGATCAGCGCCTCTTCCGGCTTGCGCACGGAGTCGCGCTTTAGCGTGTTGGTAATGATGTTGCCCACGTCGTCGCGCTCGGGGAAGAAGACCTCGAAGCTCGCGGCGCCCGACGACAGCACCTTGTGCAGCCGGTCGGCCGTCAGCTCGACGTTGGCTTCAACCACCACTTCGCCGGTGTTCAAATCCACCACGTCGGCCGCGGTCAGCGCGCCATCCAGTTCGGCCGCCTCCACTTCCACGCGATCGATGGCCGCGGCGCGAATCGCCTTAAGCGTGTGCGGTGTGATCTTGCGCCCGGAGTGGGCAATCTCATCGCCGTTGTGCAGCACCGCGTGCGCGGGCTTGGAGCCCAGCAGGTGCGTACTCACATGAGCATCCTGCGGCACCGCCCAGTGCAGCTTGCCGTCCACCACGTGGATGCGGTCCACGGTGTAGAAGGTCTTCAGAATCTCTTCGTCCGAGCGCAGACCTAGCGCGCGCAGGAAGATCGTGCCCAGGAACTTGCGCTTGCGGTCG
>Ga0209517_10009965_pt1 | contig 10691 bp, 5 predicted proteins | sample PeaSoiMetSII2010_FD_187695 | JGI IMG/M metagenome (GOLD analysis project Ga0209517, IMG submission 187695) | Peat soil microbial communities from Weissenstadt, Germany - SII-2010 (SPAdes) (version 2) | ecosystem: Environmental > Terrestrial > Soil > Wetlands > Peat | place: Germany: Weissenstadt... | reverse complement strand
AAACCTGGATTCGCTGCTTGTGGGACTGGCTTATGACCTGCGATTCCTGCGCGATCCCAACTACGCGGAATACTCCCATCTCGTGATCCGCAAACCGCAATTCCAGATCCGCACCGGAGCAGAGATTGCGCCGACCACGCCGCATGACAAGAACTGGGTGGAAGCGGGTACGCTGAGGTTTCCATTCGTTTTCAACTTTCACAAACAGCCCTCTGCTTTTACGGCCTACCCCGTGATCGGCATCGAAGGAGGCTCGCACTTTGATACGCACCTTACGGAAAACGATCCGATTCTCCGCGGGGTCGCCGGCCTCGACGGCAGTTTTCGCTGGCCTTTCAATCTGACCCACAATTTTCTTGGAAGCAGTCCCATTACGCTCGAGTACTCCTACCGGATGCGCTGGCTCGCGTACGCCGAACCTATGACGGACGTCGCCAACAGCGGGACGGAAGTGCTGGCGGCCGGCAGACGCTCATTTCTTCGTGGAACCTTGATCGAACCGCTCACCGGCAACCTGCAGTTCCAGGTCACTGCGCTCCGGGGCAGCCTGGCTCCCGACTTTCGCGTGCTTGGCAACACGGTTACGATTGGACTGACGTTCGCCAACCCCGGAAGTTCCGAGCACTGAAGGCCAGTGCCAGATTCTGGATTTGGAATTGATTTAACGATGGAGCAGGAAGTCTCCCTCCGCAACAATCCCATATTTATTGTCCAGAAACGTTTGCAAGCGGTGCGGCAAGAATTGGGCGAGTCCCTGCCAGGTTACAACCCTGCACTTTCCCCGTAACCCGGAAGTCCTGATCGCGCGCAGGACTTGATACCAATCTTCAATCAAATCCGGTCGGCGGGCATCCAGAAACAAACAGAAAGACAGATCACGGGCGTGCGCTGCCAGCACATTTCTGAGCAGCTGGTAGGAGGCATATTTCTCCCCGCGGCGGGGCAGTTGGTCAACGTCGAATACGTCGTGCAGATCCCGGTATCCCTCGACAATCGCGGCGTTTTGGCATTGAAAGTCGGCTTCCGTGAGCTTGGCTTCGAATATGACTCTCCCAATCCTCATGTCGGCTTCGGTTCTCTCGATCAGGCCGTTAATAAGGGGTATCCGTGGCTTGAATCCAAACTCCGGGTCGTCGCCAGATTCCGTTCCCAACAAAAGGCTAAGTTCCTCTCGTTTTGTGATTCCCGGATAGCAGAATATGTTCATGAGCAACGCATCGGAACTCGTCGATGAATCGAGCTCTTTCCAGGGCAGATCTGCTTTCGGTAGCGAGCGTGCGGCTTGCGCATGCACTTTGGCGAGCCGCTTTTTCCACTCGGGGCGCTTCATGATCACCCGGTAACTGGCGGAGATGAAGTTACCGTGTTTCGTGCCACAGGCTGACGGCTGGTAGACGATCACCGGCAATTCCCCATAACTCGTCACGTATGGCAATTCTCGCCCGGCTGCATACAACGCATTGCGAGTACAGAGTTCGTGGCGCAGCGCAGCCGCGTATCGAGGGCGATTGAACATGGCAACATTCCTGAGCTAGTGGTAGACCCCGGATCTCGTCATGTCAACCGTCGTCATGTAGAAAAACGCGAAGCTACTGAAGTACCGGACATTATTCTGAGCGGGGCCGCGATCGCAGTATCGGAGGAGTGCCGGTGATCGTCGTTCGGAAAGGAAAGAGTCAGGCGCGTAGTGCCAGCTGCATTTGCGTTTCTGAAATTCGCTGAGGCCCGAATTTGCGGAGGAAGGATCGCGCGAAACTGTTCACCAGCCGCGAATCATTATCGGTTCTCATGATCAGGCAGGTTTCGAACGAAAGCGAGGGGTTGGAAAGTGGTCTCGCAATCACATGCTCAGTCCGAAACATGGAGGAAAGTCCAGGAAGGATAGCGACGCACAGGTTTTCGGATACCAGGTGCACCGCATGTTCGGCGGTCATCATGTCGTGCGTACATTTCGGCGAGATCCCCTCAGCCTGTGCCGTGTCCATAATTGCGGCATGGACGGCCGGCTGAAGGCGTTTCGCGAATACGATCCACTCGTCGTCCGCCAGGTCCCGGAGTGCGATCTGTTCTTTGCAAGCCATCGGGTGAGTTACTGGAAGAATGACACACAGAGATGCTCGGGCAAACGGCACTCTGGTGATCTGAGTATCGGCGGGCGGTTCCGGCACGAGGGCCAGATGGAGATCGCAGGCCAGAACGCTGCGAATCAATTCGCCGGGAAACTGACTTACAAGTCGAATCTGAAGCCTGGGACAAGTGGGCAAATCCACAGCCAGAATTGTTGAAATCCAGGATGGCTCGGCATAGGGAGAATGTCCGATCACCAGTACCCTGTCGCGTCCTTCGTGGGTTGTGCGGGCAAGGTGAACGGCGCGTTCGGCGTGCAGGAGAGCGGAGCGGGCCTCCTGCACAAATACGCGCCCAGCGTCGGTGAGTTCTACCGCTCGTCGTTTGTCTCGACTGAACAGGCGAAATCGATGGAGCTCTTCCAGCTCAGACAATTGCTTGCTTAGTGCAGGTTGTGTGATGTGCAGTCGGTGGGCCGCCCGGGTAAAGTTCAACTCCTCGGCCAGCACGATCACTGCGTGCAGGTGCCGTACTTCCAGGTTGGGGAACACTGCTCCAAGCCCCTTTTTGGCCAGAGAAGGGTTTTGTCCGGTTCAAGCGCGCCAGGGGCGAGCATATACTCATGCCCGAGCGGCCTATACAATTTTTTTTGTTGCACGAAATCCTGCAGGCAGAGGCGCTATCGAGGCCCCAAACGCCCCGTATGGTGCCCGTTTCGGACTTAGTCGGCCGTTTTAAGCGACAATCGCCCCTGGCCGCTCGGGGGCAATGCCCCATAAGCGCTAACTTAAGAAACAGGTTTTAGTGGTCGTTGCCTTATTCTAGGTGAATGCGTATCGCCGAAGAAAACTGGAAGGTGCTCGCGTCGTTGCTTCCCGCAGGATGGCAGCAAATGGCGTGGCAGTCAGGTGCGGTCGAGCGATTGCGCGGGTTTCCATCGCCTGACGTGCTGTTGCGTATGCTAATGCTGCACGTGGCGCGGGGTTACTGCTGGTCGGTTTCGGCCAGTTGCGTGTTTCCAGGGTTCAATTCCAAATGGCTTGACTATCCGACCGACATAAAGTGCAGCGGGAACAGGAATACAGCTTCCACGGCTTTCAATCGCATTGCCGAAGTTGGCCCCAGTCAGCTCCGAGGAGTCTTCACTAAGGCGTCCTCCGTGCTCGGTGATCAAGTCGCACGAAAAGCGCGATGTCGACCGAACAGAGAACAACGTCAGAGAGGTAAGGACCCCACATTATTAGTGTGGAGTTGAAACGGACTTGTTCGGAAAATGTAACAAAACCGGAGTGAGGCGAAAATAGTGATTGACAGGACACATGCCAGTAGGTAAAGTGCAGCGATCTATTCCTGTCCGGCCTATTTTCGTACCAAAGCGTAGTAGAAGTCTTCCCCGCAATTAAGAGCCCCTGGAAAACGGACACCCTTGACAGTTGATGGAGTTAGATCCACTGTTCTCTGAGGCCCGCCCAGCGAAGGCTCGTTGTTACCGACGACAGGTCGCGTCGCGTTGGTACCAAATGGTCCCGGTTCGATGCTTCTCGGACTGTCTCAAATTCTTCCCTCAGGTGGCGAAACGATTCGTCAACGAGAAGCACTATTGTCCTAAACGTTGGCCCGAACAAAAGCCGATCCGGGTAGAAGGGTCGAGGAGAAACAAGCATGTCAGCCGCGTCGGCAAACCCACCGGTCCCAAACCTTAGCCATGGACTAAAGATCGAATACAAGGCTTTCGCACGACAATTTCTGAAAGGTCAAGGATGCTGTCCTCTATTTGATGGCGACTTGCTACTACGAAACCAATGGCTTCACGATTTTCTTTGAAGAAGACTCTGGGAAGTTCAAGCTGATGGAGCAACCCCCAACAGGAGTGCTTCTTAACTTGTTGACGTACTACCTCGCAATGAGTCGTCGAGGGCTAGAACCGAGCGGAGAATACCAATATGCCTGACCTGATAACAATACAGGGGGATCTGACGTCGATACGATCCCTGACCGATATAACAACTTTGCAGATCATTGATGAGACCGGAAAGATGCTTGACGCGAACAATGCCATCGTGGGTGCCTTCGCTGACAGCACGGCAGAGGCAGCGGTGCAAGCACGTGGCTTGACCGTGACCGTAATCAAAACCGAAGCCCAGTACGATGCGGATGTGCAAGCAATTTATGCTGAGATAAGCAACACTCCGTATGATTTCGGCGGAAATGTCTGATGCCCTACCCGCTTACCTCCGATGCTATCGAAGCAACCATTCAAGGGCTCGGCACCACCTTCCCAAGTCTTTGTAAAGTGACTCCACTGCCCAACCAAACTAATTCTGTTGGGGTGCCTCCGCGCGCGTATTCTTTTCTGAAAATCGGCAAGGGGGCGTCTGCCGGCCGTCCTGCCATGCTGGTGGTAGCAGGGCTGCACGCTCGCGAGTGGGCGCCTCCCGATTCGGTCTTGACTTTTGCTGGGAAACTGCTCCAAGCGTACAGCGGTGGAACAGACTTCACGATTCCTACCTATACCGATGCAGGGGGAACTGCACACGGTCCTGTGGTCACTTCGGCGGCGATTGTGAAATCCATCATCGAGAACATGGACATCTATTTGCTGCCACTCGCTAACCCAGATGGCCGCGCCTTTTCAATGGCGTCTGTCGCTAACGAGAGTTGGCGCAAGAATCGCTCACCGTTGCCCGTGCCGATCGACCCCTCTTTTATCGGAGTCGATCTCAACCGCAATTTCGACATCGCCTGGGACTTCGATGTCTACTACTCGGCCGCGGCGGCAGCGGAACCGAATTTTGCCGCGCATACTAAAAAAGATCCTAGCTCGGATGTATACATCGGGCCGACCACAGCGTTCTCCGAAAAGGAGACGTTGAATGTCAAGTGGCTCTTGGACAATTTTCCAATAACCTTCTTTATGGATTTACATTCCTGGACCCAGATTGTGATGTACCCGTGGGCCATCGAAACCTTGCAGACGACAGATCCCTCAAAAAACTTTAAGAATCCGGTATGGGACCATAATCGGGATGGTGTCCTCGGGAATGCCTACCAAGAGTATTTCCCGAACGGAGCACCCCAGGCACTCTTGAATCGACATACCACCATGGTTGTGGCTATCCGTGACACCATTAAGGACGCTACCGGCGCCAACTATAGCGTTGGCCCATCCTTGCAACTCTATCCTTGCACCGGCACATCAGACGATTATGCGTTCAGCCGCCAGTTTCTTTCGGCCGCTGCTCCCACTATGAGTTCATTTTCGATCGAGTTTGGGGATATAACAGAAAATTTTCGGCCTTCGGTTGCCCAGTTTCCCAAAGTCGAGCGCGAAGTGCACGCCGCGCTGATAGTCTTTGCGGGCTACGTCGGGATTTGGAAGGGATTTGTTTCGGCAGTACTCGGGTCCGCTCCAAAGTCTTCAAACCTCTGTTTCATCGCCACAGCTGTCTTCGGAACAGCCGAGCATGAAGATGTGCGATTCCTGCAGCATCTGCGCGACAGGGCTAAGGAGCACCACCGCGTGCGCCCCTTCATGCTGCGTTTCGAGGCTGTCTATTATCGCCTTGGCCCCAAGGCTGCCGCTGTTCTCCAACAACACGAATGGATGCGCCGCATGTTTCGCAAATTCGTCCTCGCTCCGTTCATAAAGCTATTGCGTTCCGTTTTGGACGATTGAAAGACTATGTCTAGTAAAGCGGGAACCTTGGAACAACTCGCGTCCGCCTTGGGCCAAGCCCTTACTCCGCTGGAGGATCTCCTCGCTACGGGCCAGGTATTAGGTCTCTTCTCAGAACTTGGGGTAGCCTTTCCGGCGGCACTCACGGCGCAGGGCGCATTTGCCACGGCATTGCAAAACGCGGTCAACGCTGCCGCTCAGCTACCGCCGCTCATTACGCAGATGGAAAGTGCCATCGAATCTGACGAGATTGGGCAGATTCTGCAGGCAGGCACGGGTCTCGTCAATTCGATCAAGGCGTTGATCCAGAACCTCAATAGTATCGCTACCGGACTTCCAGCGGCAGCGACTGCGGCTGGCTTTAGTGCTGCTGACGCAACTGCATTTGCAACGCAGTTAGTTCAAAAGCTTTTCAGTTACACGATCGTGCGTTATCTAGAAAATTACCACGCGGCTCTCCTGTATGGACTTACCCTGACTGGTCTGATCGACCGCGATCAGGTTGCAAGCAGTGGACCCACCCAGCCTGCCTATACCAATCGGTCCCTTCGCTTCGACCGCCTCGGCGATTTCATAACAAATCCCGCCAAGGAGTTGCTGTCGGTATATGACTGGGGCGATCCGGGGTTCAACGGAAGTGAATTGTTGTCCCGTTTACATGACACGTTCGCTGCCTTGTCACTTCCCGTCTTCCTAAATTCCCAGGCCAATCCGCCGGCCCTTGTCGCGTTCTTTTTAACTATCGCCCCCAAGCTGGATATCAATCCCCCAGGGATGCAAGTTTCAATACAGGAGGACATTCCTGGCGGCTTTTCTGTTCAATTTCCCTTGGGGACCAGCGGTCTGGCCCTCGAACTCGTCCTTGATGCCGACCTGAAAGGAAGGACGAGTATCGTCCTGCAGCCGCCCGGTTCTTTCACGGTGACACCTCCCGGTGGTTCCGTTAGTGGCTCGGCGCTCGTTGGGATCGTGAAGTCTGCTGTTGGAGGGGGTCCGATCGTTATCGTAGGAGTTACGGGCGGGAGTGGCCTTTCGGCGTCGCAAATCAAACTCGAAATCGGGGCGTCCTTGGAGTGGAATTCCGCCTCGAATTCTGCTCAGGGTGATTTCGAAATCAGCTTCGAGATTGATAAAGGGAACGCCGCGATAGACACGTCGCAGGCCGACGGTTTTCTCGCCGATGTTCTATCAGGAGTAAATGTCCAAGCCGGGTTCGACCTCAATGCAACCTGGCGGCTCGGCAGCGGCCTGCACATAACAGGGGGTGCGCAACTCGAAGTTGATCTGCCTCTCCACCTTGATTTAGGACCCGTAACCCTGCCAACGCTCTATCTCATCGGTGGGCTAGCGAACAATGCGATCACACTGGAGGTTTCAGCGGCGCTGGGCATTACGCTTGGGCCGATCCAAGGGTCGGTGGACCGCGTGGGTTTGTTGGGGACTCTTACCTTTCCTCAGAGCGGCGGAAATCTTGGTCCCGCGAACCTGCAACTCGCGTTCAAGCCGCCGAACGGTTTGGGCTTGGCCGTGGATGCGGGATTGGTGACCGGTGGCGGGTACATTTCGTTCGATCCGAGCAAGGGACAGTACGCCGGCATCCTGCAGCTTTCTCTAGTCGATACCATCGGGATCACCGTGATCGGCGTGCTCGACACCATCATGCCCGACGGTTCGAGCGGGTTCTCATTCCTGCTCATCATTACGTTCACATTGCCGCCAATCGAGCTCGGGTTCGGGTTCACTCTGAACGGCGTCGGCGGTCTGGGCGGTGTGAACCGCACGATGGATACGAATGCGCTGCAGGCGGGATTTCGCGCCCACACGCTGGATTCGGTCATGTTTCCGGTGGACCCGATCGCCAACTCGGCGCAGATCATCAGCAACATCCGCAGTTTTTTCCCGGTCGCCCAAGGCCGCTATCTTTTTGGACCTCTGCTCCAAATCGGATGGGGTGAGCCCACGCTGATCACTTTCACCCTCGGTGTGATTCTTTCGGTGCCGGACCCGATCGTGATTGCGATTCTGGGATTGATCGATGCCGGACTTCCCACGGAAGACGAAGCGCTGCTCGAATTGCACATTGAAGTTCTCGGCATCATCAATTTCGGAACCAAGACGCTCTCCATCGACGGCTCAATGTATGACTCGAGCATCCTGATCTATGCGCTCGCCGGCGATCTGGCCCTGCGGCTTTCCTGGGGCAGCAATCCGAACTTCTTGTACTCGCTCGGAGGATTCAATCCCAACTTCAACACGAATGGGCTGAACGTGCCGCAGATGGCGCGGCTCTCGGTCAGTATTGGTGACGGAGATAACCCGCGCATCAGTTCTGACAGCTACTTCGCCGTGACCTCGAACACGGTCCAGTTCGGCGCTGACGTGCAAGCCTACGCGTCGGCGGGCGGATTCGCCATCCAGGGGTACCTGGGATTCGACGTTCTCATTATCATTTCTCCGTTCTCATTCGAATTCGATTTCACGGCATCGTTCGATGTTTCCTACGACGGCGCTAACCTGCTTGGCCTCAATGTCGACGGGGTGATTCAAGGACCAACGCCCTGGCATTTTCATGGCTCCGCCTCGATCAGCATCCTGTGGTGGACCGTCAGCGCTTCCGTCGATCTGACGTGGGGCAGCAGCACGCAAGCCACGATTCCTTCGCAGCCTGTGCTGCCGGATCTGGAGACGGCATTCCAGAATCCGCAAAGCTGGAGCGCGGCTCTTCCGCCCGCTACAACCGTGGGAGTTTCACTCGCAACGCCGAGCCCGAACAACAAAATCTTGTGCGTTCATCCCATGGGCACGCTGCAGGTAAAAGAGAAAGTCGTGCCGCTCGATCTGCCGATCACCAAGTACGGTAACGCGACGCCTTCCGACGGAACGGAGTTTTCGATTCAGAGTGTGCAGATCAACGGGCAAACCGAGACGATCCAGCCCGTTACGGATTACTTCGCTCCCGGACAGTTCCTGACGCTGAGCGATGCCGACAAGCTGAGCAGTCCGAGTTTCGCGCTGCAGGACGCAGGAGTGACTATCGGATCGAGCGCGATCCTCAACGGGCAGAACTCGCCTCGCACGGTCGTTTACGAGGAGTATTACATTTACGATCCCTCGGATTTCTCGATGTTCTCGCGGCTTTATGCCATGCCGGCGAATATTCACCTGGCCCTGAGTGCGCAGGGCGCCGGATTCGCCTCGCAGGTCAAGAACACGGGCTTGCAGAAGTACAGCACCGGAGTGACGACGCCTGCAATTAACGTCACGGACCCGCAATACGTTGTGACCAGCGTGGATGATCTGAGTATTCGCGCGGACATCGTCCCCGGCGGCGGCACGAGTTACTTTGGAGCGAAGGCGGCGCTAAGTACATATCTGAGCGCCAATCCCACGGAGACCGGTAACTTGCAGATCATGCCCGCACACGAGGTCGCAGCATGAGCAGCACGACGACGCTCGGACAATACCAATTCGAAGCCTGGGCGAGACGCGGCATTGCAGCCAGCCTCAACAATACCGACAGCGGAGCGCTGCCCAGCCGCGCCAGCCTGAAAGTGCAACTGTTTCTCGATGTGCAGGGCGGAAGCGCGCCCAATCCGGTGCTGCCTCCGGCCACGACAGTAAATTTGTTCGGGCCGGGCGACGTGGTCGGGATCGATCCGCGCATGGTCATCCGCACCGAGCCCCGGCAGTTCACGGTGAATTTCGAGCCGAACTATCTGTGCGGCATTGAATTCGACACCCCGGATTTTCCTTGGCTCTTCACCCCGGCGGCGCCCAATGGCGATCGCCTGCATCCCTGGGTGGCGCTGATTGTTCTGAAACAGGGAAGCGAATTTACACTTCCGTCAACCGCGCCCAATCCGCTGCCGACCGTGGTTGTGAATACAATGGCGGCTCTGCAGGATCTTTCGACCTCTTGGAATTGGGCGCATGTGCAGATCAGCGGCAATGCTTCGCTCTCCGATTCACTGGCTTCTGCGCCGGGAAATGTAATTTCACGGCTGCTTTGCCCGCGGCGTCTCGATCCCGAAACTTCTTACAGCGCATTTCTGGTGCCCGCATTTCAAAATGGCGTGCAAGCCGGGCTGGGGAATGATGTCTCGTCGCTCACAACGTCTGATCCGGCCTGGACACAGAACACGCAAGCTCCGCTGACTTTGCCGTACTACTTCCGCTTCGATTTCAACACCAGCGACGCCGGCGATTTCGAATCGCTGGTGCGCGCGCTGACGCCTCGCGTTCTGCCTGCGACGGTCGGGCAGCGCCCCATGGCCGTGAGTCCGCCCGATCCGTCGATTCCCGTGGGCGGCCCACTGCCGCTGGGGCTGAGCCTCAACGCTTCGACCGGGGCGATCACAGGCACGCCGACGGCGGCTGGCGTCTATAACTTCGTCGCGCAGGTCATCGACGCAACAAATACGGCCGCGGGTACAACGCTCGCCAGTTTCAGCATCATTGTTGGACCTTTGCCTATCACGCTCACCGCTCCGGTCGCGACGGCACAATCCGGGATTGCCTACAACTCGACACTCATAGCTACTGGGGGAACGGCGCCGTATGCGTTCTCGATCATCAACGGCGCTCTGCCTCCAGGGCTGACGCTGAATGCATCGACCGGCACGATTTCAGGCACGCCGACTTCAGCCGGGACTTACAACTTCACCGTGCAGGTGGTGGACTCCACGGAAACGACGCCGAACACGATGACGGCGAGTTTCAGCATCGTCGTCGGACCGCTGGCGATCGCGCTCAGTCCGCCGGCGGCGACGGCGCAGGTCGGAGCGGCGTACAACTCCGCGCTCGCAGTCACGGGCGGAACAGCGCCCTACACATTTTCGATCGTCAGCACAACGCTGGGATTGGATGGAGCGCTCGAAAGCATCAGCACGACGGACACGCCATGGACCGGTCCCGGCAAGGACGCATTTCAATCGACGCTCGAAAACTG
>Ga0209517_10009964_pt1 | contig 10691 bp, 11 predicted proteins | sample PeaSoiMetSII2010_FD_187695 | JGI IMG/M metagenome (GOLD analysis project Ga0209517, IMG submission 187695) | Peat soil microbial communities from Weissenstadt, Germany - SII-2010 (SPAdes) (version 2) | ecosystem: Environmental > Terrestrial > Soil > Wetlands > Peat | place: Germany... | reverse complement strand
CGGCGGACGTTTACATTACGCCGTATCTCAACGAGGCGCAGATTACCTCGGGCACCCTGGCGTACACGTTTGGCGCGGGCAAGGCCGTGGTCTCGACACCTTACTGGCACGCCGCGGAATTGCTGGCGGAAGAGCGCGGTATCCTCGTGCCCTTTGGAGACTCCAAGGCCATTGCGCGCGAGGTTGCCGGCTTGCTGCGCGATGCGACACGCCGCCATGCGATGCGCAAGAACGCCTATAAGCTGGGCCGTGAAATGGTCTGGAACAACGTGGCGCGGCTTTACATGCGCTCCTTCGAACAGGCTCGCCTTCAGGGTGCCGTGCTGTCGCGAAAATTGTTCGCCACGAAAACTCTCGACCAGCAGCCCCGGGAGCTGCCGGAAGTGCGGCTGGACCATCTCTCGCGGATGACTGATTCGACCGGCATTTTCCAACACGCAATACTGACGGTGCCGAATTTTCGCGAAGGATACTGCACGGATGACAACGCCCGGGCCTTCATTCTTTCCACACTTCTCGACGAGTTGAAGGTCGAACCGGCACGCCTACGGAAGCTTTCCAGCACTTACGCGGCCTTCTTGAATTACGCCTTCGATGACAAGATCAAGCGGTTCCATAACTTCCTGAGTTTCGACCGCCGGTGGCTGGATGAGCAGGGGTCTGAGGATTGTCACGCCCGCGCGCTCTGGGCACTGGGCGTGGGCGTGGGACGCTCCCCGCATAGGAGTTTCCAGATCATGGCCGGACAACTCTTCGCCCGAGCATTGCCGGTGGTGACCACGTTTACTTCGCCGCGCGCCTGGGCATTCTCGCTCATCGGAGTCCATGAGTATCTGCGCCGGCTGAGTGGCGACAGCTTGGCTCACCAGATTCACGATACGCTCACCACGCGGCTGATGGATATCTTCGACAGGGCCTCTCACGCGGATTGGCCTTGGTTTGAAGAGGAACTGAGTTACGACAATCCCAAGCTGGCACACGCCTTGCTTCTCAGCGGACACGCCACTGGACAGAAGGCTGTGTACGAACGGGGCCTTGGTGCGCTGCGCTGGCTGGTGGGGGTGGAGACCTCCGAAAATGGCCACTTCCAGCCCATCGGCAGCAATGGATTTTATCGACGCGGCGGCCCGCGTGCCACCTTCGACCAGCAGCCCGTCGAGGCTCAAGCGATGGTGTCCGCCTGTCTCGAGGCTTACCGGGCGACCTCGGACTCCTGGTGGTACGCCCAGGCGCAACGCGCCTTCGACTGGTTCTTGGGTTGGAACGACCTTGGACTGGAACTTCACTCTGTCAGTACGGGCGGCTGCCGCGACGCTTTGCACGTGGACCGGGTGAATGGGAACCAGGGAGCGGAATCGACCCTGGCATTCCTGCTCTCGCTTGCGGAAGTGCAACTCATGCAAAATGCTGTGACCGTTTTCAACGAGCCGTCTTTGTAGGTACCGATGAAACCTCCGACCGTCCATCGCACAAAGGTGACCCTGTATCCTGACAGCAAGCGTGTCCTGATGCGGCCCTTTCATTTAATGAGCGGCCAGCGCGCCAGCGAGATTTGCGCCCGCATCATGGCCCTTTCCGAAGACGAGGTCCATACACAGCTTGCCCAGTTGTGGGTGCAATTCGGTGCACGCCACAAGAGCATCCGCGACTTTTTCCGGCGTCGATTTGAGGAGGTGCGCCCCTATTTGTTAAGCGACCGGGCACTCTCCGATGAAAGATTGCTGCTGGTCGGAGCGTATTTCACTGACGAATATTCATTCGAGGCCGCCGCGCTGTTCAATCCCTCCATCGTGCCACACCCGGACCAAACGTGTCTCCCGCCGGGCTCGTTGCGCTTCGTGCTGAGCCTGCGCGCCACGGGGGAAGGGCATATCTCCTCCATCACCTTTCGCACCGGGGTGCTCGATATGCGTGGAAATATCCTGATCGACATGCCCACCCCGTTCGCTCTTGAACCGGCACAAGTGCCCCAAGCGGCATTCCGGAAAGACCTGTTCGCGCGCAAGCTGGACGAACTCACCGCTGGCGGCGCCTTTACCCGGGAAGTCCTGAAGGGCCTCGGGGAGTCGTTCACGCTCGAAGACCTGCGAGCCAGCGTCAGCCAAGCTATAAGGCAATTTCAGGTGCGCGACCTGGAAACCGAAAACGTAGCCAGAAAGACCCTCATGTTGGGACAAGCGAGTTTCGAGGTCCAATTCACCTCGGACCCGGTTTTTTCCGAACGCGTGCTGTTCCCCTTGACCCTGGCGCAGAGCAACGGAATCGAGGATGCTCGCTTTGTTCTTTTTCAGGATGACGATGGCACGCGCACTTATTACGCGACTTTCACCGCTTATGATGGCAAAGGAATACAGCCCCAGTTCCTCGAAACATCCGATTTTCTGCGTTTCAAATTCGTCACGCTGAGCGGCCCGGCCGTCGAAAACAAAGGTATGGCGCTGTTTCCGAGGAAGATTCAGGGGCTCTACGCGATGCTGGGCCGGCAGGACTTCGAGAACATCTATTTGATGTTCTCCGATCATCTGCATTTCTGGCGAACCAAGGAACTGATTCTGAGGCCAAGATTCCCGTGGGAATTCATCCAGATGGGAAATTGCGGTTCGCCGATTGAAACCGAAGCCGGCTGGCTCGTGCTCAGTCACGGAGTGGGCGCGATGCGGAAGTATTCCATCGGCGCCTTCCTGCTCGATCGTGCTGACCCCACTAAGGTCATGGGTCGCCTGCGCGATCCGCTCATCGTGCCCAATGAAAGCGAGCGGGAGGGCTACGTCCCTAACGTTGTTTACTCTTGCGGAAGTCTTCTGCACGGCCGGCAACTGATCATCCCTTACGGAACGGCCGATCACGCCACAACTTTTGCGATTGTAACTCTTGATGAAATCCTAGAGGCGATGGAGTAGTGCGGCTGATTTCGCCCCTCCTGTACACCTGAGGCTCGCTTGAAACCTCAGGCATGCTGCCCGTGCTTTCAGGGTCTGATGGCGTGACCCCAAAAGCGACGCCGTTGACCCTGCCCCTCTCGCTCACTCGGCGCCTGCCGATAACATGACTGGAGGAAGCTGGGTGGGTGTTCTCCTGCGCTTGGCCGGCTGGGGCTTAGGTGGAGGGGCTTCGTCAGTGAATTCGACTGTCATGAGCCGGGTAGCAAATTTCTTGGGTCCGTGGAGGGAGAAGTCGATGGAGGTGCGTTCGGCGTTCGATTGGGTTACCACACCGAGGCCGTACTGGAAGTGCTTTATGTACTGGCCTTTCGGGAGTGTTTGCATATGAGTCTCCTTTATAGATCGAAGAATTAGTGCCCCTATCTAACTTCACCCTTGCGAGCGGCTTGCGGGGTTTGGTGCATTCGGCGGCACCGGCCATGGCTATCCGGCCGCCGCCGTGGCGTGCGCTCGCCGCAGATCCAAAACGCTCTCTACTGCGCCTGCCAGGACGTGACCGAGCTCATCGCTGGTCGCGGGAGGCACAATGAAGTCAAACGCCCCGCCAGCCATCGTTTCCACATAGAGCCGGATATCGATGAGGCGCGATACCACAATGACCTTCACGGGCTTAAGAGCTTCCAGCGACAATTTGACGACGTCCGTCCAGTTGCCGTCAGGAAGCAGCGCTTCCGTGAAAACCAAATGCGGCGGATCGGCCTCTCTCAGCAGTGGCAGAGCTTCCCGGTAGTTTTGCAGCCAATTGACCTTGATTGATCGGCCTTCCAGAGCCTGCTTCAGCACACGCAGTGATTCCGCGGGTTGGTGCAACAGGACCGCCGAGATTTCTTCCTTCATGGGAACTCCCTTCGGTTGGAAGTCGGGTGCCAGGGTCTTCGGCTGCTGGAAACAGTTGCGCAGCGCTGGCGCTCCGAGCCATCACTGCACGCTAAAGACGGAACTTGCTTTTGTTTACTTGCCGGGCTTTTTCCAGCGATTCGCGGCTCTTCTCGTCCGCCTGGTTTTGACGCTGAATCTCCCGCTGCGGAGCCTCGGCGGCATCCAACCGGATAGCTTCGGCAGTCGCTGTGCGGGCCAGGGCATCCAATCCTTTCGAGAATGCAATCATTCCAAAAGTCGGTTGATAAGTGGACCGATAGAGGTTAAACGAATACTGCGAGTCCTCCCAACGCGCGATGACGGCTTCGCTATCGTTGTAGACTTGCGCCGAAGAGAAGGCGATTTCGCTGTTCGCGGGCTTGGTGGCAGTTCCATACTGGGCCGAAATCGCTTCGATCACGTCCTCTGTGCTCAGCCCTGTGGTTTCATCCCGATCGTAACTGACCAGGACTCGAAAAAGCTCCCCGTTGTAAAAACTGAATAGGATTGTCCTGACCGGGTCCTGCGGTGAATCAAAACTGCTCGCAAGCCAGATCGGCCATTCCAGTTCTTGAAGGAGAGCGGGGCGTGCATGGATCACCTTCGCCTGAGACACGTCCAGGCCCGCCTGTTTTGCAACTGCCGGCAGCGTCTCTCCGAACTGAAAGCTCCGGTAACGGGAAAGATCCGGTCCGCCCAGGGCAGGCGCCGAAACAGGGACCAGTTGCAGCAAACCGCCGAAATCGCGGCGGGGCTGCAACCCCAGTTCTTGAATCGCCAGCGGCTTCGTAACCATTACTTTTGCCTCAGGCACGTTCATATTTTGCGAGCCGATCAAGGGGGCCGCCAACAGCAGGGTCCCTAAAACTGAAACTACCAATCTGCGCGTGTCGCTCATGGGAGTCCTCCTTCAGGGGACTTGATACTTTACGATTGCACGGTTCGTTACACCCGTCGAACCTCAGCCTTCCCGACCTCATCAGCCCATAGGAACGAGCGTCAGCGGGGTTGTGCCGTTTTGCTCGGACGCGACGATTGATGTCCGCGTTTTGGTTTCCATTGCCTCCCGCATTTCTCGGATTCGCTTCCGCAGGAGAATCTTCTGCTTTCGTAATCTGCCGAACCTGGCTTTGTCACCGTTTCTTACCGACATAACCCCCTCCTTTGCGAACTCTGCGCCTCACTTCAGATGGCGGCCAACCCGGCTCGATCCCATTCCGCAAGGCGTTCGTGGAACAGAAACATGCTTTCCTGAATATGTCGCGGATGGGCAGCGACGGTTACGTAGGGCAGCCCCAGGAAGCCCTTCGCGGCCACTTGAGAAATTTCCACGCAATTGAACGTGTCCGATTTGATCTTGGCAATGACCTTCTTAACTGCCCTTTGGGTCGTTTTCTCAGACCCCGAACCGAAGGCCCTCGCATCCACCTCACTCGCCATGTAGAAAAAGGTCCATCCCACCTCGCGGAGTTTCCGGTCGATTCCAAAGCTGCCCGGACTTTTGACCAGCTTCCAGCCCTTCAAATACGGGTCGCTTTCTAACTGCAAGCCTTCCGGCAAAAGCGTGCCTTCCTTGATCAGGATGGTACCGGCGTTGATTTTCTCTGCCATCAGCTTCACCTCTTCCTTCATTATTGCGCGCAGGAACGCTGCGCTTACGGCATCACCGCCGGCCGCCTCCTAATACATCCCACCGCCCATGCCTCCCGGCGAGCCTGCCGGAGCGTTATCATCCTTTTCGGGGTACTCGCCGACCAGCGCTTCCGTGGTGAGGAGCAAAGAAGCAATGGAGGCAGCGTTCTGAAGCGCGGCGCGCGTGACCATGGTAGGGTCGATGACGCCTTCCTCGACCAGGTCGCCGTAGCTCTCAGTCTCCGCATTGAAGCCATAGTTCTGGTTGTTGTTTAACTTCACTTTCTCCACCACCACCGCGCCTTCATAACCGGCGTTGGCGACGATCATGCGTAGAGGCTCTTCGAGCGCGCGCCTAACGATGTTGATGCCAATCTGCGCGTCGCCCTCGGCCTTCAGCTTGTGGAGGGCGGGGATGCAGCGCACCAGCGCCACGCCGCCGCCGGGCACGATGCCTTCCTCCACCGCCGCCCTGGTAGCGTGCATCGCGTCCTCGACTCGAGCCTTCTTTTCTTTCATCTCGGTCTCGGTCGCCGCCCCCACTTTAATCTGAGCGACGCCGCCCACCAGCTTCGCCAGCCGCTCCTGCAGCTTTTCGCGATCGTAGTCGGACGTGGTCTCCTCGACCTGTGTGCGAAGCTGCTTGACGCGGCCCTCGATGTCAGAAGTCTTTCCGGCGCCCTCGATGATGGTGGTGTTGTCCTTATCGATGGTTATCTTTTTGGCGCGGCCGAGGTCCCCCAGCTTCACGTTCTCGAGCTTGATACCTAGGTCCTCGGAAATGGCTTTGCCGTCCGTCAGGATGGCGATGTCTTCCAGCATGGCCTTGCGACGATCGCCGAAGCCCGGCGCCTTTACGGCCGCAGCCGATAGCGTTCCGCGCAACTTGTTGACCACCAGGGTCGCCAGTGCCTCGCCTTCAACATCCTCCGCAATAATGAGCAGCGGCTGGCCGGACTTGGCCGTCTGCTCGAGCAGGGGCAGGAGGTCCTTCATGGAGCTGATCTTCTTCTCGTGGATCAAGATTAGTGCGTTCTCCAGCACGCACTCCATCCGCTCGGCGTCGGTGACGAAGTATGGGGAGAGGTATCCACGATCGAACCGCATTCCCTCGACCACTTCGAGCGTCGTGTCCATAGTTTTGGATTCCTCGACCGTAATGACGCCGTCCTTGCCCACCTTTTTCATGGCCTCCGCAATGATGTTGCCGATGGTGTGATCGTTGTTGGCGGAGACCGCGCCCACTTGCGCGATCATCGAGCCCTCAACCGGCTTTGAGATTCTGTCGAGCTCGCCCTTGATGTGCTTTTTGTTACCGTCCTTGCTCGTTTCATCGTAGCCGCAAACCGCGCGAACCGCGCTTTCGATTCCGCGCTTCACGTCCATCGGGTTAGCGCCCGCGGACACGGTCTTGGCGCCCTCGCGGAAAATCGCCTGGGCCAGCACGGTCGCAGTCGTGGTGCCGTCACCCGCTACGTCGGACGTCTTGGAGGCGACCTCACGCACCATCTGCGCGCCCATGTTCTCGAGCGGGTCCGGCAGTTGGATTTCCTTCGCCACCGTTACCCCATCCTTGGTGATCGTAGGGGCGCCGAATTTCTTATCCAAAACCACGTTGCGGCCTCGGGGACCCAGTGTGATCTTCACGACGTCCGCAAGCTGATTCACGCCGCGCAGAATCGCGTGACGGCTATCTTCGCCATGTACAATTTGCTTTGCATTTGCCATTCTCAATGCCTCCTAGATTTTGTCGGTGTCTTTCTTTGTCGGCGCTCCGCTTCGAGAACTATCGGCGGGCAGCTCTCCGCGAATCAACTCCGTCGCGGGCTACTGACAACCAACCTACTTCTTCCCGCTCGCGCTGGCCGCCTTGCCTTCAATGATGCCGAGCACTTCTTCTTCGCGCAGGATCAGATACTCCTGGCCGTCGAGCTTGATTTCAGCGCCGGAATACTTGCCGAAGAGGATACGGTCACCCGCTTTCACATCCAGGGCGATCACCTTTCCCTCTTCGGTCTTCTTGCCGTGCCCCACGGCGACTACTTCGCCTTCTTGGGGTTTCTCTTTGGCCGTGTCGGGAATGATGATTCCACCCTTCACAGTCTCCTTCTCTTCGATTCGCTTAATGAGGATCCGATCATGTAGAGGTCTAAAATTCATTTTGACTCTCCTTATCACGCACGCGTTCGATACGAACTCTGTTCGCCGATATTAATTCTCGTATTTGATCTTCGGGGAAGCCGGCATGTAGGCCGCCTTTCGAAGGTACTTATTTCGGCGCGCCTGGACGACCCAAATGGCCGGCACACAAACCGCGAGTCCTAACCATACGTAAAAGCTGGCGGGCGTAGGCCGCAGAAGCACTAGGAGCAACACCAGCATGAAAATCGACTTCATGATTGTCGTGAGCATTGCACACCTCGTTTCTTCATTTGCCTGAACCCCTCATTGCCGGACAAGAAAGGCGTTGACCAGCCGGGCTGAATCAAAAAGCTGCCGCCTTTAGTCAGCCACGCGCCACGGGAGCTTGTGGAAGGTCGAGTTTGAGACCTCGCGGGTTTCAACACCAGGAGTGCCCTCAACGACCTTGGCCAGGGCCTTCACCACTTGCCGAAACTTTCCGCGACCGTAGGCTTCTGCATCCTCTTTCTGATCCCAGAAGCTGAGGCCAATCGCTTCCAGTCCACCTGCGGCAACCAAAACGATCTTGTCCTGGAAGCCTTTCAGCCCGCGTATCATTGGAATGACTTCGTTCTCCATGATGCGTGTGAATTCCTCGACACGATTGGGCCTCAAATGTAAGGAAAGACTTCGAGCAACCATGGGGACCTCCTTAGATTTGGTCTAAGAGGTGCGATTGCAGATTACCTGACTTAGTTCAAGTGACCTGGAAGGTGAGGATATGTGGGCTCATCTCCTTAACCAGCATAGGTGAATTAACCTACGTTGTCAAGTTTATTCTATAAAGCTTCTTACAAATTTCTTAAAGTAAGTTAAGCCAAGCTGGAACGTGGTCGATTTACCCTTGATACTCATGCAGCGCCTCAGAGCAGCGGCATGAACGATCCGCGCCCCTATGTTCCACGTATTCTACGGCGCACTCTTATATTCCATTGCTGAGAACTTGCTCTTCCCGAAGGACGCCCACCCGGAGACCATTCTTGTCCCAAAGTCCGCTTTGAGGACCCGAACGCCAGATCCGTGGAGTTTGCATAATTGCTGGCGGTAAGGGCTTTTACCGACACTTTTCGTTTTGGTCCGGGCTACGAACCGGGCGGGCGTCGATGCGTGCAACTTCCGGATTGCGCCTCATACGACCGCAATGCGGGAAAACACAGAACTGCGGTAGCAAAGTTGCACTTGCCGGGAGCCGGTATCTATTGCGGTTGGAATAACGCCGAATTCAGGGGACGCGGCCGATCTTGCATCGCGGCATGCCGATTAAGCCGTATACTCCCGTGCAGGTCTCTCGGGTTATACTGGAAGCTCCGATCCCATGGGCGACAAAGATGTTGGCCATCCACGCAAAACAGTACCGCGGGCGCATGCCGTTCTGCAGCCACAAGAGGTGCGGGAATACGGGCGGATCGTTTTTGGCGCGTCGGCGGTGCTGTTCGGCGTCATTGCACTGATGTGGTACGACTCTGACACCTGGCAAACCCTGCGTCAGATCTGGAGCCTGCCTTTCGGCACTATCATCGGCGGGTGTCTCATGACCGTTCAAATCGCCGGTGGGATTGGAATGCAATACCCGCGGACCGCGCGCTTGGCGTCGATCATTCTCGGCGTCGTCTATTTGCTTTTCTCGCTGGCCTGCGTCCCTGGCATCATCGCCGCACCCGCCATCTATGTGCATTACGGAAGCTTCGTCGAACAGTTTTCCTGCCTCTGCGGCGCGATTGCCCTGTACTCTGCAACGGAAGCGAACGAAGCACGGGCTGTAGCTTTCGGCCGAGTGGCGCGCTTTGGACTCGGAGCCTGCGCCATTTCATTTACGCTGAGTCAGATGATCTACCTTCGTGTGACCGCAGAGTTGGTTCCAACATGGATTCCGCCAAGTCAGAGGTTTTGGGCCTTGCTCACGACGATCGCGTTTGCTCTCGCGGCCATTGCCATTCTCATCAATCGCCAGGCACGGCTTGCGTTACGCCTGATGACCATCATGCTGGCACTCTTTGGTGTGCTGGTTTGGATTCCGCGCCTGATCGCGCACCCAGAGGCGCACCTGAACTGGTCCGAATTCGGCCTGACTTTCCTTATTACAGGGGCCGCCTGGATGGTGGCTGATTTGAGGTCTTTCTGATTCAGGTCGTGTTTGCGGGCCGGAAAATGGGGCGACCGCCAGCGTTGTTTCCGGATCACTTCGTGTGGGGTGGGCCGCCCGGAAGTTGGCCACGCTGAGAGGGACCAAAGTCTGCCGGCGAGAAATCCCCCTCCCACCGCTAAACGCCGCCGGGAGAAAGAGACGATTAGGGACCTCGAGGCTCTTCGTCAATGAGGTGATGACCAGCGCAACCCGAATAGTCGGGCCGAACGGCATTCAACCCAGGAGCGTCAGCCTGGGGTCGAGCGCCGTCCCGCGCCACTTGAAGACGTAAGCACTTCCAGACGGCTACCCTTCATGCCTTGACCCCCTCTGCCGCCGATCCTTTGTTTTCAATGACTCCCTGGCTTTGTTCCGGTGATTTTGAGGTTTCGCCGCCGTTCTCCTCTGCCGGACTTTCTGTCCCATCATTCGTAGCGCTGGCCTTCAGAGCGTGCTCTGAGCCGAGCGAAGGGTCAGCACCTGCCGAACTGAAGTTCGGCGCTACTTCTGCGGCAGCGTCGAGCCCCACGACCTTACTCAGTTCCTCGGCCGCGCGGTCGCCCGTCTCATCGCCGGGAGGGCTGGCCTCCGGTTGCGCGGTTCGCGAACCTCCCCTACCCAGGCGCGCATGTTCCTGGCGCAGGGTCAGGATAATCCTCACCTTCCGGTCAATCGAGCGGTCCAGCGCCGCTTCCTGCCGCGTCAACATCTCCCAAGTCTCCCCCGCCGGAGCCAGGCAGGCGTCCCGCTCGATCGCGTCCTTCTCCTCCTGCGCCTTCATCTCCTCTGCGAACGCCCCCTCGACCGCCGCGATCTGCTCCTCAACCAGGCGCAGCAGTTCCTGGTAGCGGGCTTCCCGCCCCGCCTCGTCCCCGAAGGTATCCTTCACATACTGGTCTATCTTTGCCTGGTCGTGCTGCTGCCGGACATTCCCGCTTCCCCAGAAGAGGCCA
>Ga0209517_10009963_pt1 | contig 10691 bp, 8 predicted proteins | sample PeaSoiMetSII2010_FD_187695 | JGI IMG/M metagenome (GOLD analysis project Ga0209517, IMG submission 187695) | Peat soil microbial communities from Weissenstadt, Germany - SII-2010 (SPAdes) (version 2) | ecosystem: Environmental > Terrestrial > Soil > Wetlands > Peat | place: Germany: Weissenstadt... | reverse complement strand
CGCCAGTGACAGCGGCTTGTCCTTCGCAAAGCAGCTTCGCAGGTACCCCGCGATGATGTGCACGCCTTTGTCGTGGAATCTGCCGCTGAGATTCGCTTCGCGCTCGATATTGATGAGCCCTGCCTTGCCCAGCGCCGCGCTCGCCGTGATGCGCACAGGCTTCCCGAAGGCGTACCCACCGATCTCCAGCACGCTCAGCCCATTCACCTGGCCGACGCATGCTCCCGTCAGGTCCACCAGCAGCGTGCCCTCTTCAATCATTTCCCGTATGCGCGTCTCGACCAGGTTGTGGCGTTCCATCTTCGAGGCGATCGCCGACCGCACATGCGCCGCGCGCACCACATTCTCCCCAGCCGCTGCCGCCGTATAGTGCGCCTCCCGCGCCAGGTCCGCAATATCCACGAACCGCGCGGTTACTTTGTTCCGGCGCCCCGCCTTTCGCACGCCATATTCGAGAATTGCCGCAAACGCTCCACGATCGAACGGGAACAGGTTTTCCTTTTCGCTCAGCGCCCGCAACCGCCCGGCGTACTCTTCAATCACGCCATCGCTCAGCGGCATCTCCTCGTCAAATTCCACGCGCACCTTGAAAATCTTGCGGAAGTCCTCTTCATATTCGTACAGCAATTCGTAGAGATCGTGATCCCCGATCAGGATCACCTTTACGTTGAGCTCCACGGGCTCCGGCTTCAGCGCCGTGGTTGCGAATGGATAGAACACTTCCAGCGGCTGAATCTCCAGCCGCGTGTGGTTCAGCGTGCGTTTCAGCGCCCGCCACACGCCCGGCTCGGACAGCGCCTCAATCGAATACATGATCAGGAAGCCGCCATCGGCGCGCAGCAGCGAACCGCCGCGCAGGTCCATGAAATCGCTGCTCCATCCGCCGCGCGCATCGTAGGCCCGCTGGATCGTGCCAAACAGATTCGCGTAGGTCGGCGTGGTCTCGAAAATCACCGGAGAATCGCTCTCGCTGTTGTGCGATAGAATCACGTTTACACCGTACACCCGGAACGGATCCCTCTCCGGCCCCGTCATCTTCTGCAGCACTTCCGGCTGATCTCCGCTCTGCTCCTCTTCTCCTTCGCGCTCCTTGAATGGTCCCAGATTGTCCAGCAGGTGATGCCGGACCTCTTCGAGGTACTCGGAAACTCCCGCGCCGGGATATTTCTCCTTTAACTCCTCGATCACACCGTCCACCAGTACTGACGCCGCCTCCTGCTCCAGGTAACTCAGCTCGCTCGCGAGTTCCCGCGAAAGCGTCAACGTCTTCCGGTACACAACCGTGAATTCCTGCCGGAATTGCTCGTACTTCCGCTCAATCTCTTCGGCCACACCGGTTTCCAGTTTTCCCTCGTGCACCATTTTGGAGACATCCTCGATGGGCACCATTTGCCCTTCCAGCACTGGAAAAATCTCCGGCAGCGCCACGGCGCCTACTTGCATGTGCCCGAGCGCAAATTGATCGCGGGCGATCCGCCGCGTGAAGTCGTCCATCAGCTCCTTTTCACGCACGGAAAAGCGTTCGACGATCCGCCCCTTCTGCCGCTGGAACGGTTCGCCTTCGAATACTTGCGGAATTCGCCGCCGCAAGAAGTCCACGCCCGCCTGCATGTCCTTCTTAAATACGTTAGCCGAGCCCCGCGGCAGGGAAAGCAGCCGTGGCCGGTCGGGTACCTTGAAGTTGTTGACGTAACACTTGTCCAGCGAAGGTTTGGTGGCCGGGTGCAAGTCCTCGATCATCTGGGCGATCGTGCCGCCGCGGCTGGTGCCCGCCAATCCGCACACAAACACGTTGTAGCCCGGCGCGGACAGCTCCACGCCCATCTTCAGCGCCCGCAGCGCGCGCTCCTGCCCAACGAATCCTTCGCGCTTCTGCGCCTGTGCCGTGGTTTCAAAGGGCACGCGCGAAAGCTCGCAACGCCACCGCAACTTGTCGGCCGCCAGTTCCGCCGGCATGGTCATCGTCTTGTCGGTCGTTACACTCATTCGAGGGCGTACTCTAGCACACAGCGTACCACCAAGCGCGGATTTTACCCCGCGCGTTACGCTTTGAGTTACGCGCTCTCCTTTTCCAATTTGTCGCGGTGCTCCATATACACCCGCAACACCCCCAGCGCCGCTGCGAGAATCGTCGGTCCCGCCACCAAGCCGAGCAGGCCGAAAACGTCCAGCCCGCCCAGAATACTGATAAACAGCAGCAGATCGTTCAACCGCGTGCGATTGCGCATCAGCAGCGGCCTCACCAGGTTGTCCGCCACTCCCGCAACTCCGCCGCAAATCGCCACCAGAAGCAGCGCCTTGCCCCAGTGCCCGTTGATTCCCAGCCACAGCGCCGCCGGCACCCAAATCAGCGCCGAACCCACCACCGGCACAATCGAAAAAAACGCGATCAGCACGCCCATGAACACCGGCGCGCCCAGCCCCGTCAGCGCGAACGCCGTCCCTCCCAATACTCCCTGGATTGCCGCGATCAGCAGGGCCACGGCGACGCTCGCAAAAATCAGGTCCCGCGATTCCTCGAGCATGTCTTTTTGAATCTCGGCGTCGAACGGGATCAGGTGCCGCAGCGCGTGCACAATCTGTTGGCCGTCGCGAAACATGAAAAACAGCGCGAACAGCAGAATGAAGAGGTTCACGAAGAAGGAAAACAGATTCCTCAACCACGAACCTACGCTGGTTGCCAGGTACGACCCGACCCTTTCTGCTCCCTGCTGGAGGAGCCCAACGAAATCCACACTGCGCAAGGTCTCCGGCAGGCGTGCTCTTATCCAATCCGTCAAATGCGCTGGCATCCCAACCGAACCAGAGCTGATCGCGGCTTGCACCTGTGCCGAAGCGACGACGGCCTCTCGTGCTGCGTACACCAGCACCAGCAGAACCGGCACAATCAAAAGTAACGTCACACCCACAGTGCAATAAACTGCCGCCCAGGTCGGCGAAGTCTTTCGCAATAGCCTCGCGTACACGGGGTAAAAGAAGATCGCCAGGACCGCCGACCACGCCAGGGGCTCCACGAATGGCTCCACGATCCGGAAGACCAGGTAGCCCAGCAGGAGCAGGGCGCCATAGGAGAGCACCGTGGTTAACCGGTCACTCGTTGTTGTGTTTCGTATGGCTTGTGTCATCTGCGTTATATAATCCACCCGGTTCGCTTGGAGACAGGCCTCACGGGGCCTTCAGCTTGCCAGGTCGTCTGCGCGAGGATGTCAAGACGTTATGCGATTTCGCAAAATCCCATTCACGCTCGCGCAGGCTCGCCTCCTTGCTGTACTTGCTTTAATCAATTTTGTCAACTTCGCAGACCGCCAGGTGCTGAATCCCCTCTTTCCTTTGCTTCGTCAGCATTTTGGCGTCAGCGACACGTGGCTCGGTTCCCTCCCGATGGTGCTTCTCGTAATACTGGCGATCGCCAGTATTCCCTCCGGCTACCTGGCCGATCGCTTCAATGAGCCGAAAATCATTGCTGCGGGCGTGCTCTTCTGGAGCCTCGCCGCTATCAGCAGCGGCCTTGCTCCCACCTTTTTCTTCCTCTTTGTCGCTCGCGGGCTTGTCGGTATCGGCGAAGCCGCTTATGCCCCTGCCGCGCAGTCCCTGATTTCCGATTCCTTCTCCCGCCGCAACCGCGCCATGGCGCAATCCGTTTTTGCCTCCGGCATGATTCTTGGCGGGGTCTCCGGCCTGGCGCTCGGCGGCATCATGGGAGCACGCCACGGCTGGCAACACGCCTTCATTATCGTGGGTGTCCTCGGAATTCTCCCAGGGCTGTCCGCACTCAAACTTAAGGAACCTCCCCGGCGTCCTCGCTCGGAAGCCGTCAGCCCTAAAGAGCTTCTTCGCGTACCCGCTTTCGTGGCCATGATCGCCGCGGGGATTTGCATCACGTTCGCCAGCGTTTCCTTCGTCGTTTGGGGCATTGATTACGCCATGAACTACAAGAACTTCAGCCTGAAGGAAGCTGCTCTCTCCCTAGCCATCATCGCCCTGCTTTCTTCCGTGTTGGGAGCGCTCTCGGGAGGATACTTTGCGGACCGTCTCCAGAGGCGTTTGAAGTACGGCCGAATCCTGGTGATCGCCTGTGCCTTCCTTGTGGCCACGCCGTTTCTTCTGCTGGCCATCCAGTCGGACGAAAAATGGATGGTTCTTTCCGGCTTCTTCGTGGCCATGTATTTCATGTCGTGGTATCACGGGCCGACAACGGCGGTGCTCCACGATCTAACACCCCAGCGCGCCCATGCCACTGCGGTTGGTGTCTACATGTTCGCCACGCAACTCTTAGGCGCGCTCGGACCATTGCTGATCGGGCGCATCTCGGACATCAGCGACTTACAGATCGGGTTGCAAGCCGCCACGGGCGTCCTGGTCTTTGGAGCCCTGCTGCTCTTGCTGGTAATCCATTTCGTGCGCCGCGACGGCCTGCACCATCCGCGTTTGGCCGCCTTCCGCGCCGAAGACCAAGCTGCACACTGACCCGCCTATGTGAAGTGCGGCGGCTTGCCGCCGCTCTTACAGTTGCATGTCGCTCGAAAAACCGCAGTACAACTAGAACAAAACCGCCATTCCGAACGGAGTCCGCGAAGTGAGGTACGGTCTTGCATCGCACGCCTCTTGTGCGATGCATCTCTCTTCCTATCCAAAAGCTATGACGTGTCTTGGGACTGCGGCGCAGAGGTCTGATCCGCCGCGTGCTTATTTCGCACCGCGCCTGCTTTCGCGGCAATCTCCGCTCTTGGAAGTATGGTGTGAATTTCCCTACTTGATCCCAACCAACTCAATCAGCCGCTTCACTTCCTCGTGGGGAACATCATACAGCGGCCGCTCATCTTCCTCTTTCAGCCGCTCGTGAAGAAATTCCGCGGCCACAAAACTCGCCTCGCGGTCCGTCAGGTCGCGCCCGGCTTTCGCGCGGAATTCCACAAACGCCGTGTGCGCCAGCCCCACGATGCGCCCTTCGCCATCCACAACAAATTTCGCGTCAATGGTATCGCTATGACGCGTGGCGATGGCATTCCAGATGTGCGAAAAGCTGCAGCGATACACATGGCCGCTCAAGCTCGAGGTCACTTCAAAGGCGCCAATGAACTGGTTCATGGCGCCGCTGTTCGCAAGCACCGGTACGCTAGGCACGTTCGCTCCTCTTTCCGCTTCTTCCGCGCGCACGACAAGTGTTCAACACCCCTCCCCAACTGTCAATCCCGCCCCTCTTTTGGAGTGCGGCTTGCCCTGAGCTCCGAAGGGCGGCTTGTTTACCCTGAGCTTCGAAGGGCCGCTGCTTTTACAGTTGCGGCTCTGTTGACGTCGAACCTATTTCCCTGCCCCTACATTTTCCAAAGGTGATATAGCTTTCCTCATGCAACCCAATCTGAAGTCCCGTCCCGCGGTCACCGCGGCCGGCATCGTGGCCATCGTGTTCGGCGCGTTTGGCGTGCTCATGGCCATCCTCGTTGAACTCTCCATGCTCGCTGTGTCACACATCTCTTCCGAGAGCACCGGCGTTCCCTCTCCAGATGCAATTCGCGCCATGGCCAGCATCGTCTGGCTATTCTTTCTAGCTGTAGCCGTCTTCGGCATCTTCGTGGGCGCAAACATTCTTCCCCGCCGCAATTGGGCCCGAATTGCCATTCTCATCTGGGGCGGGCTCATGACCTTCTTCTCCGCCGTCACCATCTTGGTGACGCTGCTGATCCTGGGCCAGTTGCCTTCCGTGATGCCCCACGCCTCGGAAGCCGCGCCGGTCCTGGCCGTTATGAAGTGGGTCCTGGCTCTTTTCTACGCGATCCCGCTCGGCGTGGGCATCTGGTGGCTCATTCTCTTCACCCGCAAATCAGTGGTGGAGGAGTTTATTCCGCTCTCGGCGCGGCTGCATCCCGGAAAAACGCTGGACGCTTCCGGCTTCCCGCAGGAACCGCCACCTCCTCCTTCCTATGTTCCGGGCGGCCCGGCCTGCCCCTTGCCGCTGCTCATCATCGCGGGTTTGGACATCTTCTCCGGCGCATCCATGCTGACGCTTCTCGTCATCCCGTATTCGTTGCTCTCAGCGATTCCGCTCTTCCTCTTTGGCCACGCGTTCCACGGCGGGCTTACCCTGGTATTCTTTGTCCTGCTCGGCGTCGTCTACGCGGTCTGCGGTATTGGCGTTCTCAAGCTGAAGCCGTGGGCGCTCGATCCGCTGATCTGCTGCAAAGCCCTGTTTTTCCTGAGTGGGATTGTGACGCTCTTGAATCCAAACTTCTTCCCCATGATGAAGGAAGCCATCGCCAAAATGATGCCCAAGATTTCCCAATTGCCGGCGGATGCCCAGATTCCCACGAACCTGTTTCCCTTTTCGGACACCTATTTCAAGTTCATGATGGCTTTGGGGTTCCTGTTCGGCGGAGTTTTGTTGGCAGTCATGATTTTCTATCGCAAACGGTTTCTGGAAGCGGCGGCCGCGCGGAATCGCCAGGCTTGAGTTGGAAAGAGTCTAGCGCGCGATCGACTGCACCCATCCCGCGAAGGCGTGCCATGCGCTCGTGGTGCCGATGGGTATGCTGAGCTGCTGCACGATAATGAGGAAAGCGCCAGCCCCGAGCGTGGCGCGATGCACCCTGCTCATGGACCACACGTCGTAAAGCACCAGCACAAGCACGAAGATGTCCGAAAACAGCATGGCAACGAACACATGACCGTGAAGCAGGGCAAACGGCCAGCGCACAAGGGCCGCGACCGTCAAGGAGACCGTAGCGAGCAAGATGAAGCGTTTGTGCGCGGAGGGATGGAAGCGCGCACGGAAGGCAAAGTAGATCAGGGTCGCAAAGCTCAGCATATTCGACAGCGGGATGATGTAGAAAAATCTCGGATCGCGGCCCACGGGCCCTCTCTCGTGGACCAGAGAATCGGTGGCCGCTAGCACTCCAAGGACCACCATCAACACAGCCAGCAGGAAACCCGCAAGGCCAAGGCGGCGATGCATGTCCACGCGCCCTGCCGATACCAGCGAAGTTTGCGTGACCAGCAGAAGGATCCAGCAGGAGAACACCGCTCCATGCAGGTGGATGATCAGGCTTGGCAGCGGCGCGCGAAATACTCCGGCGAGATAATAAGTGGGCGCGAAGCCCACAAACACCGTGGCGAGAATAAGAAGGGCCAAGCTCGAAAAGAAATAATTATCATAACGGGCGCCGGGCTTGGTTCTGACCGGCTTTGCCGGATTGCCGGCATGGGCTACTGATGTGGCCATCGCAATTTCCTCGCCGTTTCGCGGAGCGGGGCGTTCGGGGACCCTTGAAAATCCTCTGTACTCTAAGGGAAATCGCCCTGCGTGGCCAGCAGAATCGGGCCGGAGGAATACGCGCGAGTTTTCGACAACGCTTCCCGCGTTTAGCGCGTGGAAAGTGCCGGCACTTCGGCGTGCGTGTAGTAGCGTATGGCGGCGCCCACTCCGGTACCGGGTTCGTGCCGGTGCCCCTGATCCACCAGAGCCTTGTCGAGCGCGCCCAGCAATTCCAGCACGAACTGCTTCTGGCTGCAGAAGCCCATCAAGCCGAGCCGCCAGATTTGTCCCTTTGTCGCGCCAATGCCGCCGGCGATTTCGATGTTGAACTCCTCGAGCAGTTGATTGCGCATTTTAGCGTCGTCTATACCCGCGGGAATCCTGACCGCAGTGACGGTGGGCAGGCGATCCGCCGGGTTCTCCACAAAAGGCTTCAGGCCCAGCGCTTCCACACCGGCGATCAGGGCGTGCTGGTTTTGGTGATGGCGTTCCCAGCGCGGCTGCAGACCTTCCTCGATCACGATGCGCATCGCTTCGCGCAGCGCGTAAATCAGCGAAATCGGCGGTGTGTGGTGGTACAGGCGCTCCTTGCCCCAGTAATTCATGGCCGTGGAAAGATCGAAGTACCAGCTCTGCACCTTGGTCTTGCGCGTGCGGAAAACCTCTTCGGCGCGCGGGCTCACTGTGATGGGAGACATTCCCGGAGGCGCGCTCAAGGCTTTCTGCGATCCGCTGAAGCAGATGTCCACGCGCTGCTTATCAACATTCAGGGGCACCCCGGCCAGGGTAGCCACCGCGTCCACCACCAGCAACGCTCCGCATTCATCGGCTACTTGCCGGAAGGGATCGATGTTAGTGAGCACGCCGGAAGAAGTTTCCCCCTGCGCCAGGCCAATCATCTTGATCTTGTGGCCCTTGGCAACCTTGCGTACGTCTTCCGGATCAACCGGCTTGCCATAGGGCGCTTCGACGAGGTGCAACGTCGCCGGCGTGTGCTGCGCAATCACGTACATGCGCTGGGAGAACATGCCGTTCACGCAGCAGATCGCTTCATCGCCGGGTTCCAGCGAATTCAGCACTGAAGCTTCAATGCCGCCCGAACCGGAAGCGGACAAAGGAAACGTGATGCGGTTTTCCGTCTGGAAAATCTGTCGCAGCAGGACCTGGGTTTCATCCATGCAGCCGCGAAACCACGGGTCCAGATGCCCCACCAATGGCGTGGCCAGGGCCCGGTACACGCGCGGGTCCATCGAAGACGGCCCGGGGGTCATCATCAAACGTACGGGAGGCTTGAGTTCGCCAATCGGATTGGTCATGAGTGTGCTCCTTCACGGATCCTTATGAATCCACAAGGATGGCCCGCGGGTTCGTACTTCGGGGAATCGCTGGAGTACGGCGGGATTCCAGTGTCCCGCAGGCGGCGGGCCAGCGCAACGGTCAATTTGGATGGCCCGGGCAGTGCGGGTCAATTCGCCGCCAGGCCCATGGCCGGGGCTGCTTTGTCGCCGTTTGGTGGCGCTAGCTGCTCGAGTCTCGCTCGCAGCCGCGCGATCTCCTTGCCTTGCTGCAGCAATTCTTCCTGTTCGAACCTGCGCTTCGCCCGCGCCTCTTCCTCCTCGGACTGCCCGCTCGGGTCTTTCAGGAACGCTTGTTCGTCGAGCACGAACATGCGCATCAGGAGTTGAATCTTCAACTGCTTCTCTTTGATCTGCTGTTCGAGCGCCGCGATCTCCGCTTTCTTTTTCTCCGGATCTTGTGAATCCGCGGCAGATTCCCTGGCTGCAGGCTCTACGGCTGCGTCAGTCCTCGGAGTCTCCGCTGGGCTGGCGGTCGCGCGTGGCGCCAGTAGCGCAATGTCGTCATCGGTGAGGGCGGGAGTCTTTTTTACCGGCGTTCCGTGCACTGCGCCCGCTATCGGGGGTGGTTGCACATCCGCTGGCTTGTTTTTGTTCTGCGCCCGGCAAACGCCAGGCACGCTCAGAGTTCCAAGCAAGATCGTCGTATAGACACGGAGAGAGAGGGTCATGGGTTATCTCCGCCGCAAAGTGGGTCTTTGCGTTCAGCCTACTCTTCCCTCATGCCCAGTCAAGGTTCAAACTCCGGTACTAGCCGCGTCACGGCCAAGTAGAACTTTTGGAACATCTCGTCGTGCCTTTTGGAGTGCGGCGCCTTGCCGCCGCTTTTGCGACTTATGCAACTCCACGACCGCGCCTTTCTTTGGCGGATGCAGTGGTTGAACGCACCCTGCGGGGCGAGTTCTTGGGTTGCCGCGCCCGCCGCGCAGGAGTAGGATTCATGCCACCCCTCAATCTTGCGTGGGATCTCTGCAGGCAGGAGCAAGGAATCGGGATTGTTGCACTCCTTCGGGAAAACCGTACGGGGTGTGGTGTCCCAAGGAGGATCAAATGTGGAATGAGAAGAAACCCGAAACGAAGAGCACTGACGCACCGCGTCCCATGGAGATGCCCGCGGAACGCGCAACGGGATGGCTGGGGGCGAGCCTGCGTGTGAAAGGCGAAATCTCCGGCACCGAGGATTTACTCATCGACGGCCCGGTGGAAGGATCCATTCATCTTAATGACCGGAAGCTGACCGTCGGAAAGACGGCGAAGATCACGGCTGACATCGACGCCCGCGACGTTGTCGTGTACGGCTACGTGAAGGGAAACGTGCACGCGAAGGGACGCGTCGAGATCAAGAAAGATGGCTACGTGGTCGGAAATCTGACCACGGCGCAGATCATGATTGAGGAAGGCGCGGACTTCAAAGGCACGATTGAAATTGACCGCAGCGCGAAGGAAGCCGAAAAGAGCGTTCCCGCCCGGGTGGCCGCGGCCGCAGCAGGCGCTGGCGCACCGGCGACAAGTGCTGGCGCGACGCCGAAAAGCACTTAACGAACCTGGATGGCCCGCCAGACGATGCGCATGGGCGGATGATTCTGGGCCCTTTTCGCCGCATGATCCCCAACGGATAAAGAGTAGGAAGGCAAGCTTGCGCCCGGAGGCTCGCGTTAGTTCCCTCTTTGCGCTATAAACTCTCAAAGAGGGAGTGTCACCATGAACCGACGGAACTTCATACTTAGTGCCAGCGCCACGATCGCCTCTTTGACGGCGCTGCAACAGCGGTTGGCGTATGCGCGGGCGCGCGGGGAAACCGCACCCGGCAATGACGTGCTTGCGAAGCTGCCGCTGCTTTTCGGCACGGATTACTACCCCGATCAGACTCCCGAAAAATTCTGGGAACAGGACGCTGCCGCAATGGCGGCCATGGGCATCACCAACGTGCGCATCGCGGAGTTTGCCTGGGCCCTGATGGAGCCGCAGGAGGGCAAGTTCGACTTCGCTTGGCTGCAGCGCGCCGTGAAAATCCTGCAGGCGCACAACATCGCGGTGATTCTGGGAACGCCGTCGGCAGCGCCGCCACCGTGGCTGACGCAAAAGTA
>Ga0209517_10009959_pt1 | contig 10692 bp, 10 predicted proteins | sample PeaSoiMetSII2010_FD_187695 | JGI IMG/M metagenome (GOLD analysis project Ga0209517, IMG submission 187695) | Peat soil microbial communities from Weissenstadt, Germany - SII-2010 (SPAdes) (version 2) | ecosystem: Environmental > Terrestrial > Soil > Wetlands > Peat | place: Germany... | reverse complement strand
AGGGACGGCTGGGCTCAGCCTTGGCCGGTTGGCCTGGAAATGCTATGTTACATGCTTTCTCACGAAGCCCATCATCGCGGGCAGGTGTGTATGCTCGCGCATCAGCTCGGATTCCGATTACCGAACGCAGTGGCGTCCGGGATCTGGAATTGGGAAAAGCTGTGGAAAGAATGCGGTGCGCCTGGCGGCCCCGGCCACGATTCCTAAGGAATTGCTCAAGGGCACAGGCCGCCCGGGGATAAACCGATGCCGCTCCCGCCCGGCCCGTGTTGGTGGCGATGAAACCCGGCTACACCAAGCTGCGTATAGCTCGACGCGAAGCCGAGCAATTTGCTTGGGTCGGTCTGCACTCCATTTGGGCCGGTGGATGGCACGAAATAGTGATCCGCCTCCTACCAAAGTATGATAGCCTTGCCTCGCCAGACCCACTACGATGTGGACACGGGTATTGGCAGACGAATTTTACCCAAGGAGAATGATGTGATAAAGCGCCCTGTAGAGCTTTGTCGGGTTGGGGTTTTTGTTCTAGTCGTCGCGGGTGTGGTTTTGGCTAGCCAAGACAATTCCGCGGTTGTTGGCAAATGGAAACTGAATGTCGACGAATCGAAATACAGTACCGGATCGGCGCCAAAAAGCGCAACACGGACTGTTGAAGAACACCCGAATGGTATCGCTGTCAGCTACGAATACGTCGAATCCGACGGTAGCACCATTAAGTACGGTTACGCGGCCACGTTCGATGGCAAGGATTATCCCATTTCCGGGTCGGGAACCAACTGGAGAGAAGAGATGATTGGTGGTGCGGAAACCATCTCTCTCAGACCATCCGGTTCGAATGTTTACGCGGGCGCATTGAAGAAATCCGGTAATGTCGTTATGACAACCAGGACCGTTGTCTCCAAAGACGGGAAGGTCACAACCGTAACGGCAAACGGAGCCGATGCCAAGGGCCAGCCGACGAAACGCGTTAGCGTTTGGGAAAAACAGTAGGACGGGCCACCTTCACGGGAAGGTGAGTTCAGCGCCCTTCTGAAGAATATCGGCGGCCTGTGCCGCCATTGAGGTCACGACGGATTCAGCCGTCGGACGGTCGTTGAGCAAACCTACGGCTTCTCCGCAGGTGACAGCGACCATTTCGAGATCGTTCCGCGCACGGGCCCGTGCGTAATCCTCGGAGAGTGAGGCGAATGCGCGGAACGCCTCGGATTCCCGCGCGGCCCATTTGTCGGTCAACCCGTTCCTCAGGAATCGGAACGAGTATTCTCGCGGCCACGGAACGCCCCGCAGCGCATCCAACACTTTCGTCCGAATGGTGCAATCGCCGGTCGCGCCCAGGGCTTTATCGGTGTGAGCCTTGGGAGTCAGCGCCTCGGCCGACGCCCAAAGACGGGTCCCGACCAAAACCCCATCGGCGCCCAGCATAAGAGCCGCGGCCAACCCCCTTCCGTCGGCGATGCCGCCGGCGGCGATCAGCAAAGTTTGGGGCGAGCGTTTCTTCAAATAGTCCGCGGCCTCCGGCACGAAGGGAAACGTCGACCGCAATGCACCATGGCCCCCGGCTTCCGCTCCCTGCACCACGATTACCGCGGCGCCGGCCTCAAGAGCCACGTCAATCTGAGACAGCATTTGTACTTGGCAGATCAGCAACGCGCCAGCCTCGCGGATTTCCGCCGCAAATGGACGAGGGTCGCCAAATGAGAGAAAAACGCAATACGGCGAGTGCCGCAGAGCCATGGTCAACATAGCTGGCGCCCGTTCCAGCGCCCAGGTGATGAACCCAACCCCGAATCTGGTCGGTTTGGCCCGCGCAATCTCAGCTTCCAGATCCGGTTCGCCGCCCAGCGTCCCTGCATAGCCCCCGCCGATGATTCCCAACCCACCGGCGCGAGAAACAGCCGCCGCGAGCTCCCCGCCGGTAACCAAGGCCATCGGCGCGCATAGAATCGGGTGTTGGATCCGAAACAAATCCGTGAGACGTGTTTTAATCATCATCCGCCCCTACTTCACCGCGCCAATTTGCTTGACGATGCCGCTCACCAATGCATTCGGAATCTGGACCGAGAGGTTGTACTGCGCGATCTTCCACTTACCGCCCAGCGACACCAGGACGCCTGATCCGCGGCATAGCCCCAGGTTCGGCGTATCCAGCATCTCGTCGAACCAGGCCGTCTTGCGATCACCCGAAAACTCGATATGCCGGTCGCGAGGCTGAAAGCTCCACGCCGATTTCCGCTGGAATTGCGGCTTCGCCCAGTCCCGGAATTCAGTCACGGTCCAGCGTTCGGTGGCGTCCGTGCCCATAAAGACTCCATTCGGCGCGAAGTGGCCGAAATAGCGGGCTTCGTCGGCAACCGACGCGGCCCGATGCCAGTCGTCGAGAACGGCCGCAACTTGCTGCGGCGGCGTCTGCGCGGAGGCGGCTGATGCGGCCAACCCGAGAAGGTAAAGCAGGAAGATGTTGGTAAGTCGGCTCATTCTTCTGGGAGAATATCACGGGGGAGACGCCCGCCGATTTCAGGCCGTTCACAGTGATAACATGCATTCCAGTAAAACCATGCTTTTCATCAAAGGGATAACGTGCCGGGCTGCCTTTGCATTAGTCGCGTTGAGCTTGATCCCGAGCCAGGCCGCGGAACCTGACAACGCGGATCTTGACGTTGTGCGGGTTCGGCCGAACTTTTACATGATCGCGGGCGCCGGCGGAAACATCGGCGTGCAGATCGGCTCGGATGGCGTGGTGCTGGTGAATGCGGGCACGGAAAAAGCGTCCGATCGAGTCCTGGCCGCAATCCGAAAACTGACCGAGCTTCCGATTCGGTACGTCATTGACACCAACGCGGAAGCAGACTTCGTGGGCGGCAACGCCAAGGTCGCCAGAGCCGGCCGAACCATTTTCACAAATCTACTCGGGAATCCACAGCTTGCCGCGGCGATGACGAACGGCGGCAGTGCGGCGATTCTTGCGCATGAGAGCGTACTGCGCGGGATGAGCGCCCCGTCTGGTAAAGCGCAACCCTATCCCGATGACGCCTTGCCGACGGAGGCTTTCTACCCCAAGCGACAGACCCTGCGAATGAACGATGAGGGGATCGAAGTGCTGTATCAGCCGGCCGCCCACAGCGATGCTGATAGCGTCGTATTTTTCCGCGGCTCTGATGTGGTGGTTGCCGGAGACGTGCTGGACACAACCCGGTTTCCGATAATTGATATTGCGAACGGTGGCAGCATACAAGGAGAGATCGACGCGCTGAACAAGTTGATTGAACTGGCCATCCCACCGACGCCTTTTATCTACAAAGGGGTCGGGACCTACGTGATTCCAGGTCACGGGCGTCTGTGTGAGCAAATGGACGTTGTGGATTACCGCGACATGGTAGTTGTGGTGCGCGACGTGATCGCGGACATGATCAAGCAGGGAATGACCCTGGACCAAATCAAAGCAGCGTCGCCGGCCAAGCCCTATGAGACCGAGTACGGGACCGAAGAGGGATCCACCAACGCTTTTGTCACGGCGATTTACAAAAGCTTGACGGCCAAGAAGTAAAGATCATGCGACATTCAAGCAAATTTCTCGGCGTAATGATCGCGATAGCGCTTCCGCTTGCGGCTCAGCCTCCGGGCGGGGGACGAGGCGGGCCACCAATGATTCCAAAGGCGGCGGCGCCCATTGACCTGACTGGCTACTGGGTTTCGATCGTGACCGAGGATTGGCGCTATCGCATGGTCACGCCCGCGCCGGGCGATTACCAAAGTGTTCCGATGACGCCGGCCGCCATCAAAATCGCGGACGCCTGGGATCCCGCCAAGGATGAAGCGTCAGGCGATCAATGCAAATCCTATGGTGCGCCGGCGCTGTTGCGCGTACCGGAACACCTTCACATCACCTGGCAGGACGATCAAACATTGCGCATGGATACCGACGCCGGCAAGCAAACGCGGCTCTTTCACTTTGGCGATTGGAAGAATCCCGAGAGCGCGCCGACCTTGCAGGGTGATTCAGTTGCCCAATGGGAAATACAACGCGCGGGCCCTCGGCCTGTGAATGGGTCCCTGAAAGTTGCGACATCTCATCTCAAGGCTGGTTATCTGCGCAAGAACGGTGTTCCATATAGCGAGAACGCCAGTCTTATGGAGTATTACGACCTGGTCAAGGAACGCAACGGGGATCAGTTGCTGGTGGTCACCATCGTCGTGACCGACCCGACGTATTTGCGTGAGCCCTTTATTATTAGTTCCCATTTCAAGAAGCTCGATGGCGACGCTGGGTGGAACCCCACGGCGTGTTCAGCGAGATGGTAATGAGAGAGAATCAATGAAATTTGCGGCGATATTGCTTTGTGTGGCGCTTCCAGCGCTGGCGGAGATCGATCTGTCGGGATCCTGGACGTCCAAGAATCACGAGGACAATATGGAGCGCGGCGCGGGTCCTAATCCCGACGATTGGGCAGGACTGCCCTTCAACGAATCAGGCCGCGCAAAAGCGCTGGGCTTTTCGCAATCCATCATCTCCATGCCGGAGCGCATCTGCTGGTTCCAAACCCAGTGGCATATCGCGGCCGGACCGTTCAGCCTCAAAATCTGGAGCGAAAACGATCCCCTGACCGGAAGAATCCTCTCGTGGGTGATTGGCGGGTGGGAAACTCGCGCGCCCATGACCATCTGGATGGACGGGCGTCCGCATCCTTCGAAAAATGCTCCGCACGATCAGACCGGCTTCACTACCGGCAGTTGGAATGGCGACACGCTTACGGCCTACACCACGCACATCAAGAGCGGTTACATGCGGCGCAATGGCGCGGCCAGCAGCGACCAAGCCACCATTACCACCACTTTTATGCGTCACGGAGATATGCTCACGCTGGCGTTGGTGATGGAGGATCCCGTCTATTTGACCGAGCCGTATATTCTGACGCGTTCCTATCTCTCCACTCCCACTCCGGTTGCCGTGGCCGGTCCGCCCTGCATCGTCGGATATGAAGGAGTGGAGGAGGGCCGGGTTCCGCATTATCTCCCGGGGAAGAATCCGTTCATCGATGAGATGGACAAGATCTACCACATTCCGAGGGAAGCCTCACTCGGCGGAGCGGAAACAATGTATCCGGCCTTCCGCGAGAAAATCAAAGACAAATTCGTGATTCCGCCCAAGTGCACCCGGAACTGCGGAGCGCCGGGATTCTAACGATGACGGCCATGCAGGTTCGAGCGCTGGTGAGTACTCGGGAGTCTGCTCGGGTGCAACCACCGATCAAGCTTGTGCAATAAGCCGGCTAGCCAATTCCACATTGTTGGCACCTCAGACGGCACGCTATCACAAATCGTCTCGGGCGTCACCGGGGGGGCTAATGGACGGAAACGGCTGGAATTAATTTCACGGCTTGAGAACTCGCTCGCGGTCCGCCCGACCGAAATCACAAACTAAACAGCGCTCCCGCCGCGCGCCGAGAGGAAGATTCCCTCAATAACTGTCAACATTATTCTCTGGATCGCAAATGTGCGCGCGACTTGTAATATCGAATAGATAAAAGCGATCCTGACAAACATACTTGTAACGCCGGGGACGCCCCGCGCGCGGTCGCATCACGATAGCTTCCACCGCTCATCGCCGGCCACCCAAAGTGCCGTACTGTGGTTAGAGCACCCAATCGACAATCATGAGCCTCTTTGGAAAAAAACAAACAGACACCGCCTCTGTCACCTACATCTCGTTTGCGGGCGATACGCATCAGGTCGCCGTGCCGATCGGCGACTCGGTCATGGAAGGCGCCATCAAGAATGGAATCGACGGCATTGTCGCCGAATGTGGCGGCGCTTGCCAATGCGCTACCTGCCACGTTTATGTCGACGAGGCATTTCTCGGCCGGTTGAATCCAATCCAGGAAGATGAGGACGAGATGCTGAACACGACGGCTTCTGAGCGGAAGCCGAACAGCCGGCTGGGCTGCCAGATTCCGGTTACCAAGGAACTCGACGGTTTGATCGTGAGGACGCCTAAAACGCAGCAATGACCTCCGACGGCGTGGTCATCGTCGGAGCCGGACAAGCGGGCTTCCAGGTTGCCGCGTCGCTGCGCATGGAAGGTTATGCGGAACTGATCGTCCTGATTGGCGACGAGCCCAGCCTCCCCTACCAGCGCCCGCCGCTCTCCAAGGCCTTCATGGCCGGCAAGCAGGATATTGAAGGCACTGCTTTGCGGCCTCTCGCCTTCTATGAGAGCCATCGCATCGAACTGGTCACGGGCGCGAAGGCAACGTCGATCGACCGGGCGGGCCGCTCGGTAAGCCTGGCATCAGGCCGTAGCCTTCCCTATGAAACGCTGGTGCTCGCGGTGGGAGCGCGCAATCGGACGCTGCCAGTAAAGGGCGCCGAGCTGGACGGCGTCTGCTACTTGCGTACCGATGCCGAGGCTGTCGATATCCGGCAACGCGTGGAGCAGGCTCGCGATATCGTGGTGATCGGCGGCGGATTCATCGGCCTCGAACTTGCGGCTGCCGCCCGGTCGCTCGGCAAAGCTGTGCGCGTTCTGGAGGCCCAGTCGAGGCTGATGCCTCGCGTCGTACCGCCTATCCTCTCCGATTTCTATCGCGACCTTCACACCGGCCAGGGCGTAGACATCTCGCTCGGTGTCGCGTTGTCGGAGATCGCCGGCCATCAGGGGAAGGTCAGCGAGGTTGTCCTCAGCGATGGCTCCACTTGCCCAGCTGATCTGGTGCTAGTTGGTATTGGCGTTGTTCCGAATATCGAGCTGGCTCAGGACGCGGGGCTCAGCGTCTCGAACGGGATCGTCGTCGACGAGCGCCTGCGTACAGACGACGAGAGCATTTACGCCATCGGTGATTGTGCCGAGCATCCCAATCCATTTGCAGGCGCTCGGGTGCGGATCGAATCCGTGCAAAATGCCGTAGACCAGGCCAAATGCGTTGCGACGGCCGTCATGGGACGTTCTGAAAATTATCGCGCCGTACCCTGGTTTTGGACCGACCAATTTGATATCAAGCTGCAAATGGCCGGACTATCGGGCCACTACGGCCAAGTGATTACCCGTGGTGAACCGGAGAGCCGCAAATTCTCGCTATTTTATTTCAGGGACGGTCGATTAGCCGCCGTCGATTCGGTGAATCGTCCCGGGGACCATTTGGCCGGGCGAAAGCTGATCGGAGCCGGGACCGGGATCACGCCGGAGCAGGCTGCCGATCCGAGCGTGGACCTGAAGGCGCTCAAATGATCTCTCGGTCGCTGATAGAATGTTCCGCATGTCCCCGATCCAGTACAACCTCCCGCAGGACCGCATCCCGCAAGCCTGGCACAACATCGTTCCGGATCTCCCGCAGCCTTTAGCGCCAGTTCTGCACCCGGGCACTCTGAAACCCATCGGACCGGACGACCTGGCTCCGCTGTTTCCGATGAGCCTGATTCTTCAGGAAGTGAGCACGGAACACCAGATCGAGATTCCCGAAGAAGTGCGGCAGGTGTATGCTCAGTGGCGTCCCACGCCGCTGTTTCGAGCGCGCCGCCTGGAAAAGGCTTTGGATACACCGGCGAAGATCTACTACAAGTATGAAGGCGTAAGCCCGGCCGGCTCGCATAAACCGAACACTGCCGTCCCCCAGGCCTACTACAACAAGAAGGAAGGCACGAAACGCCTTTCGACCGAAACCGGAGCGGGACAGTGGGGCTCATCTTTGGCGATGGCCTGCGCGTTTTTCGGCCTGGAATGCAAGGTCTACATGGTGCGGGTCAGTTACGATCAGAAGCCCTACCGCCGCGCATTGATGGAGGTTTTCGGAGCATCCGTCACGGCTAGCCCGAGCGATGAGACGGAGTCGGGCCGAGCCATTCTGTCCCAAAATCCGCGATCCAACGGCTCGCTGGGCATCGCTATTTCCGAAGCCGTTGAAGTGGCTGCCAAGGACCCGCACACCAAATACGCGCTGGGCAGCGTTTTGAATCACGTCCTGCTGCATCAGACCGTGATCGGGCAGGAGGCGATAGAGCAGATGAGCCTGGCCGGCGACGATCCTGACATCATTATCGGGTGCACCGGCGGCGGATCGAATTTCGCGGGCCTCGTCATGCCCTACCTCAGCCGCAAGATCAAGGGTCAAAGCAACGCGCGTGTGGTGGCGGTGGAGCCCGCCGCTTGCCCCAGCCTGACCAAGGGCAGATTCACTTACGATTTCGGCGATACGGGACACCTGACGCCGCTCGTCAAGATGTTCACGTTGGGCAGCACGTTCATTCCCCCCGGAATTCACTCGGGCGGATTGCGCTACCACGGCATGGCTCCGCTGGTATCGCACGTGATGGATCTCGGACTGGTGGAAGCCATCGCGGTGCAGCAACTCGACGCGTTCGCGGCCGGGATTCAATTCGCGCGCGCCGAGGGCATCATTCCCGCGCCCGAAGCGAATCACGCTGTCGCCGGAGCCATCCGCGAAGCCCTGCGCGCCAAGGAAGAGGGAAAGCAGCGGACCATTCTCTTCAATCTCTGCGGCCACGGCCATTTCGACATGCAATCGTACATCGACTATCAGGCGGGAAAGTTGCAAAACTACGAATACCCGGCGGAAGAAGTCGCGATGGCGCTGGCCGGCCTGCCCGCCGTGGGCTGAGACGAAACCATGGCCGTTATCAAGCCCTACACCGCGGTGGGACTGATCCCCACTGTGCGAGGAATCCGCAAACGCGCCGATATTCGCGTCAACCTGGAACACTTGAAGCACCTCGTGAAGGCGGCGGCGTGGTTATCCAGCCTGGGTTTGCCGGTGCGGCTGATCGCTATTCCAGAGGGTGCGCTGCAAGGATTCAACGACGAAGTGCTGGATCTGGATCATGTGCAGTTTGCTCGCGAAGGGGCCATCGATATTCCCGGCGAGGAGACGGAGTTCCTGGGCCAACTGGCGCGCGAATACGATACCTACATCATTGCCCAGGCCAAGGCGCGGCATCCCGACTGGAAGAATCGATTCTTCAACGTGGGTTTCATCCTCGACCCCAGGGGAGAAGTCATCCTGCGGCATTACAAGGTGTCGCCGCTGTTTCCCGTCGAGCACTCGGTGTGCCCGCACGACGTCTATGACTGGTGGGTGCAGAAATACGGGCGCACCTTGCAGGCGTTCTGGCCGGTGGTCGACACCGAGATCGGGCGTTTGGGAATCATGATGGCTAACGAAGGTTCCTATCCCGAAAATGCGCGCGCCCTGGCTCTGAATGGCGCCGAGGTGATTTACCGCGCGTCTTATCCTCACCCCGCCACGGGGAATGACTATTTCGAAATTCAAAGCCGGGCGAGGGCGCTCGACAATAACGTATACGTTGTCGCTCCCAACATGGGCACCTACTATCTGTTCGCGGAAGAGAACACGCCGATCGATACTTTCGGCGGGCGTTCATTCATCATCAACTACCGGGGCCAGATCGTCGGCAAGCAAGACTACGGGGCCGGATCAACCTATGTGGGCGGCGTGATCGATATCGAGGCGTTACGCGATCACCGGGCGCGCGCGCAATGGGACAACTGGCTGAAAGACCTGCGCACGGAGTTGTACCAGATTCTGTATGAGGCGCCTATCTATCCGAAGAATCTCTATCTGGAGCGGGAGCCCATGAAGCACGCGGAGTACCGGAAAGAAGTGATCCTGAAACAAATCGCGCAGATGCACGACCGCGGCATCTGGGCGAAACCAGGATGACGCTAGGCCAAACCGATCTTAGCGGGAGAGCGCCGTGGCGAGGCGGTCAAGAAGCAGATCGTGGGCGGCCAGCTGACCTGTTTCCAGGTATTCATCAGGCTGGTGGGCGTTTGCGATGTCGCCGGGGCCACACACCACCATCGGGATACCGCAACGCTGCTGATAGAGGCCCCCTTCCGTTCCGAATGCGATTTTCCCGGGAGCCGCCTGCGAATCGAGCAGCGAGCCCACAAACCTCGCCACTTTGGCATCCGGCGCGATGGACAAGCCAGGATACGAGAACTTTTCATGGAAGACGATCCCGCAGGAAGGATTCACCTTCTTCATGGCTGGCTCAAGCTCATCGGCGGCGAATCCGCGGATGCGCTCGAGGATCGGCTGGGCAGGATCTTCCGGCAGATAGCGGATCTCGAATTCAAATACGCACTCCGCGGGCACGATATTGAGGACAGTGCCTCCGTGCACCGAGCCGACATGCAGCGTAGTATGAGGCGCTTCGTATTGCGAATCGAACGGACCCGCAATTCTCTTTTCCTGATTGAGACGCCGGATGAAAGTAATCAGTTCGCCCGCATACTCGACGGCATTCACGGCCGCCGACGGGTTGCTGGAGTGACCTTCCTGGCCGCGCACCTGGACTCGGATGGCTACTTTCCCTTTGTGCTCCACCACCAGCCGCATTGAGGTGGGTTCGCCAACGATGCCCATCTCTGCCTGGACCGGCAGACTGCCCGCATCTTCCAGCAGTTCACGCAAACCAATGCAACCGATTTCCTCGTCGCACGTAAACGCGAGATGAATCGGCGTGTGCAGCCGCCGGCGGACAATGCGTGGCACCGCCGCCAACACGGATGCGATAAATCCTTTCATGTCCGCGCTGCCTCGCCCGTACAAACGGCCGTCACGGCGATCCAGCCGGAACGGATCGGTAGTCCATTGCTGCCCGTCGACTGGCACAACATCGGTATGTCCAGCCAGGAGAAATCCCGGGCGATCGGCGGGG
>Ga0209517_10009956_pt1 | contig 10693 bp, 11 predicted proteins | sample PeaSoiMetSII2010_FD_187695 | JGI IMG/M metagenome (GOLD analysis project Ga0209517, IMG submission 187695) | Peat soil microbial communities from Weissenstadt, Germany - SII-2010 (SPAdes) (version 2) | ecosystem: Environmental > Terrestrial > Soil > Wetlands > Peat | place: Germany... | reverse complement strand
CCTCGCCCGCGCAGCCCTTTTCGTGCTGTATGCCACGCGGGCGAGGGCGCCCGCGCCACATGGAAGAAGCAGCGCCGCCGGACGGCGGCGCCGCGAATTACAGGCCCTTGCTTGCGATGTAGTTGATCAGGTCGCGCACGCGGCAGGAGTATCCCCACTCGTTGTCGTACCAGGAGATCACCTTGACGCAATTGCCGCCCACCACCAGGGTCATGGGCGCATCCACGATCGAAGAGAAGGGGTTGCCTTTGAAGTCCGACGACACCAGTTCCTGCTCTTCATACGCCAGATAGCCCTTCAACGGCCCGGATTGGGTCGCCTTCTTCAGGGCCGCGTTCACTTCTTCCTTGGTCGTCTTCTTCTCGACCCATACCACCAGGTCGACCACCGAGACGTTCGGCGTCGGCACGCGCATGGAGAATCCGTCGACTTTGCCGCCCAGTTCCGGAATCACCAGTTTCAGCGCCTTCGCGGCCCCAGTCGTGGTCGGAATCATCGACAATGCGGCTGCCCGCGCACGCCGCAGGTCTTTGTGCGGGAAGTCGAGAATCACCTGGTCGTTGGTGTAGGAGTGAATGGTCGTCATGGTGCCACTGACGATCTTGAACTCGTCGTTGATCACCTTGGCCACCGGCGCCAGGCAGTTTGTCGTGCAGGACGCGTTCGAAATAATGTGGTGCTTGGCGTGGTCATATTTGTCGTGGTTTACGCCCAGCACCAGCGTGACGTCTTCATTCTTCGCCGGAGCCGAGATGATGACCTTCTTCACCGGCCCGCGCATGTGCTTCTTGGCGTCGTTGGCGTCGGTGAAGCGTCCCGTCGACTCGATCACCACCTGCGCGCCCACGGACTCCCAGGGCAGCGCGGCCGGATCCTTCTCTTTGAACACTTTGATGGTCTTGCCGTCGACGGTAATGCTGTCGGCGCCCGCCGAAACTTGATTCGGAAGGTTGCCTAGAACCGAATCGTACTTCAGAAGATGAGCCAGCGTTTTCGGATCGGTCAAATCGTTGACCGCGACGAAATCCAGGTTTGGATCCTTGAGCGAAGCGCGCAACACGTTGCGGCCAATTCTTCCGAAGCCATTGATGCCTACTTTAATTGCCATGTTTCCTCCGTTTGATTTATGAAGGCGTGATCAGATTTGGTTGACGGTTGAGCTGTAAACCTATGATGTTAGCAGGGAAGTGGAATCGGCGTAAATGACGCCCGTTTCGTTTTCAAGGAACCGCAGTTCCAATCACGGAATTCCGTGCGCCGAGTCACTGACTTTCGCAAGTAGCGTGGTGCAGCGGCAAGCAGCTTGAGCCTCTCTGGTGAACAGGCCTTTCCATCTCGATGATTCTCTGCGGTGGTGTTGGATCGGGTTCTGGGGACGCTCGGTTCGAGGGCGAGTATCAGTCAATTAGGTCGGCCGCGTGTGTTTCTGCACCGAGTCACCATTACACGCTATGCCCCTCGGATAACCAAGAAATAGCCATAGGCCCCGAGCCTCGGATAGAACCATGGTTGACATCGTCCTGCTTGCCGCGTCTTTCACACTCGAACCTTGCCACCATCCTCCGGGAAAGCTTACGAGAATGGGACAACAAGCCAAACATCTTCAGGGGACGAAACTGAGTGGACTGGATCTCGAGAAAGAACCTCGATCGTCCGGTCGAGGCGGAGCTTTTCCGTGACATCCCTATTTTATAGAACTCATTGACCTCCGGTTCGGGGATTTTGAGTGAGATGGCCTTATAGCAACAGTTACTTCGAAGTAGCTTGTGACTCGGGAGCAATCCGAGTGGTGGCGATCAGCCACGAGCCAGGCACGGTAGGCGTCAAAGAAACCGAGGCACTATTTCCTGCCAGCCTTCTGCGTCAGGGCGATGCCAGAATCCTGCTGATAGATCACTTTCCATTGACCTGCGATTTTCTTGAAGATGATCGTATAGGCGTGCGGATCGTAGGTGATCTTGTCTCCCGACTTGAGTACGGTCTCGTCCTTGCCATCCCATGAGCAGATGACGATGTCCTTGGAAACGACGAAGAAGTCCTGGCGAATGGTGGTCCATTTCCAGGCGGTTGCGGAGTTGAAAAACTCGGACCAGGCCTTTTTTGTCACCTGATAATCGTATCGTGAACCATCCGCATTGATCATTGCCCAGTCAGCCGAATCGGCATAGAACTGAGGACCTCCCTCCGCGTCCAGCCTCTCAAAGCTTGTCATTAACCTGTCGCCTACCGCTTTGACTTCGCTCTTGATCTGGTCTATTTGCTGCGGGCTGAGTTGTTGGTTCTCCTGTGAAGTGCACCCAAAGGAGAACAGGAGCAGAACTGCAACGAAAATATTGGCTTTCATTACTTCCTCCTCGATTCCGTCGGAGTTTCGCCCGAAGTGCGGGTGGTTGCGATGTTAGGCGGCCATCTTGTCCTCACCCTTGGCCATCGATGGCACAGCGCCGAGTTGCTGCATCATGCCAAGGGCATCGTATTCCTCCCATTCCTCAGCGATCTTTCCCCCGACGATGCGGTCGATCATCACACCGCTTGTTCTCACCTGCTTGCCCGTGGGGGCGATTCCCATCAAAATTCCGCTATGGATGCCAGTGAAGCTCCAACGGGTCGCGACCTTGTCGCCCTCTGCTATCTGGTCCTCAACCGTCCATCGGCCATCGGGGAAGGCGGCAAGCACTTGGGTCAAGAATTGTCTATAAGCCTCGCCCCTGAGTTCCCCTGCTGCCGGTGCACGGTATACACAGTCCGGAAAGAACTCGTCAATGAGGGCCACATTGTGCTTAGTGAAAAGTTCCTCGATTACACGTCGAACTAACGCCTTGTTTGCTTCCGACATGGAAGTTTTCTCCTTTCGTCGAGCCTGTTGGCTCAGGGTCTGCGGGCAAACCCACAGCCCCCGGTTTAAGCTCACCCTCCGGCTTACTTGCCCAGCGAATACGTGCCGGTGCATGTTTCGTCAAAAGAACCGTCTGCATTGAATTTTCCGGAGCAGGTTCCGGAACCCTTGATGCCTTTGTATTTTCCGGTACCGCTCAGAATCTTGATTTTCAGGGAGACAGGCTTCGTGATGTCTGTTGAGGCTGACCCTTCCCATGTGCCGTACACCTTGTCGCCATTGTCCATGGTCATGTTCGCGCGGCCATGGGAGTTGAGGGATGCCTTCCATATCTCTCGGAATTCTGTCACGTCATCGGTTTTTACCGCAAAGCTGCTGTCGCTTGCGGTCGCGTTACAGGTGCCTTGGGCAATCATGTAGCTGTGACCCGGCACGTCGCCCACGTCGAGTTTGTATTCTGTCGATGGTTTAGGGCAGTGCCACTTTGTATTAAGCTTGTTCTGAGCCATTGCTGCGGACCCGAACACCAATAGGGAGCACGCAACGAACAACGGGATTCGCTTCATACGGTTCCTCTTTCTTCCGTCAACGATTTCGCCTCAAGGGGTGCTGCGGCTCAATGGGATGGGAACTGCTCTTCGGGGAGGCGAGACTCTAGTCGAAGGGAAATCCTAAGCGGATGAGCACGTATTGTCAGTGATTCGGGTCACGCGCGATGTGCAGCGGGCGCCAAGAACTACAACTGTTTCAAAATTCCCTTTACGCTCATCTTCCCCGCGTGACCGGAATCGTTGGGAACGAATATCGGCGCTACTGCGGAATCAGACCCTTTACAGCTTGTATTCGAGGTAGGCAAACAGCAGAAGGAGAACCGCGCAAAAATGTAAAACGGAAGCACGTGCTTCGGGTGCCACAGTTGCATCAGTGGCGGTAACTTCTGCTTCGTCGCTAGAAGTACTGCAATCGACCTGCCAGCGATTGCCGCAGACTCCTGCAGGCTTACGGCACCACCGCCTCGACCGGCGTCGAGAGGGCGCTCTCTTTTCCAGCGGGGTCTACCGCCGTCGCGGCGTAGTAGTACGTCCCGGAAGGGACGGGGCCGTCTCTGTAGGCGGTGTTCGGATCCAAGGCCGTATTGATTTTGCTCCAGGGGCCGCTGGCGGCCGGACCGCGATACACGTTGTATCCCGCTACGTCCGAAGTGCTGGGATTCCACGAAAGACTGACGGTATACGGTGTCACGGTGCCAATGCCGGTCATCGATTCCTGCGTCGGCGAGTTGGCGGCATTGCTCACAAACGTGAGTGTGCCAGAAATCGTCCCGCTGTTTTTTGGCGTGAAGGTCACATGGAACGACTCGCTCTTACCCGCCGCCATCGTCGACGGGAACGCAGCCCCTTCTAAAGCAAATTGCGAATTGCTGCTGCTCGCGGAATACACCGCCACCGCGGCGCCAACCGCACTCAGGGCGATCGTTTGAGTGTCCGTCGTTCCCACCTGCACCTTGCCGAAGTTCAGTGGATCTGGAGTGATTTGCAACCGTCCGGCGGAAGTCGCGGTTCCAATTCCCTCCATGGGGATCTCAATGTCAGGCCCTTCCACCATGACACTTTCGCCCACCAGTCCCGTGGCTCGCGGCGCGAACTTGATTTCAAATTTCACGCTCTGCTTAGCCTTCAGTACCAATGGCAAGGAGGGCCCGCTGATGGAGAATCCCTCACCCTTCATCGAGGCCGAGAAGGCTAAGAGCTTAACCCCCCACGAGCGCTCGTTCGTGAGCACTAGCGGTAGCTTCGCACTGCTTCCTACCGCCACCTGGCCAAATGAGATGCTGGCCGGATTGGCTTTCACCGCTTCGCTGTTTACACCCGCCCCTTCCATGCTGAATTGCAAGGTCGAGTTGGCAGCGTTGCTGGTAAACGTGAGCCTGCCTTCGGCCCATCCCGTCGCGGTCGGAGTGAATCTCACGTTCAGCGTTACGCTCCCTCCCGCAGCCAGACGCAACGGCATGGTCAGATGGGACACACCGAATTCCCTTCCACTGAGCTTCATCGCCGACACCGTAACCGGGCGATGTCCAGTGTTCTTAAGAACCACCAGTTGAGTCTCGCTGTGATCGACGGTGACGGCGGCAAAGTTCAGGCCGGTTGGAGTGCAAGTCAATTGTTCGGGGACCGCTCGGGCGCCCAGAGATAATGAAGATAGCGTGACGAACGCCACAACCAGAACGATGGATGCGAAACGAATAGATGACGAGACCTGAGTAGATAGGGATCTCGCATTCGACTGGGGGAGTCGCAGCATAGGAAATCAAGATTGAAACCGCTGTACTCACCAAGTGTCTAGATGTAGGAAGGACATCTTTTTTTAACCGCTGAGGGCCGAAACGATACCCGAGTGCCGAATTCCAACAACTCATGTGTTATGAATAAGATTGGCGGCACCTATCCCAAACGGAGAAAGCACCCCGCATGGCGGCAACATCCGGACAGTCTGATTTCCCGCAATCGCTTCTCACCAGCTGCATTTCCAAGGTGCATTCCCGAGAGGAGCTGTGGGCCGAGTTCATTCAGTCCGCCGGGGTGCAGCGGATGGCGGAGATCGGCGTCTACCGCGGAGATTTTGCCGCCCACATCCTGCAACGTTGTCCAGGTTTAACGGCCTATTACATGATCGACCCGTGGCGCCACCTCGCCGGCTGGAACAAGCCTGCCAATCAGGACGACGCTGTGTTCGAGGGCTTCCTCCGGGAAGCTAAAAAGAAGACCGACTTCGCGGCCGGGAAGAGAACGATCTTGCGAGGAAAGACCACCGAGGTGATCGACCAGATACCAGACAGGGAACTGGATCTGGCTTACATCGACGCCGATCATACCCTGAAGGGCATCGCCATCGATTTGCAGCGCATTTATCCAAAAGTGCGCGCGGGTGGCTTTCTCGCGGGAGACGATTTCACCCGGTCCGTCTGGGAACACAGCACTGCCTTTGAGCCGACGCTGGTGTTTCCGTATGCGGTCTATTTCGCCGAGGCGGTCGGCGCCACTATCTACGCGCTCCCCTACTCCCAGTTCTGTCTGCAGAAAGGCAATGGTGCGGAATTCGCTTTTGTCGATTTGACCGGGGATTACGACGACATCGGCCTGCGTAATCAATTCACGCCCGAAAAGCTTCTCAAGCTCACCCTGTGGGAGCGGTTTCCGCGCCTGATGCGAGTCGTCCGCAAAACCAGAGACTTATTTCTGCGCTAAGCACGGCTGGCAGAAGAGCCTGCTCGGGGGCCTACTCCGAGGATTGGAACTGCATGTTCTCGTCGACCGAAAGCTGCGCGGGCGTGCCTGCGTAGTTCTCTCCGGAACGGGTAGCGACTACGCGGAAGCCGCCGTTACCGAGTTCGACAGCGTAGCTGTACGGTGGACGCTGCCGCGCGACTGTGATGTTGTTCGTAGAGATCAGATCGTCGAGCGAGGCGTATTTTCCTTCAGTGGCGAAGTAGCGGCGCTCGGCCGAGGCGATGCTCATCAAATCGCTCCTCACCCCAGTGATGTTGATGGCGCCCTGCGGCGAGGTGGCCCCGGCTTCCGCAGAGGTGCTCTGCACCTGCTTGGAATAAATGTACATGCCAATCGCCATCACAATGACGATGCTGAGAAAGCCGAACAGGCGACTCATAGATCCCTCCGCAGAGGCGATTTTCACCGCCCCACCGCGCCCCTCGCAAGTAACCAGAGGGCAGTGACCTATCCGGATTTCATCTGGCGGGTGAACCCAGGCTTTTGATCTCGAAGGCATTACCAGCGCCGTGGGTGCCCCATCCTTGACGTTCCTTGTCAAGGGTGGGATTCCACAGTCGCATCCAGCTGAGGACTTCGCTCTCATAGCGGGAATGGGGGGCTGGCCCACCCTCGCTTTTGATTTTTCTCGGTGTAATTTCAAATGAGGCTGCCCCACCCTCTGCGGTTTTTCAGAGGGTGGGAACCTATGCGGCCTGCGTCGGGGGGTTTTCTATCCGTTTGCGTTACACTGGACGCTCCAAGGATAAGGATAAAGTCAAAATCTCAAGAGGTTAAGAGCATCGTCTCCCACCCTCTGAAATTCGCAGAGGGGTGGGGCAGCCTCAGTTGGTTTTATGGAAGGGGACCCCCTCCTGCCTAACCTTTGCTTCTTCTTCGCGTGCCGCCAGGTCGCTCCGAAATCCTCACTGGCCGATCCTCACCCATCCATCTGCCTTGGTTACTTTGGTTTAGCCCAAAATGCCGATTCCGTGATTGCGATCACCAAGAACCGTGATGTGAGCCATTTGCCCGGTCGATAGCTTAGACGAAGATGTCCTTGCAGAAAGCGGAGATGTGGACCTGGTCAGGCCACATCCCCTGGCCCGCTGAGGCTTGCTTTAGCAGGTCCGCGCGGGGCAAGTCAGGGAGGTTCCGATGGGCGTAATCGAGATTCACGAACCCGAAGTGGTACAGGACGTAAAGCCAGCAAGCCGCGCCGCGGCAGCGGTCTTGCCTCGCACAGAACTCGTCACCGGTCCACCCCTGCCGCCCCGGCCCATGTTTGCCGACAGCCTGCTGGAGTTCGGTACGCAGCGGAAACGCAAATTCTTCGCCACCACAACGTCGTTTATTGTGAATTGCCTGGCGATCATCCTCATGCTGGCGGTTCCTTTGATGTTCACCGAGGAACTGCCTAAAGCGCAGTTGCTGACGTTCCTGGTGGCGCCGCCCCCTCCGCCTCCGCCCCCTCCGCCGGCCGCGGCCGAAGTGCAGAGGGTGGTCCATCAGATCCAGACCGACATGCTCAACACCGGGCAGTTGCGCACGCCTTCGAAAATTCCACAGAAGGTTCAGATGATTAAGGAAGAAGAGGCGCCACCGCCGATGCCCGCTTCGGGTGGAGTCGTGGGAGGCGTACCGGGAGGTATCCCCGGCGGACAACTGGGTGGGGTGATTGGCAGCGTGATCAGTGCTACCAGCTCAGCCGTCCCGAGGTTCGTTCCCGTGGCGCCGCAGCGCATCCGCATCTCGCAAGGCGTGACCAGGGGGCTGCTGATTCATCGCGAAGAACCGACCTATCCGCCGCTCGCCCGGGCGGCGCGTGTCCAGGGTGAGGTGGTGCTGAGCGCGGTGATCGATACCAATGGTCAGATCCAGAACCTGCAACTGGTCAGCGGACACCCCATGCTGGTGCCGAGTGCCATCGCAGCCGTCAAACAATGGCGATATAAGCCGTACCTTTTGAACGGGCAACCGGTAGAAGTGGAGACCACCATCACCGTGATCTTCACTCTTTCCTCTTGAAAGTGGGAACGGGCGCCTTCTGGGAGCGCCAGGAGTCTAAATATGGCTGCAGAGTACACGTATCGCGTTTCGGCCTGGTGGACTTCAGGCCGCACTGGACTGGCCAAGTGCGAGTCCTCCCCGAATACGATCCATTTCTCCGAGGCCGCTGAGTTAGGGGGCCTGCAGGGCCGGTGGACGCCGGAGCAGTTGCTGCTTTGTGCCCTGGCCAGTTGCTTTACCACCACTTTCCACGAGGTCGCTCGCGCCGCCAAGTTTGACTTCACCGACCTCGAAGTGGAGATCGAAGGCAGTGTCCGCCGCAACCGCAACACGGGATGCAACTTCACCGAGATCCTGATGCGTCCCCGGCTGACGGTGCAATCCGAAGAGATGTGCGAGGCCGGGCTGGGGCTGCTCCGCCGGACGAAGGCGTTGTGCATGATCTCGCGCGCCATCTCCATCCCGCAAACTCTGGAACCTACGGTGGAAACCGGCAAGGTGCCAGTCGAGGGCTGGAGTAACCAGGACGCGGCCGCGAAAGTGGGGGTGTGAAGAGCCTCGCAGTGAGGCAGCGCCCGTAAAACGGGCGAGGGGGTGCGTATGATGTTTTCCTACAGACTTGTGCGTTTGATTGAATCGCATGCGGATGAACTCGCTGCGGGACTCGAGGAGAAAGTGCAAGCCAATCTCCAGGTCACGCACTTTCGCGATATTTCCGCCGTGGAACTGAGAGAGCGCGTCTACGAAATCTACCGTCACCTGGGCGAGTGGCTTCTGGGCAAGAACGAACTGGACATCGAGCACCGCTACCGTGAGATCGGGGCGCGCCGGGCGCGGCAGAAAGTGCCGCTCAGCGAGGTGGTACAGGCCATCATTCTGGTCAAGGAGAACCTCTGGGACTTTCTCAAGAGCGAGGCCGTGATGGACCGCGCCATCGAAATCATGGGTGAACTGGAACTGCTGCAAATGCTCGAGATGTTTTTTGACCGGGCGATTTATTATGCCGCTGTGGGGTATGAGGAAGAGCTTGCCCAGACGGCGCGTGCAACTGGCGCGCTGCAGGCACGCTAGGGGAGCGGAAAACGATGTCGTTGTCGTGGGAAATGGAATACAAGAAGCGGCTGAAAACGGCCGATGACGCGTTGCAGTGCGTGCAGTCGGGGATGCGGGTTTACATCCAGCCCGGCTGCGCCGAGCCTGAGACGCTGGTCGAGGCGCTCATGCGGCGCGGCCCGGAAGTGCACGACGTGGAAATCGTGCACATGATGACCATGGGGTGCGCGCCCTATGTCGCCCCCGAAATGGCGGGGCACTTCCGGCACAACGCGGTGTTCATTGGCGCCAATGTGCGCGACGCCATCAACGACGGCCGCGCCGACTACACGCCGATTTACCTGAGCGAAATCGAAGGACTGTTTGAGAGCGGGGCCATGCCGATCGACGTGGCCCTGATCGAAGTCTCCCCGCCGGATTCCCACGGATTCTGCAGCTTCGGGGTGGGCGTCGATACCACCCTGACCGCCGCGAAATGCGCGAAATACGTGGTCGCGCAGATCAACGACAATATGCCGCGCACCTACGGCGACAGCTTCATTCATGTCAACGATATCAATGCCTTCGTCGAGTCATCGCGTCCCCTGTGCGCTCTGACCAAGCCGGTCGTCACCGATCTGCAGATTGCCATCGCGCGCAACGTCGCCGGCTTGATCGGCGACGGTGCGGTGCTGCAAACCGGCATTGGCGGCATTCCCGACGCGGTGCTCCCCATGCTCATGGACCGCAAAGATCTCGCGGTGCACAGCGAACTGGTATCGGATGGCGTGATTCCGCTGATCGAGGCCGGAGTGCTCACCGGGGCACGCAAGAACTTCAAGCCGCGCAAGATCATCCTGGGATTTGCCCTGGGCTCCAAGCGCCTGTTCGAGTTTGTGGACAACAATCCCATTTTCGAGTTTCATCCCACGGCCTATACCAACGATCCCGCGCTGATCGCGCGCAACGACAACATGGTGGCCATCAATTCTGCGGTGCAAATCGATCTGACCGGCCAGGTTTGTTCCGACTCGATCGGCAACCAGTTCTACAGCGGCATCGGCGGGCAGGTTGATTTTCTACGCGGAGCCTCGCGGTCCAAGGGCGGCAAGGCCATCATCGCGATCTCGTCGACCGCGAAGCAAGGAACGATTTCACGGATCGTGCCCATGCTCGATCCTGGGGCGGGAGTGGTCACCTCGCGCGGCCTGGTGCGTTACGTCGTGACCGAGTATGGAGTCGCGTACCTGCACGGCAAGACGATCCGCGAGCGCGCCAAATCGCTGATCGAGATTGCGCACCCCGATTTCCGCGCGGAACTTTACGAATATTGCGAGAAGACCAAATGGGCGCAGCATCCTCAGCAGGCACAGGTAGCAGTACCCAGGTAAGGAAGCGGGGGTGAACAACATGGCAGGCCCAGCACGCGGCAATATCACAATCGATGTCGAGGAGTGCAAAGGATGTGGGCTGTGTGTGGAATCCTGCCCGCCGAAATGCCTGGAGCTTGCTCCGGAACTGAGTTCCTACGGCGTGCAAGATCGGA
>Ga0209517_10009955_pt1 | contig 10694 bp, 10 predicted proteins | sample PeaSoiMetSII2010_FD_187695 | JGI IMG/M metagenome (GOLD analysis project Ga0209517, IMG submission 187695) | Peat soil microbial communities from Weissenstadt, Germany - SII-2010 (SPAdes) (version 2) | ecosystem: Environmental > Terrestrial > Soil > Wetlands > Peat | place: Germany... | reverse complement strand
CGCTTCTCCGTCGCGAGCGACTGCGATCGCTTTCGGCCTGTGACCGACCTTGACACGCCCCGTAACTTGCCCGTTATGAGTGTCCACCACCAGCAGGAGATCACTGTCTTCGCAGACTACGTAAAGCTGTTGGCCATCAGGCGAGAGCTTGAGGTCGATAGGGCTTAGGTAGCGCGGGCCGGTAACCTCAAACCAGTCAGAGCCTTGGACAGCTTGGCCTATAGCCACCGCCGTGAAGCCGCCTAAACCGAGGCCAGCCAAAAACACAAGCGCAGAGACTAGAGCGCCTGAAAGTATGTTGCTCCTGTAAGGGGCCTTTGCTGCCGCCCTTTCGTGTTTCGCGCCCAGCATGACCGGCAGCTCCTTCGTGAAGAACTCAGCATGTTGGGAAGCCTGAATACATTGGTCTTGACGGCCGTGAAGAGAGGAGAACCCCTTACCCAACTCAGTCAGTGCCACTTTTGACCATTGGTTAGCCTAGACGAGGACAGAGTTACCTTCAGTGATGGAAGACCAGAGACATTGTGACGCCCGTCACAATGTTGATGGTTTATCATCCGACAGAATGACCGCCAGTGCTTCCGCTTGGTGAACCGCCATTGCGAACAATTCAGTAAACTACATCCAGCGACACGTCATAGAAACGGTGCTGAAAGCCTGTGAATTGGCCGAAATATGCGGACGTGACGTTGTTGTGAACGTCGCGGAAATTTCCATGATCGGTGAGATTGAAGATTCGTATCGCCCCGCGGAACTTATGATTCTTGGCCCAGGGAATCCAGCGCATGCGAAAGTCCTTGGCGAGTTGCAGGTCGAGCGAGAAATAGGTTGGGAAACGAAGGCTGTTCGGCGTTCCAACGTAGTTCTGGAGAACGTCAACAGCGGAATAAGGGAAGCCTGTGTGAAGGTCGAGCACGGGGCCGGCGGTAATGTCCCAGGGGATCTTGAGCCGTCCCCAGGTCACTAACCGGTTGGGAACGTTGCTCGGCAAAGTGGAAAAGAAATTCGGCCGGATAACCGGTTGTTCGAAGGGCACGAAGACGGAGGAGAGCGTGTTCAGGTCTCCGCGGGCAAGGCTGCTCACATACGACACGTTGATGTCGGCATTTTCACGGACCTTGAAGCGCAAGGTGGTTTCCAGTTCGTGATAATGCGACGAGCCGGTGTTGCTGAGGAGCATGAGCGGGCCGCTGGGGACATTGTAGAGCGGGTTGACGATGAATTCGTCGTAGGAGCGGCTGCTGAGGTAGTTCACGCGAGCGATCACATTAGGTCGAATTTCCTGGTCCAATTCGACGTTCCAGGTGAGGTTGAAAGGCGTGCTGTCGAGCCGGTTGTTCGAGGGCACAATCGTGCCGTTGTCGTCCTTTTTCTGGTAAAAGTTCTGGAACACGGTCGGTGGGCCGGTTGGAATTGCCTGGGTATCGTAGTAGGTGACGACTCGCGTCAAATTTTGGGTGAAATCTCCGGCCAGCAGCGGCAGCCGATCGTAGAAGAGTCCGACGCCCGAGCGGATGATCGTCTTGCCGTTATGTCCCGGTGAATAAGCCAAGCCGAGGCGCGGGGCAAACGCGGCACGCGTGCCCAGTGTTTGCCCGGAAAAGCGCCCGCCGTAATCAAGAGCGAGATGATCGGTCACCGTCCAGTGATCCTGGGCGAAGAGCGATAATTCAGAATCCTGTGCTCTCAAGACGCCAGCTCCTTGAAACGTGATCTGCTCCGCGAGCGAACCGTCCGGGCGCACGAGCTGCACTGGGTGAGATCTGCTGTTGTCGCTATAGGAGCGATGAATCAGACCCCCGCCCACTTTCAGTGTGTGGCGGCCGGCCCAGTTCTTAGTTCCTGGCTGGTAATCCTGGTGAAGTTCTTGTTCCCGCCCGGCCCGCGTCCAGGCGTTGAACCAGTTTCCATCCCTATTGTCCGGCGTCAGGATCATGTCCTGTGAGCCTTGCCCGTGCGCGTAGCTGTCAAAATCGGTGTACTGGAAAAGAGAGGTCAGCACCCCGCCGCTCGTGAACATGAAGCGGTCCGTAGCGCCGACCGAAAATCCACTCTGACCGTAATCGGACGACGCCGTCTGCTGGATGAAAGAGTCGATGTTGGCGTATTGCCTGCGCAAGGGAAACACCTTCAAATTGGCAGTCACAAGATTTTGAGGGGAAGCAACGTAATAAAGATCCGAAAGCGACTCGAACCCCCGCTGCTTGATTTCGTTATTTGGCCACGCCAGCCCGCGCACCGGTTGGTTATTGATGTCGTAGACGGTGTACTGTGAAAAAGTCAGTTTGTCTTTAAGAATTGGGCCAGTGAAACTGAGGCGTGGTGAGTCGTCCTGTATGCCCACAATGTGCCCGCCTTCGATGCGCGGGCTGGGGAGAAAGTCATTCAGTTCCCAATTCCAGCTGTCCAGTGGAGCTTTAGTCTGGACGCTTGTCAGCCCGCCGGTGAAGCGGCCATACTGTGCTTGGTAGGCGGTCTTCTGGACCTCCACCGATTCCACGGCATCGATGGGAACTCGAATTGAAAAACTGCCTGTCACGGGATCGACAGTCTCCGCAGAATCGATCAGCAACATGCCCTGATTCTCCGTCACGCCCTTGATGTTGATTCTCCCGTCGGGGGTCCGAATAACCCCAGGTACGAGCGGCAAAGCAGCCAGGAATCTCTGCTCCGCCAAAGGGAGCGCGCGAAGCTGCCCTGAGTTGATCGTCGAGGGCGGTGCGGTGATTTCAAGAGAGTCGGCCGGAGACTTCTCCCGTACCTCGACTTTCTGGCGAACGACCTCCTCGCGGGGCAAAACAACTTGTATAAATGGCGGCTCTGCTTCACTGATCGATATATCCTTCTCGACAACGGGCTCATATCCGAGTGCCGCGCAGGTCAGATCATACCTGCCGGCGATGAGTCCCGTGAATTCAAACTTGCCCTGTTCTCCGGTCGCTCGAGTCAGCTCTCCTTCGCGCAAGCCCGGACCGGCGAGCGTGCAAGGCGCACCTGCGATTGGAGCGTTGTTGTCGTCCAGCACCTCGCCCCTCAGGGTCTGAACCGGCAATGCCCTAGCGCAAAGGCTAATCGCAAAAGCCATGAACGCCGGCAGCAGAGTTGGCCAATAACATTTGTTATTCATTGTTTTGTGACTTGGAAACCCCGTTTAGTGAGCGGCAACAAGCCTTATGTGCCCCGCCGCCTGAATGGCGATGTCAACCGTGCTGTTAACGCGCAGGAAAAGCGTGCTCGGATTCTTGAGCCCCCAGTTCACATAGGGAACGCTGAAAGTCACGTTGGCCGTCAACTGTTCGCCAGTCGCGTTCGCCTGCACGAGGAGGGTAAGCGGATGGCTTTCTCCGTGCATCGTGAAGATACCCAAAACCTGGACTTTAAAGTCCCCCGTCGGCAAAACCTGGCCTTGCACCTGCTGGGGCACGAAAGTGATTTCAGGGTACTGTTCGCTCTGGAGCACGTCCTTATGCATCTTGCGGTCGCGGGCGTGGCTGCCGCTGTCGCCGCTGGTTGCGTCGACCACCACCAAGCCGCCGGCCTGCCCCGTGGTGGGGTTGAAACTGATCGTCGCCTGCCGCAGCTTGAACATCCCGTGCACGGTGTGGAGAACATCGCCCAGCGTGAAACCAATCTGGGTCTGCGCCGGATCGAGTTCCAGCACGGTTTCTTGAGCGCGTGCGTACCTGGCGCTTGTGAGGACCAACAGCGCGAGCCCCAGGGCAGACAGTATTCTTCGCTGAACTCGGCCGTGGGATTGCGGCGAACTGTAGATCGAGTCTTCACGCAAAGTGTTCAGTCTCATCATGCAACTTGAACTCCGAGGGCTGGATTTCTCAACTGGGCTCGGCAATCAGCCTCCAGCCCAGTCTGAGAAGATTGCCAAAACCAACATTCGAGGGAGAGACGGCGCCGGTGTGGGCCGCGAGAAGCCGCTCAAACAAACGAGGCTCCTTCGCCAGCGCAAGGATGGCGCGCCGACGCAGCCTGTGACGATTCTCGAGGGCCAAAAGCAACCTCGACATGATCTCGGGCACGCGATTGATGCGGCGATGTGCTGCCTGGTAACGAGTAAGATCGCCGCAGGCAATGGCCTCGGCCAAAGCCTCTGACTGTCTGAAAGCCAAACCCAAGCCCTCGCCTGTTAGCGAATCGACAGAGCCAGATGCGTCCCCTACCAACGCGGCCTGGCCTCGACAAACCCTGCGCAGGACCCGCAGAGCCGTGATCGCCCCCAGGTCCCTAGTGATCGGGGACGCGCCTTTCAATCTCCGGGCGATCTCTGGGAATTGCAGGAAAGCTTCTTTCAGGCGAATTCTAGGTGATCGTGACGTCACCACAAGACAGATTTCATCCTGTTTGACGGGCGTAACCACAATCTGGCAGTTGCTTCCCCAGTGAACTTCCACAAAATCTGTCCAGGGCGCCACGCGGAAGTGCTGCCGGAAGCCGTAGCGGGTTTCCTGCGGCTGTCCGCGATCCAAGCCCGCCCATTTTCGAACCTGAGAGTTTTGCCCATCTGCAGCAATGATCCAGCGACATCGCACCCGCCGCGAGTCCAACCAAGCCTCCCCGTCGGCAATCCCCGTCGCGTGTTCTCCCCACAGGCATCGAACTCCCGCCTCGACGGCTCTTTCCACCAAGGCTTTGTGCAGGATTGTCCGGCGAATGCCCAGCCCATAACTGTCAATGAAAGCGCCCTCAGCCGCCAATTCCTCATTAACGAAACGAATTCCGCGAAACGGAATGGCGTCCCCGAGACACAGCTTGACGCCCAGCGCTTTCAGCGAAGCCACGGTGTTGGGCATCAGCCCCTCGCCGCAGGCCTTATCGATCGGCGGCCGCGCCGGATCAGCGAGCACCACCCGCAACCCGCGCTGCCGGATTGCGATTCCCGCTGCCAGGCCCGCGGGGCCTCCACCAGCAATAAACACATCTGTACCCAAAATATCGGAGCGCTGAGTTGGCAATGACGAAATAACGGTCCTTTGCGATCGTGGTTTAGTACGGCTTCGCTAACATGGCAGCGGCGCTGGTGGCGTCGGACTCTTTCTTCAGAAAAACGAGATGAACCGTACCCGAGCCTTCAGGGGACTTCACGGTCCGGTCAACTTTCAGAGATTTTCCATCTTCAGAAAGTTTCCATTGCTCGGTTATCTGAACCTTGCTTTGTTTTTGGCTGGAGTCTCCCTTTCCCACGAGAGACAGCTTTAGCAGTTCGCCATCTTTCGCCCGCTCTGCCTTCGAGGTGACGTTGGTCTGCTCCGGATCACGAAGTTGCGCAGTTCCTTCGGCGCCATCCAACTTGTAAGCGACGTTTTGGGGATAGAGCTTATAAGCGGCGATGTTTCCTTGAGACGATCCGCCGGAGCGTGATCTCCCGCCTCCGCCGTGCGGAATTCCCAGCGCAACCGGTATACCCATGCCAACGCCAATGCCCCCAGGAAGGCCGAGGCCTCCTCCCATTCCAATTCTTCTTCCGGAACCTCCCGGGTAGCCGCCGGGATCAGGTGTGTTTGGAGCGCGCTGCAGATCACCTTCGAGCGTTGTCTCGACTTTGAGTTGCCGTTCATCCTGATTTGCCACCAGCTCGTAACCCTGTAAACCATCGGGGAGATTCTTCGTCTGACCGAAGTTCAAAACCCAGTTGCCGGAGAAGTTTGTCGGCTTTGACGTTTCCTTCGCCTGGCCAAACGTGATCCAAACAGCAAGTGCCATAACCGCGAGAACTGCGAGCAAGAACTTTTTCATAGGTCCTTCCACCTCCCAAATCGATTCTCGCGACGCCATAAGCCTCCGTCGTTCGATGGCAGGCCCGCCGCGGCAGATAAGAACATTTCGAAGAACGGGATTAGCAACCCCCTCCCCGCTAAATCAGGCAACGGACGCCCGATGGATCTGTGCATTCACTACCCACGCCATATCTTCTGGTTCAGGCCTTTCGAGATAATCGATCGCTCCAAGGTCCATGGCGTCGAGGTAGCAGTGCACGTTCAGCGCCCTGGCAATGATTAATACCGGTATGTTGGGGTCGAGTTGAAGCGACCTTTCCAGCACCTGCCGGCCCTCAAACGCAGGAGTACCTTGGCCAACTATCACTAAAGAGAAGTTTTCGGTCTCGAGGGCTTTGATTCCTTCGGCCACGGAGTTACACACTCGGATGCTGTACCCCAATGTGCAAAGTAACGATCCGTAACCATCAAGTTCCTGAAGCTCTTCGAAAACGAGTAGTACGGTTGCATGTTTCATTGAGTGTCCTCCCTTTGCCGCTGCTCGTCGAAGCGCTGCGAATCTGCCCTTAGGCGTTCCTCCGCGTACACCTCCTGATCGCGCAGCCTGTCATACTTAAGGTAGTTTTTGAGGATCTTTGCAATCTGATCGGAGCCCTGCCAGATGTGGTCGGCGTAATCGCGATAAGTCCCCGTCCACAAACGGTCCCCGTGTGCATTGAAGTACTCGATTGCGCTTTCGGTGTTCTCGGCAGTCGATTGAAGCAGCGGCAGGATTTCGTCAATCGCCTGCTGTTCCCACGGCGCCAGCGACTCGCGCTCCGCCCGCAGGCTGCTGATCTCCTGGCCCATCTGGTTGACTTTGCCCTTTAATGCCGTCAGTTTGTCGCGATGCGAGTCCGGACTAAACATCGGGTTGGCGATCCTTCTCAAATGGTCGGCCTCATCCGTTACCGCACCGGCGGACGCCTGGGCCCGCGTTAGATTCTTCTTGGCCGCAGTCTCTCTAGCCAAGTCGGCAACTGTGATAGTGCCGGGCATCCCGACACCTGCCTGCGCCAGCGGCAACGACAAGGTGATCAGCATCGCGGTGGTGATGGAAATGTTCTTCCTGGTCATGGTTTGGATTCTCTCCTCTTCAGACTGTTGGCCGAGAATGCTGCTACCAATTCGGCTGCACCTAACGAGAGCCCGATCACTCCCCCCAAGTGGTATAGGTTGATCGCTTTGGCCATGTTTAGCCTTACTGTTAGCACTACTGCATCAAAAAGAGGCTTCATCGGCTCTCCCCTGCCACTGGGAAAAAGTGAATAGAGCATTTCTACGCAAGCGCTAGAACGCGTAATACCCGTACGCCGCGTTCGTCGCGGCGTTCGGCGCAGCGCTTTCACCCGTGAACAACCCCGGCATCATCCCAACGTACACACTCTTGCCGAAGAAGAAGGGCAATCCAAAGTCCAGAGCGTCATTCGAAGGGCCGGCGCCGCCATCGCCTCCCAAATCGTTGAACGCCGCGTTGCCGCTTGCAAACAACGTATCCGCATTCATGATGCTGAACGCTATTGTCCCTGATGTGCTGTTTGCCCCGGAGAAAGTTACGGTGAAAGGAACGGTGCTGGGTGGACAATAGAAGCCCGTAGCGTTCGCGCAGCCGACGATCCCCACTGGCGCAAGGGTGGTGGCGTCCAGAAACGAGAACGCGTTTGAGCCCGTATCGAGAATGTTGATGTTTGTGGGAGACGTATATTGGACGCCGTTGTAAGTGATTTGCGGGATGTTTCCGTACTGGTCGAGCCCGTAAACTGTGGCGCCACTGACAAGGGCGTTATCACTTTGGGTACCAATGCCCAAAGTGAGCAACCCTGTGATTGTCCCATCGGCCGCTCCGGTCGCTGGAACAGATGGCAGTGTGATCAGCACCCCATTGTTGTCGGACGACGCGACCGCCGCCACGGGATTGATAGCCTGATCCGCGGCTTGCACATTGACGGGCGAGCAGGCCTGCCCGGCAGGGCAGACGTAGTAGGGATATCCCGCTGCGCTCGGAATGCCTGAAGTGCAATAAGCACCGCAATCCCATGGGTAACCACCAATACCCAGGATTCCGTTGGCACCCAGCGTCTCTAACGTATTTTCATTCCCACTATTGGGAAGAGTGGGGTTGACTGGGATTGCGAGGCACTGTGAAGGGACTCCAGCGGAACTGCCGCCAATGACCTGAATGGGAATCGAGGCGGCCTTTTCCCCCGCAACCCCGGCATCCGCCAGCATGACGGGTCCCCAAGTATAGGAAGTGTCCCCATACTGGACACATTCCTGAAGCTGATGGCCGGTGCTATCCGTAATCGTGCCCAGCGAGCTCGCTGGAACGGTAGTAAGCGCTGAACTGAGCACGCGCAGGCCGATGGAGCCCGTGTCGACGAGTACATTATCGACGGTCTGGCAATTGGTGGCGCTTCCTGGTACGCAGATGGTCACCGTCGTCCAAACCCCATTCACGTACCCGCCCGACGGCCCTAACGCCCCGAAACCGACCGTTAGGGGCGCCGCATTGTTTGAAACCGGAGCAGTGTTATTGAGGCTGGGTGTGCTGCTACTGCCGCCGCAGCCTCCCCAATAGATCAGCCCTGTAACCAACGCGAGGAAAAAGCCTGTCTTCGTTTTGGAGACTTTTCTCGGGGTCATCGCACCACCTCGACGGAAACATTGCTGGGAACAAGACTAGGCACGAAGGCGCTTCCCTTCCAAAACCGCATGTGGCCGCCGCTCGCGAAGACAAAGTCGTTCGTTCTCACGATCAGCCCCCTGAGGTGCCGCACTTGGGTCTGAGATTTCGACGCCGCCTGCAGATTCGTAACGTACGATCCCAACAACTGCTCCATACTGGGCATGAAGGGCCCCTGCCAGGCGACCCCGAAAACCAGACCTTTCGGCGAGACGTATTCTCGAACCGTTGTGCCGTTCGTACTCGTAAGCTCGTGGACTTTGTAGGCCTGGAAGTCCTGGACACGATCCTCACTTTTCATATCCTGCTGGTCCACGCTCACTGACGACTCGTACTGGCCCAGCACCGCCCACGCTGGGACAGTTCCCAGAGTCAGTATGAGCAGGACACCCAGAACGTTTTTCATAAGCTCAATCCATCCCTTTCTACCGGTATCTGCTGGTTTACACAGTTAGCATATGGTTTGCCGGTTGTACTCACAGTTGGCATGTCCCGTTCGATTAATACCGCAAACAGAAACGAGCTTGAAAGCCCTGTAACGATTCGTGAGATGCGAGAGTTTGCGCCCCGGTTGGAGCAAGTGTTGTAAATGACGAAATCTTCATTTACGCGGCATGTGATGGACATTGTGTCGTGCCAGTGCCGCTTGGCTGTGCAGCTCGCCTACTGATTTCCTTTGGCTCCCCTGTTACTTGCAGCCACGGCCACGCGTTGGGCGCACCGATGGCGAGCGCATTTCAGCGTCTCGCTCGAGCGAACTGCGGTAACGTTCTCGTGCCGAAGTGCATCGTACAACGTAGGGGCGTAACGCCTAACCCAGGAGTTGACATTACCTATGCGGCTGCTGCTCGTGGAAGACGATTTATCCATACAGCGATTTGTGGAGAGGGCGCTGGTCGAAGCAGGGTATCGGGTGGATGCAACCGCTGACGCAAAGAGTGCTGAGGCCCTGGCTCTAGAACGCGTTCATGACGCGTTTATCGTTGATCTAGGGTTGCCAGACATGGATGGACTCGATTTGATTGCGCGTTGCCGGGCGCAGGGCAACGCCGCTCCGGTCTTGATCTTGTCAGCGCGGCGCTCGGTCGATGAGCGCGTGAAGGGTCTCGAACAAGGTGGTGATGACTATCTCACCAAGCCGTTTGCGCTTGCGGAACTATTAGCAAGGATACGGAATTTGCTGCGCAGATCCTCCGCTTCACAAAAGGAACCGTCGCGGTTGGAAGTTGCTGATCTCCAGGTTGATTTGATCGGGCGCGAAGCAAAGCGAGGTGAGCGCGTCCTCCAACTTACTCCCCAAGAGTTCTCTCTGCTGGAGTACCTTTGCCGGAACGCGGGCCGTGTAGTTACTCGAACTATGATCCTCGACCATGTTTGGCATATGCAATTTGATCCGGCCACCAATGTGGTGGACGTTCACATTTACCGTTTGCGCAGCAAGGTCGATGGCGACGGTTGCAGGCCCTTGATACATACCATTCGAGGAGTGGGCTACCTTTTGAAGTATGTCTGACAATTCACGCACAACCGCTGCCTGGCGCATTGCATTGTGGACGACGCTGGCATTCTCCCTGGGAACGTTTGTGGCGTTCTTCATTGTCTACTTGGTGGTGGCGGGAGAAATCCGGTCCCGCTCCGACGCTTGGCTCACCGGAGAAGCCCAGGTGCTTGCACAAATCGCCGAGCATACTCCCCAAGGCCGTTTGTACAACCAGATCGTGGAGGAAATTGCCGAACTGGCGATGCAGGAAGTCCCGGACGAACGCGGTTCCCGAGGAGAGCGACTGAACAGTGTTTTCTTCCTGAGGGTCGACTCCGTACAAAGCGGGGACATCCTTTTTGTGGGACCTGGATCGAAAGAGGCGTTTTGGCGCGCCATTAAGGATGCGCACTTACAAGCTGGGATTCCGCAATCAATAAAGGTAGAAGGATGGCGCCCGGTTTTTAGAGTTGTCGTCCAATCGCATGAGGAAGGAAATCCGATTTATTTGGGGCTCTCAGAGCGCGGCGCCAGTCACACCCTGCAAACGCTCACGTATCGCTTCTTGTGGGGGTGGACCGGAACGGTCTTTCTCGGGTTCCTGATCTCCTACCTAAGTACGCGACGGACTCTGCGGCGGGTGGAGCGCATTACCGAGACAGTCGCACGCATCGGCAGCGAGGGACTCGACGAGCGAGTGGCGGAACCCGCCGGTTCCGACGAGATCTCCCGCCTGGCAAAAACGTTCAATCACATGCTGGAA
>Ga0209517_10009952_pt1 | contig 10696 bp, 6 predicted proteins | sample PeaSoiMetSII2010_FD_187695 | JGI IMG/M metagenome (GOLD analysis project Ga0209517, IMG submission 187695) | Peat soil microbial communities from Weissenstadt, Germany - SII-2010 (SPAdes) (version 2) | ecosystem: Environmental > Terrestrial > Soil > Wetlands > Peat | place: Germany: Weissenstadt... | reverse complement strand
ATTCACCACTTCTCGCGTGGCGCTGTCGCGCGTATCCACCAGTGCGGCCTCCGCCTGGACCGTCACCGATTCCTGTACGGTGCTGAGCTGAAGTGTGAAATCGACGCGGGCGGTTTGATTGGCCAGAAGCTCGATTCCGGTCTTCTGTACCTTCTGAAATCCCTTGCCTTCCGCCATGATGTCGTAGGTGCCGGGCGGAAGCAGAGGGGCGTCATAGTTGCCCGACTGGTTGGTGGTTACCGCGCGCGTCTGTCCGGTGGCGGTGTTGCGGATGGTTACGGCGACTCCGGGGACCACCGCTCCATCGGGTGCGCTGACGGTTCCCTGGAAGCTGCTGGTGCTCTGTGCACAAACGAAAGTTGCAACTGAAAGCAGCAGAACGAGGCCGCGAAAACGACGAGAAGACAGGATCTTCATAGTCTTCACCCCTTCATTGAGCGCCTATCGAACTCGTGGTTGGTTAGGGCCCGGTTGTAATGTGGAGATAATATACTCAAATTTAATTTGAAATCAAGAGCTTTCTCAACAGCTTGCAAGTTCGTTGGGGCAGGCGTTGCCTCCTGGACGGCCTATGATCGGAAGGTAATGTTACAAGCTCGATTTTTTAAATAAGTCCTGTGCACTCACTCTATTGAGCAGAAATGTTGCACCCTTGACACCGGAAGTTTATGTTTCTATACTTTGAGCGAATGCGGGCTCCCGGCACGCGCGCGAGCGGGCCTGCGTGGATCCGAAAAGGAGTGTGCATGAAGCCCGTTCTTCTTATGGGTGCGGCTCTGCTGGCACCGGCCATTTTCGGGCAGGCTCCTTCGGGAAATCCTCAGCAGGCGTTGGTCAACAAATACTGCGCTGGATGCCACAACGACAAGCTGAAATCGGGCGGGTTTTCATGGACCAAGCTCGATCTTTCTAATCCTGACCGCAACGCGGCGGAAGCGGAAAAAGTGATTCTTAAGTTGCGGGCCGGAATGATGCCGCCCGCTGGCATGCCGCGTCCTCCGGCCGAACAACTGCGAGCGTTGGCCGCAACGCTGGAAGCCGGTGTTGATAAGTCGGCGGAGGCTCACCCGTTTGCCGGCGCGCCGGATTTGCATCGGCTGAATCGAACCGAATATCGCAATTCGATTCGCGATCTGCTGGATCTCGACGTCGATGTGTCGTCGCTTTTGCCTCCCGACGACATGAGCCATGGTTTCGACAACATGGCGGACGCGCTGAGCATTACTCCGGCTGTTATGCAAGGTTATGTCCGTGCGGCGGGCAAAATCAGCCGGTTGGCGCTCGGGGATACGCAGGTGACGCTGTCGCAGGCGATGTACAACGTGCCGAAGGTCGTAAATCAGATGCGCCACGTGGATGGAGCGCCGTTCGGGACGCGCGGAGGAGTTTCGGTGGTCCACCAGTTTCCCGCGGATGGCGAGTACAAGTTCAGCCTGACGATGTACTACTACTATCTGGAACAATTGTTCGGCGTAGCTTTGCCGGCCAATCTCACGAATCAGGAAATCGAAGTTTCGGTGGATGGGGCGCCGGTCTACTCGTTCAAGATCGATCCGAAGACCAAGGAGACGCAAGCCTCCTACGTGACTCCACCGGTCGCGATCAAGGCGGGTCCGCATCGCGTTTCAGCGGCATTTCTCGAGAAGGCCGACGGGCCGATTGTCGATACGATTCAACTCGACGAACAGACGCTGATCGATGTCAGCACCGGCGTGCAGCCTGGAATGACGACATTACCGCACCTGCACACGATGACGATCACCGGGCCCATCGCCATCAGTGGAGTTTCGGAGACGCCAAGCCGGCGCAGAATTCTTACCTGCCATCCCGCGGATGAAAAAGACGAGTTGGCTTGTGCCAAGAAGATCATCGCAAAGCTTGGGCGGGACGCTTACCGGCGGCCGTTGACAGACGCGGATGTTGAGCGGCTGCTGAACGATTATCAGTTCGGGCGCAACGAAGGGAATTTCGATACGGGAATCCGGATGGCGGTGCAGGCGCTGATCAGCGATCCTCAGTTCGTCTTCCGGTTTGAGCGCGATCCGGCGGGCGTAGCTGCTGGAACAAACTATCGCTTGAGCGATCTGGAACTGGCCTCGCGGTTGTCGTATTTCCTGTGGAGCAGCGCGCCGGATGAGGAGTTGATCACGGTCGCCAGCCAGAACCGGCTGCATCGTCCTGAGGTGTTGGAAAAGGAAGTACGGCGCATGCTGGCGGATTCGAAGGCGGAAGCGCTGTCGACCAATTTCGCCTCCGAATGGCTGCATCTTCAGAACCTGAAAGAAGTGGACCCGGATGGTGTGATGTTCCCGAATTTCACTCGCAATCTGGCCGTGTCGATGCTGCGCGAGACGCAACTGCTGTTCGGGAGCGTCGTGCGGGAAGATCGCGATGTGCGGGATCTGTTGACGACCAACTATACCTTTGTGGATGAAGTTCTGGCCAAGCATTACGGGATTCCGAACGTGATGGGCAATGCGTTCCAGCGCGTCGCTCTGACCGATCCGAACCGGTTTGGATTGCTCGGGCAGGGAAGCATTCTGACGCTGACATCGCAGGCCAACCGGACTTCGCCGGTGCAACGTGGGAAGTATGTCATGGAGGTTCTGTTGGGCGCACCGCCGCCGAACCCGCCGCCGAACGTGCCGTTGCTGAAGGAAAACGTCAATAACGAAAAACAGCAGTCCGTGCGGGAGCGAATGGAACAGCATCGCGCCGATCCGGCTTGCGCGGGGTGCCATAAGATGATGGATCCCATCGGCTTGGGGCTGGAGAATTTCGACGCGGTGGGATTGTGGCGAGCGAAAGACAGCGGCGTTCCGGTGGACGCGTCCGGTCAGATGTACGACGGCGCGAAGCTGAACGGTCCCATTAGTGTTCGAACCGCGGTCTTGAGCCACTCGGATGCGTACGTACGGAATTTTGCCGCGAACCTGCTGTCGTACGGCTTGGGCCGGGTGATCGAATCTCGCGACATGCCTGCCGTTCGGGGCGTGGAGCGTGAAGCAGCCAAGAGCAATAACCACTTCTCGGCGTTCGTCATGGGGGTGGTCAAGAGCGTTCCCTTCCAGATGCGGACGGCTGAAGCGGCCGCGCCGTCGGAAGAAGTTGTACCGGCCGAAAGGCGTTAGATTAAGGACTTGGGGGAGTAAAGACAATGTCGGTCATTACCAAGAAGCGTCTTTCCCGGCGCACGGTTCTTCGCGGGATGGGAGTCAGCGTAGCGCTTCCGCTACTGGACTCGATGGTTCCCGCGCAGACCCCGCTGCACAAGACCGCCGCAGTTCCCCGATCACGGCTGGCGTGCATCGAAATGGTCCATGGCGCCGCGGGCAGCACCGTGGAAGGCACCAGCAAGGGCTATTGGATTCCCGCCAAGGAAGGCCGCGACTTTGACTTCACGCTGTCGCTGAAACCGGTCGAGCCCTACCGGGACTACCTGACGATCATCAGCAATACCGACCTTCATCACGCCGAAGCGTTCGTCGCGGCTGAAGACGGCGCGGACCATTTCCGCTCCAGCGCTGTGTATCTGACGGCTTCGCATCCTAAGCAGACCGAAGGCTCGGATGTGCGCTGCGGGACTTCGCTCGATCAGGTCTACGCGCAGGATTGCGGTCAGGATACTCCGCTGCCGTCCATTCAGCTCTGCATTGAAAATGTGGATTCATCGGGGTCGTGTGGGTACAACTACAGTTGCGTGTATTCGGACACGATCAGTTGGGCGGATCCGACTACGCCGCTGCCGATGACGATCGATCCTCGCATGGCTTTTGAGAATCTTTTCGGCGATGGCGGCTCGCAGGCGGAGCGAGCGGCTCGGCAGAAAGAGAATCGCAGCATTCTGGATCAGATTCTGGGCGAGAGCAGCCAGCTCAAGAAACGGCTTCCGGCCCGGGATCAGAGCCGGCTGAACGAGTATCTCGAAAATGTTCGTGAAATCGAACGGCGCATTCAGAAGATCGAGCAATATAATGCGAGCGGCGCCAAGCGCGAACTGCCGGCGGCTCCGCTGGGCGTGCCGGATTCGTGGGAAGAACACGTGAAGCTGATGTTCGACTTGCAGGTGCTGGCGTTCGCGGCGGAGGTGACGCGAGTTTCGGCGTTTAAGATGAGCCGCGACACCAGCCAGCGCGTTTTCCCTGGAAGCGGCGTGAAGAGCCCATTTCATTCGTTATCGCATCATGGCGAAAAGCCGGATACGGTGGAAGAATTGGCTCGTTTGAACCGGTATCACGTGACCACGGTGGCGTATTTCCTGGAGAAACTGCGCAACACGCCAGACGGAGACGGGAATCTGCTGGATCATTCGCTGGTGGTCTACGGCAGCCCGATGGGCGATTCAAACGTCCATGGGCACCGGCGGTTGCCTTTGTTCCTGGCCGGACACGCCTGCGGTCAGGTGAAGGGGAATCTGCACATCGCGACGCAGCCGGGCACGCCGATGGCGAATGCTTGGCTGGCGGTGCTGAAGCGCCTGGGCGCGAAAGTGGATCAGTTTGGAGACAGCAACGGCGTGCTGTCCATCTAGAGGAACGTCATTCTATGTCTTGGAAACTCTTCGCGTGCGGATTTGCCTTAGCGATGTTTGCGGCAGCGGGAGGCGACAATACGATTGTCGCGCCGGCGCCCGGAGATACACGGCTCGCGGATGCTGCGCAGCGCGGCGATGCGGCTGCCGTCCGGTCCCTGCTGAAGAGCGGTGCCAATGTCAACTCGGCACAAGGCGATGGAATGACTGCGCTGCACTGGGCAGCATACCGCAACGATCCTGAAATGACGCAGGCGTTGATTCAAGCCGGCGCGAACGTCAAGGCGGAGACCCGGCTACAGAAACTGACTCCTATTTTCATCGCGTCCAAGGGTGGATATACGGGCGTTCTGGACCTACTGCTGAAGGCCGGAGCAGACGCGAATGCGACCAATTCCACGGGATCGACGCCGTTGATGTTTGCGGCAGCTTCGGGCAATGCGGATGCTGTCAAAGTCCTGCTCGATCACGGCGCGAATGTGAACGCTCGGGAGAATACCTGGGGCGAGACGCCTCTGATCTTCGCCGCAGCGCTGAATCGCGTGGATGTGGTCAAGATGCTGTTGGCCAAGGGTGCCGACGCGACCATAACGACCAAAGTCGAGCGGCTGGATTCGAATAAAGGATACGATCCGGACGACGTCAATGAGAAACCAAAAGGCGTAAAGACCGAGGAAGACGCTGCCCAAGCGGATGCCGCCGCCAAGGCTGCGGCAAAGAAGAAAGCCGACGATCGGCGAGCTGCAGCGGCGAAGATGCGTTCCGCCGAGGCAATGGGCGGGATGGCGGCGTTGCACTTCGCGGCCCGGGAGGGTCATCTTGAGACGGCACGCACGCTGGTGGACAGCGGGGTCAACGTAAATGAGCCTAGCGCCGCCGATCAAACCAGCCCGCTGCTCCAGGCGATTTACAACGGCCATTACGACCTGGCCAAGTATCTGCTCGATCACGGTGCCGATCCGAAGCTGGTGAATGCCGATGGACTCGCGCCGCTGTATGCGGCGGTCGACATGCAGTGGGCGAATCGCACCTGGTATCCGCCGGCCAGCATCGCGCAGGAAAAGACCAGTTATCTGGATCTGATGAAGGAGATCCTGGATAAGGGTGCGAATCCCAACGTGCAGATCAAGAAGAAAGTCTGGTTCCGCAGATTCCACGATGACTGGATTGACTCGCCTGGCGCGACGGCGTTCTGGCGCGCGGCGCAGGCCAACGATCTGCCTGCGATGAAGCTGCTAATCCAGTATGGCGCGGATCCGAAACTCACCACGAGCCATGGCGCGACCGCGCTGATCGTCGCGGCCGGTTATGGATTCGAAGATCAGCTCAGCACGATCGTGCCGGGCACGCGATTTGAAGTGGTGAAGTACCTGGTGGACGATCTGCACCTGGATGTCACCGCGAAGGACGATTTCGGGTACACGGCGCTGCACGGAGCTGCGTATGTGGGCGCGAACGACATCGTGATGTATCTGGTTTCGAAAGGCGCGGATGTGCACGCAAAATCGCACGGGATCATCCAGCAGGAGGGGCAGACCGTGTTCCAGGCGCCCGCAGGCCAGGGAGACACGGTGGCCGACATGGCGAACGGGCCGCGGACGCATGGGATTCAGCATCCCGATACGGTAGCGCTGCTCGAAAAGCTGGGATCTGAGAACTCGCACAATTGCCGGTCGGCGGTGTGCCTGCCGGGAACCAGCTCGACGCGTCAGTAGAAGTTTCTCCGCTTGTTGAAGAAGGGGACAGACCGCTTTGTCCACTACCGCGTTTCCTCTCGTAAATCAAAGCTTCGGATCGGGGACAGAGTAGTCTGTCCCCTTTTTCAAAAAGCTGCACGGTGATGTATGCTTCATAGAGCCGTTAGACACGCACCAAAGGAGTCGATTATGCGTTGGGGACTGATTGCGATCTGCTGCGTTATTATTTCGGGCTGTTCAACCAAGCCGCCTGCTCAAGCAACCGCGAAGTCTGCGGGGAAAAAGCTCGGGATTCGTCCCCACGGTGATGAGACGATTCAGCCCGACTTGAGCAAGACGCCCGACGATTTGAAGAAAGTCTATAGCTACATCGACGAGCACATCGATGAGCACGTCGAGAATCTACAGAAGTGGATTCGCCAGCCGAGCATCTCGAACACTGGCGAAGGGATTCCCGAAAGCGCGGAAATGGTGAAGGGATTCTTCGACCAACTCGGCTGCCAGACGACACGGGTTTACGATGTGGGCGTCACCGAGTACGGGAGCCCCGGGAATCCGGTGGTATACGCGAAGTGCGATGAAGGCGCTCCGAAAACGCTGGCCGTTTACTGGATGTACGACACCATGCCGATCACGCAGCCTGACGTGTGGAAGAATCCTCCGTTCGAGGCAAGATTGGTGGAGCAATCGCCGTTCAAACTGGTGCTGATCGGCCGCGGAGCCACCAACTCCAAAGGACCGGAAATGGTCCAGTGGAATGCGGTGATGGCGCTGAAGAACGTGCTGGGCAAGCTGCCCGTCAACCTGATTTTCATTGCCGAGGGCGACGAGGAGCGCATGGATATCGGACTGCGCAAGTTCGTGAAGGATCATCCCGACCTGGTGAAAGCGGATGCGATGCTCATGTTCGGCCAGCAGCAGCCTTCGGGCGCGGGAGGAGTTTCGGGCGGATCGGAAGGCTGCGTCAATTTCGAGCTGACCACCAGCGGAAAGGCGTGGGGCCGCGGTCCCACCGATTCCGACATTCACGGAACGCACAAACGCGAAGCGGATAGTCCGGCGTGGCGGCATATCAAGATGCTCGCGTCGCTGGTGAGCGACGACGGCAACACGCCCAAGATCCAGGGATTCTTCGACAATATCGAGCCGTTGCAGGCCGCCGAGATCGCGCGTCTGAAAGCTGCCGCCGCCAAAGTAGATCTGAAAGTCGCCGCCGAGAACATCGGCGTGGCGCGGTTTATTTCCGACGATCCGTTCGAAATGCTGAAGATGAGCCGCTACGGGACGGCATTTAACATGGACGGCATTTTCGGCGGAAACATGTATGCGGGCGGCGCCGGCGCGATCCTGCCGAACAAGATTACATCCAAGCACAACATCCGGTATGTGCCGAACATGAACGGCCTTGACATCATCAAGAAGATCCGCGCGCAGCTCGACAAGAACGGATACAAAGACGTAGCGATCAAACTGATCGGCGACGTTCCGTGGTCGAAGATGTCCTACAACACGGATATCGCGCGAGCGATCACGCAGATGTATGACACCTTCGGAATCCCGCACGGCCAGCCTTCGCAGACGGATACTATTGTTGCAGGCGGTTACTGGCCGTCGTATTTGTTCTCAAACGGAAAAGTCGGCGAGCGTGTCGCTCCGGTGTCGATGCCGATCGCGGGAGGCGCGGCCGGTCACGGCGGAATGGCGCATGCCGCCAATGAGTATTTTGTGATTGAAGGAGCCGGTAAAGTGTATGGGATGGCCGGGGCCGAAAAATCGGTCGCGACGATTCTGTACAACTACGCGCATTCGAACGGAGCGCCTGCTGCCGCTCCGAGCGCGGCGGGCAACAATTAAGCTAAATGGCGTTGATTTCGGTTCGGGACCTAGTCAAGACGTATCACGTCGGCGAGGTTCCTATTCACGCGCTCAGAGGAATTTCCCTCGAGATCGAGGCGGGGGAATTTGTGACGGTGGTTGGGCCGTCGGGGTCGGGGAAGTCGACGCTGATGCACATTCTCGGCTGCCTCGATTTGCCGGATCGCGGCCAATATTTTCTGGAAGGCTGCGACGTGCTGCGCATGAGCGACGATGAGCTGTCGGCGTTTCGCAATCATAAGATCGGATTCGTGTTTCAGGGATTTAATTTGCTGCCGCGAACCTCGGCGCTCGAAAATGTCGAGCTTCCGCTGCTGTATAACAGCGGCGGCCAGCTTTCGGCGTCCGAACGGCGGAAACGCGCGGAGGCTGCACTGGCCGCCGTCGGCCTGGAGGATCGCGCGGAGCATCATCCGAATCAGCTCTCCGGCGGGCAGCAGCAACGCGTGGCGATTGCGCGTGCGCTGTTGAATCATCCTTCGATTCTGCTGGCCGATGAACCCACCGGGAATCTGGATAGCCGCACCAGCGTCGAAGTGATGGACATTTTTCAATCGCTGAGGGAGCGGCAGGGGATTACCATTGTATTAATCACGCACGAGCACGACGTGGCTGAATACGGCTCCAGAATCGTGACTTTTAAGGATGGGCGGATCGTCTCGGACCAGCCCAACGAACGGCAGCGTGTGGCTCGCGGCGAGCTGGCTGAAATGCCGCAAGGCGCGGAGGAGAGCGCATGAGGTCTCTGAAACCGAGCATTCTGATCGGGCTGCGGGCGCTCAGCCGGAACCGGCTCCAGACCGCGCTGACGATGGTGGGAATCACCATCGGCGTCGCGACGGTGCTCACTATGATCTCGCTCGGAAGCGGGGCTGAAGTCGCGATTGAAGATCAGGTGCGTGCGGCGGGCATGAATCTGATCCTGGTTAGGGCGGGAAATTACAAGACCAAGACACAGGATGACGTCGGGGCGGTGGAGGAGCAGGCGCGTTTGCTCGAATCGCCCGGTCTGATGCCGGCGCTCTGGGACCCTCGCACCGGCGCACGGTTTATGCCTGTGTTTCACCCTGAGGACGATCCAATGGAGAAGCACGACCATCCCACGGCGAGCCAGCGCCTGGGCGACTCCGAAGCCGGCCTGGGCGCGGCGGCGACGTTGACGGCCGGAGATGCGAACGCGATCCGTAAGATCGGCGGGGTGCAGTACGTTTCCGAGGGAATCCACGAAAATGCTCATGTCACCGCTGGCTCGAAGCGCTGGTTCACGCGCATGCATGGGGACGACGTCTCGCTGCCAATGATTCGGCGGGCCTGGACGTTTTCGCATGGACGCTTTTTCAGCCGGCGCGAGCAGTCGAATGCGGAGCAGGTGATCGTGCTCGGGTCGGTGGCGAGTGAGCGGCTTTTCGGAGCCGAGAATCCGGTGGGAAAGAAAGTCACGGTGTGGAAGCAGCCGTTCGAAGTGGTCGGCGTGGTGGGCAGTGGAAGCTGGCTGGTTTCCGCGGCCGCCGGAGACGATCAGTTCGACGCGGTTTATGTTCCATTCACGACCGTGCAGCGGCTGTTGAATCTTTCGAAGCTAAACGACATCAGCGTCACCACGGCGTCGAGCGGAGAAGTGACGCGGGTTTCGCGAGACATCACGGACGTGCTGCGCGCGCGGCACAAGATCGGATTCAAAGATCCGGACGATTTCACGGTCACCAGCCAGGCCCGGCAGGCGCTGGCGCAGGGCGGGATGCGCCCGGAAGTGGCGCGGTCCGTGGTTGGGAACGTCGCGGGTTTAGAGAAAGTCACCCTCGAGCAGCTCGGAAAGACGCTCGACCGCGCCAGCCGGACCATGACGGCGCTGCTGGCCAGCATTGCAGCTGTTTCGCTGCTGGTCGGCGGCATCGGGATCATGAATATCATGCTGCTCTCGGTGACCGAGCGGACGCGTGAGATTGGGATTCGGCGAGCCGTCGGGGCGCGTGCAAAAGACGTGTTGCAGCAGTTCCTGATGGAGGCCGTCACGCTGAGCGTGGCAGGCGGTCTCGCCGGAATTTTGATCGGCGTGCTGATCTCCGGCATCATTTTGTATTGGGTGCAGTGGTCGGTTTCCATCTCCGCGCTGTCCGTGCTGCTTTCTTTTGGAATCGCGGCGGGCGTGGGAGTCTTCTTCGGTTATTACCCGGCGCGCCAAGCCTCGCGCGTCGCACCCATTAACGCCCTCAGGTACGAATGAAGCTGATCGGCTGTTTTCGGATCGCGGTGAAGGCGCTGCGCCGCCACAAGCTTCGCGCTGGACTCACGATTCTAGGCATCACCATTGGCGTCGCCGCTGTGATCACCATGGTTTCGCTTGGCATGGGCGCGCAGGATACTGTGGCGCAGGACGTTCAGTCCGCTGGCACGAATCTGATTGTGGTGCGCGCCGGGAATTTCACAAGGGGCGGCGAGAGTTCGAATATCGCCAGCGGTCTCGGATCGGCGAACACGCTCACGGCGGCGGATGCGCAAGCGATCGGGCAGATTCCCAGCGTGAAACATTATGCCGTTGGTGTAAGGCTGCGTGGATGGGTGAACGCGGGCGGCCAGAAAATCTACACCCAGG
>Ga0209517_10009950_pt1 | contig 10697 bp, 7 predicted proteins | sample PeaSoiMetSII2010_FD_187695 | JGI IMG/M metagenome (GOLD analysis project Ga0209517, IMG submission 187695) | Peat soil microbial communities from Weissenstadt, Germany - SII-2010 (SPAdes) (version 2) | ecosystem: Environmental > Terrestrial > Soil > Wetlands > Peat | place: Germany: Weissenstadt... | reverse complement strand
CGATGGTCCCTGCCGCTTCGGCCAATACGCGCCGTATCTGAAGAGGCTGCTTTCGGAAGTGGGGCAGGGCGAAGTGCAGATTCTCTCCCCCAGCAGCCAGAACGGCTATGCCGACCTCGGCGATATCGCCACACCGTTCATGCGGGCGGGGTGGCGGGCGCTGCTCTGCGGCGACTTGCTGCACAAGGCGCTGCTCGAAACCCGTCCTTACGAAGACGCGAGCGGCGCCGCCGACCAGGTCTTCCAGGAAAGCCTCCGCGATCTGTGCCAGACCATCGAGACCAGTTGCGCCGCGCCCGACTGCCAACTGCGCGCGCTGGTGGACTCGATGCGGCGCGCACGCGAGCGCTTCCGGCGCGTGCCCGCACACTACGATCCCGAGACGCCGCTGATCGGCGTGGTGGGCGAGATCTTCTGCCGCCTGAACACCTTCAGCAATGAAGATCTGGTGCGCAAGCTGGAGGGCTACGGCGCCCAAGCCTGGCTGAGCGACATCGCCGAGTGGATCGGCTACAGCAACCAGGAAGTCCGCCGCAAGCTCCGGTTGTGCGGCCAAGGGTGGTCGCTGGAGATGGTGAAAGCCAAGCTCCGCGAGCATGTGCAGCACAGCGACGAGCACGCTCTGCGCGCTCCCTTCCGCGAGGACTGGATCGGGTACGAAGAGCCGGAGATCGAGCAACTTCTGGAACTGGGCGCGGCCTATTTGCCGCACACCGGCGTGGAAGGCGAGATGGTTCTCAGCGCCGGCAAGGCCGTCTACCTGGCGCAGCATGGGGCCGACGGCATCATCGACATCAGCCCCTTCACCTGCATGAACGGCATCGTGAGCGAGTCGGTGTATCCCAAGCTGAGCAAGGACTACGGCGGGATCCCCATCCGCAACTTCTATTTCGACGGCACCCAGTCCGACCTCGACCGCGATCTCGGGATCTATATGGAGCTGGCGCGTTCCTATCGGGCGAAGAAGCGGTACGCGCGGCGCTATCCGGCGTATTTCGGGCTGCCGGTGGTTGCATAGACGCCTTAGCCCGCGCTCTGCCCCCGGCGCGCGTCCGAGCGGCTGACGCAGGCGCGCACGCGGGCCGTCAACTGCGGGATGGTGAACGGCTTGGCCAGGTAATCCGTCGCTCCGGCATCGAACCCGGTGCGTATGCTGGCCTCGCTATCGCGCACGGTCAGCATCAGCACCGGAATCTCCCGCGTGTCAGCGCCGGCGCGCAGTTTCTCGAGCACGGCGAAGCCATCCATCTTCGGCATGTTGACGTCCAGCAGGATCAGGTCGGGACGCTCCGAGCGCGCTTTCACCAGGCCCTGCTCCCCATCCTCGGCCTCCGCGACCGTGTACCCCTTCGGACCGAGCGCGGAGTTCACCAGCAGGCGGAGGTTGGGATCATCGTCGATCACCAGCACGCGCAGCCGATCTGGAGAAACCAGCGTTGCATCCTCGATCTCGACGGTGCGCAGCCGGTCGGATTCCGGAGCCTCGACCTCCAGTTCACATCCCTCATAGGCGCAGAACACATGCAGGGCGAGATTGCGCTTCCGCGCCAACTCGCGGGCGCTTTGCTCGATCTTCTCCAGAAACGCGTCGTCGTGAGCAGGATCATGGTGGGTTAGCGCCAGCCGCCGGACATCCGCCGAGGCCGCCAGTTCCACCGCATACTGATAGGTGCTGTGTCCCCAGTTCTTCTTGCTGGGATACTCTTCCGGCGTGTACTGCGCGTCGTGGATGAGCAGGTCGGCGTGCTTTATGAACAGCGCGTGGCGCCGGTCTCCCTCGTGCAGGATCGACTCGATATAGCCGGGCCTCGCTCCCTCGCGCCACAGCGGCGAAGCGAAGGGCTCGTGATCGCACGCGTACACCACCACCACGCCGTCGGCTTCGATGCGGTACGCCAGGCTGGTCGCCGGATGATTCAAGAACTGCGTGATCACCCGCACCCCGTCGAATTCGTAGGTGCCCTCGGACAGCTCTTTATATTCGATCTTCGCCGGCAACTGGTCCAGCGCGACCGGGAAATAGGTGAATTCCATCTGACCGGCCAGAACCTCGGCCAGGCTTTGTCCCACGCCGGCGGGCGCGCAGATGGTCAGCTCGTTCCCCGGCACGAACAGCGGCACGAAGAACGGGAAGCCCTGAATGTGGTCCCAATGCGTGTGTCCGAGCAGCAGCCGGGCCCGGATGGGCTTGGGCGCGCGGGCCATCAGGTCAAGTCCGAGCAGCCGCGCGCCGGTACCGCAATCGAGAATAAAGCGCGCGCCCGAGTTGGTGACCGCCTCGACACACGAAGTATTGCCGCCGAAGCGCAGCGTGCTCGGGCCGGGTGTGGCGATGGATCCTCGGGTTCCCCAGAAACGCACTCGCATGTGATTTGCCTTACCTGTACCGGACCTCGACCTGATCGAGGAACTCTGCCAACTCGCTGTTCGCCGCAAGCACCGAGTCGGCGCTCTGCTCCTTGGCCGCGCGCTCCAGCCGGTCTCCCAGGGTGCTGATCTGGGGCAGCCCGAACGAGGCGCCGGTTCCTTTCATGTTGTGTCCCAGGGAGCGGACGGTGTCGTAATCGCCGCGCGCCAGCGCCGCCGCGATCGCCGCCGGATTTTTCCGGACGTTGCTCAGGAACCTGGGCACGATGGCCGCGAGTTCCTCGTCCACGACGACTTCATGTTCTCCCGCCGGCGCCGGCTCCGGCCTCGCCTGCGCGTGGCCTTCAATCGCCTGCAACAGCGCCGCCTTGCGGATGGGTTTGGCCAGGTGCCGGTTGAAGCCGGCGGCCAGGCTCTTCTCGATCGCTTCCTTAAATGCGTCCGCGGTGAGCGCCAGCACCGGCAACGCGGGGCGGCCGTGCGCGCTCTCGAAATCACGGAACTCACGGACCACGGTGTAACCGTCCATTGCCGGCATGTGCACGTCAACCAGCGCAAGATCATAGGCACGCGTTTTGAGCTTCTCCAGCGCGATCGCGCCGTCCTCGGCGAAGTCGAGGATGTACGGCGTGCCTTTCAGGTAGGCGCGAATCACAAACCGGTTGTCCTCGGAATCGTCGGCGACCAGGATGCGCAGCGGCGCGCGAGCGCCGCCGGCAGCAGCAGTCGGTTCCGCCGCCGCTTCCGGCCGCGCTTCCGCAACGCCCAGCTTCGCCGTGAAGTAAAACGTGCTGCCGCTGCCGACCGTGCTCTCCACCCAGATGCGCCCGCCCATCGCCTCCACCAGCTTCTTGCTGATCGAGAGCCCCAGTCCCGTTCCCCCGTACTTTCGCGTGGTCGAGGAATCAGCCTGCGAGAAACTCTCGAAGATGGTTTCCAGTTTGTCCTGCGGAATACCGATGCCTGTGTCCGAAACTCCAACTCGCAGAGCAGCCGGATCGCTTCCTTCCGGATCGCGCGCGATGCGCACTGTCAGTTTTCCCTTCTCGGTGAACTTCAGCGCATTGCCCAGCAGATTGATCAGCACCTGGCGGAGCCGTACCGGGTCGCCCGTGAGCCACGGCGGAACCTCCGGCGCAATTTCCGATTCGATGGCCAATCCCTTTTCCGCGGCGCGGATGCCCACCAGTTCGGCCGCGCGCGCCACCACGTCCCGCAGCTCGAAAACCACCGCTTCCAATTTCAATTCGCCAGCCTCGATCTTCGACAGGTCGAGGATGTCATTCAGCAGGTCGAGCAGGCTGGCGGCCGCGCGTTGGAAGATCGCCACGTAACGCTGCTGTTCCGTGCTCAGCGGCGTCTCCGCCAGCAGGTCGGCCATACCCAGGATGGCGTTCATCGGCGTGCGGATCTCGTGGCTCATCATGGCCAGGAATTCGCTCTTGGCCTGGGCGGCGCGCTGGACCTGCAGGTTCAGCCGCCGGATGGTCTCGAATTGCAGCGCCGTCTCGTGCGCGTATTGCAGCGTGAGTTGCCGCTCCCGATAAAGAACGTCCGCTACTTCGATGGCCAGGATCGGCCGTCCACCCGCGCGCACGGCCCATGCCTGCAGGTGGATGTCGCCGCCCTGGGGCCGCGTCTCGGTCCACAGCTCCGACGAGACCCGCTCTGTGCCCTTCTGCCATGCTTCCTCGGCCTCTGGAAGGAAGGCCTCCAGCAGAGGGAAGCGGTCTGCCAGATCGTACTCGCCGGCTTCTGCGATGTTCGGCATGAGTTCTTGCAGCCACTCCGGCGCCGCGGAGAAGAGACGGAACTTGCCGTTCGGCATAAGCTCGAAGACGGCGAACTGCATCGCCGCCAGCACCGCGGCGGCGGTTTCGGCGGTGCCGCGGCTAGCCTGCGACGGCCCCGGTTGTGGAGTCGGTGACATTGTGCTCCTGCATCATCGCGTCGGTGAGGGTCTGGAATAGTTCTTCGACGCCAGCGCCCGTCTTGGCGCTAGTCTCGATCAGCGTCCAGCGCTGCGCCGCGAGCGGCTCGAGGTCCGCCGGCTGGACCTCCCATGCCTCCCGCACATCGGTCTTGTTGAGAACGCAGACGAACGGTACGGCCCCGATCGCCTCGGTCACGCGCCGCTGAAGATCGATCGCAACGTCCAGCGTCTGCCGGCGCAGTCCGTCGACAACCAGGATGTATCCCGAAGCGCCCTGAAGTTGCGCAGGCTTGACCGTGGTCAGCGCGTCTTCGCCCGCCAGGTCCCACAGCATTAGCGTCACCTCCGCGCCGCGGCTCTGGACGACCTTCTTGTCGATCTTCACACCCACCGTGGTCTGGTATTTGTCCGAGAAGATGCTGAGCACGTAGCGAGCGACCAGGCTGGTTTTTCCCACCCCGAACGCGCCCACCATGCAGATCTTTTTCTGGATCACCGCGCGCCCTCGGCCTCGACGATCACGCGGAAGCTCACGCGCCTGTTCAGGTCGGTCAAGTACGCGGCGGCGTTCCGGCGCACCGGTTCGCGCGAGCCCATGGCCACGATGCGCAGCATTTCGCGGCTGATCCCGCGGTCGATCAAGGCCTTCACCACGGCGTCAGCGCGCGCCTGGCTGAGCGATGCGTTCTTGTCTTCGTTGCCGGACGGGTCAGTGTGACCGCGGACTTCAAGAAGGAAGCTCTGCCCGGTCGACGCCGCGTGCTCTTGCAGGTTTACCAGGTGCGCCTCCACGTCATCCAGCCGGATCAGTTGCTCGTTGCCAAGCTGCGCCGAGTTCAGCGGGAACCGCAGCACCTGCTGTTCCAGCGCTTCCCTTTCGGAGCGGAATTGCCGCTCCGCTCTAAACTTGGCATGCAGCGAGACGTAGGGCTCCCAGTGCGCCGTGACTCTCGCCGGGTTGACCCCGGAGGCGCGGATCAGCGCTTCCGGATCGGCGGAGAGCGGATCGCGCAAGCCCGTTAGCCGGTAACTGCCCCAGGATTCTTCCGCGCTGGTCAGCACTATCCCGGGTTCGGAGCGCAGCCTCAGCAGCAGCTTGTCCCACCGGCTCTGGTGCCGAACCACCAGAAACAGTCCCGCCGCGATCAACGCGATAACGACGACGGCCGCGGCGATGAAGAAGCTCCGGCTGCGCTTTGCCGTCTGCGCGCCTCGGCCCAGCAAGCAGCCCTGCAGCAGCGGTTGCGCTTCGGCGAAAACCGACGTATCGCCCTTGAACGTGCTTAATGCCGCCGCGAAGTCGCTGTGTATCTGCTCCAGTGTCCGCTCCAGCAAGGTGCGGAGCTCCGGTGGCGGGGTTCCACTGACCACCGCGGCCAGGGTCGCCGCCGGCCCATGTTGCACCCACAGGTTGAACTCGCCCAGCTCGATGGTTTCCACTTCCTGCCCGCCGGCGCCGGTAAACGAATCGCGCACGAAATCCTGGATGGCGGTGAGCATACCCGACACCAGATCCGAATCCTGCACGATCTGGTCGGCGCGGGCAGCGTGCTGCAGCAGCAACCCGGTCTCCCGATGGATGAGAAACACCTGCTCGACGCGGTAGCGCAAGCTGTGCGTCAGAACAATCGCGCCGAACGACTTCCCCGTCCGCAGCGCCTCCACGCGCCACTTCAATGACTCCAGGGAGAAGCTGCGTTCCAGGGTCTGGTTGATGGATTCGACCAGGCCGCGCAAGGCGTGGGCCACGGATTTGCGCACTGCGGCCCCGATGATGGGAAACAGGGTGTTGGCCAGGATGCTGGGATCGCGGGCGACGGAGATGCGCACCGCATCTTCCACCAGCGGATTCAACGCCAGTTGAAGGGCGTGGTCGCGGCGCAGGCGCAGCGCGATCGCCTCCGCGATCACCTGGCTGAGGTCTTCGGTGCGGAGCTGGCGGTCGTCCAGCCGCCGTTGCAGCGCCTCCAGGCGCGCCTGTTCGGGCCCGACCAGCAGCTCGCGCAGGCGCGCGTATCCGGCAGGGTCTCCGTTGGCCCCCTGTTCGGACGACGGCTCGCGCGCTGAGGGCCCCGTGCTCATGCTCGCTCCCGCGCGCTACTGTCCCACGGCCTTGGCCGGCTTCACCGGTTTGCCGCCGGCGGCTCCGTCCTCGCTGAGTTCGAGCGCCACCTCGGTGAGCAGCGCCGCCAGCGCTGCCCGGTCCACCTTCTGGCCGCGCAGCTCTTCGGCGCGCCGCTCCACCAGCGCGCTCAGGCTGTCGCTCTTGTGGCGGATCTCCTCCAGCAGCTTGCGCGATTCCTGCATCAGCTCCTGGCGCAGCCCGCTGTGCTCTTCCGCCGTGCGGTTGTCCAGCTCGAGGATCTTCTTGCTCAGGGCGTCGCTCGCCGTTTTCAATTCACGGGCGATGTTCTTGAGAGTCTCGGTGCGTTCTTCGCGTTCCGCCTTCAGCCGCACCGAGAGCGAATCCGCTTCCTTGCGGAAGAAGCCCTCCACCGACTCGAAGCGCCGGCGCATGGTTTCTTTCAATTCCGCGGTCTCGCGGGCCAGGGTTTCCTCCAGCCGCGCGAACCTCGACTCGTAGTTCTTGATCTGCGAGCCGAACAGGATGTCACGGATCTTATCGACGCTGGCGGCGCCCGGCTCGCCGCTGCCATTCTCCACGGCATTTCCGACTTTCGCTTTGGGATCGTTCATACGCCTTATCCGCACCTTCTTCCTCACCATAAGAACGGTGGCCTTCCTGCGGCTTCCGCAGCCAAAATGTCTTTACTGGATGGGTGGGGGCCCGTTGCGCCGGCGACACCGAAAGTGCGGTGTTGGGGAGAAAAGTTGCGCGAGCGCAGGCGACAATGCTAATACTGCCCCACCGCGAGTGCAAGACTTCTTGTGCCCGCGGCCGTCCGGGCCCCAGCCGGCCCGAGGAAAGGACCATCAGCCCATGGCGGCGCCCCAAACCATGCAAAAGCAGGTACTTCTGATTGATGACGACCCGGCCATCCACGACCTGGTCTCCTATGCCCTGCGGAGCACGGCGCAGGTGGTCGGGTGTGGGACCGCAACCGAAGGGCTGGCCGCCCTGCAAGCCAAGCCCTTCGACCTCCTGCTCCTGGACCTCGGGCTGCCCGACCTGCATGGGCTGGACGTCCTGGCCCGCCTCCGCCAGGCCGGCACCGAGACGCGCATCGTCATCATCACCGCGGACGACACCCCCGAGAGCCTGCTCCGCGCCATCCGCCAGAACACCTACGAGTACCTGCGCAAGCCCTTCACCATGGAACAGATCGCCCAGCTCGCCGAGCGCGCCCTCACCACCGCGTCGGAGCCGGAGATCAAGGTGCTCTCGGCCAAGCGCGAGTGGCTGGAGCTTTCCATCCCGTGCACGCGCGACGCCGCGGAGCGCATCGAGCACTTCGTGCGCCAGCTCGGCTCCGATCTCTCGCTCGATCTGATGGAATCGATTGCGCTGGCTTTCCGCGAGCTGCTGATGAATGCCGTGGAGTGGGGCGGCGGGCTGGACCCGCAGCGCCGCGTGCGCATCTCCTGCCTGCGCACTCCGCGCATGCTCTTCTACCGCATTGCCGACCCCGGCCCGGGATTCAAGTTCGAAGGCTTGACCCACTCGGCGGCGGCCAACCCAGACGGCGTTCTAGCTTCAGCCGCGGTGCGCGAAGAAAAGGGGATTCGGCCCGGCGGGTTGGGTGTCCTGATGGTGCGGGCCATCGCCGACGACCTTATCTATAACGAGCCCCAAAACGAGGTTGTGCTGGTCAAGTATCTTCCCTGACCCGTGTCTTACGCCCGCTTCGCGGGCTGGACTCCTATTGCCATCAACCCACGGCTTACGCCGTGGGCTACCCTCTCTCGCCCGCTACGCGGGTTGAGGCTTGGGCAACCATCGGTCGGCCCTACGGCCTTTTGCGTCCTCTGTGGTCTTGGTTGTAATCCGCATCCGTACGCCCCTCGACTTCGCTCGGGGCAGGCTATCCGCGGCGGAAATCAGGGCACCCCGCCAAAACGCCCGTCCAGCTTGGATTTTGCTTGACTCACGTATCGAGGAAGCTTAGGGTGCCCTGCATTCCCCAGGAGGCGCGCGCAAGAGCCGCTCCTTCAGCACACCAGGCCCAGGCCCGTTCCTCGCCGTTCGTTTCCCAAGAAATTCGGCCACCAAATTTAAGTTTAAGGAGAACGTATGGTTCCGAAACAGCCAATGAAGGTGTTTGCGCACGCGACTGTGGTCGCCCTCGCGCTGGTAACTTTTGCGGTTTCTGCGTACGCCGGCAATAACAGTAACCCTCCTCCGGTGATCACGGAGGCGTCGACTGTCGTTCGACACGTTTCCGCACCCGCACGTGCTCACCCTTACCCTTACGGGCACCAACCTGAAGGGAATGATGGGTTACGGGGTGTACTCGGTCACGCTGGGGGGCACGCTCGCCAGCAGTGTGACGTCCAACACGGCAACGGCTATCACAGCCACATTTGCGCCTGCGTCGCCCTTTAGTAATCCGGGTTCGTACGCCGTTGTTGTTGTGTTCAAAAAAGATAAAACGCACGCCGACAGTGACCCGGACGACCAGGCGACGTTCGATGTCGCGGTCGGCGCGGTGGGGCCGCAGGGACCGCCGGGAACGAATGGCACGAACGGCACCAATGGAACGAATGGCACCAATGGAACGAATGGCACGAACGGAACCAATGGCACGAATGGAACTAACGGAACGAATGGTACGGATGCAACGGTGACGCCCGCTGCCGTATGCAGTGCCTTGTTTCCGCACTCGCAAAACCCGGTGACGAGTTGCGCCGCATTAACCGGAAGCGTGAAGTTCGTGTTCGTGACGGACGGCACGTACACCGGCAATCTGGGCGGAACAGCGGGAGGCGACGCGAATTGCCAATCCGAAGCGAGCGCGGCTGGACTCCCCGGCACATACAAAGCGTGGCTCTCGGATAGTCACGGGTCGCCCTCAACCACATTCACACACAGTAGCGTACCGTACGTGCTGACGGACTCAGGTTCTACCCAACTGGCCGCCAACTGGACGGGGCTAACATCTGGGGCCCTCAACAATCCTAGTGGAATGGACGACGCGCACGGCAACCTCCCGCCCCACGCTTACAACGTCTGCCCATGGACGGGAACCAACGCAGACGGGACTGCGGCGGCCAACACCTGCTCGGATTGGACCGCGGGTACCGACGCCACGTCGGGGCAGGTCGGGTACTTCGCAGCGACGGACGGTACATGGACGAATTTCGGGACCACAGGATGCGCCGGGGACAACGTAGGTCTCCCAAATAACGCCCTCTACTGCATCCAACAATAACGAGGACCGCCTCCGATGAAAGGCCCGCCCCGGGCGGGGGTGGGCCTCAGGCGGCCTCATGCTGAGCGGGGAGGGATGCAGAAGCGAAAACGAATAGCCCAGGGACATCGGGCCACTCGCACGTACTTCTGACATCCCCCACCCCACTCTGCCCCCACTGCTTCCAGCGCCGAACGTATTGCCCAATGCGCCGTCGGATTTCCTCTTGCGGCGCATTGTGCTCATAATTAGGTGGAGCAGGGCTTCAGCCCTGCATAATGGCGGTGGCGTGGTGTTCGGCTTTAGCCGCTGAGGTACAGATGGTTACCCCAGGGGCTGAAGCCCACATTTCAAGGGTCGCATTCATGCAGGCCTGAAAGGCCTGCTCCACCATTGACCCACTACCCCTGACCGGCGGCTGTTGTCGCCGCGTCCCCCTGGCGCCGTTGCGCGAGGGTCTCGCTCGCTGCATACTCCGGGATATGGCAACGCTCGGCGCCGGGCCGGTCACAAACCGCGTCGCACTCGCCGGCACAGCCAGCCGCCGCGCTCTGGCGGTGAGCTGCGGCGTGCATGCGCTGCACGATGGCTACGCCGATCTTTTGTACGTCCTGCTGCCGCTGTGGCAGTCGGAATTCGGTTTGGGCTACGCCGCGGTTGGGATGCTGCGCTCCGTCTACGTCGGCCTGATGGCCGGGTTGCAGGTGCCCGCCAGCATGGCCGCGCAGCGCACCAGCAACCTTCTCATGCTCACCGTCGGGACGGCACTGGCGGCGGCTGGGTATCTGGTCGCCGGCGCCAGCACCGGGCTAGTGGTGTTGGTGCTGGCACTGGCCATCGGGGGCATCGGTTCGAGCACGCAGCACCCGATCGGCTCCAGCGTGGTGGCACATGCCTATGACGGAGCGCAATCGCGCGCCGCTCTCGGTACCTATAACTTCTCCGGCGACCTTGGGAAGATGGCATTGCCCGTCACCACGGCGTGGCTGATCACGCGGCTGCCCTGGCGCACCGCCGTCTCAATCGTGGGCCTGGCCGGACTCGCCATGGCCATCGCCATCCCTTTTCTTTTGCGCGGCGCTGGCGCC
>Ga0209517_10009948_pt1 | contig 10701 bp, 6 predicted proteins | sample PeaSoiMetSII2010_FD_187695 | JGI IMG/M metagenome (GOLD analysis project Ga0209517, IMG submission 187695) | Peat soil microbial communities from Weissenstadt, Germany - SII-2010 (SPAdes) (version 2) | ecosystem: Environmental > Terrestrial > Soil > Wetlands > Peat | place: Germany: Weissenstadt... | reverse complement strand
GAAATTTCTCCAGCGCTCCCGTGCGCTGTCCCACAAACCGGAAGATGGTGCCGGGACGTTCCCGGGTCACATGTTGAATCGCTTCAAAGGCGATGGGGCCGAGGTGATGCAGGTCCAGCGAGCCGTGCATGACGATCACCGGCGGGCCGCCTTTCCCTTGTGTTCCGATGCGCAGCGGGAAGGATTCCGCCGCGTAACCGAAATAAATCGGCAGAATTTTTTCGCGCGGATAGCCGCGTCCGGCAAAATAATCGGCCAGCGTGTCGGAAATCGCCAGCACTCCGTCCACGCCATAACGCTGCGGCATGTAAATTTCATAGCGCTCGAGCGCCTTGACGAACGGGCGCGGCGCGATGTAACCCGGCCAGGTTTCCATGAAGCCCGTGAGCAGGTCCGGAAAGTTCATCACGACCGGCACGCCAAGTTTCTTTTTCAATTTCCCGGCGGCGACGGCGGAAATGGCATGTTGGGAAAGCAGCAGGTCAAACTTCGTTGTCCGCGCGGCTTCGGCGACCATGCGCTGCAAAAAGTGCGGATAAAGCAGGTATTTTAAATTACGCAGGGTGGCATAACGCCCCATCCGCCACTTGCTGAACAGATGCAGGTGGATGCCAAATTTCGCTTCGACGTTCTCCGGTTCGGCGATTTGGGGACAAAAGACGTGCGCCTCGTGGCCGCGCCGGACCATTTCCTGGACGAGGTAAACGGCTTCCGCCGAGCCGCCGCCGGAAGGCGGATAAAACGGTTCGTGGGTCAGAAACGCGATGCGGAGCGTGGTTCTGGATTCGCGCACGAGCGCACGCTACCGAATCCCGGCCCAGCCTCCAACCAGAATCAGCGTGGCCCCAACGACGAATAGTTTTGACATGCGGCGATGGGTATTTAGATTGCGCGCGGTTCGGGATGGGGTCGTAGCTCAGTTGGTAGAGCACCACAATGGCATTGTGGGGGTCAGGGGTTCGAATCCCCTCGGCTCCACCATCCAATAAAATCAATGCTTTTGGGAGTTTTGGATGGTTAGTGGCAACGGATAGTGGCAACGTGTTCACCCGTGTTAGCAGTGTTTCGCCGTGTTCGTTTCCATCTTGCAAACTCGCGTGAACGGCGCATATTCGCGCCGATTGGGGAAAACGGCGACATGAACATCTGCTCAATCAACCGGGAATTTTACGGAACTACCGAAATTGATTTCAACTCCGCGCGTACGATATTGGATTTCGATGCGGCTTTTATTGATGCTCGCGGGCTCATTCAGCCACGAGATCTGCCCCCCGCGGCAATCGATTTCCGCCGCAACGAGTTCTCGGAATTTCTAGCCCTAGGTCGCACCATCGTCGTCTTTGTTGTGGCCTTCCAGCCGGAGGTATTCTTTCCAGTTCCGGCGGTACAGTTAGTGCCACGGTCAGGAAAGAACGTAGATTTCAAAGGGCCAGATTATTTGAAAGAGTTTTGGGACGCCGTGCAACAAGATATGCAGTACCATGCTTATTTTGTGCCGGTCCGTGCTCAATCCCTCCCTTCCTCCCCACTCTCCGGCTTCCCCCCGCTGCCAGGTCGTCCGTTTCTGTTTGTGCATGAAACGGATAGTCCATCATTACCGGATCGAGGACGGCAAGGTCAGTCCAGTCCCGGTGCTCGTTGACCGCATTGAGGAAACACTATCGCATACGCCATAGTTTGCGTAATCAATTCCCCTTTCGCGGTTGACATTACTGGCTCGGTGGTGGCGGAATTTTGGGGATCATCAATTCCACTTCTTCGCGGAAACTCGTGATTAAATCCTGAACAGTTTGGTGTGGAATGCTCTTTTTTACCCTGATCGATCGCTTCTGAATGGTCCTCCAATATTTTGTCCGACGGCGGCGTTCTTCTATCAGGCGATCAGCGTTTAACCCACAGATTCGGATATGCCACCTAGCCGCAGGTGTCACGCCAACTAATTTATGCGTTAGAGGGTCCTCGAAAATTTGTTCTCCGTAATCCATTTCCTCACAAGGATTCAAAAAACGGCAGCCTACGGCCAATTCTGCCCTGGTTGGCCAGTTATCTGATTTCTTTCCATTACAGTGTCGTGATGCAGGGAAAAGATTTTTGTAGTCTTGGATAAGCTTTTTCTTTTTTCTTGGGTCGAAGTGATCAACTTCCAGTGCTCCGCTGCGCGACTGGTGTTGCATTGAATAAGCACTCCACGAGTTAACCTTGGCGCCTCATCCCCCTTTACGACCATCGCCACCAACGTCCTCGGCCAGACCGACACCACGTGCTTCACCGACACCAACGCCACCGGCCCCGGCCCCTGCTTTTACCGCGTCCTCGTCGAGTGACTGCGAAGGCTCTTGGCTTTCGGATCTCACTTTGGTTAAATGAAAGCGAGTCCCATGGACAATGTGCCCCCACGATTGTTAGCCGAATCAAAGCCCAAATCCGGCTCCGGGCGGTACCTTTTAGCCATCCTGCTCAACCTGTTCCTCGGGCTGTTTCTGGCCGATGCGATTGTTTCCCTGGCCGACGACTCATTGATTCTGCTTTTCAACCTTCACCTCTTTGCGGGAACCCGCGCGATGGTGTGCCTTTTTGCCATGCTTATGGCCATCGTGGTTTACGGCCTGATGGGACTCACGCCTATGATCCCCAAGCGCTGGTTTCTTCCGCTCACACTTTTCTATCCGGCGAGTCAACTGGCTTTCGTTCCATTTATGATTTATTTCCTCGGCCGGCTGCAGCAGGTCAGTTGGGGATTTTCCTGCGCTCAGGTTCTTCTCGGCCTCGGAATGCTTTGCTGGATTCAAAGAGGGTGTAAGCTCAACTGGCCGCTGCTGGCCTGGGACCAGCTGGCCACTCGGCGCTTCAGCTGGTGGAACCTGTCGGGGTTCGTGCTGGTGAACGTTTTCGTGATTCTGCCCGCGACCATTATTTATCTCGTCCTTTGCACCGCCGTGGCCGTGGACCATTTCAGCGATGGTTTCATGGCGCTGCGTCCGGGCGGCGTGACGGTGCAGGTGCGAAAATACGTTCGCCACGACGGCAAAACCATCCAGTTGTTTCCCATGTCGCACGTCGCCGACGCGGGTTTCTACCGGAAAGTTTCGCAGACGTTTCCGACCAACTCGATCATTTTGATGGAAGGGGTCACGGACGAAAAGAATTTGCTCACGAACGGAATCAGTTACCAACGCATGGCGAAGTTTCTCGGCTTGACGGAGCAAAAGGTGACGTTCGGCCACGGCCAGGGCAAAATGGTGCGGGTGGATGTTGACGTGGACCAGTTCTCAACGAACACGATTGATTTCCTCAACCTGGTCATGCTCGTGCATGCGCAGGGTGTGAACGCCGGAAACATGCTGATGCTCATGGAATACCCGATGCCTCCCCATTTTGAGGAACAGCTCTATGACGACCTCCTCCGGAAGCGCAATCAGCATCTCGTGGAAGGTATCCAGTCCCATCTGTCGCAAACGGACAACATCATGGTCCCGTGGGGGGTGGCCCACATGCCCGGGATCGCAAAGGAAATTCAAAAATCCGGCTTCCGCTTGGACGAGACGCAGGAATATATGGTCATCCGGTTCCGGGGCTTTTGACCGGCCGGAGAACAAAAGCCAAAGGCTGAAGGCTAAAGACCGGAGGTTTAACCGCATAGCACCTCCGTGGGGACTGACTATCCAGTTTGACCATAACGAGATTCAACGCTTGACAGAGTGCTCGGTTAATGGACTGATTTGGCCAAGGTGAACTGGCTAAAACATTTATTCGGTCGTCACCTGCAGCCGCAGAGCACGCAGTCCTTGTCCATCCGTTGGCTCGGGCAGTCCGGCAACGGGTATCAATACGAGATTCATCCCATTGACACGGCTTTCAGGCCGCTGCCAGGCAATTATATTTATGCCAAACAATCCGAGGAGGGCAGTTGGATTCCCATCTACATTGCTCAAACGCGAGATCTGCACCAGCGGCTTGAGGGTCACGTGACGGTGGGTGACGCCATGGCGAATGGCGCGACGCATGTCCATGTCCATTATTCCACCGCCGGTCAGGGGGCTCGCTGCACGGAAGAACATGATCTCGTCCTCCGCTGGCGGCCGGTGTGCAATGACGTGACCGGAAACTGACCGGGTGAGAGTATCGAATTGGACCGGAGCAGCCCGTGAGCGATCAGGTCAGCCCATGAAATGGACCTGCTGACCATTGATAGTGCTTTTCTCAGGATCGATGCGAACCGAACAGATCAGCTTGCCCGGTGCGGTAGAGGCTTCAAGTGCCCGCCGCAAATCGTCCGCCGAAACCAAAACGGCAGGACCACCCACCAGGATGAATCGAGCCTGCTGGAATCGGTGGTCTTTGACCCACGGCCGCAAAACCGATGTCCGCCACGTGCCCTTCTTGCGAACCGCCACTCGGCGGGTCCAGATACCATCTTGAGTTTTAAAAGTGCTCATGGCGCACGACGTCTGGCCTGCAGCCGCCAACCGGCGCTGGCTCCAGCAATTTTGTCAGGCGATCTCATAGTCAATCAATCTCTATAAAACCCGGGCCACTACTGCGGATTGAAATCTTTCTCGGACTGAAAATCGGCGAATCGTGTGACGCGATGAATTCTTTGGCAAACGTGGTGAAGTCGGTCGGACGATTTTGAAACATCGCTATCTCATCGGCCGTAAGCCGAATCGCGATGTTCGGCCATCCCTCCTCACGCAAGGTGGCTTGCAACACATGGTCTCCAGTCGGTTCCGAGCGAAACACGGAAAACCAGTATTTTTGCTCCATATGGATGCATCGCAAGATCACAAGTGTCGGGTCGCGCGGACGACTGATATCTGAACCACGCCAGGCCGGCGATGTCAACCGCGAAGGCGGAACTCAAAGCGTCCCACCGGCGATGCCGCCGGTGATCTCGTTAAGCGGCGCGGGCGACCAAACTCTCTGACAACCAATGAATATGACCACGAGCCTCAACGGACGCCTGCTCGACGGTGTCACAATGAAAGTTCGGATGCGGCGGCTTGCCAACGGGAATCCAACCCGTTTCCAGCGGTTCATGAGATAATCGCTGCTCCTCAAATCCAAACGTACCATCGTCGCATACAAAGACAACCACTCTGCGCTCCATGGTAACGTCGTAAATGGCCCGGACCGTTTTCATGGCTCGAAACAGGAACGATGCCGCATATCAACAACCTAGCCACACTCGAATGCTGTTGTCAACCGTAATGCCAGTCATCAGGATTGACGGCAAAGGCGGGCGGGTGCAGCGTATTCCGTCAGACCAGTTCCCAAGTTTTATGACAAACGAACAGGCATACGAAATCATCAAGGCCCAGGCCAAGCTGCTCATCCACCTGACAGAAAGAGTAGTCATGTTGCAGGTTGCGTTTGAGGCTTACGTCCAGGGACAAATTAGCGAGTCCGGCGCACAGTATGACGCACAGTATGACGCGCATTACCGCCGCCGGAAGGAGTTGTTCGATCGGGATTTCCGGGGTGTGACCACCGACCTGCTCAATGCCTTGAAACAAGCTGTTCAGCAGGCGGATACGTGACCGTTGACAATCCGGCGCGATTCGATTTTGAATGCGTCGGTCCCGCAATTGTGACATTTTTCCGCATCCGGAAAATCAAACGCGGGAGGCAGGGCAGATGACAAACGCCGAAGGCTAAATGCTTAAATGAAGAAGGCCGGATGAGTTTTCAGTCTTTGCGAATTTTGCGCCTTTTTTGGAGGCCGAGATCCAGGTTCGTCCGTGCAATCCGTGTCTGAAAGGTGATTTGCTCTTTTGATGTAATCTGTCAGGCTGTGACTGCGTCTGTTGATAATGATGGTCAAACTCTAACAGTACCCCGGGATGAAGCAGTTATTTAAAATTGCGGTTTTGCTGTGTGGGTTCTCCGGCACGGCCATATCCGCGCGGGCACAGATGCCGGTTCCACCACCCATGCCCGCCTATCAACCGCTTTCCGGCCCGCAGCTTGACCAGTTGCTGGGGCCCATCGCCCTTTATCCCGATCCGTTGATTGCCCAAATCCTGCCGGCGTCCACCTTGCCCACGCAAATCGTGCTGGCGGACCGTTATATCACCGGCGGCGGCGACCCCAACCAGATTGACCAGCAGCCGTGGGACCCCAGCATCCAGGCCTTGGCCCGATACCCGAGTGTCTTGAAATGGATGGATGATAACCTGGATTGGACGACTGAACTGGGACAGGCGTTTCTCAATCAACCGCAGGACGTGATGGATTCCATTCAGCGGTTGCGCCAGTCGGCCAGTAATCTGGGCAACCTGCAATCCACGCCGCAGGAACAGGTGATAAATGACAGCGGCGAAATCGAAATTGTTCCCGCCGACCCCCAGGTGATTTACGTGCCGGTTTATCAGCCGGACCAGGTTTATTATCAAAGCGGTTTTGGCGTCTCCTTTGGCATCGGCTTTCCGATTGGCTTGTGGCTGAATTGCGATTTTGACTGGGGGCACCACCATATCATCGTCTGGGGCCGCGACCATCCGCGTCCGCCCGATTGGTGGCATCAACCGCCAGGCCGGCGGGATCTGGGTCACACGGCGGTATGGCAACCTCATAATAATCCGGGCGTAGTCGGGTTGAATCGTGGCGACCGGGGCTGGAGCGTTGCCAATAACCGAACCACGGCTCCCATTGCGCCGAGGCTGGCACCGGCGCGCCAGATTCCTCTGAACCAACCCGTGGTTGCCACGGTCGGCCGATCCGTGTCCGATTCAGCCGCACCGCGACGGACCCAGGCTCCGGCGGCCCGACCGGAAGCGCCGGCAACCCGGACTTCGACACCCATCGCTCGACCCGCGCCGGCACCAGTAACACATGCCGAACCCGTCAGGCCGCCGGAATCGAACGGCGCGCTCATCGGCATCCAGAGTTCGCAAGACACCAGAGCTTATAGTAATCGTGGTCAACAGAGCATGCAGCCGGCCACTCATTCTGCGCCAGTTTCACGGCCGGCACCGGTCTCACGCCCTGCGATGCCTTCCGGCGGCGGCGGGGGCGGTCATAGTTCAGGTCAGCCAAAGCATTGAACCTTTCAACCAAATGATTCCCACGCAAACATTACCGCTGGCGAAAGCTGATCGTCTTGCTTGGTTGCGCCGGTTGTGGTCGCTTGCGTCCGGTCCGGGTCTGACGCTCTTTGCGCTGACGCTGCCGTTCGGCGCGGTGGCGGCGGATGAACAGACTTTTGCTGCGCCACAGGACGCCGTCAATGCGCTTGCGAGCGCAGCCCAAAATCATGATACGAATGCCCTGCATTCGATTTTTGGGCCGGCAGGACATGATTTGATTTCACCCGATGTTGTCCAGGCCACCGAGGAATACAAGATATTCGTCCAACACCTGACGGAAAAGACGCAGTTGATCCCCAATTCGGATACCAACGTCACGCTGGAAATTGGCACGAACGGCTGGCCGTTTCCCATTCCGCTGATCAAACGGGACGGCCAATGGTTCTTCGATACCGCCGCGGGCAAGGAAGAGGTCCTCGCCCGCCGTATAGGCCGGGACGAATTGGGCGCGATCAATGTCTGCAACGCGTATGTGGAGGCACAGCGCGAATATGCCAGCGAAGATCGTCCGGGGGACGGCGTGCTTGCCTACGCGCAGTTTTTGTGCAGTACGCCTGGCACGCACGACGGTCTGTTCTGGCCGGCGAAACCGGGCGAGGAGTTGAGTCCCTTGGGGCCGCTCGTCGCGCAAGCCCGCGTGGAAGGTTATCATCGGACGGCCAAAATGCTGAACGACGCGCAGGCGCCGTATCACGGCTACTATTTCAAAATCCTGACCCGCCAGGCAAAGCATGCGGCGGGCGGCAAGTATAATTACATCATCAACGGCCGCATGATTGCCGGATTTGCCCTCGTCGCCTGGCCGGCCGAATGGGGCAACACGGGGGTGATGACCTTCATCGTCAATCAGCAAGGCAAGGTTCAGCAGAAGAACCTCGGACCCCGGACCGCGAAAATCGCCGGGGCCATGGCCGCTTATGACCCCGATGACACCTGGGCTCCGGCACAGTAAAATCTGGAACGCACGACACATGGGAGCGGGAGACAAAGCGGTGGAGGGAAAACCAATGGAGCCGAAAAAGCGAATTGGGAATGCTCTTGAATGCTTTGTTTATCCGTGCAGGCGCAGGGTCTGCCCCTGCCAAATCCGTCACGGCGCCGTCAGGCGGTAGAAACGGCTCTGATAATTCGTCCAAGCGAGATCGCTGAAATAAGACGAGCCGCCGGTCAGAGTGTTGGTTCCCACCCGAGACCAGACGGGATTGGCCAGGTTCGTGCAAGCTTCCACCACAATGACCAGGTTGCTGGTGCCGGTGATGGTGAAACCAAATTGATTCGTCTGCATGCCGAAGCTGGAACTGCCGGTCTGGACCTGTGGGTTCCAGAGAACCGCCTGAGAACGAGCAAACGTCTGGACCCCGAGACGGTAGAAACGGCAGGTATAGTTCGTCCACTGGGGGTCGCTGAAGTAGGACGAGCCGCCGGTGAGGATGTTGGTTCCCACCGGAGACCAGACGGGATTGGCCAGGTTCGTGCAGGCTTGCACCACGATACCCAAGCTGCTGTTCCCGGTGATGGTGAACCCAAACACGTTCGTCTGCACGCCAAAGCTGGCGCCGCTGGTCTGCACCTGCGCGCTCCAGCCGGTGGTCCCGGGCATGTAATAGACAGTCGCATTATTGACCTGGTAGAACACCCTCGAACCAAGGCCGGGGGCGTTGCCCTGGAAATAGACTCCGGTCAACGTGCTACAGCCGGCGAACGCCTCGTCCCCGATGCCGCTGACGCTGGCGGGGATCGTGACACTGGTCAAGCCAGCGCAACCGTCAAACGCATAGTCCCCGATGCTGGTGACGCCGTTTCCGATTGTGACGCTGGTAAGATTGGTGCAGGAATCGAACGCGTGGTCTCCGATAACGCCGTTGGGAATCGTGATGTTGGCCAGGCCAATACAACCAAAAAACGCGTAGTTCCCGATACTGGTGACGCTGTTGGGGATCGTGACGTTGGTCAGGCTGGCGCAGTCGAAAAACGCCTCCCCCCCGATTCTGGTGATGCTGTTGGGGATCGTGTAACTACCGGCATTGCCCTCCGGGCATGCGATGAGCATGGTCTGGCTCTTATTGAACAAGACCCCATCCACACTGCTATAGAAGGGGTTGAGCGCATCCACAAGTATCGCCTGCAGATTGGGACATCCGACAAATGCCTGCCCCGCGACGCTGGTGACGTTGCTGCCCATGGTGATATTCGTCAGGCTGGGGCACTCATAGAACGCGGAGTTTCCGATGCCGGTCACCGGTAGGTTGTTGATTGTGCCAGGAATTACCACCGAACCCCAGATGCCGATGTATGCAGTGATCGTGATAGCGCCGCTGTTGTTCGTGTAGGTGAAAAGGACAGGCACCGTTGGACTTCCGGCGAACGAAGCCCCCCAACCGGCAGTCCTGGGCAAATAATAGTTGGTTACATTGAGATCGCCATTGAACACGGTCGAATCGGCCACAGGGGCGTTACCCTGGAAATAGACTGCCGTAAGGTTGTAGCAATCATTAAACGCCCAGCTCCCGATGTTGGTGACGCTGCCGGGTATCGTGATACTGGTCAGCGCGGGGCAGCCTGAAAATTCCGAGTTCCCGATGCTGGTGACGCTGTTGGGGATCGTGATGCTCGTCAAAGCGGTGCAGCCAGCAAATGCCGAGTTCCCGATGCTGGTGACGCTGTTGGGGATTGTGATGTTCGTCAAAGCGGTGCAACCAGCCAAAGCCGAGTCCCCGAGGTTGGTGACACTGTCGGGGATTGTTACGCTGGTCAGGTTGGTGCAGTTATAGAGCACATTGCTTCCAATGCCGGTAATTAACAGGCCGTTGATCGTGCCGGGAATTACTACTGCACCACCCGTGCCGATGTAAGCGCTGATGGTGATCGTACCGTTATTGGTTGTGTAAATTAATTGGGCCAGTACCTGCGGATCCCAGAGCACAGCCGGCAGACCGTCAAACGTCGGTCCCCAACCCTTTGTCCCCTTCAAGTAATAAACCGTCGCCTGATTGTCACGGGTGAACACAGACGAATCAGGGCTGGGAGCGTCACCGTTGAAATAGACCCCGACCAGGCCGGAGCAGTCAATAAACTCATAGCTTCCGAGGTTGGTGACGCTGTTGGGGATCGTGACGCTGATCAGGTTGGAACAGCCCTCGAGCGCTTCCTGGCCAATGCTGGTGACGCCGTTGGGGACGGTGAGACCGGTCAGGCTGGGGCAGGCACAAAACGCATAGTTCCCAATGCTGGTAACGCTGCTGCCGATCATGACGCTGGCCAGGCTGGAGCAGTATTCGAACGCCTCCTCCCCGATGCTGGTGACGCTGTCAGGGATGGTGATGCTGGTCAGGCTGCTGCAGCCATCGAACGCCCGGGCCCCGATGCTGGTAACGCTGTTGGGAATGGTAATACTCGTCAGCCCGGTGGAGTTCCAGAACGTTTCGTATCCGATGCTGGTGACGCCGTTGGGGATCGTGTAACTGCCGGCTTGGCCACCCGGGTATGCGATGAGCATGGTCTGGTTCTTGTCGAACAAGACCCCATCCACACTGCTATAGCAGGAGTTGAGCGCATCCACCGTAATTGCCGTCAGGCTGGGGCAGTCAATAAACGCAGCGTTCCCGACGCTGGTGAC
>Ga0209517_10009946_pt1 | contig 10704 bp, 7 predicted proteins | sample PeaSoiMetSII2010_FD_187695 | JGI IMG/M metagenome (GOLD analysis project Ga0209517, IMG submission 187695) | Peat soil microbial communities from Weissenstadt, Germany - SII-2010 (SPAdes) (version 2) | ecosystem: Environmental > Terrestrial > Soil > Wetlands > Peat | place: Germany: Weissenstadt... | reverse complement strand
GACATAGCCTTGGCCTTGCCCCGGAAATCGAGAGAAGGGCCTCCTCTCCCCGGCCCTCTCCTCCAGAGGAGGAGAGGGAGCAGGCTCGGGTATCAGAGTGCGCAGCGGCGGGGCCGCGTTTTCGGGCGCCGTTGGTTTTCGAAAGCGGCAGCCCCGAACTCCGAAAGCTTTCGCGAGCAGGCTCCGAAAGCTTTCGCGAGCAGGAGCTTTCGGGGCGCGCACTTCCGCCTTCGCCGAGCTACGGCGGGACAGGCCATACGCTTCGCGAGGTACGGCCCAGGCGGCGAAGGTGGCTCTCGACGGAGCTTGCCCCGTAAGATAAAGATGCCCGCTACTGCCCAGCGAAGGCATTTTTGGATGAGCCTCCACCTGCCGCAACCCTGGGCTAGTTTGCACAATCCCTTCAGGATTGCAGGCGGTCCGGGCCAGCGAGTCAGTCAAACGAATAGCCTCCAAAAAAGATCTCATGGGGCCGCCCATCCTTGTAGGCGATGATGTAAACGCCCTGACCGCGTTCCATGCCTTCAAATAACTCACCGTTTCCCTCGATCATCTCGTGTGTGGGCTGCTCCGTGCCAAAAAGCCGCTCAAGCTCTTCGGGCGCCAGCGGGGCAACCGCGCAAAAGTCAGGCTGGTCTGATACGTGATCGAGATCGAGGATAGACCGCGTGCCATCGGCGTCGGAGGCTTCGAGCGCCTCCTCAATCGTCGCGTGCTGTGCTCCTGGTGATGGAGAATCAGGGCCAATGGGAAAGGACAGATGCCAAATCACGGGATTGTATCTGCCGGCTTGAAATTCCCGGTCGCGCAGCTCTTGAAGCGCCTCATCAATGTCCGGCTTGTACTTCACGAAGTAATAGTAGGGTTCAGCGCCCATAGAAATTTTTTTTGCAAGATAATTGAGATGTGGGATTGCGCCCAGGAGATTCCAAGCAATTCGCCGAATAAAGATGGCATGTTTTAATAAAAGGGACCGCGAATGGGAGCAACAGACAGAATTTTTAACCGCACATGGACGCGAATCGGGGGGTCAATTTGTGACGCCTCTTACAGGGCTTCAGCGATTTGTGGGATGCTCGACCTGCGGGTGCGCTGGTAGGCCTCGCTGAACCTCAGGCTCTCACATTACGGGCTTTCAGTCCTCGGAGGACGGTTCGGGGACGAGACGTCCCCGCCCCCAGCACGTGGTTTCATTGAGCGTTAATGATTGCATGACCGGTTCCCCGTCGGTTCGAGCGTCTGCAGATTGAAAATCGATTGAAAATCTGCGATACAGCAGATTACAAATCGGTTTGGAAACCTGCGCTACGAGGCTCCCGTCACGCGAGCGGTTAATGTAAAGAATGAGCCAAACAAACTATGGCTGACCGCTTAATGGGTTTGCCCCAAAATGCAGGTGTGCAGAAGGGACGAAGCAGTTTGACGGACACGCATAGAATTACCGGCCCCGGGCGGCGGGTTGTCGTCACGACCTTCGGATCGCTGGGCGACCTGCATCCGTACCTCGCGCTCGCGTTGGGTTTGCGGGCCCGCGGCCACGAGGTGGTCGTCGCGACGGGAAAATGCTACCGCGACAAGATTGAGGGCCTGGGTCTGAGGTTCGCCGCCCTCAGACCGGATTGCGACTGGGTGACGCAGCCGGAGATGATGCGGCGCCTTTCGCATCCGCGCTGGGGCTTGATCCGCGTTCTGGAGATGCAGCTTCGTTGGTTGCCGGAGGCTTACCAGGACACCCTGGCGGCAGCCGAGGGGGCCGACCTGCTGGTCGGCAACTTGGCCGCGTATTCTGTCCGCCTCGTGGCGGAGAAGACCGGAATCCCCTGGGCTTCCGCCATGCACATCCCGATGATAGCGTTCTTCTCGGCGCACGATCCGCCGCTGCTCTCCGGTTTTCCGTTAGTTTCAGAAAGGCTGCGGTTCCTTGGTCCGGGCCTCTGGGGGCCTTTGGTCCGGCTTCTCAAACGGGCGACGGGTGGGCTGGCGAAGCCCTGGCATCGCTTTCGCAGACAGATCGGCCTTCCTCCAGCGACGGATTTGAACCCCTTGACGGATGGATACTCGCCTACCTTGCATCTGGCCCTCTTCTCGGAGCACCTGATGGACAGGCAACCGGATTGGCCTCCGCAGACGGTGGTTACGGGGTTTCCATGGTATGACCAGGGTGGCAGCGCTGCGCTCTCACCAACGCTGGCACGCTTTCTGGACAGTGGGCCGCCGCCCATCGTATTCACGTTAGGTACGGCCCTGGCCGCGGACCCTGGGACATTCTACGAGAATAGCGCAAAAGCCGCGACGTTGTTGGGCCGGAGGGCGGTGCTGATCTTGATGGACGCCCGCAACCGGCCGCAGTCGTTGCCGGAAGGCGTGGTGGCGTTCGATTATGCGCCTTTCTCCGAACTGCTCCCGCGCGCGGCTGCCGTGGTCCACCACGGGGGGATCGGCACCACGGGTTTAGCGATGCGCTCGGGGTGCCCGATGTTGGTCATGCCCTGTGCCTGGGACCAAGCTGACAACGGCAGGCTGGCGGTTCGTTTGGGCATCGCCCGCACGATCCCTCGGCGCGGCTATACTCCGGCCCGCGTTGCCATGGAACTGCGCCGGCTGCTCGATGACCCCGCTTACGCGGAGCGCGCATCCGCAGTCGGCGCGCAGGTGCGGCAAGAGGATGGCACCCGGGTTGCTTGCAACGCGCTCTGTGGGTTGTGGCCTAGACCGTGCTGAAAGATGTGTTGGCGGAGCAGGCGGTTTTGTGCCAATACTGTCGCCCCATGAATACATGGAATGGGGCTCCCGCCGACGCGATACCAGCCGGCGACGTTGACCCGCCAGCGCAAGCAGAGTTATGTGGATAGTTCGGTTGGCACTCAAACGGCCGTACACCTTTGTGGTGGCGTCCTTGGTATTACTGCTGCTCACGCCGTTTGTTCTGCTGCGCACGCCGGTGGATATCTTCCCGTCCATCAACATCCCGGTGGTGAGCGTGGTGTGGAACTACGTTGGGCTCGACGCGCAGGATGTGGAGCAGCGGCTCAATTACCTGACGGAGCGGTCGCTCACCACGACCGTCAACGACATCGAGCACCTCGAGTCCACCGCCTACAACGGGATCGGTGTGATCAAGGTTTTTTTTCGCGAGGGCACGTCGGTAAGTGCCGGAGTGGCGCAAGTGACGGCGATTGCGCAGACGGTGCTCCGGTCCATGCCACCGGGGACGACGCCGCCTCTAATCATCCAATACAGCGCCTCGACGGTGCCCATTTTGCAGTACAGCGTGAGCAGCTCGAAGCTATCGGAGCAGGAGATCTTTGACCTGAGCGCCAATCAAATCCGCGTGGGGCTGGCGACGGTACGCGGGGCGTCGATGCCTTTTCCGTATGGTGGCAAAAACCGGCTGGTATCGGTGGACCTGGATTTGCCGGCGCTCAAGGCAAAGAACCTGGCCCCGATGGACGTGGTGAATGCGTTGAACGCGCAGAACCTGATTTTTCCGAGTGGCACGGCCAAGATCGGGGGCACGGAGTACCCGATCGAATTGAACACCACGGCGCAATTGCTGGAGGACCTGAGCGATCTGCCGATCAAGACCGTCAATGGGGCTGTCATTCACATCAGCGACGTGGCCCAAGTGCGGGACGGGTACGTTCCGCAGCAAAATGTGGTGCGCAACGAAGGGGTGCGGGGGGCCTTGCTGACGATTTATAAAACGGGCGCAGCTTCGACACTGGACGTGGTCAAAGGGATCAAGGCGGCGATGCCGGGGATCACGAACGCGCTGAGCATCCACGGGATGAGCCTGCAGGAGGCCGGACTGAAGGTGGAAGAGTTTTCGGATCAATCGGTGTTCGTGCGGGCGGCGATTAACGGGGTAGTGCGTGAAGGGGCGGTGGCAGCGGCGCTGACGGCGTTGATGATCCTACTGTTCCTGGGCTCATGGCGAAGCACGCTGATCATTGCGCTGTCCATACCTCTGTCGGTCCTGACCTCGATCGCGATTCTGAGCGCGCTGGGCGAAACGATCAACTTGATGACTTTGGGCGGCCTGGCCTTGGCGGTGGGCATCCTGGTGGATGATGCCACGGTGGCGATCGAGAATATTCATCGCCACATGCATTCGGGCAAACCGCTGGACGATGCGATTATGGACGGCGCGCAGGAGATAGCGATGCCGGCTTTCGTTTCGACGTTGTGCATCTGCATTGTTTTCGTCCCGATGTTTTTTCTGACGGGGGTAGCGCATTATTTATTTGTGCCACTGGCCGAGGCGGTGGTTTTCGCCATGCTGGCCAGTTATGTTTTGTCACGGACGTTGGTGCCGACGTTGGTGATGTGGTTTTACCGGAAGACGTCACACGCTCCCGAGGAAGCGGCAGGGGCGCTGGCCACCAGCCCAGCCGGCCGCTCGATCTGGGGGCAGTTTGTTTCGGTGCAACGCCTGTTCGAGCGGGAGTTCGAGAGGTTTCGGGAAGGTTACGGCGAGTTGCTGGCGGCGGTTTTCGAGCATCGCACGGCTTTTGCACTGATTTTCCTGGTGTTCTGCGGCGGGTCGTTATTGCTGGCGCCACAGCTCGGGCAGGACTTTTTTCCCACGGTAGATGCCGGGCAATTCCGGCTGCATCTGCGGGCGCGCAGCGGAACGCGGATCGAGGAGACCGCCAAATTGACGGACAAGATTGAAGCGGCGGTGCGCAAGGAGATTCCTCCCGAGGAGTTCCGCGGGATGCTGGATAATATCGGGCTGCCGAACTCGACTATCAACCTGACCTACAATGATAGCGGGTTGGTCGGCACGGGGGATGCGGACATCCTGGTTTCACTGCAGCCGGAACACCATCCGACGGCGGATTATGTTAACCGGCTGCGGGCGCACCTGAACCGGGAGTTTCCGGGCGTGACGTTTTATTTTCTGCCGGCGGACATTGTCAGCCAATCGATCAACTTCGGGCTGCCGGCGCCTTTCGACATACAGATTGTGGGGCGAGACCAGGCGGGCAACCGGAGGGTGGCGCGGCGATTGATGGAGCGAGTGAAGCGGGTCCCCGGGGTGGTGGATGCGCGGGTGCAGCAGCCGGCGGATTTGGCCAAGCTCAGCGTTACGATTGATAGGACGAGGGCGTCGGAGATGGGCTTGGCGGAGCGGGACGTGGCCAACTCGGTTTTGCTGAGCCTGAGCGGGAGCGGGCAAGTGTCGCCGGTGTATTGGATTGATCCCCGCCTGGGCATCCAGTACCTGATCAACGTGCGGGTGCCCGAGCATCGGATGGACTCGCTCTCGGCCCTCAACGTGATTCCTATCAACGCGGCGCGCGCGGGAGAGGGGGATGAGGAATTGCTGGCTAACGTGACCCAGATCCAGCGAACGAACGGACCGCCGATTATCTCGCACTATAACGTGATGCCGGTGATTGATGTGTTCGGGGGCGTTAGCGGGCGGGACCTTGGCGGAGTGCTGCGCGAACTTCAGCCGTTGATTGCCCAGGCGACGAAGGAACTGCCACACGGCAGCTCGATCCAATTACGGGGGCAGGCCGAGACAATGCATTCGAGTTTTGTGGGGCTGGGAGTGGGGCTGATGATGGCCATGGTACTGATCTATTTGTTGCTCGTGGTCAATTTTCAAAGCTGGCTGGACCCGTTCATCATCATCACCGCCCTGCCTGGCGCGCTGGCGGGGGTGGTGTGGGGCCTGCATCTGACCCTCACGACCTTGAGCGTGCCGGCGCTGATGGGCGCGATTATGAGCCTGGGCGTAGCAACGGCCAATTCGGTGTTAGTGGTGAGCTTTGCGCGCCGGGGTTTAGAGGAAGGGCTGCCACCGCGCCGGGCCGCCTGGGCGGCGGGAATTGGCCGGTTGCGTCCGGTGTTGATGACCGCGACAGCCATGGTGATCGGGATGCTGCCGATGGCTCTGGCCTTGGGCGAGGGTGGTGAGCAAAATGCTCCCCTGGGGCGGGCAGTGATTGGGGGATTGGTGGTGGCGACGATTGCGACATTGTTCTTTGTGCCGGTAGTATTCAGCTTTTTGCACCGGCGAGAGAGTGTGTCCGCGCGCAACGTGGCTGGCAGCTTGGCGGGCGGGGCTAGTCCAGCGGGGGTGGGAGCTTGAGCGCGGCTCATGAGGCGGGATCAAGCACGCCGCTGCCGCCTGAAGGCGGCGTTCCGGTGGGCCTGAGCGTGCCGCGGGGGCGGTGATCGAGTGAAGCGGATGGACAAAGCATTTATGGATCAGACGACAGTAAAATCTCCACAAGCCTTACCCGGTGCTGCGGCTCCCACGGCGGCAGGCCCGACAAACAAACCCGGAGAGGACAAGCTCGAAGGCTCCAGCAATTCAGCGTCCAGGCTGCGCCGAGCCGCATTGGTCGCGGTGGTGTTGATCATCGTTGGGGCCATGGCTGGGTTGTTGCCGCGGTGGCACCGAGCCAACCGTTTGCGCGCCGAGACGGCGGATCTGGCGGTGCCGACGGTGGCGGTGGTGAAGGCCGGCCCGGGCAAAACGGCGGCGGGGCTGAGCTTGCCGGCGGAAGCCAGGCCCTATTTAGAAGCGCCGATTTATGCGCGGGCCAGCGGGTATCTCAAACGATTCGTGGTGGACATCGGGTCGCGGGTCAAGGAAGGAGATTTGCTGGCCGAGATCGATACGCCGGAATTAAACCAGGAATTGGCGCAGGCGCGGGCGCAGTTAACGCAAGCAGACGCGGCCTTAGCGTTGGCGAAGATCACGGCGGCGCGCTGGGCCGAACTGCTCAAGACCGCGAGCGTGAGCGAACAAGAAGACGCCGAAAAGCAGGCGGACCTGCAGCTCAAGGAAGCGACGGTCGAAGCCCAGCGGGCGAACGTGCGGCGCCTGGAGGAATTGCAGTCTTTCGCAAAGGTCGTCGCGCCTTTTGCGGGAATCATCACGGCACGTGAAACCGATGTGGGCCAACTGATCGCGGCCACCAGCGGCAAGGAACTGTTTCGACTGGCGCAAACCGAGACGTTGAGGGTGTATGTGAGAGTGCCGCAGTCAGCGGCGCGAGAGGTGGCGGTCGGACAGTTGGCCGAACTGACGATACCGGAACTGCCGGGCAAGGTGTTCACTGCCAAAGTCGTCCGCTCGTCCGGCGCGATGAGCATGGAGTCGCGCACCTTGTTAACCGAGCTGCAGGTGGACAACGCGCGTTGCGAGATTCTGCCCGGGACGTACGTGCAAGTGCGGTTCGCGCAGGCGCACGACGAGGCCAGCTTGACTTTGCCGGCCAACACCCTGCTCTTCCGCTCCGAGGGGCTGCAAGTTGGCGTGGTGGGCGCGGACAACAAAGTGCAATTGCGCCACATCGTCCTGGGACGCGATTTTGGACCCACGGTCGAAATTCTGGAAGGGATCGGTTCGTCCGACGAGGTGATTTTGAACCCGGCTGATTCGCTGGAAAGCGGAGCTACAGTGCGGGTGGCTCACAATTGAGAACCTCGATGAACCGCGAGCAGACGGCGAGGCACGCCCGAGGGATTCGAGTTTGGCTTTTCCTCTTGAGCGTAGTGGCAGCCGCGGGCTGCAAAGTGGGGCCGGATTACCATCGACCAGCCCCTTTAGGAACGAATTCAGTGCCAGCGGCATTTACGGGTATTACCAATGAGCCAGGCAGTGCGCGATGGCTAACAGCGCAACCGGCGTCGCACCTGCCTCGGGGGCGGTGGTGGCGGATTTTCGAGGATGGGGAACTGGATCGGTTGGAGGACCTGGCCGAGGGGAACAACCAACCTGTGATGGCGGCGCTGGCCCGCCTGGATGAAGCGCGCGCCTCGGTGAAGGTGGCGCGGGCCGATCTGCTTCCCCAGGTGCAACTCGACCCGAGCTACACCCGCCAGCGCACCAGCTTTTATGCGCCGCAGAACGGGCATGCAGCGGGGATTGCACCCACGTATAACACGTTTACTGCGCTGTTGCAGGCTGGATGGGAAGCGGATGTTTGGGGCCGGGTGCGTCGGCAGGTGGAAGCCGCCCGGGCCCAATTGGGGGCGAGCGCCGAGGATGTAGCGGCCATCAAGCTCACCACCCAGGCGGAAGTCGCCAGCGATTATTTCACCCTGCGCGCGTTGGATTCGGAAGCGGACGTGCTGGTGCGAACCATTGAAACGTACCGCCGATCCTTGGAATTGACGGTCAACCGGCGCAAAGGGGGTGTCGCGACAGACCTGGACGTGTCGCAGGCGGAAACGCAGTTGCGGACGCCGGAGGCGCAACTGCCGGCGATTCGGTTGCAACGCGCGCAAGTGGTCCACGCGCTGGCAAGTTTGTGCGGTCGAGTGCCGGAGGCATTCGCTCTGACCGCGGAGCCGTTGGGGTTGGGGGCTGCGCCAATGGCGCCGGTCAGCTTGCCCAGCGAGCTATTAGAACGCCGGCCAGATATCGCGGCCGCCGAGCAGCGGATGATCGCGGCCAACGCAAACGTCGGAGTGGCCGAAGGGGCCTTTTATCCCCACATCGTATTCAATGGTTTGGCGGGTCTGCAATCGGTGGACGCCACGACGTGGCTGCATTGGCCAAGCCGGCTCTGGTCAGTTGGGCCATCGCTGGAACTGCCGTTATTTACCGGAGGGCGCAACCGGGCACAACTGTCGCTGGCGCGGGCGCAGTATGAGGAGAATGTGGCCAATTACCGCCAGGTGGTTCTGGGGGCATTCCAGGAGGTGGAAGATCAATTGGCGGCGCAGACCTTGCTGGCGAGCCAATTGGAAGCCGAAGCGGCAGCCTTGAAAGCGGCGCAACGCACGCTGGAGATAGCAAACAACCGTTATAAATCCGGGTTGGTGACGTACCTGGAGGTGGCCACCGCGCAAAGCGCCGCGCTGACGCTCGAGAGCACGGTGGTCCAACTGCGCGGTCAGGAACTAGTGGCGGTAGTTGGGTTGGTCAAGGCCTTGGGTGGAGGGTACGGGCCGGCCACTGAGCGCGAATGAAGCTCATGACCACATCACGTTCGAGGTAAAATTGCTGAAGATGCCTGGGCAGGGTGGAAAAATCGTTCACCACCTTGCGGCAACTGGGGGCGCCACAGCAGCAGCGCATCGTGAACGACTTCTCTTCCATGGTGGTCGAGTAGTCGAAACGAATCTCTTCGTCCGGTTCGATATCGGCGAGCGCCACCAGGTTGCGGTCATCTTCGATTCCTGTATTAGGGTCGCAGGAATGGTTCACATAAACGGCGGGTGGGAGGGTGTCGAGGTATTTATCCGGCCCGATTTGGAGGGTCATGCATTCCCGGGGTCCGCGCGCTTTGGCTTCGGCGAAGCTAATGGTGGGCCCCTCGAAGCGCAGAATGATCTCGGCGCGTCGAATGAGACGCCGGGCGAAGACGCCCAAGCCGACGTCGCACGGAGCGAGGTAGAAGTTCTGGTTCGAATACCGCTCGGCGGCGGAGAGGCGCGGTTCAAACAAGGGCAGGATAGAAGGCTGAGCGGAGGTTTGAGCAACTAGTCTGATTGGCAAATGCATAGGTGTAACGTGCTGCCCCGGCCAAGCTTTGCCTGGCGGGTTAACGCGGATAGTTTTTCAGGACTTTCCCTGAGCACGAGCGGTATCAAAGCAAATCCGCCCAGTTTGTAAAGTGGGATGAAGCACAGGATTTTCGTTCGTTGACCGGGCTGGGGTTTTGCGTTTCACTGCGTTCGTGCATGTCGAGCGCCTCAAGTTGTACTGCGATTTGATCGAAACGCAGAGTTTTACGAAAGCGGCGCAGCTTAACGAAGTGAGCCAATCGGCCGTGAGCCAGGCGGTCAGCGCGCTGGAGCAGTTTTTTGGCGCGCGCATGCTCGAGCGCAGCAAGAACCACGTGAGGCTCACGCCAGCGGGGGAAGTACTGTTTGATTACAGCAAACGCCTGGTCCAGAGCTTCGAAAAGCTACACAACCAGCTCCAAGAAGCAGGCGGGACGGTGGCGGGCAAAGTTCGGCTGGCGACGACTTGCAGTATCGGCCTGCATATCCTGCCGCCGTTTCTAAAGAAATTCCGCAAGCTGCACCCGGCGGTCAGTGTGCAACTCGAGTACAGCCACGCCGGTCAGGTTTATAGCGCGGTTCTCCGAGGCACAGCCGACGTGGGAATGGTGGCCTATCCGAGCCGCGATGCGCGGCTGGAAATCGTGCCGGTGCGCAAAGACCCGCTGGTTCTGATTTGCTCTCCCCACCACCCGCTGGCCAGAACGGAACCGGTCCGGTTCAAGACGTTGAAGGGCCAAGCCTTCGTTCAGCTTCAACGGGACCTGCCCACCCGCAAAGGGGTGGACAAAATCCTCGAAGATCACGGCGCCAGCGTGGTCACGGCGCTGGAACTCGACAACCTCGAGCTAGTAAAGCGGGCGGTGGCCATTGGGGCCGGGGTGGCCATCGTTCCACTGACGACGGTCAAGCGGGAGAGGGCCAACCGCACGCTGGCGGCGCTGCGCCTGGAGGGTGGCGATTATTTCCGTCCCTTGGCGTTGCTTTACCTCAAGGGCCAAGTTTTAGGCCCAGCCCTGGAGCGCCTCATTTCCGTTCTGAAGCAGCCGGTGTGAGGAGAGAGCGACCCAATGCTGAAAGGCGTTGCGCCTCAAAACGACGCGCCGCCTCGGGGCTGTAAATTAAATCGTGTAAATGGCCAAACGAGAGGACAATGAACTATGGCCATAACCGATGCAGTTTTGAACGAACTACTTAAAGACTACCAGAAGCCCGAAGATTTGTTGG